>Ga0126382_10000080_pt1 | contig 32172 bp, 34 predicted proteins | sample PanSoiMetPlot_30_FD_92548 | JGI IMG/M metagenome (GOLD analysis project Ga0126382, IMG submission 92548) | Tropical forest soil microbial communities from Panama - MetaG Plot_30 | ecosystem: Environmental > Terrestrial > Soil > Tropical forest > Bulk soil | place: Panama | collected 2016-02-17
GACGTCGCGGTCGACAGCAACATCCTCACCAACCGGGACAAGGCGCCCAATCCCGCGGCCTACCTCAACGAACGGCTGATGAGCGACCTGCGGCCCACGCTGTTCCTGGCGCAGCTCTCCAACCTGCTCGCCGGCAATATTTCCATCGTCTACGGCGTCACCGGCTCCTCGCGCACCTTCATGGGCGAGGAATCGGCCGGCGTCGATGCGGTGCGCATCGCGCTCGCGCGCATCAATGCCGGACAAAGCGAGCTTGCGCTGGTCGGCGGATCGCACAACGGCGAGCGCGAGGATCTGCTGCTGCTCTACGACGCCGGCGGGCACATGTTGCGCGGCGGCTTCGCCCCGGTCTGGGAGCGTCCGAAGCCCGGCGGCATGGTGCTGGGCTCGCTCGGCGCATTTCTTGTGCTGGAAGCGCGCGGCCATGCCGAGGCGCGCAACGCCAAGCCGCTGGCGCGGCTCGCGGGCGTGCGATCGGAACGATCGAGCCGCCCTGGCGGCGCCGTCACCGCCGCGCTCACGCGCATGTGGCAAAGCCTCGTGCCTTCGCCTTCCGGCCGCATCGCGGTGATCTCGGGCGCGACCGGCGCCCAGCCGGCGACCGACGAGGAGCGCGCGTGGCTCGCGACCTTGCCCGACGTGCCGGTGCGGGCGAGCGGCAACTCGCTCGGTCACGGCTTCGAGCCGCAATTCGCCATGAATATTGCGCTTGCCACGCTGGCGCTCGGTCGCGAAAAGTTGTTCCCGCCGGCGGGCTCCGGCGGTATCGAACAGCGGTATGAAGGTCCGCTCGATCGGGTCGCCGTCACCGCCGTGGGGCATTGGCGCGGCGAGGGCATGGCGCTGGTCGAGAAGGTGAGCTGAAGGGCTCGACGGACAGGACTGGCGGAAGGAGGATCGTGATGGCGTCGTCGCACGACAAGAACGGCCGGCCGATCGTGGTGGTCACCGGCATGGGCATCATCACCTCGCTCGGCGCCGGCAAGGCGGAGAACTGGGCGAAGCTGACCGCCGGCGAATCCGGCATCCGCCGCATCACGCGCTTTGCCAATGAGGGCCTCAAGACCACGATCGCCGGCACGGTCGATTTCGTGCCGGTCGAGCCGTTCTGCTCGACCGAACTGGGCGAGCGGATGGCGGCAATGGTCGCCGAGGAGGCGATCAGCGAGTCCGGGATCGGCGGCAAGGGCGATTTTCCGGGCCCCCTGTTCCTCGCGGTCGCGCCGGTCGAGATCGAATGGCCGCATCGCGACGTGCTGGCCAAGGCGTCCGGCGCCAACGACGCCGTCGGATACAATGACCTTCTGCGTGCCAGCGCGTCCGGTCGCTTCCACGACATTCACGAGCGCTGCCTGTTCGGCTCGGTCGCCGAGCACCTCGCCGATCGCTTCGGCACCAAAGGCTCGCCGATCTCGGTGTCCACCGCCTGCGCGTCGGGCGCGAGCGCGATCCAGCTCGGCGTCGAGGCGATCCGGCGCGGCGAGACCGAGGCGGCGCTCTGCATCGGCACCGACGGCTCGGTCAACCCGGAAGCCTTGATCCGCTTCTCGCTGCTGTCGGCGCTGTCGACATCGAACGATCCGCCGCAAGCGGCGGCCAAGCCCTTCGCCAAGAACCGCGACGGCTTCGTCATGGCGGAAGGCGCCGCCGCGCTCGTGCTCGAAAGCTACGAGAGCGCCAAGGCGCGCGGGGCGAAGATCCTCGGCGTGCTCGCCGGCTGCGGCGAGATGGCCGATTCCTTCCACCGCACCCGCTCGAGCCCGGACGGCAAGCCGATCATCGGCTGCATCCGCAACGCCCTCGCCGATGCCGGCCTCAGCCCCGACGACATCGACTACATCAATCCGCACGGCACCGGCACGCCCGAGAACGACAAGATGGAATATCTCGGCGTCGCCAATGTGTTCGGCGAGCGCGCGAAGTCGATCCCGCTGTCCTCGAACAAGTCGATGGTCGGGCATACGCTGTCGGCGGCCGGCACGGTCGAGACCGTGTTCACGCTGTTGACGCTGGAGCATCAGCGCCTGCCGCCGACCATCAATTACAACATCCCCGATCCGGCGATCCCGCTCGACGTCGTGCCGAACACCGCGCGCGACGCCAAGGTGCGGCACGCGCTGTCGAACTCGTTCGGCTTCGGCGGCCAGAACGTCTCGCTGGTGATGAGCCGCGAGCCCGCGTGACGCATGCGGGCTCTCGCGCTGATTGCCGACCGCAAGCTCGAGCTGACCGACCTCCCCGCCCCTGTGGCGCCGGCGGCTGGCGAGGTGCAGGTCCGCGTCAAGGCGGTGGCGCTCAACTATCTCGACGTCTGGGGCTACCGCGGCATGGCCTTCGCCCGGCGCAAGACGCCGGTCGTGGTCGGCGTCGAGGCGGCGGGCGAGATCGCGGCGGTCGGTCCTGACGCCGGCGCTTTCAAGCCCGGCGATCCCGTCGTGATGTATGGCGGCCTCACCTGCGGCACCTGCAAGGCCTGCCGCGAGGGCCGCGACAATCTCTGCGAAAATGTCGCCGGCATCATGGGCTTTCACGTCGACGGATTTGCCCGCGATCTCGTCAACATGCCGGCGCGGCTCGTGATCCCGGTTCCTCCCGGCGTCCCGCTGCGCGATGCCGCCTGCGCGCCGATCGGCTTTTCCACCGTGCAGCACATGCTGTTCGACAATGCCAAGCTCGAGCCGGGCGAGACCGTGCTGGTGCATGCCGGCGGCTCCGGCATCGGTTCGGCGGCGATCAAGATGGCGAAGGCGATCGGCTGCACGGTCATCACCACGGTCGGCGACGACGCCAAGGTCGAAAAGGCCAAGGCACTCGGCGCCGACCACGTGATCAACTATCGCACCGACCGCTTCGAGGGCGTGGTGCGTAAGCTGACCGCCAAGAAGGGCGTCGACGTGGTGTTCGAGCATGTCGGCGCCGAGACCTTCAACGGCTCGCTCCTGTGCCTCAAGCGCGGCGGACGGCTGGTCACCTGCGGCTCGACCTCGGGGCCGTCGACCACCATCAACCTGATGCAGCTGTTTCAGCAGCAATACCGCATCATCGGATCATTTGGCGCGTCCATCAGGAACATCCGCGAGAGCCTCGCCAAGATGGCGAGCGGCCTCACGCCGGTGATCGATACCGAGGTTCCGCTCGCCGATTTCGAGCGCGGGCTGGCGCGACTCGAAAGCCGGCAGGTGTTCGGAAAGATCGTCGTCACGTTCTGACGAGCCGCCGCGAGCGTTGGCCATGACTGCGTCGAAAGGTTTCGCCCCACGCGCCAAGGCGGCCGCCGATGCGGCGCTGGGATGGCTCGCGGTCGGGATGCTCAAAGTCATCCGCACTACCAGCCGCAAACGCATGGCCGACATCGCCGGCGGTTTCATGCGGAGCTTCGGCCCGCGGCTGAAGGAGCACCGGATCGGCCGCGCCAACCTCGCCGCCGCTTTTCCGGAGAAGTCAGCGGCCGAGATCGAAACCATCCTGCGCGGCGTCTGGGACAATCTCGGCCGTGTGGCGGCGGAATTCGCCCATATCGACCGCCTGCAGATTCTCCATCCCGACCCGGACGGCAAAGGCGACATCGTCTATACGCCGGAAGCCTATGACCGCTTCCAGGAACTGCGGCGCGACGGCAAGCCGGCGCTGATCTTCGCCGCGCACCTCGCCAACTGGGAGCTGCCGGCCCTGGTCGCGACCAAGTATCAGCTCGATACCACGGTGCTCTACCGGAGGCCCAATATCGGCGCGGTCAGCGACGCCGTCATCCGCATCCGCGAGGGCAGCATGGGCACGCTGGTGCCGACCGGTCTCGATGCGCCGGTCAAGCTCGGCCGCGTGCTCGAGGCCGGCGGACACGTCGCGATGCTGGTCGACCAGCACTATGTCAACGGCGTCGACGTGAGCTTCTTCGGCCGGTCCTGCAAGGCCAACCCCTTCATCGCGCGCCTTGCCCGCCATGTCGAGTGTCCGATCCACGGCACGCGCGTGGTGCGGCTGCCTGACCGCCATCGCTTTCGCGTCGATCTCACGGAAGCGATTCCGCCCGCACGCGACGCCGAGGGAAAGATCGACATCGCCGGCACCATGCAGGCGATCACGTCGGTGATCGAAGGCTGGGTGCGGGAATATCCGGAGCAATGGCTGTGGGTGCACCGAAGGTGGCGGTAGGCCGTACCCTACAAGTGTTGCTTACTTCCCTGTCTTGATGCGCGTCCACAGCCGGTTCATGAACCGCACCGTCTTGGGGTCGTGCGCCTGGTAGGTGTAGAGGCGCGCCATGGTCGCCTCGTCGGGATAGATGGTCTTGTCGTCGAGGATCGCCTTGTCGATGAATTTCTGGCTCGCCAGATTACCATTGGCATAAGAGATGAAGTTCGTGTTCTTCGCCGCCACCTCCGGCCTCTGCAGGTAATCGATGAACTCGTAGGCTTCCGCCACGTTCTTGGCATCGCGCGGGATGGCGATGTTGTCGAACCACAATTGCGCGCCCTCCTTCGGGATCGCGTAGGCGATCTCGACGCCGTTCTTGGCTTCCGCCGCGCGTTTCTGCGCCTGCTTGATGTCGCCGGAGAATCCCACGACCAGGCAGATCTCGCCCGACGCCAACGCGTTGATGTATTCCGACGAGTGGAACTTGCGCACCGAAGGCCTGATCTTCAGCATGAGATCGGCGGCCTTCTGCAGGTCGGCCTCCTTCGAGCTGTTGGGGTCGAGGCCGAGATAGTGCAGCGCCGCCGGCATGATGTCGTCCGCCGAATCGAGCATGTGCACGCCGCAGTCCTTGAACTTGGCCAGCACCTCGGGCTTGAAGACGATGTCCCAACTGTCGATCTTGCCGTCGCTGCCGAGCACCTCGCGCGCTTTCTTGGCATTGTAACCGATGCCGGTGGTGCCCCACATGTAGTTGACGGCGTACTGGTTGTCCGGATCGTACTTGGCCAGTCGCTGGGTGATCTCGGGCCACATATTGGCGAGATTCGGCAGCTTCGCCTTGTCGAGCTTCTGGAAAATGTTGGCCTTGATCTGGCGCTCGAGGAAATAGGCGGTCGGCACCACCACGTCGTAACCGGACTTGCCGGCGAGCAGCTTGGTCTCGAGCGTGTCGTTACTGTCGAAGGTGTCGTAGCGGACCTTGATACCGGTCTGCTTGCTGAAATCCTCGATGACGGTCGGCGCGATGTAGTCCGACCAGTTGTACACGTTGACGACCCGCTCCTTGTTCGCCTGGGCGGCGGCAAGGGTAACGGCGGCCGCCGCGAAGGCGGCTGCGATCAGGGTCGAGCAGATCGGTCGGCGCATGGATGAGATTCCAGAAATGATCGGGTGAACCGGCAATGAGATCGAACGCGGTGGTTAGGTCTCGGTCGGCAGGCCGAGTTCCTTCCAGGCCTTGATGCCCCCGGCCAGATGACTGTTGTAGGGAAGGCCCGCAGCCTGCGCCATCAGCGATGCAGTCACCGACCGGTTGCCGGAACGGCAGGCGAACACGACCTGCTTGCCGGCCGGATCGGGGATCGCCGCCGGGTCGAACACCGACATCGGCAGGTAGAACGCCTCGGGGTAGCGCTCGACCTCGGTCTCGTTCGGCTCGCGGACGTCGACCAGGAGGATTTTGCCTTCGGCCATCCCCCGCGCCACCTCTTCCGGGGCGAGATCATGCACATTCTCACGGCCAAGCTGAGCAGACATGACGCTTGCTCCTTGCTCCAAGGTTTCCGCCTGGAACAAGTCGCGCGTCGCAGCCAAAGAATCAAGGGACAGGCACCTAGATTTTCGGCTGCCTGCAAAAACGTCAGATCGTCACCTGCGTGCCTACTTCCACCACCCGCCCGGTGGGAATCTGGAAATAGTCGGTGGCATCATTCGCGATGCCCGTGAGCATGATGAACAGGTGATCCTGCCAGCGCGGCATGCCGGAATGGGCGGCCGGCTTGAGCGAGCGCCTGGACAGGAAAAACGACGTCGACATGATGTCGAACTGCCAGCCGTGCTTGCGGGCAATGGCGAGCGCCTTCGGCACGTTCGGGGTCTCCATGAAGCCGAAGCGCAGGACCACGCGGGCGAAGGTCTCCCCCACCTGCTCCATGCGCACGCGCTCGGCCGAATGGACCCGCGGCGTGTCCGCCGTCTCAATGGTCAGGATCACGTTCTGCTCGTGCAGCACCTTGTAGTGCTTCAGGCTGTGCATGAGGGCGGTCGGCGCCGAATCCGGGGTGCTGGTGAGAAACACGGCGGTGCCGGGCACGCGGGTCGGCGGCTTCTTCTCGAGCATGCGCACGAGCTGATCGAATGCTATCTCTTGGCGGCGGGTCTTCTCGAACAACAGGCGGCTGCCGCGCCGCCACGTGTACATCACCACCATGACCGCCGCCGCCAGCACCAGCGGAACCCAGCCGCCGTCGTGCACCTTGAGCAGGTTGGCGCCGAGAAAGGTCAGATCGATGAGCAGGAACGGCGTCATCAGCGCGGCCGCCGCCAGCGGCGACCAGTGCCACACCTTCCAGATCACGACGAAGGCCATGATCCCGGTCACCACCATGGTGCCGGTCACGGCGATGCCATAGGCGGAGGCGAGCGCGCTCGACGAACGGAACATCAGCACCAGGAACAACACGCCGGCGAGCAGGAACGAGTTCACGCGCGGCATGTAGATCTGGCCGTAATGCTCTTGCGAGGTATGGCGAATCTCGAGCCGCGGCAGCAGGCCGAGCTGGATCGCCTGCTGGCTGATCGAATAGGCGCCGGTGATCACGGCCTGGCTCGCGATCACGGTCGCGACCGTCGCCAGCAGCACCATCGGCAGCAGCGCCCAGCCCGGATACATGAGAAAGAACGGGTTCTCGACCGCCTTCGGATCGGCGAGCACCAGCGCGCCCTGGCCGAGATAATTCACCGCCAGCGACGGCAGCACCAGGCCGATCCACGCGAACTGGATCGGCTGCTTGCCGAAATGTCCGAGATCGGCATAGAGCGCCTCGGCGCCGGTGACGGCCAGGAACACCGCGCCCAGTGTGACCAGGCCGATGACACCGTGGGAGGCGAGGAATGCGACCGCGTAGGCCGGATTGAAGGCGAGCAGCACCTCGGGATTGCCGGCGACGAATCCCACTCCGGGGATGGCGATGGCGATGAACCACAGTGCGGTGATCGGACCGAAGAACGCCGCGACCTTGGCGGTGCCGCGCGATTGCACCGCGAACAGCGCGGCCAGGATCACCACGGTCAGCGCCACGATGTAGGGGTCGAAGTGGGGCGTGGCGATCTTGAGACCTTCAATCGCCGACAGCACCGACAGCGCTGGCGTGATCATGGCATCGCCATAGAACAGCGCCGCGCTGATGATGCCGCAGAGCACGACCGCGCCCGCGCTCTTGCCCAGCGCGCGCTGCGCCAGCGCCATGAGGGCGAGCGTCCCGCCCTCCCCCTTGTTGTCCGCGCGCAGCAGGATCAGCACGTATTTGAGCGTGACCACGACGATCAGCGCCCAGAGAATCAACGAGAGCACGCCGAGCACGGCGTCACGCGTCACGGCGCCACCGGCCGATGCGGCCGTTACCGCTTCACGAAACGCATAGAGTGGGCTCGTCCCGATGTCGCCGTAGACGACGCCGACGCTGCCGATGGTCAGCGCCCAGAAGCCCGCATGCGAGCGCGTCTCGCCGTTCCCGTTGACGGGAATTGTGCCGCCCGGGGGAGCGGCAAGTGTGCTGGGCATGGTTGCGCTACTCGAAAATGCTGCGCTGCAATATGGGAACGGCCCGCGCTTATATCAGGGCTAAGCGGATCGGTCCGTTTCCGATCTTGTGGAAAGCGCATGGTCGGCTTGCAAATTCCGCATGCCAAGAAAACGGAAAACCGGGTCTTTTCAATGAGGTGCTGCGCCGGCTTGAAGGCAACGGAGAGCTCAGACCGTCACCTGGGTCCCCACCTCGACCACCCGCCCGGTCGGGATCTGGAAGAAGTCGGTGGCGTCGCTGGCCGACTTCGCGAGCCCGATGAACAGCCGGTCCTGCCAGCGCGGCATGCCGGAATGGGCCGCCGGCTTGAGCGCTCGCCGCGACAGGAAGAACGACGTCGACATGATGTCGAACTGCCAGCCGTGCTTGCGGGCGACCGCGAGCGCCTTCGGCACGTTGGGCGATTCCATGTAGCCGAACTTGAGCGCCACCAGGCTGAAGTGGTTCGACAGCGCCGTGATCTTCACCCGATCCTCGTCGGTCACGCGCGGCGTATCGGTGGTGATGATGGTGAGGATGACGTTGTGCTCGTGCAGGATCTTGTTGTGCTTGAGGTTGTGCAACAGCGCGGTCGGGGCGAATTCGGGCTGGCTGGTGAGGAACACGGCGGTGCCCGGCACCACGTGCGGCGGCTTCTTTTCGAGGCTGGCCAGCAGCGTATTGATCGGCACCTCGCTGCGCCGAGTCTTCTGCGCCAGGATGCCGGTGCCGCGCCGCCAGGTCAGGATCAAGAGGACCATGGTCGCACCGAACAGGATCGGCGCCCAGGCGCCTTCCAGCAATTTCAGGAGATTGGCCGAGAAGAATACGACGTCGATGAAAACGAGCGGCGTGATGACGGCGATGACCCGCCACACCGGCCAGTGCCAGAACTTCCAGATCACGATGAAGGCCAGGAGTCCGTCGACCACCATGGTGGTGGCGACCGCGATGCCGTAGGCGGAGGCGAGCGCGCTCGAGGTGCGGAACATGGCGACCAGCAGCAGGACGCCGACCAGCAGCGCGCCGGTCACGCGCGGAATGTAGATCTGCCCGTGCTGCGAGGCCGAGGTGTGCATGATCGCGAGCCGCGGCAAGAGGCCGAGGTGAATGGCCTGGTGCACCAGCGAATAGGCGCCGGTGATCACCGCCTGGCTGGCAATGACGGTGGCGGCGGTCGCCAGCACGATCATGGGCATCAGCAGCATGTCGGGAACGAGCCGGTAGAACGGATTTTCGATCGCGGCCGGATCGGCGAGAACCTTGGCGCCCTGGCCGAAATAGTTCAGCAGCAGCGCCGGCAACACCAGGCAAAACCAGGCGGTCTGGATCGGCCGGCGCCCGAAATGGCCGAGGTCGGCGTAGAGCGCCTCCCCGCCGGTGACCACCAGGAACACGGCGCCGAGCGTCACCAGCCCGATCTGCCCATGCCCGTAGATGAATGTCACCGCATAGACCGGGTTGATGGCCGCGAGCACGCCGGGATCGTCGCTGATGTGCAGGAGGCCTGCCGCCGCGATCGCCAAGAACCAGACCACCATTACGGGCCCGAAGAAGCTCGCGACCCGCGCCGTGCCGCGGCTCTGGGCGGCGAACAAGGCGAGCAGGATGGCGATCGTGAGCGGCACCACGTAATGCGTGAATGCCGGGTTGGCGAGCTTCAATCCTTCGACCGCCGACAGCACCGAGATCGCCGGCGTGATGACAGCGTCGCCCAGGAACATGGACGCGCCGACGACCCCGAGGAGGAAGACCAGCGTGGTGCGCCGCCCGAGCGCCCGCGTCGCGAGCGCGGTCAACGACAGCGTGCCGCCCTCCCCGTTATTGTCGGCGCGCAGCAGCAGCAGCACGTACTTGATCGCCACCACGACGATCAGTGCCCACAGGATGAGCGACAGCACGCCGAGCACGATGTCGCGGGTGACTGGTCCGGATTCGGCGGCGGCATTCACGGCCTCCCGGAACGCGTAGAGCGGGCTCGTGCCGATATCGCCGTAGACCACGCCGACGCTGCCGAGCGCCAGCGCCCAGAGGCTCGATCGCTCCCGCGAGGTGCTCTCGGCAACCGAATCGGCCGCGGCGGACGCGGTCTTGCCGTTCGCTACATGGGCCATGGGGGCAGAGTCGGTCTCGACGCACCGAAAACGAGGCGCGCCTTATATCACCGCTCCCTCTCGAACAACATGCCCAGACCAAAGCAACCTGTTCGACCGGGCGCAAGTTCCGCCGGTCGCACGCGGCCCTGCGATCCATCCAAATCGGTATAGCCGACCTGGGACAAACGCTGGTTACGGCTTGAAGTTCGCCGGGATTGGCGGCTCTTCCCGCATCAGGGTAATGGTCACGCGGCGATTGGCCGCGATGTAGGGATCGTCGGGAAACAAAGGCTGCGTGTCCGCGCGTCCCGCGACCATGTAGATGTGCGAGGTCGGCACCCCTTCACCCTCGAGCAGCTTGCGCACCGAGTTGGCCCGATCGGCAGACAACTCCCACGGCCCATAGCCGAGCGGCGGCGGCCGTCGGCTCGCCGCGGTGTGCCCGGCGATCGCAATGCGGAAGGCCGAGGCCTTGAGCGGGATGGCCAGCCGCTGGATTATCCGACGCGTGCGCTCGTTGGGCTCTTTCGAGCCCTCCGGAAACATCGAGCGTCCGTCCTGATCCACGATCTCGATATTGAGCCCCTGCTTGGTCTCCTCGATCATGAGATGCTTCGACAATTCAGTGAGATCCGGCAAGTCCTGCATGGCCTGGCGCAGCGACGCCGCCGCCAGCGTAAACGCCCGATCCTCGTCGAACTTGGCGCCGTAGCTGTGCTGGCGCCCGTGCTCGTCCGGGGTCGGCGTCGCCGAGGCCTCGTCGGGCGCGATGGGGGCGGCATTCTTGAGCTTGGGCCGGGTCGGCAGCCCCGGGATCTCGATCACGCCGGAATAGCGCACGCGGTCCTGCACGCCGAAGGCGTCGCGCATGGAGCCGGCCACGATCTGCAGCTTCACCTGATCCTGGGTGGAGAAGGCGACCAGCATCACGAAGAACGCGACCAGGAGGCCCATCAGGTCGGCGAAGGTCACGAACCAGCCATGACCGCCGTGTGCCGCACCGCGTTTCTTCGTCATGGCCTATCCGTCGTCAAGCCGGCGCCGGTTCGGGCTCGGCTTCCTGCTGGTGGCGATGCTTTTCCGGGAGATAGGCGAGCAGCATCTCGCGCACCAGCGCGGGCGACTTTGCCTCGCGGATCATCAACACGCCGTCGATGATGAGGGTGCGGTTGATCTCCTCGTCGGTCAGCTTCAGGTGCAGCTTATCCGCGATCGGAAGACAGAACAGATTGGCGAGCGCGGCGCCGTAGAACGTCGCCAGCAGCGCCACCGCCATGTAGGGACCGAGCTTGGACGGGTCGGTCATGTTGGCGAACATCTGCACCATTCCGATCAAGGTGCCGACCATGCCGAAGGCCGGTGCGCAATCGCCGACCGCGCGATAGATCTTCTGGCCCTCGTCGAGATGCGTCAGGAAGTTGTCGCGATCGCGCTCGAGATTGTCGCGGATGAACTCGTTGTCGTAGCCGTCGGCGACGAAGCGGATGCCCTTGGCCAGGAACGGGTCCTCGATCTCGATCTTTTCGAGACCGAGCGGCCCCTGCTTGCGTGCGATCTCCGCCAGGCCCGCGATCTCGTCGACCAGGTCGCGCTGGGTGATGCGCCGGAGCGTGAAGGCGAATTTCGCCCCCAGCGGCAGGCCGTGGAAGATCGACGAGAGCGGGAAGCGGATCAGCGTGGCGGCGAACGAGCCGCCGAAGATCACGATGGCGGCGTGCGTGTCGGCGAACATCCGCAGGTCGCCGCCCATCAGGATGAGCGTGACCAGGACGACGCCTCCCGCGACCAGGCCGAGGCTGGTTGCGATATCCATGAACGAACCCTGCCCCGATACGCGAACGGCCGCGCGCCGACCCCCGTCGGCGCCATGACGACCCTAGCGCCCACGCGCTTAAGGGACGGTTACCGGAAGCTTGCTCGAGGCGCGCCAGGGACCGGCCTGGCGTTGAAGTCCGGTCTGAAAATCGATGTCAAAACGTTTGATTAACTTTTGGCCTCGGGCCGCGGGTGATTTCCCGGATTTTCGTAGGATGGGTGGAGCGAAGCGATACCCATCATCTCTCCCCGAAATCGCCTGTCTCCGTTGCCGCATCCCCGCCCAATCCTCGGGGTACACACCCGCCAGAACCATTCGGTGAAACGAAGAATAGGGCCAATCCTTCACTCGCGATACATGGCCGTGCTTCACCGGATTGAAGTGAACGTAGTTGGCGTGGCGCTCAAAATCGCCCTCGTCCCGTATCTTGTGCTCCCAGTATCTCCGCTGCCAAATGCCCCGCTCATTCTTGCCGTTCCGGCTGCTCGAAATTTGCTCACCCTTGGGCAAGGCTCGCGAGAACTCGGTCTTGATCAGTCGCCAGCGCAAGGCGAAATCGGCGTCTCCGTCGGGCAATGTCCAGATCACATGCAGATGCTCAGGTAGGATGACGGCGGCCTCGACAGTAAATGGATGTCGCTGCTGCGTGTAGCGAAACGCGGCGCGTAGCGGTTCGATCTGTTGAGTTAATAGTTGCAGCCGCCGGTCGGCCAGATTGACGGTGAAGAAATAGCTGCCGCCGGGAACAAAGTTGCGGCGATAGTTCGTCATTGGATCAACATGCGCAGGATGGGTGGAGCGCAGCGATACCCATGCCCTGGTTCGGCTCGTTGAGAGATGATGGGTATCGCTTCGCTCCACCCATCCTACGAACTGCGGCTCCTTCGCTTATTCAGCCGCGATATTCCCGTATTCCTCCTTGAGCAGGCCGAGCCGGGCATAGATGTCGCGGTCGGACACCTGAAACAGGCGCGCGGTGCCGCCGACGCTCTGGTGGACGATGCGGTTGCCTTGCGGCAGCGTGAAGATGTCGCGTTTCTTCCAGCGGATGGTGTCGTTGCCGATCTGGCTTTCGCCCGCCCCTTCCATCACGCAGCAGACCGAATTCGCCGAGGTGCGGAACGGCAGCGTTGTCTGGCCGGCATCGAGCTGCACCAGGAAACAGTCGATCAGCGCCATCCCGGCGCCGCCGGTAAGCGGATTGATGTAGCGCACGCGCCGCGATCCATCGCGCGCGGGCGGCGCCGCCGCGACCGCAGCCGCCGCCGTGGCATAGGGATAGCGGAAGACCGGGGAATATTCCCGGGTGGCGTATTCGGTGTCGGGCACGACATTGGCGACCGCGAAAGCCGCATCGGCGACGGTCTCGGGCATGTCGGCCACCGGTCCCGGCTGGAATGCGCCGGTCCCCATGTAATGATGCAAAGGCACGTCGAGCGCATCGAGCCACATGATCGGCGCGGTGCCCTGATGGACGTGCTCGTGCCAGGTCCAGGCCGGGGTGAGGATCAGGTCGCCCTCCTCCATCGGACAGGCCTTGCCGTCCACGATCGTGGTGGCGCCCGAGCCTTCCAGCACGAAGCGCAATGCATTCATGGTGTGGCGATGCGGGCGCGCTCTCTCGCCAGGCAACAGGATCTGGATATTGGTGGCGAGCGTCTTCGAGGTCTGCTGGCCTTCCTCGGCGATCCGATGCGGAGGAACGAGCTGCAGCACGCGCCGCTCGACCGCCTCGGGCGACGCGACCTTGATGGCGCCGGCGATCAACGGGCGGATGGTCTCCCACGACCACAAATAGGTCGCCTCCGGCGGCGGCGCCGGCCGGTGCGCGAACTTGTTCTCCCACAGCGGCGCGAGATTGGCGTCCTTCCACGCCTTGCGAAGGGCGTCGATTTCACCGGCGGCTGCGGACATGGCGGTCCACCTTTCTCATTTGCATGATCAATTGCGCGGGAGTCTAGATCGGGCCCTCATGCTGTCAATCGCGCACAGGCGCATGTCCGCAACGCGGTCAGGCGACGAACGCAGGGCCGCTCGATTGACTGGCCGGTGCCCGGCCCTATAGTGATCGTAAGTATACCAATCATCGCGCGGAATTCACGCGCGACAAGAGGAAAGCGCCACATGCAATTCGGTGTGCAGTTTTTTCCCTCGCTCGACCATACCGACAAGAGCGCCGCCGACTATTACGCCGAATCGATCGCGATCGCCGAGGAAGCAGAAAAGCTCGGCTTTACCCATGCACGCACCGTCGAGCACTACTTCAACCGTTACGGCGGCTACAGCCCGAACCCGATCGTGTTTCTCACCGCGGTGTCGCAGCGCACCAGGACCATGCGGCTCGTCACCGGCGCCGTGCTGCCGGTGTTCAACCATCCCTTCAAACTCGCCGGCGAGATCGGCATGCTTGACGGCATTTCCAATGGGCGGCTCGACGTCGGCTTTGCGCGCGCGTTCCTGCCACACGAATTCCGCCGCTTCGGCATCTCGCCCGATGAATCGCAGGCGCGCTTCCGTGAAGGCATCGAGCAGATCGAGTTGCTGCTGACGCGGGAGCACGCCAGCCACCGCGGCCAGTTCCACGCCTTCGAGGACGTGACGTCGCTGCCGCGGCCGACGCAGACACCGCGGCCTAAATTCTACATCGCGGCGACGCAGACGCCGGAATCGTTCGAGTTCGCCGCCCGCAAGGGCTATGCGCTGATGGCGATCCCGATCGGACCAATCGGCCCGCTGCTCGAGCTCTACCGCAAGACCTGGCGCGAGGCCGGCCATCCCGGCGACGGCGAGGTGATGGTCGCCTTTCACATGTTCTGCCACGAGGATGCGCGGCTCGCGCGCGACATCGCGCGCGGCCCGATCGAGGAATATTTCCGCGCGCTCAACGAGGCCGTCGGCGACTGGGCGCGCGGCACCACCTCCAAGGATTATCGCAACTACGACACCTCGATGCGCCGCCTGCGCTCGTTCACGCTCGACGGCCAGATCGAATCCGGCGGCGCCTGGGTCGGCACCCCCGACGAGATCAAGGCCATCATCAAGCGCGTCACCGGCACCATCGGCAAGTTCGAGCACGCCTCGCTGCAGGTGAACTTCGGCACCCTCGATTTCCGCGAGGCGCAGAAATCGATCCGGCTGTTTGCGGCGCAGGTGATGCCGGAGTTTGCCGAGTCAGCGCGACCTGCGCGGCAGCCGGAGCCGGTGGCGCAGGCGCGCTAGCTGTCACATCCCCGCGATTTGCGATCTCACGGCCCCGTGTCACGGGGCCCGATCCGTTGTATAGTCGAGCCCATGGGGGGACCCGCACTGCGTTTCTTCGAGTGCACCCGAGCTCCAACGACGGAGGTCCACCATGAAAGTCAAAGACGCGATGCACAAGGGAGTCGATTGGGTCAGCCCCGACACCCCTGTCACCGAAATCGCAAAATTGATGCGCGAGCACGACATCGGCTCGATTCCGATCGGCGAGAACGACCGGCTGATCGGCATGGTGACCGACCGCGACATTGTCTGCAAAGGAGTGGCACAGAACGGCTTCGACGCCGACAGCGCGACGGCGCGCGACGTGATGACGCCGGGCGTCCACTGCTGCCGTGAGGACGACGACCTCGCCAAGGCGGTGCGGCACATGGAGCAGCTGAAAATTCGCCGATTGCCGGTGATCAACAAGAGCAAGCGGATGGTCGGCATCCTCAGCCTAGGCGACGTCGGCCGCTCGGCGCCGGGTGATCTGCTGTCCGAATGCGTCAAGAGCGTCTCGGCCCATCACTGAAACGCGAGACATGCCACGCGCCCGGCGGACCACCGTGCTCCGCCGGGCGCGGTGCGAAGCAACGCGGCCCTTCCTCCCGCTCAGAGCGGCGTCCACCACGTCCAGACCAGCTTGATCAGGGCGATGACCACGACGAATGCGATCAGGATCAGAAGGATCGTAACCGCCCAGTTCGCCTGCTTCTTGAATTCCGCAAACCGCTCGTTGATCCGCGTCGGCCGCCGGAAAAACATCGCGCGTATGAACAGGACGATCGGGATGGCGGCAGCGATGAATGCCAAAATCTTGAAAATCATTGTCCAGGTTTAGGACCGCTTCCCGTAGCGCGCAAGCTGCGCTATCTGACACGGGTAGCAGGACCGACTGCGACCCGCGCGGCCGAAGTCCCGGAATAGTGGAGGAACCCATGCGCGAGATCGGTCATTTCATCGGCGGCAAGCAGGTGGCGGGCACCTCCGGGCGCTCCGGCGACGTGTTCAACCCCAACACCGGCGAGGTGCAGGCCAAGGTGGCCTACGCCAAGAAGTCGGAGGTCGAGCAGGCCATCGCCAATGCCGAGGCAGCGCAGCCGGCGTGGGCCGGGACGAACCCGCAGCGGCGCGCGCGCGTGCTGTTCAAATTCCTGGAGCTGGTTCAGAAGGAGTTCGACAGCCTCGCCAGGCTGCTCTCCTCGGAACACGGCAAGACCTTCGCCGACTCCAAGGGCGACATCCAGCGCGGGCTGGAAGTGGTCGAGTTCGCCTGCGGCATTCCACATCTGCTGAAGGGCGAGTTCAGCGAGAGCGCCGGCCCCGGCATCGACCTGTTCTCGGTCCGCCAGCCCCTCGGCGTGGTCGCCGGCATCACGCCGTTCAACTTCCCCGCCATGATCCCGATGTGGAAGTTCGCGCCCGCGCTCGCCTGCGGCAACGCCTTCATCCTCAAGCCGTCGGAGCGCGATCCGGGGGTGCCGATGCGGCTTGCCGAGCTCCTGGTCGAAGCCGGCCTGCCGGCCGGCCTGCTCAACGTCGTCAACGGCGACAAGGAAGCGGTCGACACGCTGCTCACCGATCCGCGCGTGCGCGCGATCGGCTTCGTCGGCTCCTCCGCGATTGCGGAATACATCTATTCGACTGGCTGCGCCCACGGCAAACGCGTGCAGTGCTTCGGCGGCGCCAAGAACCACATGGTGGTGATGCCCGACGCCGACATGGATCAGGCGGTCGATGCGCTGATCGGCGCCGGCTACGGCTCGGCCGGCGAGCGCTGCATGGCGGTGTCGGTGGCGGTGCCGGTCGGCAAGAAGACCGCCGACATTCTGGTGGAGAAGCTGATCCCGCGGGTGGAGAGCCTCAAGATCGGGCCGTCGAGCGATGCGCAGGCCGACTACGGGCCGATGGTCACCAAGGCGCACCTGGAGAAGGTGAGGAGCTACGTCGATCTCGGCATCAAGGAAGGCGCCAAGCTCAAAGTCGACGGCCGCGGCTTCAAGCTGCAGGGCTACGAGAACGGCTTCTTCATGGGCGGCTGCCTGTTCGACGACGTGACGGCGGACATGCGCATCTACAAGGAGGAGATCTTCGGGCCGGTGCTCTCGGTCGTGCGCGCGAAGGACTACGAGGAAGCGATGCGGCTTCCCTCCGAGCACGACTACGGCAACGGCGTCGCCATCTTCACGCGCGACGGCGACACCGCGCGCGATTTCACCAACCGGGTCAATGTCGGCATGGTCGGCGTCAACTTCGCGATCCCGGTGCCCCTCTCCTACTACACCTTCGGCGGCTGGAAGCGATCGGGCTTCGGCGACCTCAATCAGCATGGGCCGGACTCGGTGCGCTTCTATACCAAGACCAAGACCGTCACCTCGCGCTGGCCCTCGGGCATCAAGGAGGGCGCCGAGTTCGTCATCCCGACGATGAAGTGAGCGCCACGTGCACGCCGCCCGCCTGCACGCGCTCGCGTGGAGCGGCTTGCTCGGGCTCGCTCTGCTGTCCCCGGCCGCCGCGCAGAGCGACGGCGCCACGCAGGCCGCGATCCGGACCGCGCTCACCCAATGGATGGCGGACTTCAACGCCGGCAACGCCGACAAGGTGTGCTCGCTGTTCGCCCCTGACCTGGTCGCGCAGTATCGCGGCCAGCCCGAGCGCGGCTACAGCGCGCTCTGCGACATGCTCAAACGCTCCCTGAACGACCGCAGCAAGACGTATACGTACTCGCTCGCCATCAAGGAGATCATCGTCGCCGGCGACCTCGCCGTGGTCCGGCTCACCTGGACGCTCAAGGTAAGGTCGAAGGACTCCGGCAGCGAGGTCAGCTCCGACGAGCCCGGCATGGACATCTTCCGGCGTCAGGCCGACGGCAGCTGGAAAATCGCGCGCTACATCGCCTACGAATCTCCCTGAGCCTACGCTACCTGTACAGGCGCGGGTTCATTTGGTGCGGCTGCGAACCATGGAACTTAAAATATTCGACCACACGATCACCGAGCTGGTCATATAAGTCGTCCGCAAGATACGGGGAGCTGGAGTTCCTTAGCCTGGCCAGGCCGCGCTTTGTTTCGATGATGCGCTCTTGGGAATACACTTGCTGATCACTGAGTTTATCGTCGAGGTAGTCGAGCAATATCTCAAACCCGGCATCCCAATTGCCATTGCCGTTCCGCATGGCTTCGTCTCTGAGCTTCTCGACCGCGCGCAGCAGCTCTCCCTGCACGGTCGCAGCTTGCCCTGACTCCGGGACGTAGGATTGCCAGATCTGTTTGGCCTCCTCGAAGTATTGCACGTCTCCCTCCCAACTGGCGCGCGTCGACTTGAGCCCGTAGCCCAAGCGGCGACACATGGCCGGCGCAGCACGGTACTCTATGCCACGCAGGTGCGGTTGGTCGCCGTCTCGGCCGGACTGTTGCGGCCGCACTGGCAGCGAGCCTGGCGGCTCGCCATGGAGACAGTGACCGTGGTGATGCGGTTCTTCTGCACCACGATGTTGCAGAGCAGAGCGAGCTGCCCGCTGTCGCCGTCGACCTGCAGCTTGGTGGTGCCGACCTTCTGGCGCAGCACGCCGACGCCGTTGCGCAACGGCTCGAGCTTCACGGTGTCGAGATAGAGCGCGGGCGCCGCGGAGATGGTCTTGATCTCGACATAGCCGACGCCGGACTCGCCGCTGCAGGCCGCGAGTATCGGCAGCACGAGCAGTGCCGCGCCGCCCAGACGCATGTTCGAACGCAACGTCAGACTCCTGGCGTCTTAAGCGTGGTCAGGAGCTTCTTGAGCTTGTCGGAGGCGTCGCGAATGCCGTCGGTGAGCTTGTGGATGACCTCGAGCGCTTTGGCGTGCTCGCGCACCTGCAGCAGCTCGTCGATGAAATCCTCGTTCGTCTGCAGCGTGCGCAGCAGGCCGGCGAAGTCCTTGCGCGCCGCCTCGAGTTCTCCGATCGCGGCTTCGGTCGCGGCTCTCAGTTCGCGCCAGCGGTCGATCAGGTACTGGCGGTCCTCCGGCTTGTAGCGCGTCTCCCGCTCCAGCATCTTCAGCTTGTCTTCGGCACGCTTGAGCGCCTTGACGCCGAGGTTCCAGACCGTGCCGTTGTCGGCAACGGCATCGAGCAGGGCGCCGACATAGGAGCGCAGCTCCTCGATCTCCTTGCGGGCGGCTTCCGCGTTGTCGAGCCGGCCGATGGTTTGCGCGCTGTCCTCGATCTTCTTGCTCAGATCGCCGAAGGTCTTCCGGAGCTCGCTGAGCTGCTTGGAAAACTCATCGTCCGCGATCCGGGAATCGGGCGTCGCGGCGCTTTCGGCTTGGGCGAGGACCGGAGCGCTCGGACCTGCGACAACGGACGCCGACAGGAGCAACATGGCGGCGAAGATCTTTAGTGGTCGCATTTTCTGCGGAAAACCGGTCGCCACTTTTCCGGAAAATGCTCTGGGGATAAGGATCGAACGCATGGTTCACCTCCCAAAACTCGCACGCCCCCGAGCTTGTTCGTCCCGGTTTCGAGTCTTGGTAACAGTTGGGCGGAAGTGCGGCGCCGATCGGCCTCTCCTCCCCCGCCCGCGCAGGCTATAGTCGGGCAACCGACATTCATTTCGAAGGGGGGACGACGATGGCCGAATACCAGCTCTATTGCTTCGCCCAGTCCGGCAACGCCTACCGCGTGGCGCTGATGCTCAATCTCATCGGCGCCGACTGGGAGCCGGTGTTCGTCGATTTCTTCGCCAAGGGCGAGCAGCGCACGCCGGAGTACCGCACCAACGTCAACGAGATGGGCGAAGCACCGGTACTGGTGCACAAGGGCAAAAAGCTCAGCCAATCGGGCGTGATCCTGACGTACCTCGCCAAGCTCTCCGGCAAGTTCCGGCCACAGGGCGAGGACGAGGAGCTCGAGGCACTGCGCTGGATCATCTTCGACAACCAGAAGGTCAACGGCTTTCTCGGCCCTTATCGCTTCTTACGGACGCTCGCCAAGCCGCCGGGCGATCCGGCCGTGCTCGCCTTCCTCAAGGGGCGGATCGACAACAACGTCGCGATCGTGGACAAGCGCCTCGCGGCCGCGCCGTTCATCCTCGGCGCCCGCCCGACCATCGCCGATATTTCGCTGGTCGCCTATCTCTACTATCCGGTGGAAGAGTTCGGCTTCGACATTCCGGCGCAGCACAAGAACATCGCGGCCTGGCTCGACCGCATCAAGGCGCTGCCGGGCTGGAAGCATCCGTACGAGTTGATGCCGGGCTATCCGCTGAAATAGCGCGCTGCAGCAACGTCAGCGCGCGGTCAGGCCGCCGTCGATGGCGAACTCGGCGCCGGTGACGAAGCGGGATTCATCGGACAGCAGATAGACGCACATGTCGGCGACCTCGGCCGGCTCGCCGAGGCGGCCGAGCGGGATGTCGCGCGCGAGCTGGCCGCGCGCGATCTCCGGCCGGCCGGTCTGCGCCAGGATATCCTCCACCATCGGTCCTTCCAGGAAAGCCGGATGCACGGAGTTGCAACGCACCTGCGGCCTGAGGCGCGCACCATGGAGCGCGACCGACTTGGTCAGCAGCCGCACTCCCCCTTTGGACGCATTGTAGGCTGCGAGATTGTGGCCGCCGACGATCCCGGAGATCGACGACAGGTTCACGATTGCGCCGCCCTCGCGCTTGAGCAGGGCGAGCGCGTGCTTGCAGCCGAGAAAGGTGCCGTCGAGATTGACCGCCATGACGCGCCGCCAGGCGGCATAGTCGGTGTCCTCGATGGTGGCGAGGAGCGCGATCCCGGCGGCATTGACGAGGCCGTCGAGGCGGCGGTGGGCGCGCTCGACCTCGGCCAGCACCTTGCGCCAGTCCTCTTCCGCCGTCACGTCGAGCGCGTGATCGATGCCGTCGCGGCCCGCGAGATCGGTCGTGATCGCGACGCCGCCCTCGCGCCTCACCGCGCCCGCGACGGCACGTCCGATGGCGCCGCCGGCGCCGGTGATGAGCACGATCTTGTCGCGCAGTCGAGCCATGGCGCTGCCTGAGGCCCGATTTCAGTTGAGGCGGGCGGGACGGTCGGGATCGGTGGCGGGGTCGGCGGGCGGATGCGCCGGCGCCGGTGGCGCGACATCCGGCGCGCGTGGCTGCGCCTGCGCGGCCGCGACGGCCGGCTTCGCGGCTTCGGCGGCTTCGGCCGCATCCTTGCGCCGGTGGTCGCGATAGGAGAACCAGCCGAGCGGCAGGCAGGCGAGGTAGAGGACGGTGCCGGTGGTCAGCACGAACCACGGATAGGAGACGAGCAGCGCGAAGAACAGCACCAGTGCGACGAACACCGGCAGCACCATCTCGGGCGCGATGCGCTTGCCGACGCGCTTGCCGGAGAACACCGGCAGCCGCGACACCATCAGGAACGCGATGGCGAGCGTGTAGATCAGGATCACCGGAGTGACGAAGGCCAGCCGCGGCATGCCGAGGAAGTGGACGTAGACCGGCAGCAGCACGGTAATGGCGCCGGCCGGCGCCGGCACGCCCGTGAAGAACTTGCCCGCCCAGGCGGGCTTGTTGGGATCGTCGATCATGACGTTGAAGCGCGCGAGGCGAAGCCCCGTGCAGATCGCAAACACCATGGCGGCGATCCAGCCGGCATTACCGAGGTCCTGCAGGCTCCAGAAGTACAGCAGCAATGCCGGTGCGACGCCGAAGTTGACGAAGTCGGCGAGGCTGTCGAGCTCGGCGCCGAACCGCGACGTGCCCTTGAGCATGCGCGCGACGCGCCCGTCGATGCCGTCGAGCAGCGCGGCGAAGACGATGGCCGCCACCGCCCATTCGAGCCTGCCCTCGACCGAGAGGCGGATTGCGGTCAGCCCCGCGCACAGCGCCAGCAGCGTGATCAGGTTGGGCGCAAGCGTGCGGAACGGGATCGCCCGCAGGCGCTGGCGCCTGGCGGCGAGACGGTCGCGATCGAAGGGCGAGAACGGCATGACGCAAATATAACCACTTGTTTGCGGCGCTGCTACGGCCGAGGCCATTAGCCGCCATATTCCTTAATACTTCAGCCTACCCCGGAATCCTTCAACCTACCCGATAGGTGCGTTGCGGGTCGCCGGCGCGCAGATCGGCGATGATGGTCTCGCCGGCGATGGCGGTCTGACCTTCGGCGACCAGCGGCCGCACCCCGTCGGGCAGGTAGACGTCCACGCGCGAGCCGAAGCGGATCATGCCGATACGCTCACCCGCTCCCACGGTCACGCCGGCGCGCGCGAAGCTGACGATCCGGCGCGCGATCAACCCAGCGATCTGCACTACGCCGATGCGGGACTTGCCGGCCGAGATGAGAAAGCAATTGCGCTCGTTCTGCTCGCTCGCCTTGTCGAGATCGGCGCTGAGGAAAGCGCCGGCGTGATAGACGATGCGCTCGATCTTGCCGGTCACCGGGCTGCGGTTCACATGGCAGTCGAACACGCTCATGAAGATCGACACCCGTGGCAGCGCCCGCTCGCCGAGCTCGAGCTCCTTCGGCGGCACTGCGTTGGTGATGCGGCTCACGCGACCGTCGGCGGGCGCCACCACGATCCCCTCGCGCACCGGCGTCACCCGCTCCGGGTCGCGGAAGAAATAGACGCACCACAGCGTCGCGAACGTGCCGAGCCAGCCCAGCGGCGACCACAGCCAGAACAGGAACAGGCTCGCCAGCGCGAACATGCCGACGAACGGCAGCCCCTCGCGGTGGACCGGCGCCAGCTGGGAACGAATGGAGGCAAGAACCGACATGATCACTCCGCCGTACTACTCCGCCGCATCGGCGCGGTCGATCGGCAGTTCCGCCGGCGGCGGCTCGGCGGCGCCATTCTCGACCTGCGGCGGGTTGCGGTTGGGCGCAGCCGGCTCGTCCTCGACCAGCGCGAGTTTCTCGCGCGCCGCCTCCGCCTCGCGCTGGCGGTTCCACATGCTGGCATAGAGTCCGCCCTTTGCCAGCAGTTGGTGATGGGTGCCGCGTTCCGCAATCACGCCCTGGTTCAGCACGATGATCTCGTCGGCACCGATGATGGTGGACAGCCGGTGCGCGATCACCAGCGTGGTGCGGTTCCGTGATACGCGGTCGAGCGCGTCCTGGATTTCCTTCTCGGTGTGGCTGTCGAGCGCGGAGGTCGCCTCGTCGAGCAGCAGGATCGGCGGCCCCTTGAGGATCGTGCGCGCGATGGCGACGCGCTGTTTCTCGCCACCGGACAGCTTCAGGCCGCGCTCGCCCACCTCCGTCTCATAGCCTTGCGGCGACATGCGGATGAAATGATCGATCTGCGCGAGCCGCGCCGCCTCCTCGACCTCGGCGTTGGTCGCGTCCCAGCGGCCGTAGCGGATGTTGTAGCGGATGGTGTCGTTGAACAGCACCGTGTCCTGCGGAACCATGCCGATCGCCATCCGCAGCGATTTCTGCGTCACGTCGCGGATGTCCTGGCCGTCGATCGAAATGCGCCCGCCGCTCACCTCGTAGAAGCGAAACAGAAGGCGCGAAATCGTGGACTTGCCCGCGCCGGACGGACCGACCACCGCCACCGTGTGGCCGGCGGGGACCTCGAACGTCAGCCCCTTGAGAATCTGCCGCTCGGGCTCGTAGGCGAAGGAAACATTCTCGAAGACAATCCTGCCGCTGGTCACCGCGAGCGGCTTGGCGTCCGGCTTGTCCTCGATCTCAGGCTTGCGTCCGAGGATCGCGAACATCTTCTCAATGTCGATCACCGCCTGCTTGATCTCGCGATACAGCATGCCCATGAAATTGAGCGGCTGGTAGAGCTGGATCATCATGGCGTTGATCATCACGAGGTCGCCGACGGTGTTGGTTCCCGCCTTGATGCCCATCGCGCACATCACCATGACAGCGGCGAGCCCGCAGGTGAAGATCGCCGCCTGCCCGGCATTGAGCACGGCCAGCGACACATAGGCCTTGACGCTCGCATCCTCGTAGCGCGCCATCGATCGGTCGTAGCGTTTCGCCTCCCGTTCCTCGGCGACGAAATACTTCACGGTTTCGTAGTTGAGCAGCGAGTCGATGGCCTTGACGTTGGCCTCGGTGTCGCTGTCGTTCATGCGGCGGCGGATGCCGATGCGCCATTCGGTCGCGTAATAGGTGAACACCATGTAGACGACGACGGTGACCAGAACGGCCGCAACGTAGCGCCAATCGAACTGGTAGAGCAGCACGACGATGATGAGCGTGAGCTCGATGATCGTCGGTACCAACTGCATGATCACCATGCGCACGATGGTCTCGATGGCGTTGCGCCCGCGCTCCAGCACGCGCGTCAAGCCGCCGGTCTTGCGCTCGAGATGGAAGCGCAGCGAGAGCTGGTGCATGTGCTCGAAGGTGCGGTAGGCCAGCCGCCGCACCGCGTTCATGGCCACCTGCGCGAAGATGCCGTCGCGCATCTGCGTCAGCGCCGCCATCAGGATGCGCATGCCGCCGTAGGCGACCACCATCACGATCGGCGCGGCGAAGAGCCAGAAGAGCCAGGACGACGCCGCCACCGGCGCGCTTCCCTCCCCGGTCAGCGCATCGGTCGCCCATTTGAAGGTGAACGGCACCGCGATGGTCGCGAGCTTGGCGGCCAGCAGGAGCACCATCGAGAATGCAACGCGAAGCTGCAGATCCGGGCGGTCGGCGGGCCAGATGAACGGCCAGAGCCCGCGCATGACCGCGAACAGCGAGCCGCCGCCGTCGGCGGAGACTTCGCGCTTCAACGCCTCGGTCGATCGCGGATGCGAATCCATGAGAAAAAGGGCCCGGACTGACGGGCCGCGTCGGCAGACCGTCGAACCCCCTTCATATAGAGTTTTTCCAGACTGCAATCACCCCACGGGAGAAAATCCGTCCACCGCGGCGGGCCGGCGCGCCGGGTTCCCGGCTTGACGGTCCGCCCCGCGCGGGCCACATGCATGGGCCATGAGCACGATTCAATCGATTTGCGTCTATTGCGCCTCCGGCCCCGGCAAAAACCCAGCATTCGTCGAAGCAGCAAAGAGCTTCGGCCGCATCCTGGCAGAGAACCGCATCCGCCTAGTCTACGGCGGCGGGTCGGTCGGCCTGATGGGCGCGCTCGCCGAATCGGTCCTCGCCCACGGCGGGGAGGTGACCGGCGTGATCCCGGAATTCTTGGTCGATCGCGAGCACATGCTCCTGCGCGTGCAGGAGCGAATCATCACCCGCGACATGCACGAGCGCAAACGCGTGATGTTCGAGCGCGCGGACGCCTTCGTGGCGCTGCCGGGCGGGGTCGGCACGCTCGAGGAGCTGGTCGAGCAGATGACCTGGGCACAGCTCGGCCGGCACAAGAAACCGATCCTGATCCTCAACGTCGCGCGCTTCTGGGACCCGCTCTGCGCGCTGCTCGACCAGATGGAGGAACTCGAATTCATCCGCCGCGGCATGACGGTCAAATACCTCCTGGCCGAGCGGGTGGAGGAGATTCTGCCGCACCTGATCGAGGCCGCCCGCGCCGTGTCGGAGGCTGAGAAGGAGATGGCACCGGCGGTGGCCGAGCGGTTGTAGGAGCCATCCTGCAAACGCGGCCGCGCGTTTTTCAGCGATGGGACCGCGGCAAGGCCGTCAGCGGCACCCCGGGGTGCCGTCGTCGTTCATCAGCTTGAACGGCCCGAGGCTCGCAGCCACCTCCCCCACCCAGGCGGCGGGCGCGATCCTGCCGATCGGCACCTTCTCGGACACCAGCTTCTCCTTCAAGAACGCGTCCTGGATATCCATGACGCTCGCCTCGAAGATGCGACCGTGCACGTCGGTCGCGCCCCACTCGATCCGGTCGATCAGCGCCGCATCCTTGACGTCGGAATATTTCGCCAGGATGCGGGTGACCTCGTCGCGGTTGGGACCGCGATGGTAGGCATTGCAATAGTCGCGTACGCCGCGCAGCGTCCCGAGCACGAATTTTTTCGCGGCGTCCTCGTTCTGCCGCATCCAGTCGGTGTTCATCTGCCACACCGAGACCAGCACCGGCTGCGCCTTGATCCTGCTGTCGGCATTGATCCATTTCACGCCGATGCCCTTGGCCTCGACCTGGTCCTGCAACGGCGAGATCATCATGGCGGCATCGACCGCCCCGCTGGTGAGCGCGGTCGCCATCTGGCCGAACGGAATGTATTTCAGGTCCACGTCGGCGAGCGTGAGTCCACTGTCCTCCAGGATCTTGGCGAGCTCGTAGACGAGGATGGCCCCGCGGGCGGCGACCGCGATGCTGCGCCCCTTCAGGTCGGCCGGCGTCACGAGCTTCCCCTTCAACTCAGGACGGATCATCAGATAATGCGAATAGGGACTGGTCGCGCGCGAGATGAGGAGCCCGATCGGCAGGCCCTTGCTCAGCGAATTGAAGAAGCCCGCCGAGAGCGCGCCGCCGATCACCTGCAACCGGTTGGTCGCAAGCAGCACCGCCATCTCGCTCGAGGTTCCGCTCATCTCCAGCTGCACATCGATTCCGGCGGCGCGGTAGTAACCCTTCTCCAGGGCGACATAGAACGGGGCGCCCGAGAGCGAGGGATTGTCACCGACCACGACCTTGGGCACGCCTTGAGCCGCGGCGCTTCCGGCGAATGCGACGATCACCGCCGCGAGGATGAAACGCATCGGTTCACGTCCCGCTCTTGAGAAACGTCACCGCCTCGACGCGATTGCCGTCGGGGTCGCGGATGAACGCGGCGTAGTAGCCCTCGCCGTGCTGTGGGCGCAGGCCGGGCGCGCCATCGGAGCTGCCCCCGGCCGTGAGCGCGGCGGCGTGGAAGGCGTCGACCAGCTCGGTCGCGCGCACCCGCAGCCCCACATGGGTGCCGGAGTCAGCAGCGACGGGCGCCATGGCGGCGCGCAGATTGATCCAGAATTCCGGATATTTCTTGCCGAAGCCGACGGTGTGCGGGCGTCGTTCGAGTTGCTCGTAGCCGATCGCTCCCAGCACCGCCTGGTAGAAGCGCGCCGCCCGGTCAAGATCGCGCACCGCAATGGAGACGTGGTCGATCATGCCTCCATCCTTTCAAAGGACTGCGCTATTGTGAATAGCCGCAACGCCGAACCAGAAACGGAAACGGAAACTCATGGAGGACGAAATGGCGAATTCTCTGCTTGCTCGCCGACAATTTCTTTCAGGTTGCCTATGTCGTGCCGGATCTCAAGGCAGCGATCGCCTTCTTCAAGGACAAGCTCGGCGTTCCAAATTTCCTAGTCAAGGACGACGTCAAGATCCAGGACCAGGTCTATCTCGGCAAGCCCGGCGACTGTCGCCAGAGCATTGCATTCGGCTTCGCCGGTCAGGTGCAGATCGAGCTGATCCAGCCGCTGTCCGGCACCAGCAGCTATTCGGAATATCTCAGGCAGAACCCGAAGGGCGGCGTCCAGCATGTCGGCATCCTGGTGGAGGATTACGACGCCGCGATCGCGGACATGAAGGCGCGCGGCTTCGCGCTGGTGCAGAGCGGACGCAACGGCGAGACCAAGTTCGCCTATTTCGATACCGACGGTCCGATCGGCACTTTGACCGAGTTGGTCTATCTGGCGCCGACCGAGCGCGCCGGGTTGGAGCGCATGAAGCGCAAGGAGGTCTGACGGCGGCAGGAAATCATTGCGGCGGGCCGGCGTCCGTCGCATCCGCGCCGTGGATCATGCGGGCGATCTTCGCTTGCGCGGCCGCACGCTCGCAGACCGCACACGGTCGCGAGGTCGAATACAGCACGCATTCCGAAAGATCGGCGGTGCCAAGCCGAGCCTGCGCATCGCGGATGGCTTCGCGCTCGGCATGGGCATTCGCGTCCTTCTTCAGCACCACGCGGCTGGGGCCGAAGCCGACGATGCGGCCGTCCCGCACGACCACGGCGCCATAAGGCTGATCGCCCTTGGCGACGGCCTCGTCCTTCATCCTGAAAGCGGCGGCAATGAACTCCCGGTGCTCCGCCGCCAGGCTTGCTGAAGCGGTGACGCGGCCAGCAAGAGAAAGCGGCGCCGCCGCCATCACCAACATTGCCGACCGGCGCGTGCAACAGCACATCGCCAACCTCCCTGGGAAACCTCGCCAGCCGTCCGCGGTCAGGCCGGGGCGCCGGACCGCACCAGCTTGTAGATGATCGAATCCATCAGCGCCTGGAACGAAGCATCGATAATATTGGGCGAGACGCCGATCGTCGTCCAATGCTCGCCGGTCTCGTCCTTGCTCACGATCAGCACGCGCGTCACCGCCTCGGTGCCGCTGTTGAGGATACGAACGCGATAGTCGGCGAGCTCAAGCCCGTTGATATAGCCCTGATACTTGCCAAGATCCTTGCGCAGCGCGACATCGAGCGCATTGACCGGGCCGATGCCTTCCGCCGCGGAGATCAGCGTCTCGCCGCCCACCTTCACCTTGACCACCGCCATAGACACCGTGACGCGCTGCCCCACCGCATTGTCGCGCTGCTCGATATTCACGTCGAATTTCTCGACGTCGAAGTAGCTCGGCACCTTGCCGAGCATGCGACGCGCCAGCAGCTCGAAGGACGCATCGGCCGCCTCGTAGGCATAGCCGATCGCCTCGCGCTCCTTTACCACCTCCAAGAGGCGCCCGATGCGCGCGTCGTCCTTGTCGACCTTGATCCCGATGCGGTCGAGCTCAGCCAGCACGTTCGAGCGGCCGGCCTGGTCCGACACCAGAACCTTGCGCCGGTTGCCGACCATGTCCGGAGAAACGTGCTCGTAGGTCGCCGGGTCCTTCACGATGGCGGAAGCGTGGATGCCGGCCTTGGTCGCGAACGCGCTCTCGCCGACATAGGGGGCGTGGCGGTTCGGCGCGTGGTGGAGGATCTCGTCGAGCGCGTGCGAGATGTGGGCCAGCGTCTTGAGCTGGGCGTCCGACACGCCGATGTCGAAGCGGTCGGCGAACTCGGCCTTGAGCTTGAGGGTCGGAATGATCGACACCAGGTTGGCGTTGCCGCAGCGCTCTCCGAGCCCGTTGAGCGTGCCCTGGATCTGGCGCGCGCCGGCGCGCACGGCGGCGAGCGAGTTGGCCACCGCCTGCTCGGTATCGTTATGGGCATGGATGCCGACATGCGATCCCGGGATCACCTTGACCACCTCGGAGACGATCCTCTCCACCTCGTGCGGCAGCGCGCCGCCATTGGTGTCGCAGAGCACCACCCAGCGCGCACCCTCGTCGTAAGCGGCCTTGGCGCAGGCCAGCGCGAATTTCGGATTGGCCTTGTAGCCGTCGAAGAAATGCTCGCAGTCGAGCAGCACCTCCCTGCCCTTCGCCTTGGCGGCGCGCACGCTGTCGCGGATCGAGGCCAGGTTCTCCTCCGGCGTGGTCTCGAGGGCAACGCGTACGTGATAGTCCCAGGACTTGGCGACGAAGCAGATGGCGTTGGCTTCGGCCGCGAGCAGCGCCGCCAGCCCCGGATCGTTCGAGGCCGAGCGGCCGGGTCGCCGCGTCATCCCGAACGCGGTGAATGTGCAACGCAGAGGTCGGCGTTCGGAGAAAAATTCCGTATCGGTCGGATTGGCGCCGGGATAGCCGCCCTCGACATAATCGACGCCGAGGTCGTCGAGCAGCTTGGCGATCACCAGCTTGTCGTGCAGCGTGAAGTCGACGCCGTTGGTCTGCGCGCCGTCGCGCAGCGTGGTGTCGAAGAGATAGAGGCGTTCGCGGGCCATGGCTCGATCACCAGAGATAATAGTTCAACACCAGCGCGACGGCGACGACGATCGCCACGATCGCGGCCACGATGTGATGACGCTGCAATCCGTTCATGACGCACGTTCCTTGGCGGCAAGCTGTTTTTCCATCGTGGTGTTGGCCAGCCACTCGTTGCCGAGCGGCACGGAGTTGCGCTGCGTCGGCGTGAAGCCGCGGCGCTTGAAGAAATCGTGGGCGCTGTCGCTCACCTCGGCGGTCAGGCGCTTGGCGCCGCGCGATGCCGCGAGCTTCTCCAGCGCATCGATCAGCATCGAGCCGACGCCGTGGCCGGCGGCGGCGGGATGGACGTAGAGCATGTCGATCCGTTCGGGCCCTTCGAGCGAAGCGAACCCGACCGGCGAGCCGTCGATCGTGCCGAGCAGCGTCAAGGCATTGGCGAGCCGCGCGCCGAAGGCTTCCTCGTCGTCCGCGGCGGCGGTCCACGCCTCCTGCTGGGCGGCGCTGTAATCGTCGCCCGTCAGCTCGTCGACGCTGGCGCGGAAGATTTCGGCAAGCAGCGGCACGTCCGCCGGCAGGAACGGCCGCATCGCCAGCTTGGGCTGCGCTTGGGCCATCATGGATCCAGCTCCGTGCCGGCGCTGGTGCCGCGCGCTCCGTCACCCTCTCCCCTTGCGGGAGAGGGTCGCCCGCGCTCTGCGCGGGCGGGGTGAGGGGTCCGCGCATGCAGGGTTTCGAGAACGGAAATCAGCACCCCTTCTCGATTCTTGAGCACGTCATTGTTCCAGAACCTCAGTACGAGAAACCCGTTTGCGGCAAACCATCGATCCCGCCGTGCATCACTCGACGAGTCGGCATGTTGTCCGCCATCGACCTCGATCACGACGCGCGCGTCATAACAGATGAAATCGGCAATGAACGGACCTACCGGCACTTGCCGTCGGGACTTGTAGTCAGCGAAACGCCGATCTCGAAATGCATACCAAAGCTTGCGCTCGGCGTCGGTCATATTTGCGCGCAGCGAACGCGCCCGCGACGTAGCCACCGCCCGCGACGCGGACTCCGTCCCCTCTCCCCTTGCGGGAGAGGGTGGACGCGAGCGAAGCGAGCGGCCGGGTGAGGGGTTCTTTGCGAAGGCCCCCTCACCCGCCTCGCGGCTTCGCCGCTCGGCACCCTCTCCCGCAGGGGGAGAGGGTTTCGGAGTGCGCGGCACGCTCATCGCTTCACCTTCCAGACGGTCGTGCCGTCTCTCTTGTCCTCGAGCTCGATGCCGTTCGCTTTGAGCTCATCGCGAATACGATCGGCCTCCTTGAAATTCTTCGCTTTGCGGGCGGCATTGCGGGCGTCGATCAGCGATACGATTTTGGCCTGGTCGACCTCTCGCTTGCTCTCGGGCCGGCGAGAAATTCCGAGCGCCCGCAGCGTCGGGCCGAGCGAGGCAAAGTCGCCATGACGATGCAGGGAATGCAACTCTGCCATCGCCTTCGGCGTGTTCAGATCGTCGCACAGCGCATCGAGGACCGACGGCGCGAACGACTCATCGGCGCCGCTGGTGAATTCGGGCCAGTCCGTCAGGGACTGGAGTGTATTGTAGCTCTCTTCGAGCCCTCTCACCGTCCAGTCCATCGGCTGCCGGTAGTGCGTGCGCAGCATGTTGAAGCGCAGCACCTCCCCAGGCCAGTCGGCCAGCAGCTCCCGGATGGTGAAGAAATTGCCGAGGCTCTTCGACATCTTCTCGCCTTCGACCTGCAGGAAGCCGTTGTGCATCCAGTAGTTCGCCATGACCGGCGAATGGAACGCACACCGCGACTGGGCGATCTCGTTCTCGTGGTGCGGAAACACGAGATCGATGCCGCCGCCGTGGATGTCGAAGATCTCGCCCAGATGCTTCCACGACATCGCCGAGCACTCGATGTGCCAGCCGGGCCGCCCGGGCACGGTGATGCCTGACGGCGACGGCCAGGCCGGCTCGCCCGGCTTCGACGGCTTCCACAGCACGAAGTCCATGGCGTCGCGCTTGTAGGGCGCGACGTCCACGCGCGCGCCTGCCATCATCTCGTCGAGCGAACGCTTCGACAGCCTGCCGTAGTCGGGCATCGACGACACGCTGAACAGCACATGGTCCTCGGCCACATAGGCGTGCCCCGACGCCACCAGCCGCTCGATCAGCGTCTTCATCTCCGCGATGTGCTCGGTCGCGCGTGGCTCGACGGTGGGCGGCAGGCAACCGAGCGCCGCCACGTCTTCGTGGAACTGCCGGTCGGTCTTCTCGGTGACCTGCCGGATCGCCTCGTTGAGCGGCAGGCTCGGATATTCCTCCGCCGCGCGCGCGTTGATCTTGTCGTCCACGTCGGTGATGTTGCGCACGTAGATGACGTGCTCGGCGCCGTAGAGGTGGCGCAGCAGCCGAAACAGCACGTCGAAGACGATGACCGGCCGCGCATTACCGATATGGGCAAAGTCATAGACCGTCGGCCCGCACACATACATGCGCACGCGCGCCGGATCGAGCGGCGTGAACGGCCGCTTCTCGCGCGTGAGCGTATCGTAGAGCTTCAAGTCCATTGATCGACGTCTCTTCCGTTTGCGAAGCCAAACATGCGCCTGGAGCCTGCTGGCCCGGCGTCACTTGATCTCAAACGGAGAAAAGACGGCCGCAGCCAGCGCTGAGTCGCTAGCTAATAATCTCCGGGCAAATGCCGCAGATATGGTTAA
>Ga0126382_10000082_pt1 | contig 31924 bp, 29 predicted proteins | sample PanSoiMetPlot_30_FD_92548 | JGI IMG/M metagenome (GOLD analysis project Ga0126382, IMG submission 92548) | Tropical forest soil microbial communities from Panama - MetaG Plot_30 | ecosystem: Environmental > Terrestrial > Soil > Tropical forest > Bulk soil | place: Panama | collected 2016-02-17
ACTTCCAGACCGGCGTCGGACGTCACAGGGAAAAACGATGAAACGCGTTCTGATCAAATGCGGCTGGCTGGTCACGCTCGATTCCGCGATCGGCGACTTCAAGGGCGGCGAGCTTCTGTTCCGCGGCAACCGGATCGAGGCGGTCGGGCGAAAGCTCGACGCGGCCGCCGACGAGGTGATCGACGCATCGGACAAGATCGTGATGCCGGGCCTGGTGAACGCGCACATGCATACCTGGGAGACGGCATTGCGCGGCATCGGCGTGGAATGGATGACTGCCGACTATCTCAAGCACATGCATCTCAACCTGGCGACGCGCTATAAGCCCGAGGACAATTACCTCGGCAACCTGATCGGCGCACTGGGCCAGATCGACGCCGGCGTGACCACGCTGGTGGACTGGTGCCACAACATCACCTCGCTCGAGCTGGCCGAGCGCGCGGTCGACGGCCTGATCGACAGCGGCATCCGCGCCGTGTTCGCGCACGGCACCGCCAAGCCGCCGACCAAGGAAGGCTCCGTCCCGTTCACGCACGTCCCGCATCCGCGCGACCGTATCGAAGCTCTGCGCAAGGGGCGGCTCGCCAGCGACGATGGGCGCGTGACGCTGGCGATGGCGATCCTCGGCCCGGACTGGGGCGCGTGGGAGGTGGTCGAGCACGACATCCGCATGGCGCGCGAGCACGGGCTGGTATCCTCGTCGCACACGCGGCGGCGCGAGGACTGCGTCGTTCCCGACGGCTACGCCCGGATGGCGAAGGCGGGGCTGCTCGGACCCGACCACAACCTCGTGCACGGCACCAGCTACGACCACCGCGATCTCGCGATCATCACCGATTCCGGCGCATCGCTGACCTCGACCGTGCTGGTCGAGCTGCATCACCATATCGGCGACACTCAGGTCGCCGCCTTCCGCGCCGCCGGCGGCCTGCCATCGATCGGCATCGACGTCGAGCCGTTCTGCAGCGGCCAGATATTCCGCGAGATGCAGGCGGCGCTGCTGTTCGCGCGCGGCCGCGAGATCCGCAACAATGCGTTGCGCGGCAATTCCACGTTCAAGGAGCTTCCGGTCCGGACCCGCGAGGCGCTCGAATGGGCGACCATCGGCGGCGCCCGCGCCTTCATGATGGAGGACCGGATCGGCACGCTGTCGCCGGGCAAGAAGGCGGACATCGCCATGCTGCGGGCGAACGACATCAACATGGCGCCGGTCTACGACCCCGTTTATTCGATCGTGGAGATCGCCGGCGCCGGCAATGTCGATACCGTGATCATTGACGGCATCGTGCGCAAGCAGAACGGCCGGCTCACGTTTCCCGCCGACGTGCTGGCGCGCCGCTTGCAGGAGCTCGGCGAATCCGGCGCCCGCATCATGCGCGAGGCGGGTTACAAGGTGGCGACGGCGCCGGCATGACGATGATAGGGACCTGGAGACAACAACCATGACGACGAGCTTGACCCGCCGCGCGGCGCTCACCGGCCTTTCAGCCCTGGCCGCCGTTCCGGCCTTTGCCCAGAGTGGCCGTACCATCACGATGATGCACGGGTTCACGCCGGGCGCCAACGTCGACATCGTCGCCCGCCTGATCGCCGAGCAACTCGGCAAACGCCTGGGCCAGACGATCGTGCTCGAACCGCGCCCGGGCGCCGGCGGCACCACCGCGGCCGCAGCTGTCGCCCGCTCGGCGCCCGACGGCACGACCATCGCGGTCATCCCTGGCGGGCACGCGGTGTCGGCGGCGATCTACAATAAGCTGCCTTACGACGCGGTCGAGGACTTCACGTTCATCGGCATGCTGACGGACTTTCCGTTCATTCTCGCGACCTATCCGGACCACCCGGCGCGGACTATCGCCGACGTGATTACGAGCGCGCAGGCGCAGGAGGGCAAGCTGACCTGCGCGACCGCCGGTAATGGCACGGGCATGCATCTCGCCTTCGAGCTGTTCGCGGCGATGGCCAATGCCAGGATCCAGCACGTGCCCTACCGCGGCTCGCCGCAGGCGATCACCGACCTTTTGGGAAAGCGCATCGACTTCCAGGTCGACACTCCGGCCGCGCTCATGCCGCCGATCCGCAGCGGGCAGCTGCGCGCAATCGCGATCACCGGGCCGAGCCCGTTCTTCATGTTGCCGGACACGCCGGCGATCGGCGACACGGTCAAGGGCTACGCCGTCACCTCCTGGCTCGGCGTCGCCGGCCCGGCCGGTCTGCCGGTGCCGTTCGTGAGCCGGATCAACGCCGAGCTGAAGGGCATCCTGGCCGAGCCGGCGGTGATCGACCGGCTGCGCGAGCTCGGCAGCGATACCCGGCCGACTACCCCTGTGGAGTTCAAGGAGCGGGTCGCCGACGATGTCGCCAAATGGACCAAGGTGGTCGCCGACGCGAAGATTCCGAAGGTGTGAGCGCGGTTTAGGACCTGCCCCTACCCTGTTACAGCCGTCCACAGCCCAATCGATACGAATTTTTTGAACCTGGAGCCCTGCCCGGCCGTCTAACGATCAGTGGATGGGATGGATGCCATGAGCGAACAACGGATTGCACAGTTATTCGGGTTGGTCCTGGGCGGACTGTTCACGTTCACCCTGGCTCTGAACGCTTTCGCGTACTAGTTGGACAAGACGCTGTCCGATCCTCCGGGGCATGTCTCCGCGCGTCGTCGTGCTCGCAGCTATCGCAAATTTTTTGGTAGTCGCTGCTTGGGGCCAGGAGCGACCGAAGGTCATTGCACGCCCGCCGAAGCCGCACTCGCAGACTTGCAGGTGCTGGGGAGTCGGACGCAGGTAGAGATGGCAAGACAATACATTAAAGAATGGGGGGGTCGCGATCTCGGTGGCATCAATGTCGGAGTTCTATTGGAGGATATTCGCAACTCAATTAGAGTTGATCTCGGACTAGAGCCCGTATCCGTTCCTGTGGACCACTTTCGTTTACATCTAGCTCCACCAGCGCCAGGAGTTAAGGACACGCGGCCTCAGGCTTAAGTGGGGTCGGGTTGGTGCAGAAGGGGCGCGACGCGAGGCTCACGCCGTCGGCACCGACGACTGGCCGGCGATTCGCAAGCTCAAGGATGCGGGCAAGCTCGCGTACCAGCATCAAAGGTATCGGGCGCGTGCGACTGTCATGGTTCTAGAGAGCAAGACGATCCATCTTGTCGAGCATTTGTCGCCTGAGAGCTTCGAAAAAAGTCCGCGAGTGCATGAGTGAGGCGAGGATATCGCTCTCCACTTGGGTGTCACTCCCATGTCGAGCGAGCCGAGTTATAAGGACGCGCTGTCGCTCGACCAGCCGATGGCTCGCAGCGATGCGCGTATCGATGATGTCGAGTTGCTCGTATCCAATTCCGAGCCTCTTTCCTTCATCAATTAATAAGTTAAGCAACCCTCTCCGTTTCGCGGGATCACGTTCGGTTGCGAGGCGCTCTGTGAGACTGGTCAAATTCTGTCCAGCCACGGCTCGATCCGTCACGACAAACGCTCCAATGCCAGGCGGGCCTGCATCACACGGCTGCAAATCTATGCCATTCATCAGCGGCGCTGCGGGCTTGGCCCGTAAGCTCTGTTGAAGGCTATCGCGGTTTCCGCGATATGTGGCCAACTGGCCTTTGAAAAGATCGAACAACTCCTCCGCAAAGGTCACGTCGCGGTCGTCGTCACGCATTCGGCCGATCATGTCGGCCCACTCGGCGATGACCCGTTCCTGCTCGGCGACCTGCTGGTTTGCCCGTTGCAGCGCGTGATGGGACATGCGACGGGTCATATTTGACCTCCTCGTGCATTTCCGGAGGCTAAGTGAGTTTTTCGATGTGCGAATTGATGTGCGTCAAATCCGACTCAGCCTGAGCACATCTCTTCCGGGGTTGCCCCGAAAGCGGACCTGCCAAGCGCCGTTAATGAGTACACGCCCTAGCACCCGGCCTATCGCGCGCCGGCCCCTCGGATTCCGACAGGGCTCCCCGCGCCGTCAGGGCTTCAGCAAAATCTTGATCTCCTGCAAGGTCGCGGCCAGATCGTCGGTCGTCGGCTGCTGCACCGATGCCAGATTCTTGATGAAGGAATCGGTGGATCGGCAGAGGCTATCGAGCGCGCCCCGGATGAGACCGAGGTCCTTGTCAGCCTCCGCGACGCGCTGCTCCAGATCTCTTTTCTCAAGATCTTCTTTCTCGCCGCCGTGCTTGGCCAGGAACGTCTCGACCTCCTTCACCAGTGCGTTGAGCCTGGCGGCCAGGCTGCTGTTTGCCCTCGCCACCAGGGTCGATTGCACGTTGTCCAGCTCGCTCCTCTGCAGCGCTTCGAACACCGAGAATTCAGCGAGGCGGTCGGCATCGGATCGGGTCTTTGTCTTGTCTCTCAGCTCAGCGCGCGAGCTTTTCACCTCGTCGAAGCTCTGTCGCAGCCTTGCGGCATCCTCCAGCTCGGATCGAAGGTTGCGCTTGTCCTTTTGATCCGTGGAGATCTCGTTCGTTTTTTCCTTCAACGGTTTGAGCCGCTTCGAGATGTCGTTGTAATGCTGCGTCAGCTCGTCCAGCTTCTGATTGATGATCTGCGGACCGGCTACTCGCCGCGGCACGGATGCGCCGGCGTCCGACTCGACCCCGACAACATCCGCGCCGTGACCGACGCCGCCGACTGCTGGCATGACTTTCCTCCCCGATCTCGCTGAGCCCGCTCGCGTTCAGCTCCGTCAGAGATTGTTCTGCAGGTACTCGAACACGTAGTCGACATCATTGGTCGAGCTGTAATTGATCTTGTAGTCGATCGCCCCGTCCTTGAGCGCGATCGACCGTTGCGGACCGAACCCGCACGTCAGGCTCTTGATCTTCTGCTTGACGGCATCCTTCCCGGCCTGGGACGATTCGCAAACGCGCCGCATCCCATCCAGCACCGCCTCGCAGTAGCCGTAAGCACTATAGGTACGGCGCTCTTCCGCCGTCGGCGGGGTCGACCAGTCGATTTTCACGGCGAAATTGGTCCCGCATTTCTCATTGGCGTACGGCACCTTCTCGGCGAGGTATTTGTCCTGGGCGGCGAAGTACTCTTTGTCCTTCAAGGATTGTGAATTGGCGACCGTCGAGCACATCGCGACCATGATTGCGGCCGCACCGACACGGATTTTCATCACTGGCACTCCCCTGTGTTGTAGACATTCACGCCCGCCGGCGGCGCCAAGCAACGGATCGTGCGGGTGGAGGAAAGACATCGAACGCGGGATCGCGCATCGCTGCAATTGGAACGACCAGCATTCAGCCTGCTGCGGCTGAACGTGTTGGTAGACGGACGCACGCGGCGAATTTCGCGGCCGCCACGCAACGAATAACGCATGATGAATACACTTCATGGATACTTCGCTTTGCGGTGGCCGCACCCTGGCCGTGGTAGCCGGTCCAAGAATCTCCGTATTCGTTTTGCACGAGAGATGCGAGTGGGACGATATCGTTTCGAGCCTGCCAACCAGCCATGCGCATGTGTCCATATCGAGGTGACGAGGTGAGGCCGGCAATCCGCCTTTGCACGGTCGTCGCCTTGTCCGCTCTCGCCTGCACCATTGCCGCCGCTACCGCCGGTGCGGAGCCGGGCGCGCCGCTGCGCATCGGCCACTACAGCAGCGGCAACGGGATGATCGGGTTCGTGCTCGACCGTCTCGGAACGCCGATCAAGGTGCGTTTCGACGGTTCCGACGAGATTCTGGCGCTGACCCCGGAACGAGCGCCCTACGATTCGATGACGCTCAAACGCGATGACGGCAACGGGGTACTGCGGATCTATCCGAACGGTCAGGTGCTCGTGTTCCACCCGAAGCTCGCCGGCGGCTCGGCCCGGGCCTATCGGGACCAGGATGCCCAGCCGCTGACCGTGAAAGCCGCCACCAAGACGCAGGCGCATGCCGACGCCGCCGCGCTCGGTCCGAAGCTCAAACGCGGTGGCGTCACCCTGACGGTCGTACTGGAGGCGCCGCGCCTTGGCGATAAGGCCGACGGCTGGTCGGCAATGGCCGACGCAGTCGCGGTTGCGGGGGCGACCCTCGGCGAGATGCTGGAATCGACGATCGCACGCGAGACCATCGCGGAAAAGCTGCGGCGCGTCGTCATCCGTGACGCCGGCCGTATCGACATCAAGCTGGAAGACACGACGCTCGTCGTGGAGATCGCGGCCGACCAGCCGATTACGGGGCGGCCGTCCACGGCACGGCTTCGGTCCGTGATCGAAGATCTGCTGTAGCCCCGGCAGGCTCCCATCGACCGATCGGCATCGGGCCCGCAGAAAAAATGCGGCATTGCGTCCGTCTGACCTGCTGTCGCGACGACCATCGGCGGTGCGCGGCTACCAAACCAGGGAGTGTTCATATGCTTGGTCTTGTCACCGGGGCGGCCCTCATCGCCCTGGGCGTCCTTGCGGCGGCCTCGAGCATCGTCGCCAAGCGTCCCGACGCACAAGCCTACATCGACAAGCTCCTCCCCTATCAGGGCTGGCTCGGATTCATCGCCTGCCTGTGGGGCATCTGGATCATCATCAGCGCGGTCCTCAACCTGAATTGGTTCAGCTATGTCCCGATCTGGTGGCTGACCTATGCCGCCACCGGTGCGCTGATCGCGGCGCTCGGCCTGCTGCTGGGCTACGCGCTGCTGACCAAATTCATCCTCAGCCACAGCCCGGAAGCCATCCGGCGCGGCGAGCAGCTGCGGCTCGGCATCGTCCCCTACCAGGTTACGCTCGGCTATGTCGCGATCGTCCTCGGGGTCTGGACGATTCTTGCGGCATTCCTTTATCGCATCGCATAATTGTCGTTGGGATGGCGTCATTGTCGTTGGGATGGTGTCGCGAGCATCTTTGTTCGCGGGGCCCGATCGAAGGGGACCAGCTGCCGATGTTAAGAACCGCCCTGCGCCAAGCGATCCTTGCGTTGAGCTTCGTGATCGGCATCGCGCTGCCCGCGCAGGCGCAAAAGCGGGTCGCGCTGGTGGTCGGCAACAATGCCTATGAAAGCATTCCGAAGCTGCAGACCGCCGTGAACGATGCGCGCGCAGTCGGCGCCAGTCTGCGCGAGCTCGGCTTTTCGGTCACTGTCGCCGAGAACCGGTCGCGCCGCGCCATGAGCGAAGCGTTCCTCGCGTTCGACAAAGCGATCGAGCCGGGCGACACCGCCCTGTTCTTTTTCGCGGGCCACGGCTTCGAGATCCGCGGGCAGAACTACGTGCTGCCGATCGATGTCCCGGAGGCCGGCGAGGGGCAGGAAGAGCTGATGCGCGACGCCTCGTTCCTGGCGGAACGGATCATCGATCGATTGCAGGCGCGCGGTGCCCGCACGGTGATCCTCGTGCTCGACGCATGCCGCAACAACCCGTTCGATCGGCCGAGCGGCCGCGGGCTCAAGGGATCGGGCGGCCTCGCTGCGATGACGCCCGCCGAGGGCGTGTTCATCGTGTTTTCCGCCGGCGCGAAGCAAACTGCGCTCGACCAGCTCGTGCCAGGGGAGCGCGTCCCGAACTCGGTGTTCACCCGCCATTTCGTCAAGCGGCTGACGGAGCCCGGACTCTCGATGGTGCAGATCGCCAAGCGGCTGCAAGCCGATGTCCGGCAGATGGCGGCAAGCGTCGGCCATGAGCAGACGCCCGCCTATTACGACCAGGTGGTCGGCGACATCGTGCTCAATCAATCCGGCCGCGCCCCGCAGGCGGTCGCGCAGCCGCTCGATCGGCCGCGGCCGCAATCGGCCGCCATGCCGCCCGCTGCCGGCAACCAATTCGCGCGGCCCGACGCGGCGCCGGCGGCTCCGGCCAATCCAATCATCGCGGAGCTCAATGCGCTGGCGGCGGCGCAGAGCTGGCGCGAACTCGGCGCGCACCTGACGGCGGTGCCGCCGACCGCGCGCGATGCGCATTGGGCTTCGCTGGTCGAGCAGGCGGCCATGGGCGAGCTTACGACGCTCACCGCCGCGGGCGATTTCGACGTCCGGCTGGCGACGGTCGAGCGCTATCTCACGACCTTTCCCACGTTGCGCGGCAGCGAGAAATTCCTTGCTTTGCGGGCGTCGATCGGCCTCGGCGCGTTCGGCGACTGCTTCGACCGGGAGCGCCTGCCGGGCCGCCTCGTCGATTGCCGCCGTGCCCTCGATCGCTTCGTGCGCGGGGGGCCGCTGAGCACCGAGCTGGCGCGCGACGCCGCCCACATGGTCGGCCGCAAGTTCAACCGCGCGGTCGCGGCGACGTTCTTTGCCATCGCCCTGGAGGCGCCCGCCGACAGGGGGACATCAGTGTGCACAGACAACGAGCTCGCGGACGCCGTCATTCCCGCCCTCAGCACGCCGCCCGACTACCTGGAAGCCAAGGCAGCGGTATCGCTCGCCGACAAATGCTGGGATGCGCTCAATCCCGCGATCGTGGCGCAGGTCGCGCGCGAGGCCGGCAGCGGCAGCTACTATCTCCAGAACGCCTGCCCGACGCTCCTGCAGCGCAACGCGCTAACGGGACTGCGCGCCGCACGCTGCCAGGAAGTGACCTCGCGGCAGTAGCGCGGATCCACCGAAACAGGTTGCGGGCGCCGGCAGCGAATCGCGGCACCGCGGTCCTATTTGGCTTTTTTCAATCCCTCGAACCTTCCGCGCAGCGCCGCCAGTTTTTCACTGATGACCGCCATCTCGCGCAGCTGGTCTCGGTAGACCATGGCATCTCCGGGGCGCTTGGCCTTGGCTTTCGCCTGCAGTCTCGCGAGCGCGACTTCTACCTTTTCGAGGTAGGCGATTTGGGCCTTGACCATCTTCTGCAGACTGTCGATGTCGCTACCGGCCACCCGTGCGCCGCAGACGTTGCGGGCGTTCTGGCATTTCTGCAGATCTTCCTTTTTCGCGTGGTCTGTCATGACGCATTGCACATATCCATTGCTCAGGTTGAGCAGAGCACCCTTCAGCCGGGCGATAGCCAAGCCGCCCTGCCTGACACTGGTCGGAATGCCGTCTCTCGGCAGCGTTTGGTTCGATCCCGAGGCCTTTGACCTTGAGCGTCTCGACTGATTCAGCGCCACGTCCGCTCCCAGGTCCAAGTTCATATCTGTTGCAATATCGCGCCGGGCTCCGATGCCGGCGAGCCCCGTTGAGCTGATCATGTCCTGACCTCCAGGTCAGTTGAAATCAACTTGAACATTCCTGCCCCGGCTTGCGGACGCGCCGATGAAGTGGCGCCGTCGGCGCCACTTCATCGGTCGAAGCGATCAGAAGCTGCAGCCGTAGCCCTGGAGTGCGGTCTTCATCGCGTCCATGGTCTGCTTGCAAGTCGCTTCCATGGTCGACTTGGTCGCCGGATTCTTCGACATGTCGACCCACGTCTTGCGCGTCTGGTCCAGCTGCGCCTTGTAGGTGGCCCGCTGCGCCTCCGGAAGCTTGGACGTGACGCAGGCATCGTATTTGGTCAGAAACTCGTCGCAAGCAGCGATGCCCGTGGACTGGGCATGTGCGGGCGCCGTGGCGATCGCCAGCAGAGCGGCCCCCATGACACAAGCGAGCGGCAACGCACTGTGCTTGTGAGAAATTACCGCGGCCTCTGGTGTGGCATGTCGCATTACCTCGACTCCTCTGACAGAGATTGGATGACAACATTGAAGCAGACGGACAAATGCGCTTTTTTGCCCGCTTGCGCGCGCGGCGCTTCGCGCGATCCTGTCCAGGGAGGTCGTGCGTTAGTGCTTGCGAGCGTCCTCGCCCGCCGGCTTCGGCCGGCAAGGATCATCGTCCGCGGCCACGGAAGGCGGCCCGGGCGAGCGATCCGGCGCCTTGGCGACGCCATTCGCTTCACTGGATCGTGGTTTTGCTTGCTCGCTCGTCTCGTCGCACGACTTGCTGTCGCTGCCCTTGCCGGTCGGCGACGGAGCCACTCCGCGGGTGGGAACACCTTTCGTGGCGGGCGGAGCCGCCGTCTCGTTTCGCTCCCAGAGGGTCGAGACGACAGCCGGGGTCAGCAGCGTGACCAGCAGGACCGCCGCAAGCGCCGACCAGGTCGCCGCGGGTCGCGACCAGATCGCGGTCCGCCAATTGCTTGCCGCCGACGCCTGCGGGCCGATCGGCCGTGCGCTCGCGAGAATGCCGACGGCCCGCGTCACCAGCTCGGCCGGTATCGCCTCGAGCTGGGTCTCGAGACCGTCGATTAGCCGGGCCGCGGACGCTAGATCCGATCGGACCACCGGATCACGGGTGAGCTTGACCGCGATGGCGTCGCGCTCGGCCCGCGACAGCGCACAATCGAGATAGGCCGCAGCGCGCGCGTGGTCGATCGTACCAGCCTCATCGAGGTCATGCTCGCGGGGAACTTGCCCCAGCCCCTCGGACACGTTCCGGGCCAGCCGCGCGCGAAGCAGGCCCCGCGCCTCGAGGCGGTCCGAGCGGCCATCGTCCTCGGCGAGCAGAGATGCCAGCTCGTGGCTGAGGCGTTCGGTCATTGGCAGAATCCAACACCCCTGTTTAGACGGACATATCGGAATTCTTCTCGAATTGCACCGCCACTTCTTTCAGCCACCTCCGGGTCCGTTGTTTCAGGCGATAGACCTCCTCCACCGGGTATCCCATTAGCTTCGCAATGTCCCGCGCCGGCAAGGGGTCATTCGCCGCGAATACGATCTGCAGGTACAACCGCTCGTCCGTCGGAAGATCGGCGGCGGCCGCCTTGACGGCGGCCACGAGGGCCGCCCGGCTGCGCTCCTCCTCGGCCAGTAGCAGGCTGTCCTCCGGCGTCGGGGCCGAGTCGGCCAGCGAAAGGCCGCCGCCATCCTCGACCAGCCTGTCGAGGGAGATGGCATCGGCCGGTTGTGAAGGCGGCGTGCGTTCGAGCCGCGCGATGCCGGCCACCCGCGTCAACGCCTCGGCGATCTCGCCGGCCTCGGGATCTCGCTCCAGCCGGCCGCGCAGCGCCGTCGCGAGCCGCTCGATATCGCGTGGGCAGCCCTCCCAGACGACCGCGGCATAGATCGCCTGATCGAGCGGGGCGGAACGCGCGACGGCTGCCGGCAGCCGGCGCCGCGGCGCGTCGCGGCGAATGAGGTCGATCAGGATGCGATCGACGACCGTCAGCACATAGCCGGTGAAGCTCCCGCGTCCCGCGTAGGCACGGATGCGATGGAAATCGTTCTCGATCAGCTTGAGACATACTTCTTGATAGGCGTCCTCGCGCGCAGCGCTGCCGATATTGCGCGGCATCTGCTGCGCGATCCGACTGCGAATGTCGCTTTCGAAAAAGCGAACGAACCTGCTCCATGCATCGTGCGGCGCCTCGCTGAAGCGCCGGGCCAGCCGGTCGCCCAGAATGTCACGCGCCACCAGCGAGAGATACGTCGCAAGCCGCGCGCGTCCATCGAAGCCCTTCAAGCGGGCGTAGCCGTCAGCCTCCAGCGCGGCCACGACATGAAGGAACGCGGCTTCCCCTTGGGCGCCGGCGCCCTCCAGCTTCACGACGATCGCCCACAGCGTGTCTCCCATGCGCTCGAGGAAGCGGCTCGCTGCCGCGGCCTCGCCGGCGAGCATCGCGTTGACGAGCAACCTCTCGGACTGGCGGCTCGAAGGCGTCGTGGGCTTTGCCTTGGACGACGCGACGTTGTCGGTGAAGGATTTGTCCCGGTCGGCGTCGAGGGCGCCCTGCGCGGGCCCTCTGTGCACCGACCGAATGCGCAACCACATGACCCCTGCTCCGACAAACAGTCGAAACACACCAAAAAGATACGTTGAGCAGCTTGAGCAGATGCGCGGCCTTGGTGCCGTTTTCAGGGGCGACAACTGTTACGCCAATCTGGCGACATTATGAACTGCGGCCACACAATGACAGCGCGGCAGCGAATTTGAACACACACTGAGCACCACGTTACCGAAGACGATGTGCTCAATCGCAAGACCAAATCGTGCGTTAGAAGATATGAATGAATAAATGAGCCATAAACATTTCGCATATCCGCGCCCAATGTCACCTCGCCGGCCACAGCCGGTCGAAAAGCATCGGTTTGTCCGTCTCAATATTTCGATGTCGGTGTATGCCTTATTCATGATGATTGCTGCGCCATGCCCGTGAACCCCACCGTTGCCCGCAGGACGCTCCACGACGAGCTCCTTCCGTTGCTGCGCGACATGATCCTCGATGGAGAGCTCGGACCCGGAAGCCGGATTCCCGAGCAAGCCCTGTGCGCCCGCTTCGGCGTCTCGCGGACGCCGCTGCGCGAGGCGCTCAAGATGCTGTCGGTGAAGGGGTTGGTGCACCTCTTGCCGCACAAGGGCGCCAGCGTCGTGCGTATCACTCAGAAGGAAGCCGAGGAGCTCATCCCCCTGCTCGGCATCCTGGAGGCGCACGCCAGCGAGCTGGCCTGCGCCAAGATCGACGAGGCCGGGTTGCGCCGCATCACCGAGATGCACGGGCAATTGCTGGAGAACCACCGGCACGGCGACGAACCGGGCTACCTCAGGACCAATCGCGCCATCCATGCCGCGATCGTCGCCGCGGCCGGCAACCACATGCTGAGCCAAGTCCACCACCTGGTCGAGATGCGGCTGTGCCTGCTGCCGGTCCCCCGCAAGTTGTCGCCGCAATGGGACGAAGCGATCGGCGATCACGAAGACATCCTCGAGGCGCTGCGCACGCGCGACGGCGTCCGGCTGGCCGGAATCATGCGCGACCACGTACGGCACAAGATGATCGTCATCGGCAGGGCCTTCGAGGCGCGCAGGGCACTCGGCGCAGTGGCGATGCGTGTCATCCAGTGACGAGCGCGGCAGCGTTGCGCGTCATAGTGCATCTTGCAAATATTCGAACACCACGCGGCGGCGGTCGGCGGACGGCTGGAAATCGCTCTTGAACAGGAGCACGCCGTCGTGGAGCGAGATTGACCGCTCGCGGGCATAGCCGCACACGATACGCTTGATCTGCCTCGCCACCGCTTCCTTGCCCGCGCCATCGGCGCAGACGCGCGCGACGGCATCGATCGCGTGCCCGCAATAATTGGACGGGGACCGGCTCTTGATCTCCGACATGGAAACACCGGTCCAGTCGAACTCGATCGTGATCGACGACCCGCATTGCTGGTTGGCCGTTGCGACCTCGCGGGCCAGGTCGGCCTCCTCGATCGGCTTGAGCACCTGCACAAACAGGGGCTGCCCGTCGACCTCGAGATAATCCATGAGATAGTCGTGGACCATGTGGCTATCGTCAGTGACGGCCTGACCCGGCTCGATCCGGTAGTCGAGCGCATCGCGCTCGAGCGAGACGGCAGAACCACCCACAAGCGAGACGCCGGGTCCACTCACGCCGCAGCCGACGTGCTTGATCCGCGCGCTGACCGCCGCGCGTCCGGCCGGCGTCCTGCAGGCCATGCGGACGCCGTCGAATACATACCCGCAGCCGCGCACGACAGTTTCCCGCAGTGTCGGATCAATCACCGGACCGCTGTCCGCGAGCTTCACGGCGATGGGCGACCCGCAGACTGTGTTCGCGGCGGCGATCGCCGCTGCCAACTGTTCGTTCGCCGTCCGCCCGCTCCTGGCCGACTGTGCATTGGCCGCAGCGGCGCCAGCCAGGGCGATCGCTACGACCGACGCCGCCACCCAGGTCGACCTCACTTCGATGCTCCTCGCCTGCGCCGAACGATCACCGGGATCGGTCAGGTGGCCTTTCCGGCATGCACCTTACCTGCGTACTGATCCCGCCGCTTGCTCGCCACGTGCTCGTCAGCGCGGACAAGGCACGGCTCGCCGAAGATACGGACGGACACGCGGATGGTTTCGCACGGCCACCAACGTATGCATGCATGATGGGCAATAATGCGCGACCCGTGGGGTCGTGCGGAGCAAAAGGCGGGGCCGGGCGAAGATCGGCCGCTTTTTGGCGCCGGCCTTGCTATGTTCCCACTCCAAGTTCGTCGCCTTCGGCGACCTGCCGGCCCCATGGGGAGGAACGCCGATGACCAAACCGCTCAGGGGCGCCGACATCGTTGCGCAATCGCTCGCTCGCCTCGGTTGCGGGCACGTGTTTACCCTTTCGGGCAATCACATCATGTCCATCTTCGATGCCGCGCTCGAGACGGACCTCAATCTCGTGCATGTGCGCCACGAAGCAGCCGCAGTTCACATGGCCGACGCATGGGGGCGTCTCACCGGCAACGCCGGTATCGCCCTGGTTACCGGCGGGCCCGGCCACGCGAACGCGGTTGGCGCTCTCTTCACTGCGCTCGGCGCGGAGTCGCCGATGGTGCTGTTGTCGGGGCACGCGGCCACTTGGGAGCTCGGCCGCGGCGGCTTTCAGGAAATCCGGCAAGCCGACATGGCGGCGCCCGTGACCAAGGCGTCCTGGACGGCGACGTCTGCGGCAACGCTGGGCCACGAGCTCGGCAAGGCGATCCGGATCGCCACATCCGGGCGGCCCGGCCCGGTGCACTTGAGCCTGCCATCGGACCTTCTCGAGGAGCGGGTCGAAAGCAACGCGATCGTCTGGCCGGATGGTCAGCGAACTGCCGCGCCGGCGCTCCCGGACGCGGTTGCCGATGCGGTGCTCGCGGCCATCGCCGGCGCCGAGCGCCCGGTCATCCTCGCCGGCCCGCAGCTGTCGAACAGCAGTGGGCGCACGCTCGTGGGCAGATTGGAGGCTGCGACCCGGGCGCCGGCAGTGATCATGGAGAGCCCGCGCGGCATCGCCGATGCCACGCTGGGGGCGTTCCCGGATCTGGCGCGGCGCTTCGACCTCATCGTGCTGCTCGGCAAGGCGCTCGACTTCACGACCCGGTGGGCATCGGGCCCGGCATTCGATCCTGGCGCGCGGCTGATCGCGATCGATCCCGAGGCGGCGCTGATCGAGCGCGCCGCGACCGAGACAGGCGACCGGTTGCTGTTGAGTTGCATCGCCGACATCCGCGGCGCCGCGGAGACGCTCATCGCCCGTGCCGCGATGGCCAAGGCGCGTAACGGCGGTTGGCTGACCGAGGCCCGCGCTGCGCTCGAGCACCGGCCCGCCACCTGGACCTCCCTCGTTGCGAAGATCCCGGGCCGCTTGCACCCGGCCGAAGTGTTTCGCGCTTTGCGTCCCTACATCGAACGAAACCCCGCCACGGTTCTGGTTTGCGACGGCGGCGAGTTTGCGCAATGGGGCCAGAGCATGCTTCCCGCGCGTCGACGTCTCGTGAATGGCGTTGCCGGCGCCATCGGCGGCTCGCTCTCGTTTGCGCTCAGCGCCCGGCTGCTCGAGCCCGAGGCGCCGATATTTGCCGTGCTGGGCGACGGCACGATCGGCTTCCACCTGTCCGAGTTCGAAACGGCCGTGCGACGCCGGCTGCCGTTCGTCGCCGTGCTCGGTAACGATGCATGCTGGAACGCCGAGAGCCAGATTCAGCTCAGGGAGTATGGCCGCGATCGCATGCACGGCTGTGAGCTATTGCCGGCTCGCTACGATCAGGTGGTCGCGGCGCTCGGCGGCCATGGAGAATTCGTTGACGACGCCGCCGACCTGCCGAGCGCCATCGAGCGTTCACTGGCCAGCGGAAAACCCGCCTGCATCAACATCATGGTGGAGAGCACCGCCGCGCCCGTGGTCCGGCAGCCGGGCTGACGACCTCACCTTGCACGATCATATGGATAGACCAGATTTCCAGTCTTGAACTCGGGCGGCCAGACCACGACCTGCCGCGACATGTCCTTGAATTGGCTGATGTCATTGCCGGCGACGTTCTGGAACTGCGCGTAGATGATGCGAGGCGTCTTCCATTCGCCGTCGTTGCCGAACGCCATCGGGCCGATCACGGTCTCGATCGTGCTCCTGCGGATATAGTCGGCGAGCTTCTCGTCATCGAGCGATTTGGTCTCCGTCACCGCCTTCGCGAGAATCTGCCCGGCCGCATAGGCATAGGGTGGATAGGTGAAACCAAGCGGATCGATGCCGAGGCCTGACGCTCGTTTCTGGTATTCCTCCAGGAATTCCCTGGTGCCGGCAAACTGCAAGCTCGACGCCGGGATGTAGAACTCGTTGTTGACCAGGCCGTTGATCAGCGGGCCGAGCTGTTGCTTGATTCCGGTCACGAGCAGGCCGAGGAAGGCGCCGCCGAAAAGCTTCGGCTTGAACTGCACCTCGCTCGACGCACGCACGATGCCCACGGTGTCGACCGGCAGCGTCGCCGCGTAGACCACGTCCGGGTTGGCCGCCTGCATCGACCGCACGAGCGTGGCGTATTCGGTGTTGGCGAGCGGATAAGTACGCTCATAGACGACGTCGAAGCCGAATTCCTTGGCATTCTCGCGCGCGCCATCGAGGGCATTGCGTGAGAATTCGACATCCGCGCCGACCAGCGCCACGCGCGCGGGCTTCGGCTCCTGCTGCATCGCGAGCTGGAAGAAGCCGCGCGAATAGTTGCGCGGCGACGCACCCTGCGAGTTCATCGAGAAGTACCTGTCGTATTTGTACTCCTTGTTCGCGCCCAGGCCGAAAATCCCGATCGTCATGCGCTTGTTCTGGATGATCGCCGGCAGCGCCGCCGCGATGACGTTCGTGCTGTAAGGCCCGATGAGCAGATCCACTTTGTCGACGCCCATCAGCTTGGCGTAGATGCCGGGAGCATTGGCCGGGTTGGCCTGATCGTCATAGTAGACGAGCTCGACCGGACGCCCGAGCAGCCCGCCGCGCGCGTTGACATGGTCGCGCCAGATTTCAAGCCCGGCCTGGACCTGCCGCCCCGCGGGAGCGGTGGCGCCGGTAAGGCTCAAGCTCAGCCCGACCTTGATCGGGTCCGCTGCCTGCGCCGCCGCCAGCGAAAGCAGGAACGCCGCGGCACCAAGGCCGACCACAGCACGTACCCGCCCGGCGATGTGCCGGACCACGTCATACCGAGCCATTCTTCTCCTCCCGCCGTCGTTGGATTGGCGGCCAATGACCGCCGCCTTGTATCCATTGTTGGGCTCAGATGAGCCGATGCTTGAGCGCTCTATTGACGATGGACCAAATTGTATACGGCGTGACCGCCTGGAAAAAGCCGGCGGAATAGCGGACTGCTACCTGGGAAGCATCGATACGCAAAGCGAACGAAGATCCGAAAACGATCTTCCACGACCTGCGCAAGACGCTGCGCGAGCACGTTGTTGTCGTTCGACGACGACGGCGGGGGCTGGCGCTTCGAGTCGCTGTGCATCGACGCAGCGTATCGCTGACGACGTTATCGATTGCACACGTGCAAGGACGTGAGCTCTACGGCCGCAAGCTTGCACTGATCCGTCCGGTTCAGTGCATGGTGCCGCGCACGATTTAAGATTTACTTCCTCCGATGGGACCGGAGACCTGCTGCTCGCGTGGCAAATCGTCACTTTGATGTGACTGCGATTGACCGCCGTACAGCGAAGATCATACTACAGTAAATATTCTACCCAAATTTGACTCAGATCAAACTCGACCTGCCCCCGGAATCGAAACTGATCGAAGCCGGCACACGCCGACTTTTGCGCATCACACGAGACCGAGTTTCTGCTGAACCGAGCGGAGGAGGACAAAATGCACTTTCTTTCGAGCAAGGCATCCCGCATTCGACAAAGAGAGGCGCAGAACGCCCGTGACAATCGGTTGGAGATCAGAACGGCGCTCAATCGTGGCCAGATCACGCGACGTGATCTCTACAAATGGGGACTCTTCACGACGACGGGCTTCCTGGCGTGGAAGAACGGCTTGAGCCCGTACGCCCGCAGCGCGTTCGCCGCCATCCCGACCGGCACGCCGCGGAGCCCGTTGTTCGGCGCCCAGAAGTTCACCCAGCCGCTTCCCCGGCTCGCCGTGCAGACGCCGATCCCGCTGACTCGTGATCCTGCAACAGGCAACGCGCTTTTCCCCGCCACCCTGGGCGAGCGGCCGGCGAAACGGTTGTCGTATCACACCGACTTCACGAACAACCCGGCCGATCCGCAATTTCGAAATCCGCTGACGAACCGAGGCCCGATCGAGGGGCGTCCGCCTGGTGAGGTGTTCGCTCATCAGCGGTGGGACGAATTTTTTCCCAAGGTCGGCTACGTGAGCTCGTGGGGCCAGGTCGCACCCAACACCAGATTCCACCCGAATTTTCCGGCGCAGAATCCAAACACCGTCTGGACGTGGGGCACAGGCCGGTCCGCGCGGGGGACTTTGCCGCCCATGCTGATCAAGGGCCGTTATGGCGAACCCATCCTCTTCCGGGCCTACAACAACACGCCGGTCAACGCCGCGGAAAACAACGGCTTCGGGCACAACGAGACCCAGCTCCATTTCCACAATGCGCACAACGGCGCCGAGAGCGACGGCGCCGCCAACACGCACCATTTCCCCGGCACGTTCTACGACTACCGCTGGAGCACGACGCTCGCCCGGCGCGACAAGATCAACACCGGGGCGACCGATCGTCGGGCGTCGGGCCCCGACGGCAATGGCGGTCTCGTCAATGTCGCGGGCGATTTCCGCGAGATCCAGGGCACCATGTGGGCCCACGATCACCGCTTCTTCTTCACCGCCGAGAATGTCTACAAAGGCAATCTCATGAAGATCAATTATTACAGCGGCCCGGACCGCGCAAACGAGGGGCTCAATGACGGAGTGAATCTGCGTCTGCCGAGCGGCAGCTTGCTGGACTGGGGCAACAATGATTTCGACGTCGACCTCATGCTCTACGATTGTGCCTTCGATCGCACAGGCCAACTGTTCTTCGACATCTTCACCACCGACGGGTTCCTGGGCGATGTGCCCCTGGTCAACTTCGCCTACGCGCCGTTCATGGAAGTCCTGCCGCGAAAATACCGCTTCCGCATTCTTGCTTCGACGATCTCGCGGTGGTGGCAGCTGACCCTCGCCGGTCCGAACGGGGCGGCGGTGCCGTTCCAGTTCATCGCCAACGACGGCAATCTGGTGGTGAATCCGATCCCGCTGACGAGCCTGCCGCAACAGGGCAATGCCGAGCGCTACGACATCGTCGTCGATTTCTCCCGCTTCCGGATTGGCGACCGGATCAAGCTGGTCAACCGGCAGAAAATGCGTGACGACGGGCGTGGGCCGGACCAGGCGCTTACGCTCGCGCAAGCGCTCGCCGGCGATCCGAACGACCCGGCCATCGGCCCGATCATGGAATTCCGGGTGGTCGATCAGGTCGAGAGCGTTGACGTGCCGGGCGTCATCCACCGCGCCACCGACCCCGACCCGAGCGTGGTGCCGGCGGTCCTGACCCAGCAGATCCCGGTCGTTGCGCCCGTGCGGCAAAGGCTGTTCGAGTTCGGACGGTCGGGCGGCGGTGATTCGCGCAACCCCCAGACTGGCGAATGCACCCCCAGCTGCTCCGAATTCGCGACGTTCCCGTGGTCAATCAAAGTGAACGGTGACGACGCACACACGTTCAACGCCAACCGGATTTCGGCCTTGGTCCCGCGGCCGGGGGAAATCGAATACTGGACCATCGTCAACGGAGGCGGCGGCTGGGATCATCCGATCCATCTCCACTTCGAGGAAGGCGTGACCTTGTTCCGCGGGCGCGACGGCCGCGATCCGATCCCTGTCACCGAAAGGCTGGTCAGAAAAGACGTCTGGAAGCTGGGCACGACCGGCGACAGGTCGGTCACCTTCCAGGTGCAATTCGGAGAGTATGGCGGGTCCTACGTCCAGCACTGCCACAACAATATCCACGAGGACTTCGCCATGCTGATGCGGCTCCAACTCCTGACCGGAGTGGCAGGGTCGCCGCAGACGGCGGTCACGCCGACACCCAACCCGACGCCGGACGGCGTGTTCTTCACGACCCCGGAGATCCTGCCCGAAGGGGACCCCAGAGGGACCACCTGATCGGGAACCCCCATTGAGTGCACAAGGTTGAGGAGGACATCATGAAACCGCAACGCACCCTTCAGAAGCTGCTGATTGCCGGAACCGTTGCAGCGGCCGCCGCCGCCATCGACGGCCCGTCCGCATCGGCTCAGACCACGTCCACGACGTCGACCACTTCCACGACGTCGACTGCCACGTCGACTTCGACCGCTACGTCAACGTCCGCAGCAACTGCGTTGAAGAAGAAACCGCCACGGCCCGCGGCAACGCCGGACATGATCGCGGAAGCGATCCAACGTTCGAAGGCCCGCACGCAGAAATTCCAGGCGTTGGGTATACCAGAACAGTTCGGCAGCGAGGAACCGTTCACGTTCAATCCCGCCGCCAAGTAGGCGGTTTGCCAATGTCAGCCCCGAAGGGTGTCGCAGCACCCTTCGGGGGCGCTTTCCGGAGAAGGGTCATGCAACGAATTCTTCTCGCCGGCGCCGCATCACTCGCTGCGCTCGTTCTGTCGATTCCCGAGACATCGCAGGCACAGAGCCGGCGTTGGGGGGATGGTTATTTCCCGAACCTGCCGGTCGTCACCCATAACGGGAAGACCGTGCGTTTCTACGATGACCTGATCAAGGGCAAGATCGTGGTCATCAGCTTCATCTTCACGAGTTGCAGGGACTTCTGCCCAATCACGACGGCAAGGCTTGCGCAGGTCGAGGAGAAGCTGGGCGAGAGCGTGGGACGCGACATCTTCCTCTATTCGATCACCGTCGATCCCGAGAACGACTCTCCGCAAAAGCTCAAGGACTTTGCCGACGCGTTTCACGCCGGTCCGGGCTGGCAATTCATCACGGGACGGCCGGAGGATATCCGGGCGATCAACGGCAAACTGGGCGAGCAAATGCGGAGCCTGAACGAGCACCGCAATGAAATCGTCATTGGCAATGACGTGACCGGCCGGTGGACGAGAAACAACCTGCTCGGCGACCTCGAAACCGTCGTCACGGCCATCCGCGCCATGGATCCGAAATGGCATGATCAGGTCCGGGCGCCGCAAAAAAGCGACGACGGCAACACGATCTACAAGTTCGACAGGCCACCGGGCCAGGCGCTGTTCACCAAGCTATGCGCCCCCTGCCACACGGTCGGCCATGGCGACCGTGTCGGACCCGATCTCAATGGCGTCACCGCCCATCGGACACGCAGTTGGCTCGTGAGCTATCTCAAGGATCCGGAAAAGATGCGGGCCGGCAAGGACCCTGCCGCCCTTGCACTCGCCGCCAAATACCCCGGTGTACGCATGCCCACCTTGGGCATTTCCGACAATGATGCCGCAGACCTCATCGCCTACGTAGAGTTGCTGATGTACCGACTGCGCGGCCCACAAGAGGGCTCGGCGTCCCATCAACACCCAGAGCATCACCAGCACGATCGTCATCACTAGGTGCTGCCCGCTCCATTGCGATGCACGGCCGCCGATGCGCTGCGGAAGAGTGGTGGGATCGGATCAATGCGACACCCGCTGAAATTCGGTTGAAAATGTGTGCAGGCGGCGCGCACCGGTCGCGGTGATCTCGATGGTCTCGGCGAACACGCAGCCGGTCTTGCCCTCGTGCCAGGCAGGATCGAGCAGATCGATGTTGAACGCAAACACCATGCCCGCCTCGAAGCGATCACCGATGACCTTGATCGCCTCGCGGTCGGCGGCGATCGCATGGTGCCGGAACCGCGGATATTCCAGCGATGCCAGGCCGTGACCGTGAATGCCGGCCTCGCAGATGCTGAGGCCGCGCGCGTCGATCTCGTCCTTGACAGCCATGAGAGCGGTCGAGATCGTCTTGCCCGGACCGAAGTGCTCCAGGCCGCACCGATAGGCGGCGAGGCATCCCTCGTAGATATTAAGCTGCTCTTTCTCCGGCTCGCCCAGGCAGTAGGTGCGCTCGACATGCGTGAAGTAACCGCCGAACTTGGGGTGCATCTCGCAGATGATGAGATCGCCCTGCTCTATCGGCCGCATGGTCGGCATCCGGAACGGATGCGGATAGGGATAACGATCGCAATTCCACAGGAACAAGGTCGGCTCCTCGCCACCGTTGGCGGTCATCGCCTGCATCATGGCGCCATAGACCTCGCACTCCCTGACGCCGGGCCGCGCCACGTCGCGGCAAGTTGCCAGCATGAGATCGCCCAAAGCCGCGGCCTTGCGAAGGGTCCCGAGCTCCTCCTCGCTTTTGATGGCGCGAATCTTCTCCAGCATGTCATCGAGGCCGACGATGCTGGCATCAGGCAATAGTGCGACGAGCCGCTTGTAGACGTCGTGCGGCAGCCAGCCATCCGGATCCAGCGGACCGGCGAGACCATCCATTCCAATCTTGCCGCGCTCGAGCTTCAACTCCTTGATACGGCTTGCGACGGAGTCGGCCCAGGTCTTGGTTCGCGGCCGTATGTCGCTCACCCAATTCTGGGCCGCGCTCCACCCGTCCAGGAACGTCGGCATGTGGATGATCGACGTCGGCTCTCCCACCGCGGGGAAGATCAGCACGTTGTACTCGGCGTTGCCGCCGATCGGAGACAGATAGCGCGCATTGGCGGTGTAGAAGTCCCACATCATCGGCCAGCCCCACAGCACGATGGCGTCGAGGCCACGGGCCGCCATTTGCGTCCTCACCGCGGCATAGCGCCGGTCACGTTCGGCGAGCGAGAGGCGCGGAAGCTCGAGCGTGGAGCGCATGAATACTCCTTATAATTTCGTTGCAACATTCGCCGTTTGCCGACGCGCGAGACCGAACTCCGACCAAGCTCAGGCGGCGGCCTTCATCTGCTTGAGGGCCGCGAGATAGGCCGCGATCCCGCGCTCCAGGTCGAATTCCGGCTTGTAGCCCAGCTCGTCGCGCGCCCGCGAGATGTCATAGATGCCGGTCGCCGGATAGGCGAAGCCGTAGAAGTTCAAGCCGCCGCCGATCTCCATCTGGGCATTCGGAATGTGCTTCTTGATGACGCGCTCGAAGTCGCGCAGCGTGACGCCGACTCCGGTTCCGATGTTGTAGACGCGGCTTTTCACCTTCTCGGCAACGGTGGCGAGATAAATGCCGAGCGCGGAGTCCTTGTTGTAGATGAAGTCGTCCTTGTCATCGCCGCCCTGCTCGAGCTTGAACGGCAGGCCATGCGCCGGGTTCTCGACGATGCGGCTCATGACAGCCATCGGGCCGTGCCGCGCGGTCTTGCCCGGGCCGTAGGTCGAGGCAAAGCGCAGCGACACCGTCTCGATGCCCATATTATCGTGGTAATAGGTGCAGACGTTCTCGCCCATGAACTTGGCCGAGTCATAGATGCGCTTGGGCTTGGCCGGCAAGTCCTCGGACATCGGCTTCCACGTGGGAGAGCCATATTCGCCGGTCACCGGCCCATAGACCCCCTTGGCGCTGGTGAATACGACGCGCTTGACGTTCAGCGCCCGCGCCGCCTCCAGCACGTTGACAAGGCCCATCACGTTGACCTGGATGCTCAGCGCCGGGTTCGCCGCCGACACCGCGCCGACGAAGGCCGCTGCATGCACCACGTGCCTGACCTGATGCTTCTTGATCGCCTGCAGGACGCGCGGCATGTCGAGGACGTCGCCCTGCTCGAAATCGACCTTATCGATAATGTCGCCGATCAGGCTGTCGTCCCGATGGCGCGCGAAGACGACGGGGCGATGGCCTTCCTTGACGAACTTGCGGCTGGTCTCGGCACCGATGACGCCCATGCCTCCGGTGATCAGGACTTTCATAATGCCTGCCTATTGCTGGAGCATAATCTTTTCCGAAAACCGGTATCCACTTTTCGGGATCATGCTCTAGTCGATCTTTGCGCCGACGGCGTTGATCAAACCGCTCCAGTGCTTCAGGTCGCTTTGGACGAGTTTGCCGAACTCCTGCGGCGAGAGATCGACGCGCTCGAAGCTGTTGGTCTTGAAGAATTGCCTGGTCTCGGGGAGCTCCAGCGCTCTCGAAACGTCGGCGTGGATCTTCGCGAGCAGCTCGGGCGGCATTTTTGCCGGTCCCCACAGGCCGAACCACACCGATGTCCTGAAGCCGGGCACGGTCTCGGCAACCGTCGGCAGGTCCGGCAGAGCCGCGGCCCTCGTTTCCGTCGCCGCCGCGATCAGCCTCACCTTTCCCGCCTTGGCATGCTCCTCGACGCTGGACAGGTTGAGCAACATCCCGGACACCTCGTTGGCCAAAAGGCCGTTCAACGCCGGCGCGGCTCCACGATACGGGACATGCTGCATGTCGATCCCGGTCCGTTGCTTGAGATCTTCCATGCTGAGGTGGGCGTAGGTACCGATACCGAAGGAGCCGTAGCTGAGCATGCCCGGATTGGCCTTGGCGTAGGCGATCAGCTCCGGCACCGTCTTCGCCGGAAGCGACGGATGCACGATCAGCATCGGCGTCCCGCGGCAGAGGACGGCAATCGGCGTGAAGCCATCCGGATCGTAGATCAGCCGCGAGAACAGCGCGGGGTTCGCCGTGAAGGTCGAATCGGGTGCAACGAGAAGGGTCAGCCCGTCGGCGGGAGATCGTTCGACCGCTTGCGCGCCGACGCCGGAATTGCCGCCGGGGCGATTTTCGACGACGACCGTCTGGCCCCACATCTCCTGCAAGCGCTGCCCGACGACGCGGGCCATGACATCGGTGACGCCGCCGGCCGGAATTGGGACGATCAGCTTGACCGGGCCGCTCGGGTAGTTCTGCGCCGAGGCGGTCGCCGCGAACGTCGCAAAGGCGACGCACGCGACCGTTCGTATGAAGCCGAGCATGTTTGCTCCTCCCAACTTCATCGTGCGCTGCGCGAGCCGGTCACCGGGTTGCCGATCCCCAGCGGCTCCGCATCGACCAGCACGAATGCGACGCGGGCACGCTTGTCGCTGCGATTCGCCCAGGCATGGTTCGTACCGCGCTGAATCATGATGTCGCCCGCCTTCAGCTTGACCGTCGATGCATCCATGTCCATCTCGATCTCGCCCTCCATGACGATGACGTAGTCGATCGTCTCGGTGCGGTGCATGTGCGGCTGATTGCCCGGAGGAAAATCGATCACCGTGAAGCGCGTGCCGCGCCGCGGTGGCGCCGTGCCGAGGATCCGGGCGCCCATGTCCTCCGGCTGCTCGCCGATCGGAATCGCCGCCGGCGCGCCGTCCGTGCACCACATCAAGGTCGAGACCTGACCCGGCTGCGGATGCTTCTCGTTGGTTGCAGGCTCGTCGCGCAGAACCTTCGCGATATTGGCCTCATCATGCCCGGTCACGACCCGACGGATGGGCGGATAGCCCGTCTGCATGTTGCCTCCCTTTCAGACCTGCCAAGCTAGGCTGGATGTCTCAATGCTCCGATGCCTACACCAGCCTCACGGCACCAACGCGCGCGTAACGTCGTCGAACAGCGCATCGACCGGGATCTTTCGCGGGATGAGTTTCTGGCGCACGCAATAGTCGATGATGATCTCCAATGTCGGCCGGCAAGCCTCGACCCCGAAGCGCAGCGGATCGAGCGCCGTGCCGTCGGTCGGCGACTTCACCGCCCGCTTGCTCGCGAGCAACAGCCGGAAGAGCTCCTTGGCCACATCCGGGCGTGACTTTGCCAGGTCTTCCCGCAACACCACCATGTGGTTGATCGGCACGCCGCCGTGGCTCTCCGCCCATTTGCGCGCGACGGTCTCGACGTCGGGAAAGAGATGCCGCAGCCGCGGGTCCGGAAGCTTGTCGCCCACGACCGCAGCATCGAGCTCGCCGTCGAGCAGCATCTGCACGAGCTCCTTGCCCGGCGGGGCGCGCTTGACCGTGTCGGGATCGCGATATTCGGCGACGTGCGGATCCTCGAACGTGATCCACTCGACCTTGTCGAGGTCCACGCCGTAATCCTGTGCGAGGATGCCCCGCACCCAGGTGCTGGTGGTGACCGTGTAGGCGCGCACGCCGACCCGCTTGCCCGCGAGCTCGGTCGGCTTGAGCACGCCGCGCTCGGCATTGTAGGCAATGGTGTGGTGCTGGCCGCGGCCGACGACGACCGCCGGCAGCAGCACATAGGGCTTGCCGTAGGTCTTGGCCTGCAGATAGGTGACGATCGCGAGCTCCGCGACATCGTAGGCCGCCTCCCGCACGATCTTCTTGAACAGCTGGTTGGCGACCTTGACGTCGACGAAATCGAAGTCGACGAGATCGGATCGGACCGCGCCGTCCTTGAGCGCCTTGGTGTTGGGATAGTTTCCCAACATGGTCTGCAGCTTGAGCTTGGTTGCAGTCGTCATGAGAGTCATTCCATTGTCACTTGGCCAGCGTGGGATAGAGCGCGAGCGCGGTCTTGCCGAAGATCCAATCCTGATCCGACGCCTTGGCGAAGGAGAACGCCTGGCGCGCGGCACCGAGGATCTCTGACAGTGTGCCGACTGAATTCGGAAAATTCGAACCCCAGGCGATGCGGGAGGCGCCGAACGTGTCGATGACCTTGCCGAAGAACGTCTGCGGCGTGCCTTTGCCCCAGCTCTTCGGCGTCACGTTGATGGGCGTGATCTTGAGATAGAGCTGGTTGTACCTGGCAAGCTCGAAGAAATCGGACGCCGCCGTGTAAGGCGGGCCGTCCTCGAACGCCGCGCGCGACAGGTGATCGAGGATCATCGTGACCTTGGGGAAGCGATCCATGATCTGACGCAGCAGCGGCAAGCCCTGCTGCTTCATCTGCATGCAGACCGGAATGTTCTTCGCCGCCGCATGCTCCCAGAACGGATAGGTCTTCGGGTCGGCAAACCATGTCGACTGATTGGGCAAGGTGCTGCCGGTGGTGAACAGCCGCATGCCGGTGCAACCGCGGGCGAGCCAGTCATCGAATGTCTTCACCGCATCGCTCGCCATGACGTCGATGGAGCATACCGCCGTGAAGCGCGACGGCACGGCCGCGACCGCATCCGCCACATACCTGTTGTCGTACCCATAGGCGGTCGATGAATGCACGATCGCCGATTTGTCGACGCCGGCGTCATCCATGGCGTTGAGCAGGTCCTGATAGGTGGTCGGCCGCTCGCTCGACCAGGTGGACTGGACGCCGCCAAGGGGCGCCAACGGATAGCGTTGGGTGTCGGGCGAGACGATGTGGGGATGGATATCGATGACAGGCATAGGCGTTCTACTCGCGTTCAGGTTTACGGAAGACGTTCAAGGATCGATCTCGACAAACACCTGAGCGAGCTGCGGGCGTGACGGTATCAACTTCTGCTGCAGGCTGTAAGTGACCAGGGCCTCGATGCTGGCGCGGTTCGCCGCCATTCCATAGGGCAGCGGATCGCTCATCAGCGACAGGAAATCGCGATAGCGCTTATCCTCGGGGCTGTCACCATGATCGCGCTTGAGCGCCTCGAGATACGGCTTTTTCGCAGTCACGAAGGCGTCCATCAGCGAACGCGCCAGCCATGGATGGCGCGTGATGTGCTCCTCCTTCACCACGATCAGGCCATGGATCGGATAGATGCCGCTGCGGTGGAACCATTGCGCCTCCACATCAGGTACATCGGCGATCAGCTCCGGGTAGGTCACGGTGCTCACCTGCGCGCGTTGCTCCCAGGCGCCGGTCGGCGGTCCCGCCCGGCCGATCCCGGCGGGGCCGGAAAAGCCGGCCTGCAATTCGCCGGATGCCATCATGCTCGCCAGCGATTTGCCGTCCGGCGCGTGCACCACATTGGGCGGCAATTTGAGGCTGGTGACATGCTCCTCGTCGTCGACCACCCAGGTGACCTTGGAGGAGTCGAGGCCGTATTCGTTCACGAAGATGCCCCGCGTCCACACCCCGGTCGTAACGGAATAGGCGCGCACGCCGACCTTTTTGCCCTCCAGATCCTTCGGCTCTTTGATGCCGGAATCGGGACGCACGACGAACCCGCCATGATGGAAGCGCCGCATCAGGAAGATCGGCAGCGCGATGAACGGGGCGCCGAGCGCGCGCGCGATCATGTAGGTCGTGGGCGCCATCTCGCAGACATCGAACTCGACGTCGCGCACCATCCGTCGGAATGCTCCGATGATGGGCACGACCTCGACGAAGTCGGGCTCCACCCCGGCGATCGCCACCGCGCCGCTCTTGATGTCCCTGGTATGGCCATAGCTGGCGATCGCAATCTTCAGTCGCGGCTGCTGTGTCATTGGCCCTCTATCGCACCTGCTATTGCTTCTCGATTCCGGCCTTGTCGATCACCGCTGCCCACTTCTGGATATCCGCAGCCATGCGATCACGCATTTCGTCGGGCGTGCTACCGCGGATGTCCATGCCGAGCCTGGCAGCGGTTCCCTGCAGTGCAGGGTCCGACAGCGCGGCGTTGATCTGGCCATTGAGAACGGCGAGGACATCGGCCGGCAACCCGGTCGCCGAAGCCAGCCCGTTCCAGCTGGTCACGATGTATTGGGGAAATCCACTTTCCTTCGCAATCGGTACATTGGGCAGCAGAGGATTACGTTGCTCGCCGGAGGTCGCAACGATCCGCACCTTGGCGTCGGCGATCACGGGCTGAAACCCCGCATAGAAATCGAAACCGACGTCCACATCGCCTCGCAGGATCCCGGTGATGAGGTCCGGCGTGGTCTTGTAGGGAATGATGCTGACCTCCAGTTCGCCCAGCTGCTTCAGCAGATGTGCCGACAGATTTTGCGTGCTGCCCGGATTGATGGCGCCGAAATTGAGCCTGCCCGGATTCCTGCGCGCCGCGGCGACCACGTCCTGCATGGTCTTGAGCGGCGAATCCGCCTTGACCGCAAGCAGCATCTCGAAGCGGGAGAGAATCGACACGAACGCAAAGTCGGTCAGCACATTGTAGGGTCGGGTCTTAAACAGGGACATGGAGATCGCCTGCCCGTTTCCGATCAGCGCCAGGGTATAACCGTCCGGGCGCGCCTCGAGCACGGTCTTTGCCGAAAGCAGGCCTCCGGCTCCCGGGCGATTTTCGACCACGACCTGCTGCTTCGTTCGCTCGGTCAGCTTTTGCGCGAGCAGCCGCACGGTCAGATCGCCGACGCCGCCCGCTCCAAATGGAACCGATATATGGATCGGCTTGGCGGGAAAGCCGGGCTCGGACCGCGCACAATCCTGCGCGAGCGCGCTGGCGATCGCTGCCAAGGAAACGATCAGTGGCACCCGATAGAATCGTCGGCGATCGTCGCTCGCGCCCGCGTGCTGCGAGACCATGGCGAAACCTCCCTGATCTTCGTTTCTTGCCGCCGTTTATTTGCAGCTTTTTTGCAAGACGAGGCGATCTGCCGCGCCTTTGATCCTGGCGACGATGGCTGAGAGTGCGGGCAAAAGCTCGCATATTCCTGCTTTGTTCATCAATCGAAAGCGCGCACCAGGTCATAAATTTTGGTTATTCTTGCGAGCAAGACCCGTCGGGACGAGGCATGCGCGACAAGCTCGATCTTCCTTCCTTGCGTCAGCTGCGCGCGTTCGAGGCGGTCGCGCGACGCCAGAGCATCGGCGCCGCCGCCCGGGAGCTCGGCTTGTCGCAACCTGCGGTGACGCAGATGGTTCATCAGATCGAGACCGCCCTTACCGTCGATTTGCTGGAGCGTCGGCGAACCGGAACGTATTTGACCGCGCTCGGGACCGTGCTCCTGCCCCGGGTTCAGCGGCTGTTCGCACATATTCAATCGGCGCTGCGTGATCCGCTCATCGGCGCATCGCTTGCAGGTCGCGAGACGACGAAATCGGTGGAGAACAAGATCACCGACACGCACATCCGCGCTCTCACCGCGATCGCCGAGTGCGGATCTTTCGAGGCGGCGGCGCGCAGGCTTGATATCTCCCAGCCCGCGCTGCATCGATCGGCTCGCGATCTCGAACGCGTGGTTCGACGAAGCCTGTATCAACGGATGGCGCGAGGATTGGCGCCCACCTCGCAGGCGCGCGAGCTCGCGCGTCGGCTGAAGCTCGCTCTCCGGGAGCTCGAATACGGGATCGATGAAATTCGAACGATGCAGGGCATCTTCACCGCGCGAATAGTGATCGGCAACATACCCCATTCCGGCACGCACCTGCTGTCCAGAGCGATCAGCCAGTTTCTTGCATTGTATCCCGCCGCATCCGTCCACGTCGTGGATGGTTCTTACGAGCCGCTGCTCGATGCGCTGCGCGCCGGCGATCTCGACCTGCTGTTCGGGGTGCTGCGGCGCCCGGCGTGGGCGGCCGATGTGGGGGAAGAGTTTCTCTTCTCGAATCCTTATGTCGTGGTTGTCCGCCGCCAGCACCCGCTCGCTCGCATTCGCAACGTCACATTGCGAGACCTGGCACGCTACGACTGGATCCTGCCGGCGCGCGGTGCCCCGCGCCGGGAAGCATTCGAGCGCCTTTTTGCCGGGTCGTCCCGTTCACCGGCTGTCAGCATCGAGACGACCTCCTCGGTTATCTACAAATCGGTGCTGGCGACAACCGACCGGATCGCTCTGCTCTCGACATTGGAGGCGGGATTTGCGGAGGCTGAGGCGTTGACCCTGCTTCCTTTCGAGTCCCCCGTGCTGGCCAGAGCCGACGGCGTTGCAAGCCGGGCGGATTGGCAGCCCACCCGTTTGCATCAGCAGTTTCTCGATCTGCTGCGAGGGCAAGCGCAGGACTATCAAGCCGTCAGTCGCGTAGCGCCGCTGCGAGCCCCATGATCAGGTCTTCGATGTCTTGCAACCCGTTCGATCGCGGCGACCCCGCCATGTGCGGCGTCAGGACCACGTTGTCGAACGCGAGCAGCTCGTCATCGGAGCGGCCGGGTTCTTCGTAGAGTGGGTCGAGTGCGAAGCCACCGAGATGACCCGAGCGGAGCACCTCGAGGAGGGCATTGCGCTCCACCACGTCGGCGCGCGAGACGTTGACCAGACAGGCGCCCGGCTTCATCAGCGCCAATTGCGCACGGCCGACGAAGTGCCGGGTCGAGGGATCGCCGGGAAGCTGCGGAATAACCCAGTCACTTCGGGCGAGCAGTTCGTCGAGCGGCCGATAGGATGCACCCAGCGACTCTTCTTCGCTCCGCGGCAGCGGCGTGCGCTGGAAGTACACGATATTCATTCCGAACGCGGCGGCGCGCACAGCGAGCTCGCGGCCGATCTCCCCGAGCCCGATGATTCCGATCGTGCTGCCGTGCAAGCTGCGCGTTCCTGCGATGCGTCCCCAATTGCCGTTCGGCACATGCCGGCGGTCGAACGGCTTGTAGGGAAATTTCGCCGCGGCAAGCCGCTCGATGCTGTTGAGCCCGCTGATGCGGTGGATGCGTCTTGCGAGCGCGAGCATCAGCGCGAAGGCGTGCTCGGCGCAGGCGATATTGGCCCGCCGGCGCACCCCGAGAACCTTGACGCCGGCGGCAGCGCAGGCCGCGGCGTCGATATTTCTAAGGATGGCTCCGTATTTGTGAACAGCCTTGAGCTGGGGCGCGCATCCAAGCTCGGGCGGTCCCACGACGAAGGATTCGACGACCACAGCGTGCGCCGGCGCCAGATTGGCACGCAGCTCCGCCTGGGAGGACACCATCCGCACCTCGCTGGGATAGAGCCGCCCCGCGCGCGCTCTGAGCCTCCCGCACCAGCCCGCGAAATCAGGCTCGTCGGGCGACATGAAGTCGGCAAATGCGTCGCGTCTTTCCTGCGACGTCGTGGGGTCGAGCACCACGCCGATCAAGCGCGTCCAGGGATCGTCCTCGACGACGACAATTGGAGAATTTGAATTCATCGGGGTACCGGATTTTTCAATCGCCGGCCCGGCGACCGAGCGACGTCTCCAGGAAATTGATGAAATCGGACGTCTTGGCCGGCAGAGGTTTCGCCTTTGCGTAGTATGCGCACATTCGCTCCGGAGAAAGCGAAACGTTATTGAATATGACGTCGAGCTTCTTGCCGGCAATTTCCGCCTTTACGGTGTGGAGCGGCACTCTGATCACCCCACAGTCGTCGAGAGCCATTCGGATGAGAACGGCATTGCTGTTGGAGGACAGCGATCCCTTGACCTCGACGAGCAGCGGCCGGGAAGAATTTTGAAATGGCCAGCTCCTCGGACCGGAATACAGGTCAGTGAGACAGTTGTGCGCGCGGAGATCTTGCGGCGCCTTCGGTCGGCCGAACTTTCGAAAATAGGCCGGGGAGCCGCAGATCACGTGCCGGATGACGCCGAGATCGTGAGC
>Ga0126382_10000083_pt1 | contig 31805 bp, 29 predicted proteins | sample PanSoiMetPlot_30_FD_92548 | JGI IMG/M metagenome (GOLD analysis project Ga0126382, IMG submission 92548) | Tropical forest soil microbial communities from Panama - MetaG Plot_30 | ecosystem: Environmental > Terrestrial > Soil > Tropical forest > Bulk soil | place: Panama | collected 2016-02-17
CACAGGAACGCCGCTATCACCTCCCTCACGAATGCTTATTGAAAGCGGAACCTGTCCCAGCAGGTTATTATTAAAGCGATTCGCGAGCTCCTGTCCTCCTCCCTCTCCGAAAATCGCGTGCCGTGCCGAGCAGTCAGGGCACTCAAAGTAACTCATATTCTCAACGATTCCCAGAACAGGAATATGAACTTGCTCAAACATGTTGAAGGCCTTACGGACATCACCCATGGCGACCTCCTGAGGAGTGGTGACAAGCACCGCACCCTGGACCGGAACAAGCTGGGCTAAACTGAGCTGCGCGTCTCCCGTGCCCGGAGGCATATCGACGATGAGATAATCCAGTTCTCCCCATTCGACATCGTACAGAAATTGTCGGACCGCCGTGTGAAGCATCGGACCACGCCAAACGACTGGTTTATCGCCGCGATTCAGAAATCCAAGCGACATTACGCTGATCCCGTGTACCCGGTGAGGTAAGAGCTTCTGCCCACGCACCGCAGGTTCCTGGTTGATGCCGACCATAATCGGCACGTTAGGTCCGTAGACATCGGTATCGAGAAGACCGACTCGTGCGCCAAACTTCGCGAGCGCAATCGCGAGATTCACCGCCACTGTGGACTTTCCAACTCCGCCTTTACCCGAGCTAACAGCGATGATATTGGACACGCCAGAAACCGACTGCTTGCCGTCTGCCGGTCCGGGCTTTGGGATCTCCGATTCCAGCCTGGTCTCGACTTCATCGACACCCTGAATACTGCGAAGTTTGTCCCTGACAATCTCCTTGAGCTTTGATTTCGACGGGGAAATGGGAGTGTTGAGAACCAATCTTAACTTAACAGTTGACCCTTCGATGTTAAGATCACGGACGAAGTCCAGGCTGACGATATCGCGCTTAAGGCCGGGGTCTTTTATGCTGCGAAGTACTTCAAGTATCTTTTCTCGATTAACGGACATCTTTTTCTTCCTTTTTTGACTAGCATTTCATAGTAGAGACCGAATAATTCCTTTGTCAACTTTGGCATCTCGGATCGTGTTGTAAATCCTATCCTCGTTATGTCTAATAGCCTAAAAGGAGGATGAACGTGTCTGACGAAGAGTCCGCGAGACAAGCACACCGTCTCGACAGAGTGATCTCTCAGCTCTCGCGTTACGAGCACCCCTTATTCGATTGGGAAGCCCATAATTCCCCTTCCGGCGTCGACATAACCATCAGGTTGAAGGTCGATGGGATATATAACGACGTTTATAAGTTATCACTAAAGCCCAGAGAGATTGACGCTCGCGGGTTCGAATGGGACTTCCAGAGGCAGCTGTACAACTGTCTGCATGATTATCTTGTCGAGATGTTTACTCGCAGCCCACACATTGCTGAACTGTAGCTTGATGCTTTACCTCAGGCCCTGGGATGGAACCTTTGATAAATTTCTCGAAGTCTTTCGTTAGTGATATGAGTATAGATCTGTGTCGTGCTTATATCGCTATGGCCCAGCATCATCTGCACGGATCGCAGATCAGCTCCATTCTCAAGAAGGTGGGTTGCAAAGCTATGTCTAAGAACGTGCGGGGTGATGTGTCCGATGCCCGCCTTTTCCCCGTATCCGACAATCAGCCGCCAAAAAGCCTGACGCGTCATCGTTTGCCCCTGCTCATTTATGAAGAGCGCCGGTGTTGTCTTCAGTGTGCCTAAGATCTTCGCGCGAACTGAAAGATACCGCTTTGTCCAATCGACGGCATTACTGCCCAGCGGAACAGCCCTCTCCTTTCGACCCTTTCCCATGACCGTAATAAATCCAAGATCAAGATTCAGGTTATTGCTTTGAAGGCCAACCAACTCGGAAACACGGAGGCCAGTGGCATATAGAACTTCAAGCATTGTCTTGTCCCGCAATCCTAGCGTCGTGCTTGCATCAGGAGCGGCGAGCAGTCTTTCTACCTCATCAGTTGTAAGAAAATGAGGAAGGGATTGCCAGGCCTTGGGTGACTCCAGGTTCAGGCTTGGATCGACTTTCAAATGGCCATCTCTTAATAAGAATTTGAATAAACCCCTGACAGTGACGAGCGCTCTGGCAATGGACTTTGCGTCTAGACCTTTAGCGTGCAGGGATCGTACGAATGCGGCAAGATCATCAGGTTGAAATGACAAGAATTCTTTCCCGGTCTCCGCGGAAAACTCAGATAGTTTTTTGAGGTCGTTGCGATACGCAACCAATGTATTCGTAGAGAGACCTCGTTCTACGCTCAGATAGTTTAGAAATTCCTCTTCAAAAAGGCGACGCATAATAGTTCACAAATCCAGTGGGGTTGACGCGTTGGAGATCAGTTTGCCATATTCTATAGTCGCTACGGAAGATGAAAGGGCACTAGTTCACGAAGCTTCTGTTTCTTTCTAAAGCAAGTTGTTAACGCTTTGCATTAAATCCCACGGCCCATCGGGCGAGGTCTATAGCTTTTGAAACTTTCCGAGATTGCTGACAGGCTTGCGTGCAAGTTGGAAGGAGACGGGTCTATCGACATATCCGGTATCGCGACGCTCGAGGCTGCCGGTAGCGGAGACCTGAGTTTCCTCACCAATCCCAAATACTTCAACGACGCCAAGGAAACTTCTGCTTCCGCTATTTTGGTTGGACACGATTGTCCTTCGCTGGGTTTAGCTCTGTTGCGTCACGACAATCCGTACCTCGCATTTGCGAAAGCGGTTGAGATTTTCTTTCCGGTTGCAGAGGCTAATCCGGGGATCCACCCGACATCGTGGATTGCCGAGAGCGCCACGCTCGGTCGCGATGTAGTCATCGGTGCATTTTCATATATCGGCGATCGGACGATCATTGGAGATGGCGTACGGCTGCAGCCCAGGGTTACGGTTCTCGATGATGCTCGAGTGGGCGACCGGACGATAATTCATTCTGGTTCAATAGTACGTGAAAGGGTGCTGATCGGAAGAGACTGCGTCATTCAGAATAACGCAGTAATTGGTTCCGATGGATTTGGTTATGCTAAGCAGTCAAACGGGGCCTGGTACGCGATCCGGCAAGCAGGAACGGTAGTGGTCGAGGATGAGGTTGATATAGGAGCGAGCTCAACTATAGATCGGGCTACCCTCGGCGAAACGCGCATCAAGAGAGGAACCAAGATCGACAATCAGGTTCATATTGGACATGGCTGTATTCTTGGTCCGGACAATTTGATTTGTGCACAAGTCGGATTGGCGGGATCGACAAAGACTGGCTCAGGGGTTGTGCTTACTGGGCAGGTTGGAGCGGCTGGTCATCTGCGGATTGGAGACGGAACGATCGCTACGCCTCAGACTGGCATTGCGAGTTCGGTCGAAGGGGGATTGATAATCTCCGGGTCGCCGGCGATGGACCATCGGAACTGGCTTAAGGCTTCGGTTGCATATACGAAATTACCGGATCTTCAGAAGACAGTGAGACGCCTGGAATCACGAATTGCGGTCCTGGAAAGCGTGCTTAAATCATCATCCTGAGTATCCATCGGTTAATCACTAAAACAAATACTGCAATAAACCTAAGAAACCACATGAATGTTAAGATTGAAGTGCATTCGTCACGGGGGATCAAAGATTTGGATCGAAGAGTCGAGAAGGTACTCGAGGTCGTCCCTCAGGAGCATCTAAGGGGCCTGTCAAAGATCGTGATGGTTGACACTATCAACGAACCCCGACTATCGGCGGCGCAGCGATCCACGCTTCCGGCCCTCTATCATCCCAGGATGGGCGGGCAATCAGCGTGGGCTGAAGTGTCATTGGGTGTCCTGGCACCGAAAGAGAAATTCCCAAAACGACTGCTGACAAGGCTCGCATTGAAATCCAACCTGGCGCAGGTGGTGCTGTCGCTGGTGGCTCAACATTATCAGTTGACACTGTCGAAGGGAGTAAAGAAGACGCAGTTGGAACCCGCGATCAAAAGCTATGTTGAGCGACATTTTGAAAAGTGGAGAGAGCGCGAAGGAGGACTCAGAGTACGCCTGCTCAAACCGTTCAAACCTCAACTGGATCGATTTGCGAAGAAGCTCGCCAAGAAGTACAAACAAGAACTCGCCAAGAAGTAAGCGCTAATACTTCATGGATTACTTTAACTTTGAAGCGAAGCGAGTGCTGCGGCAAGTGCGTCTGAGATCTCTTCCTCGGAGACTTCGGTGCTGCGGAACCTAACGGTAAGCGCCCACTTTTTGGATGGATCCTCGTACTGGTAGGTGAAATTCTTTTCCTTTTGCGGCTTCCCTTGCCTGATGTCTCGAGCCTGATCTCGAGTGAGACCAGCACTGCCGATTTTCAGAACGAATTCTCTCATCTCTTCGTCAGTAGGCTGCCTGGCAATTTGCAACAGCATCGACTTGGATGAGATGTCGGCGCGCCGACATAGCTCTCTCACGTCAGACGGAATATTGGCGATTGATATGGTCTCGGTCACAGAGGTCCGCGCCTTGCCGAGTTTCTTTGCGATTTCGTCGTGCTTGTATCCGAAACGTTTTGCCAGCGCCACTAGCCCGTCGGCTTCTTCGAATGCCGTCAGGTCTTTTCTCTGAAGGTTTTCGATCAGCGAGATCTCGGCTACAGCCCGGTCATCTACATCCATCTCGATGCATGGAAGTTCAGTCAGCCCAGCCTCCAGGCTTGCGCGATATCGGCGCTCGCCGCTGATGATCATGAATCGCCCGCCCACATCGCTTGGCCGGACCAGTAACGGTTCGAGAACGCCCTTCTCTTTGATCGACGAGACCAGCTCAGTAAGATCGCCGATCTCGACTCGCGGTTGCAGTGGATTTGGCTCGAGTTTGTCGATCGGAATCATCCGACCAACCGGCGCTCCCCCACTTCGTCCCGTAAGCAGTTCGACGTAATGTGAATCGTGACGGAGCTTAAAATTCTCCGGCAACCCTTTCTTAGACACGTCGCATTACCTCCTCGCACAAGCTGGCGTACTCGGTCGCGCCGCTTGAGGCTGGTGCAAACGTAAAGATAGATTCCTTATAGGCAGGACTCTCTTCAAGTCGAATACTCTTGCTGATCACCGTCTCAAATACCTTGTCCCCAAATACTTGGCGTATTTGTTCATGGATATCTTTAGCTAGAGTAGTTCTCTTATCGAGTAAAGTTATAAGCACACCTAACACTTTAAGGTTTGGATTAGGTCTAGCCCTGACCTTCTCTACAGTATCCAGAAGATCGTCCGTTCCTTCGAGCGCGAAATACGATGGTTGAATGGGCACGATCAAGTAATCGGAAGCCACCAATGCATTGACCGTAATCAAACCAAGCGTCGGAGGAGTATCGATCACGATGTACTCATAGGCGCTCGCCAGCCCATCCATTCGATCTTTTAATCGGAACGGCGCATCGAACTCACCAATTAGCTTGCTCTCGAACTTTGCGAGACTGATCCTGGAGGGCAATATATCCAACCCCGGTAACGAGGTCTGCTTGATTACGGTCTCCTTAGAAATTTGGGTGTCCGTAAGCATCTCGTAAATCGAGTACTCGATTGAGTCGTGCGCCAGGAATGTCAGCGAGCTGTTTGCTTGAGGGTCCAGATCGACCAGGAGGACTTTCTTGCCTGCGCGTGCTAACGCCGCGGAGAGGTTGATTGCCGTGGTTGTCTTCCCTACCCCGCCTTTTTGATTCGCGATCGCGATTACCATAGTTACTGCTTCGGCTCCGGTAAGAACGTGTGCATCCTAATGCTAAGGGTCAGCAGTGTCAAGCACTGCAACTCTCCAATTGGGTTAGAAGAGCGGTTTTTTTTGGAAAGCTCGATATAGACTTTCATCCTCTAATATGGTCTAATCGCTGCGAAGTCGACCGCTGAACGAAAAAACCAGCAGCGTTTCGGGCGTTGGACATCTTTTTTGCTTGTGCGGCGCACAGAGTGAACAGAGGGACACAATGGAAATCGAAATGAAAATTCGGGGTCTCATGATGGACCCAGCCGCCAACACGCCAATCATTATTCTCAAGGATGTAAACGGAGAGTCGATGCTGCCGATCTGGGTGGGACCGTTCGAGGCGAATGCAATTGCCGTTGAAATCGAAAAGCTATCGACCCAGCGGCCGATGACCCACGATCTGCTCAAGAACATTATCTGGGAATTCGGGGGATCTGTTAGAAGAGTAGTAATAACGGACTTGATCGATAACACCTTCCTGGCGGTAATCGAGCTAATGAAAGAGAACGAACTTCTGGTTGTTGATTCACGGCCAAGCGATGCAATTGCGCTTGCCCTGCGAGTTGACTGTCCAATTTATGTAAACGATGAGGTCATAAAGAACTCTAGCAGTGCGATTACCGAGGACCCCTCAACAACTCAGGATGACTGGCCCGAAAGTCTGGTAGATGATGCCAGCGATTACAAGATGTAAATTTGGTATTCCTTTTCAGGTGGTATTCCACGCGAACTGTGATATAGTCCCGTTCACCTCTACCCGGCAAAACAGGGTGGACTTTCCTGGGAAACGCGAATCCCGCGTAGACCATAATCCCCAGAGGAGATAGCAATGGCGTCGTTTAATAAGATTACTATTGTGGGCTACTTAGGTCGAGATCCGGAACTGAGATACACCCCGGACGGTACTCCAGTCTGCGACTTCTCAGTTGCGACTACAGAACGCCGTAAAGACAAATCCGGCGAACCTCAAGACATCACAACCTGGTTTCGAGTCACTGTTTGGCGAAGACAGGCGGAATTGGCTGGTCAGTATCTCACGAAGGGGAGACAGGTTTACGTCGAAGGTAGACTGATTCAGAGGGACTTCGTGGATCGAGACGGCAATACGCGATACAGTCTTGAAGTGACCGCTTCCGATATTCAATTTATCGGCTCACGAACAGACGAAGCATCGGCACCCAGGGATGAGCGCCCGGTCAGATCGCGCCAGCAAGAGGCTGCCGCTGCCGCGCCCGCTGTGACGGACGACGACATTCCCTTCTGAGGGTGTCCAATCGCGTCACTCATCCAGTACAAATCGCTTGCTGAGACCGAGCTCCTTAATCTTGTGCTGAAGGCTCTGCCGATGCATCCCGAGAGCTGCCGCCGCGCGGGTAACATTCCCGCCGGCCTGCTCAAGGGAATGCTCTACGTACTGGCGCTCGAACTCCTTTTTGGCGGTTCGGAAATCCATAGAATGGGGCACCGTAATACCTTCCGGCGGTTTCGCAACCGGACGCGGACTATGCTGACCCGAAAGTACCTCTTCGGGCAGTGCTTCAATCTTAATCTCTTCAGTGTCAGTAAGTACGACTGCTCTCTCAATGCAATTTCTTAACTGTCGAGCGTTTCCAGGCCAGTTGTACTCAAGTAAAACCTTAAGGGCATCCTTGGAAATCTTAAGCGGAGCCCCTTTGTAAGCCAGGGAAAAACGGTCGCAGAAAGAATGAGCCAAAGCCGGAATGTCCGACCTCCTGTCGCGAAGCGGCGCCAAGTTCATTCGAACCACGCACAGCCGGTAAAAGAGGTCTTCACGAAACTTGCCCGCTTCAACCTCGCTCTCAAGCGGCTTATTGGTTGCGCTAATTATTCGAGCCTCTGTAGAAATAGTCTCATTGCTGCCGAGCCGTTGAAATGTCTTTTCTTCAATCGCTCGCAACACCTTCGCCTGAGTGGTGAGGCTCATGTCTCCAATCTCGTCCAGAAATAACGTCCCGCCATTCGCTGCCTCAAACTTCCCTACTCTTCGACCAGCCGCACCAGTAAATGCCCCTTTTTCATGCCCGAATAACTCCGACTCGATCAACTCGCCAGGCATTGCAGCACAATTGATGCTTACAAACGGACCCGACGGGGTCCGGCTCCGCGAGTGAATCTCCCGGGCGACCATCTCCTTTCCTGTCCCTGACTCGCCAGTGAGCAATACGTTTACGTCAGTCGGCGCGACCTTCTCGATCAAGGAATAGACCGTCCGCATCGCTGCGGAGGAGCCGATCAACCTTCCAAACTCACCCGGAGCCGCAAGCTCCCTGCGTAGTTTTGCGTTTTCAGCCCTAAGAGAGTGTGTGTCGATCGCATTCTTAACAAGGATGCGGAGTTCATCAACTTCGAAAGGTTTCGCCAGATAATCGTATGCGCCAAGCTTTATTGCCTGAACAGCGGTCCGTTCAGATCCGTGCGCGGTCACTATTATGACTACTGGCGGATTCTCCCTGGATACAAGGGTCGGCAAATAATCCAGACCTGATTCGGTAGCGAGTCTAACGTCTAGAAGAACAACGACAGGTGAATGAACGTCGATTGCTTTTTCGGCAACAGAAACGCTCTCGGCCTCGACAATGGAGTAGCCTTCCTTCTCCAGGGCCCGCTTCATTCCAAAGCGGGCCGCTGGCTCATCGTCAACAATAAGAACTACAGGTTTCATGCTGGGGAACGGTAGAAAGTACGACCGGGCTTTGACCAGTCGGATGTTGATTTGGAGTATCTACTTCTTGCCTTTCTTACCTTGTGCCGGTGCTCCTTCATTACTCCAGAATCCCGGCGCATTATCCTTCTCGAAGGGATACACCTTGTTGGTATCTGCGTTAAATTCCCATTCCGCCGCCAGCAACTGTTTCTGCCAGTCCTGGTAATTAAAGACTACTTTCCATCGCCCTTGTTTTTCACCGGCAAGGAGCTTCTTTTGACTGGCCTCCCACCCAATTGGGGTGATGTTGTAAGCGCCCTTGTTTTTTGCGTAATCCTCAACCATTTCATCTACTGTCTTGGTCGACAATTGTTCGTTCACCTCGGGCTTCATGCCTTTGACTTTCTCAATTACTGTCTTTCCTTCAGGCGTTGTCTTGCTAACTCGATCCTCAATAGCAGCAATCTTGGGGTCCTTCTGAGCTTTGGCCACCGGGGTGGGCGGTTTGTGATCGCAACCGATCAACAAAATTACCAATGCCAATGCGGGTATGAACCTAAGCATCTTTTCGATCCTCCGTTTGCTTGTCGAAATGAACATGCGCAGACTTTGTCACTGGGCCATCAGAATCCTGAGATCTCTGACATTATTCCCAGAGGGTCCCGTCACAACAAGACCTCCGGCTATCTTGAAAAACGAATTTGAGTCGTTGGCGCGTATGAAGCTTGATGCATCAGCGCTGTGCTGCATCGCCGCGGTCACCAGTTGTGCGTCGGCCACTGCCCCCGCCGCCCCGCTGTTCCCGTCGATTCCGTCACTGCCACAAGAAAGAACCGCAATATCGTCGATTATGCCGGAACCAGCGAGCTGCGCCGCGCAGTATAGCACGAATTCCTGGTTGCGCCCACCAATCCCCTCGCCGTGAACAACGCATGAAACCTCGCCACCGGAGATTAGGCAGACGCGCTCACTGGGCGAAACTTTTTTCATATTACGCAACTGGGCGAGCAAGCTGTCGGCTACTGTTCGATAGTCTCCCTCGATCAATTCATGGTTTACCTCGGTGCGAAATCCAAGCTGACGTGCGTGCCCTGCGGCGGACTCGACTGCGTGCGAATTGTCGAGCAGCAGCACCGTCAGCGGCGAGCGGCTCATCTCCACATTCTCGAGCAAACCGGAAGTGTTCCTCTCGTAGATTGCGTTTACGACCGAAGCCGGAAGCTTGCCTGGCAGATTGAACCTTCTCAGAATCTCTCTGGGATCGGGCAGGTTTTCTGGCAGCAGTGGGTTTGATGCAATCGATCTGATGTCTCCAGGGTTCACGTCGGAAATAAACAAGCCAATGCACGTCGATCTTGCTGCAAGCTGCCCTAACCGTCCTCCCTTTATCTGAGAAATGCTCTTTCTCACGATATTCATCTCGGCGATAGGAGCTCCAGAATTCACCAGCACCTGGTTCGTTGTGCGGAGGTCTTCGAGCGTAATCGAGTCCGATAAGGGCATCTCGACTAATGAGGAGCCGCCACCCGAAATCAAGAAAACTACTAAGCTGTCGGCTCCGCAGGACCTTACTAATTCTACAATTCTCTTTCCTGCTCGGAGGCTGTTTTGGTCTGGGAGTGGATGACCGGCAACAATGACTTCAGACTTAACAGCAGCGCGGGCTTGACGGTTCGTAACCAGAAGCCCGCGCGTAAAGCGAGGACCTAAAATTGTTTCGACCGCCTCTCCCATGCTTAGGCTGGCCTTCCCTATTCCGATCAAAACGACTTCGCCGAAATCGTAAAGTGCAATCTCCTCCTTTCCAATCAACAACGTGCTTCCATCGACGCGCACGGTCTTTTTGATAATCGAGTGTGGATCTATTGACTCTATCGTTCTGAGAAACAGTTCAGTCGCAATCTTTTTGAGATCCATCAGGATTTGGTTTCTCGGAGTGGCTCTAAGCTAAGACGCCGGCGCAGAGATCTCTCTCGCCGGCGACTTGATTACCAGGTGGAGATGCTGACTGGCTCAGCATCATGAATGTTACGTTGATCGTTCCAAAGAGAGTGCTGCGATTCTCAGTTTTCAATTTCCGACGAACTAATGTTGTAGGTCTGCATTAGTTTCAAGACATCCAGACGTAGAGAGTCCCATTTAATAGCCAGAGAGTCGGCAGCCCGGCTGTTGGTTGTCGAAATAATGCGATCCGTACGCCTTGCCTGCTTCGCCATCGCTAAGGTTGCTCCGCGCATGCTCTGTCGATCGCGAAGCGAAGCCGTCAGTCTCGAGTAAAGCTGTGCGGCATTGGCAAAGCTGTCGATGGCAAACAGCAACTCTATTTCGGGCTCTCGGTATTGCGCTGCGTTATCGACTTCAACGCCGGTCCCGGTCATTCGAACGCCATACAATCGCTGATATTCTGCCAGAAGGTCTTCGGCTTTTTGTTGCAGGCTCATGGCCGATGGCGCAGAAGTGTTGGAGACGCCGACAGGCTCGATGCGTCTGTCGGTTCTTCCCCCTCCGGGAGGATCTACTCGGCTGTCAGTTCTTCCGCCCACGGGAGGATCTACTCTGCTCTCTGTTCTTCCACTGCCCGCCGAATCGGGCCGGCTGTCTGTTCTTCCGCCAAGCGCGATCTCCTGATCAGCGGAAGCTGAATGGATAACGACTCTTCGGACGTACTGAACACCATCTTTAATGAGCAGCTCGATTTTACCTCTGGTCAGCACTTGAGTGGACATACCGGCTGGCTTGATAGCTCTCGCATAGACTTCGAGCGTATCTCCATTAACCACGTGTTCCCCAAAGAATCGCCAACCGCCCGAGTTTGCTTGAGTAGCGATCGTAACCAATATCGCGCCGTCCGGAGTTCGGTTCGCGGTCGCAGAAAGCACACTCGCCCTTACTGATTCAGTTGTAGTAGCGCCCCCGCTTCGGTTCTCTGGTGCACTGTCGGATCGACTGCGATCGGAACTTCGATCTGGAGGTTTGTCAGCATTCCTTTCGCTTTTGGAAGACCCCGATGGTGGTAAGTCGAGGATTCGCAGCTTAGCGGCCGTCGGCGGATCCAGATCTCCTGTCACCTGAAGGTTGTGTTCTCGTTGATATGACCGGAGAGCGGCGGAGGTCCGCGCATTCATAACTCCGTCGGCCTCTCCTTCGTAATAACCCTGATCTTTTAACGCCAGCTGAGCGCGCCGGACCATCTCGGGTGATGAAAGAGGCAGGTCGCCAGCTGAACCGCTATCGGCTTTATCGGAGTTTGACCGGGTCTCGGGTTCTGAATGATTCACTCCGGCGGATCGGCCGGTATTATCAGGTGGAGGACTAACTGAATCGTTGCGATCGGAACGTTCTGCGGACCGATCGGCCGAGCGGTCGACTCCCGGATCTCGAGTGTTGCTTGTCGAGCGGTCAACCTGCTGGTCTTGCGACCGATCAGGAGTTACTCCGGCAATTATGCTTTCTCTGATCAGTAGCTGCTGCTTGAGCTGAACGCCGAAGGGAGTTCCAGCTGGAACCTGGGCTTCTTCTCCTTTTGAGAGCAGGACGCCAGCTACTCCAGCGCCGGCACCCGCGACTCCGCCAAGAACTGCCCCTTTGCCGCCTCCCGCAATTCCGCCCAGGACCGCGCCTACAGCGCCGCCGCCTCCGACAAAGACGGCAGGCTTTTTGTTTCCTTCGCCGGAGACGTTGCTCTCATCATCAATCCTCTTTCTGGTTGACGGGTCGCTCGATGTAAGACTGCCAACCAGGCCAATCCGGCTGCCGTTTGGAAAGACGATATCATCGAAGTCGACGCCAATCGTTCCAGCGCGGTTCATTCTCTTGGCGGGCGTCACCTGTGTAATTCGACCTTCAACAATCGCTCCCGCCGGTATTACTGTTTGACCATTAACATAGATCGGCACGGTTACGGTGGCGGTGAACTTATCACCCACGTGCGCGGTTCGCGAAGTTAATGTGGCGTTCATCTGAACCGGAATTACCGTGTCAGGCGGAATAGTCCAGCTCTGTTCGGTAGATTGTGTTGAGGAATAGCGCGGCCTTGTATCCTGGGCACTTGCAGTTACGTTTAGGAGTGAACCTATCAAACTTGCAAACGCGGCAACTGCAGCCAATTGCAAGCTTCGCTTCGACTTCATTTTGACTACCTCCCAGGCAAACGACAGATTTGTGGGGACTTGGCTCACCTGCTAAGACGTTGTACAGCACTAATTTTGTTGTCTGCTTGCACGGACTTAGTTAACGGCAATCTGAGCGTTGCAGTGGTCCCGACTCCCAACTGGCTCGTTATGATCAGGTCACCACCGTGGAGCTCGGCTATCTGTTTGGCTATTGCCATTCCTAACCCAGTTCCCTTCTCTTTGGTGGTGAAGAATGGCTCGAATAGGCGCCTCTGCGTTTCAACATCCATTCCGCTGCCCTTGTCAATGATATCGACCAGCATGCTTTCAGACCCGTTAAGCCTCGTGCACAATACAATGGAGCTATTCGGCTGACTTGCCTCAACGGCATTGATTATCAAATTCAAAAGTAACTTCTTTAATTCTATGCTGTCATAATATCCGTCGGGAAGATCGGAATACTGTTTCACTATTTGCATCTGTTGAATATTCAGTCGATCAGCCACCATTGGCAGCAAGTCATCCAGAAGGTTGTTCAGATTGGTCTCGACCTGGTTTAGCTTCTTTGGCCGCGCGAACTCATTCAACTCCGCACAGATTGAAGCCAGATGATCCACACTACGTTCAATGACCTGAATCGTGCTGAGATCTTCCTTTGGATTACTCAATCCCTGACGCTTCAGGACCTCCGCCGCGAATCGAATACTCCCGAGTGGATTCTTTATCTCATGGGCAATTTGAGCGGTCATCTGACCGACCGCGGTGAGTGCATGGTTTCGTTGTAATTCCGCCTGTGCTCGCGTCTCTTCTGTGATATCCACAAAAACGACAATAACGCCCTGCCATTCACCTCCGATAATCAGCGGGGAGATTGAGATATCGAATAGCCTCGTATCCAGATCAACACGGCCGAAAGAGCGGCTGCGAGCGCTCGGATTCGAGAGTTCCTCAGCGACTGCAGCTAACATTGGGGGGCTTTCGCGGAACAACTCCTTGTAGCTTTGACCCTTGCTTTCCAGCGGACCTGCAAGCGGCAGCTTTCGAAAAGATTCGCTGATCGTCTGAACGATCCCATCCTGACCAATAACCACTACGCCGGACACCAGGCTGTCGAGAAGCGACTGCAGATAGTCCCGCGATTCTGCGCTCGTCGCGTAAGCGCCCGCGAGCCGGTTCAAATTCTTGCGAATTTCATAAAGAGCCAGCGCGGCGACGACAATTCCAACCGCTAGCACGGTCGCGGTAGCCACAATTATGCGATTGCGCGCGCTCAAGCTCATCTGATGAGCTGTGAGATTGTTTAACTCCCGTTCCTTGTCAACCAGCTTTTCGAGTTTCTTTACCTCAGCACTCATTCGATCGCGTTCATCATGCCATTCCACACCGGTAGGACCGGGCTTCTGCATCGCATCCCAGAAGCCGTTGTAGGCCGACTCGAATTGTTTCCATTCCTCGCTGTCAACCAGTGAACTGTTTCGAGCTTGTTCGACTTCCCGCTCCATTTCCCGCCTGAGTTCGTTCAGCTGTTGACGGGCGGGAAACTGCATCAACTGGTTGGATTGATTGGCGGCAACTGTTTGAGCTGTGGAGGAAACCTTGCCGACCGTCTCCGACAAATCGAGCACGATCCTGAAATGTTTTTCTTCAGTTTCATCGACCCGTACGCTCTCTCTTTCCAGTTGCTGGAGGCTGTTTATGCTTCTGTAGCCAATGCCAACTACAAGGAGCAGCATTACCAGGAAACCGACAGCCAATACATTGCGAACCAGGAATTCTACGGGTCTGGAGGATCCTGAGGACAAATTCGGAAGCTTTTCCGGCCGAGCCATCATTGTCGTAAGCTCTAACTGACTCTGTCTACCGCCTCTCTGCGTCCTTACAGACAGGCAACTGTGATTCGATGATTCTCAAAACGTGATGTTACCATAAAGCCGATGTCTTTCAAAAACTTAGCCAGCCCGATTGTTGTGGTGCTACGGCTTCCTGAACCGTAAAAAGCTGTTGTTGATTACGCCTACTACAATGTATAAGATAGGTCCGAGAAACCCCCTCCGACGCTAGACGGAGTTGTCGCTAGCCCTGTTGAGGAGCGAACCCTCGTTGCCCTCAAGAAAAAATATGGTGAGAGAATGGTAATAGCCCTTCTGATCCTCGCAACTGTGTTTGTGGGAGTTCTTGCGGTCCACAGTTACAAGCAGTTTAAAATTAGACAACAACGGCAGATGAACGAGAACGAGTATAATGCCGCCGTCACTTTGTGGGAGTTTGGAAAGTTTGTGAAGGTGGAGATCGACGCGGCAACCAGACGAGGCGCTGGAGTGCTCGACTTCACAAACATCACCGTTCCTCATACTCGTGGATACCAAATATCGCTCGAGCTGATTGGCGGTTACTTTCGTTTACATGCCGTTCCGATCAAGTACAACAGAACGGGAAAACTCTCATTCCTCACAGACAATACTTTGAGCGTTCGCGCATCGGACCGGATCGGACAGCAAGCCACCAGTGAAGACGCAGAATACAAAGGAGACTCGGGACTCTGATATTGGTTCGAGAGGTGTGATAAGAACATTGAACCGATGCAGTCATGAGCATTTGGTTAATGCGCTTTTTTCTTGATCCCCAGGCCCCCAACAAGAAGCAAAGACACGTAGAACCCAACTGATCTTATGAAATTTGGTGCGGTTGAGAACAAAGCCAGGCTCGCGATGCTGGTTCTTATCCTTGCGATGCTATCGCTGATAGGGCTGAGCCTTGCACTGTTCTCACGAACCGGCAACCAGGTCAATGCTTCGCCAGTTCTGATTTATCTGTTCAGTTATCAGATCCTGGCGCTTGTGCTTGGAATCGGACTTGTCTTCTTGCTAATTCGATGGCTGCTTCGGCCCTACCGACGGATGGTTGAGGCTGCGCGTGGCAGCCCGGTCACAGCGTCGACAGCGATTAGTGAAGGAGAGTTTGTTGCCCAAACTTTCCAGGCGCTGGTTGAGCAGCTTCAGGCAAATGAAAGGGAGCTCGCCCGTCTTCACGAGCTTGAGCGAAGGCGCGCGGAGCGATCCGAGCGGTTCAGCGAGCGACTGATTGCGAACATACCGAGCGGTTTGATCACCGTCGATTCAAAAGGAATCGTCACCTCGGTCAACGCTCACGCGATGAAAATTTTTGTAAGCGAACCGAGCACTCGATCTGTGCAGTCACGGCAGATACAAACCGGTGAGCTCACGGCACCGATCGTCGACTATCAGTCTTTTTTCAGCTCATCGCCGCGAATGACTGCAATGATTTCTGAGTGTCTTGAAAAAGCTACGGCGTTTAGGCGAGAAGAGGTGCCTGTTGTTCTTGGCGGCGGTCGAGTTCGCCGGATCGGCCTAAGCATATCGCCTATCTGTGACGTGCAGCAAAATGTTGAGGGGGCCCTGTGTTTGATGACTGATATCACCGAAGTCATTGAACTTCGTGAGCGGATGAAACTGAAAGAAAACCTGGCGAACCTCGGAGAGATGGCCGCCGGATTAGCACACGAGTTTAAGAACTCATTGGCGACGATTCATGGGTACGTTCAACTTCTGGATGCTCAGTCTACGCGCGTCACATCGGAAGCCGACCGTCGGGTTACGCTAGATGCGTCCTTGAACGAAGTAAAACTCCTGAGCAAGTTAGTCACCGACTTCCTGAACTTCGCTCGCCCTCAGGACCTTAATCTATCGACAATCGACTTGCATGCGCTTATCGAATCGACGGTCGATGAAATAAGACCTCGTCTCAGTGAGCAAGCAATCAATCTCGCTGTAGAAGGAGACTTTCCCTTTCTGGCGGGAGATGAATCTATGCTCCGTCGTGTGTTCGCCAACCTGCTGCGCAACGCTGCCGAAGCCATCGACCCCGGCTCCCAATTTAAAAAGGTGGTTGTCTCTGGGACCGTTGACTTAGGTCCAGATCGCCAATACGCACACGTGAGGGTTCGCGATACTGGGGTCGGGATATCGGCGCAGGACCTGCCAAGAATCTTCATCCCCTTCTTCACAACGAAATCACGAGGCTACGGGATAGGACTGGCGCTGGTGCAGAAGATCGTTGTTGCGCATGGTGGCGATGTTTCGGTTGAGAGCAGTGATGCGAGTGGCACAACCTTTCACTGTCGCTTGCCATTATCAATGTCGGCTCAACCTGTGGAACCTCAGTAACATCCCGTAGCGCAAAGTTACAATTTGGAGGCGCGGTTAAGACACCGAAACAAAGTGGCTTCAGAAGCCCACTATCCTGAATAGTTATAGGCTTTCAGTGAGTGGCCGCACAATTGCTCATTCCTGTCTGATTCTTTTGCATGCGGTCCCGACAGGAGGCAGTGGTGGACGGTTTCTCAAGACCCAACAGTGGCCTAAGCCGAGAAGCAGGACTCGGATTGATGGAGGCGATAGTCAGCCTTCTGGTAATCCTGATTGTGAGTACTGTTGTCCTTCATCTTGGCCGTCTGGGTGTCGCGATGTACCGCCTCAATGCTGCAACCCGTGGTATCGCCGAGGAACTGGAAGTCGCTCGAGAAATGGCGATCGACAGTCGTTCGAGTGTTAGCGTCATCTTCGATGCAAAAGATAAGAAGTTCGGTCTAGATCGCAATGGAAACGGACGCCTTGATATTGTCGAGGCAGAAGAATTGCCGCCAGGTGTCGATATCGACGAAAATGCGGTGATCATATTTGCTCGTTCCGGAAATCTGGCAGCCGGGTCCAAGCAGCCAAATATCATCATCAGCAGCACAAGCAAATCCCGTCGAGTTAGTGTATCAAAGGCAGGGATCATCGAAGTCGACTAACCGAAAGTATCCTCCTCAGTTTCTCCAGTTCCCTTTTCTTTCGAATTCAACCAAGCGACGCCCTTCAACCGGTTTTCCCAACAGGATCACGCTGCTAACATAAATCTTTCCCGGACTGGACTAGAGTATGCGCGCTCTCATAAAACTTGGAGTCATATCCGATACGCACGGATTGTTTGATGAGGCGATACCGTCAATCTTTAAGGGCGTGGACGCAATAATCCATGCGGGCGATATTGGAAAGATCGAAGTAATAGAACGACTGGAGCGGATCGCTCCCGTTTTCCCAGTCGAAGGTAACAACGACAGTTTTGGAGTTTATCCCGAGGAGCGAATCGAGGAATGGGGCCATTGTCTAGTATTGATCCGTCACATCTTTGGTGAGCTCCACCAACTAAGAAAAGCCGAACGAAAAATAATCGAGGACCTCCAACCGGACATTGTTGTATTTGGACATTCGCACCGGCCATATTACGAGATGGTCGGCCAAACAACGTTATTCAACCCTGGAAGCGCGGGTCCTCGCAGGTTTTCACTCCCACGAACCGTGGGCTTGTTAACATTAAGGCGCAACTCAGGCAAAGGCGAAATCATCAGTCTTGATTAGATTGTTTGGGTGCGCCCAACCAATCATTCGGTGTTAACTGAAAATGGACAAACAGGGAGAATTCAAACAGCAGCTCGAGCGGGCGGGTTCAAGAGAGCTCGAACAGTCGTTAAGAATCAGCGACGACTGGCCTTCGGAAGCTCTGGCTCGCCCGATCGACCAACACCTCGAGAGAATCGGCTTGTTGATGGACAAGTCTATTCGCATCCCGGGAACCAATTTCACGTTCGGTTTGGATCCCATCATTGGTTTCTTTTTCCCTGTGGTCGGCGACGCAATCGGCGCACTCGTTTCCGCTTACATTGTTCTTGTTTCGGTGCGATATGGCTTACCAAAGATCGTTATAACACGAATGGTCTTTAATATCGCTGCAGACTTCATTGTTGGGAGTATTCCTTTCCTGGGAGATGCAGCGGACTTCGTGTGGAAAGTGAACACCCGCAATCTTCGGTTACTGAACCGGTATGCTGCAGGAAAAGAGCGATCGTTCTGGAGCGACTGGGCTTGGGTGTTTTTCTTGCTGGGAGGGTTGTTTTTCCTCCTGCTTGGAGGACTAGCCCTCATTTATTATGCGTTCAAGGCAACGGGACTAGCTTGATTGACTATTCTCTGCTACTCAACAACTACACTTCTACCACCACCGGTATGATCATTGGTCGACGACCGATCGACTTTTGGATGTAACGTTTCAAGGCAAGCCGGATCTTCTCTTTTATCACGGCATAGTCGATCTGCTCTTCGTGAGTGGCTGTGGTTACGGTTTCTTCAACCAGGCGTCTTAGCTCGCTTAGAATCTCCGCCGAATCTTCTTCGTGGATAAAACCTCGCGTAACCATCTCAGGTTCGGATTCGAGTGCACCGGATGTCGGATTGATGGCCACAATCGCTACCACAATGCCATCGTAGGACAAGTGTTTGCGATCGCGAACAACCAGGTCTTCGATGTGCTCATAACTTGAATCTATGAATGTTCGCCCCACAGGCTCAGTTGCGGTGATCTCGGCGCTTGTCTCGCTCAGCTCCAGCACATCACCGTTTTCGAAGACGATAACATTTCTGGGTTCTACAATCCCCTGCGTAGTTGCCCAATCTCGATGCCTGAACAGCTGGCGGTGCTCGCCGTGAATCGGCACAAGAAACTTTGGTCTTGTCGCCTCAATAAGGATCTTCAAATCTTCCTGGCTACCGTGGCCGGACACATGAACCCGATCGACACTGCTATCAATAACCTTCGCTCCGCGCTTGTAGCAGTGAGATATCAAGCGTGATATCGCCGGCTCGTTACCCGGGATCTGACGAGCGGAGAGAACTACAGTGTCTCCCTCGGCAACAAAGAGATTTTTATGCTGATCGGTTGCAAGCTTTGTCATCGCAGACATCGGATCTCCCTGACATCCCGCAGCGAGCAGTAAGATCTCATCGTCATCTATCTGTCTGGCTTCTCCCGGGTTGACGAATATACCGTCGGGAATATCTAGCTGACGCAGACTGTCTGCGATCTCAACATTGCGAAGCATGCTCCTGCCAAGCAGGGCAACTCTGCGCCCATAATCGCGCGCAAGATCGAAGACAATCTGAAGCCTATGAACGGAACTTGTGAAGCAGCTTAAGACGATTCGCCCGGGCGCCTCCTCAAACACCTTTTCGAGCGCGGGCGTCACGGCTCGTTCAGACTGCGTTCTCCCAGGGCGCTCGGCATTCGTTGAATCCGCCAGAAGCGCGAGAACTCCACGATCGCCGTATTCAGTGAGCCGCTGCAGGTCGGTCGAAGGCCCCACAACTGGCGTCTCGTCGATCTTAAAATCTCCTGAATGGATTATGACTCCCACCGGCGTGGTCACTGCCACTGCAGTGCAGGAAGTCAGACTGTGCGTCACATGCATCCATTCGACTTCAAAGTTTCCCAGAGTTAATCGGTCGCGAGGCTCAATTGCATGTATTGACGCCGAATCAACCAGGCCGTGCTCCTCAAACTTGCTTTCAAGGAATGCCAGGGTCAGGTGAGTGCCATACACCGGAACATTAACTTCTTTGAGCAGGAACGGAACGGCGCCGATGTGATCTTCATGGCCATGCGTCAGGACAACCGCCGAGATCTCATCCCGATACTGATCGATGAATGTGAAATCAGGTATGACTATGTCGACACCTGGTGCATCCTCTTCTGGAAATCCCATTCCGGCGTCGATGATCACGACTTCACCACCGTAGCGCAGGGCGAGCATATTCATTCCAAAGACACCAACCCCGCCTAGCGGGATTATTTCAAGCTTCTCTTCAGACATATTATTGTGTGGTAAAGCCTCAACGCCTGCACATTTAAGTATAGCAAAACAACTCGCGGTCCAAAGACGCAAACTCTGCAAGCGACAATGTTTCGGCGCGACGCTGCGGAGTTATGCCGGAGGCCTCCAGGGCGGTTTCTATGGGTCGCGAAAACTTAAGAGCTGCCGCGCCGGCTTTGAGGTTGTTTAGAATTGTCTTACGCCTTTGCGAGAAAGCTGCACGCACCAACGCAAAGAATCTTCTTTCATTCTCCACTTGAATTGCGGGTTGCTCGCGGATTTTCAACCTGATTACCGCTGACCGAACTTTAGGCTCAGGAGTGAAAGCTGACGGTGGTACCTCGAACATTAGTGACGCAACACAATAGTACTGCACCAAAACTGACAGGTATCCGTATTCTTTAGTGCCGGGGTCGGTGGTTATTCTTTCGGCGACTTCCTTTTGAAGCATTAGTGTCATATCAAACAGGTGATCACGCAACGAAAGAAACATCTCAATTATCGGGGTTGAGATATAGTACGGAAGATTCGCTACTATCCTCACCCGTTTGACACTCGGTTGGTCCGGATAAAGAGAGCGCAGTTTCTCCTTTGCATCCTCGAGCACCGATTGCCAGTTCAACTTCAAAGCGTCGGCGGTGATAACCGACAAGTTCTGTCGTTTTAACGAGCTACGCAAAGAATCAGCGAGACGGGGATCAATCTCGACGGCTAGAACAAAGCCGCTTCGATCTACGAGCTTTCGGGTTAGAACACCGGTGCCCGGTCCAACCTCAATTAAGATGTCGTCGCGACTTGGGGATACCAGGTCGATTATTCTTCGAGCGACCGATTCGTCGTTGAGGAAGTTTTGTCCGAGGCTTTTCTTAGCCTTAATTGTGGTCAAGCAACCCCTCTGAAGCTTGGATAGCCGGTGAACTCGGTATACCGGTCCGCCTCAACGATGCTGACGTCTTCAAGGTCGAATTCGAGATCCTCAAACGCGAGATAGGCGGCAGTGCGGTCCTGGCCCTTGAGCCCGGGTACAACAAGGCTTACTTTGTCAAGTTGTTCGAAGATATGCGGCTCACTTGGATTAAACAAACCCGGCAGTAGAAGAAGGCTGGTCACGGTTTTTCGCGCGAGTGCCTCGAGAACGGATTCAATATCCTGGTTTACTGAGACTGGTCTGATACTCGTGACCTTGGGTTTCTCTGTTGCCGCTTCGGAAAGAGCAGGGGCATGCACTGCGGTTTCAGAAGACAGCTCAATTAATAAGATTCGGTCGGAGTTTTTGTTGCCCACGGACGCTTCGATCGTAGGGCGGTCGGCAACAATAACAAGAGGTCTGTGATATTCTCGGGCGAGTCTGGAAGAGATTAGAAGCTTATTCAGTTCCTGTCGCTCGCCGAGCACGATCGCATCGTATTCCGAAGCCATCTTGATGAATTTCGATGACGGGTTCCAAACACTTTCGGTCCACGGCTGATCACCCGCATATTCGACAACCCCATGTACGAATGGAATACCACGCGTTACGAACTTGAAGTAACTTTCGTTTAATCGCAGCGCCTCGTCTTCGCAAAGCCCTACCTCAACATCGATTCCCGCCGACCTCAGTTGTTCGATTCCCCGACCGTTTACCTTCTGGTACGGATCTTTGATTGCGATTACTGCCCGAGCGATTCCAGCCGCGATCAATGCATCGGTGCAAGGAGGCGTCCGGCCATGGTGGCTGCAGGGCTCAAGATTGCAATAAAGGGTGGCGCCTCGCGCTTGCTCGCCTGCCATTTCTATCGCGTATGTTTCGCCGTGTTTGAGCAGACCATAGCGATGAAAGCCTTCTCCAATGACGCGCCCGTTCTTCACCAGCAGAGCGCCCACCAACGGATTCGGGCTCACAAGACCGGCTCCACTTCGCGCGAGCTCAATCGCCCTCTTCATGAACACCGCGTCCGCTTCAATCATATCCTTAATCAACAGTCGCCTTCTTATTTCGTCCTAAATTTTGTATCGAGCGCGTTGCGGAACTTCATAGCCCTTAAGAAAAACATTTTCAATCTTCATTGAAGTGGAAGCAGTGAACTCCAATCCGTGGTTTTCGCCGCGATTCAGCTTTGAATAGCCTGCTGCTGCGATCATCGCTGCGTTGTCCGTAGTAAGAATCGGACTCGGATAATAGACGGGCGCACCAAAATCGACTTCACCCACGGCGGATCTGAGAGCGGTGTTACAAGCGACGCCGCCTGCCAGAATGATTGTTCGTGGCCGATGGCGTCGTACAGCGGTACGCAGCGCTTTCATCAGCGAACGTATCACCTTATCCTGAAAGCTCGCGACCAAATCGACCACTGTTTGATCGATCGACGTAACATCAGAAACCGGTTCGATGCGATTTTCGCGGACATATCGAAGGACCGCAGTCTTCAGTCCACTGAAACTAAAATCCAGGTTTTGAGAGTCGAACCGCGGTAAGGTGAACACCAGTTTCGCGCCACGAGGGTCTCCTCCTTTTGAGAGACGATCGATGACCGGGCCGCCTGGATATCCAAGCCCAAGAAGTTTTGCGACTTTATCAAACGCTTCGCCGGCTGCGTCGTCCCTTGTACGACCGAGCACTGCATACTGACCTTCTTCAGGAATCAGGAAGAGCGTTGTGTGCCCACCTGACACAATCAAAGCGACAGCCGGGTACTCAACCGAAGAATTCTCAAAGTTCACTGAATAAATATGGCCTTCGATGTGATTTACCCCCACGATAGGTTTGTTTGTAACCATCGCAACCGACTTTGCGAAGCTTATGCCTACCAAAAGAGATCCAATCAATCCGGGACCCTGGGTGACAGCAATGCCGTCGATCTGTGATATCTGGATTCCTGCATCTTCCAGCGCGCTTGTCACTACCGGGGCGATGCGATCGAGATGCTCCCGCGAAGCAAGCTCGGGTACGACACCGCCGTAAGGAGCGTGGATCGCGACTTGAGACGCAATAATGTTCGAGCGAATAATTCGACCGCCCTCGATTACTGCCGCCGCCGTTTCGTCGCACGAGCTTTCTATCCCGAGAACAAGCATTGCCGTCATTCTACACGACCGTGAAGCGGCTTCGAACCCGGAGATTCATATTGTTCTCGACATCAACGTAAGCTGGCGATGCGCTCCTGAACGTAGTAGCATACGCCGCTCGGGAGAGAGCAAATGAAAGCAGCCATCATTCGGGAATATAAAGAACCGCTTAGAATCGAAAACGTCGAGACGCCGACTCCGGAACCCGACGAGGTGTTGATCAAGGTTGAAGCCTGCGGCGTGTGCCATTCGGATCTTCACATCGCTGAAGGGGACTGGACGAGTTTGCTTAGACTCATCAAGCGACCGCTGATCCCGGGACACGAAGTTGTTGGTTCGGTCACTCAAAAAGGCAGAGAGGTACACAACCTGGAGATCGGAGATCGGGTTGGCGTTGCCTGGACTCACTGGACCTGCGGTGAATGTGAGCTTTGCATTGAGGGCCGGGAGAATCTTTGCTCGAAGCAGATGATAACTGGCGCGACGGTTGACGGAGGCTATGCCGAGTTCATAAAAGCGAAAGCCTCACACGCTCTGAGAGTTCCTGATGTGCTCACTTCGGACGAGGCGGCGCCCCTGTTCTGCGCCGGCGTCACCGTATATCACGCAGTCAAAAGCTCAGGAATTAAGCCGCGTCAAAGGCTGGTCGTGTTTGGCGTCGGCGGGTTAGGACATCTTGCTCTTCAAATCGCAAAGTGCTTCGGGGCTCAGGTGATAGCAGTGGACATCGCCGATGAAAAGCTCGAGTTCGCGCGAAGCCTCGGTGCTGACATGACTATGAATGCCGCGAACGAAGATATAGTGAAGCAGATTCGTAAGATGGGTGGTGCTCACGTGGCAGTAGTCACCTCAGCGGCGAAGAAGGCCTATGATATGGCTTTTTATGCGGTCAGGTCTGGTGGGACGCTGATGGTAGTGGGAATGCCTGCCGAAGACCTGTCGTTTTCAGCGATCATGATGCGAGAAATGCGGATTATGTCCGCTGCGACAGGCACCAGAGAAGATATGCGCGAGGTGTTGGACCTGGCTGCCGCAGGTCGCGTCAAATGCAAGGTCGAAACACGCTCGCTCGAAGACGTTAATGAAGTGTTCGAGGAGATGCGTGCGGCGAGGATCACTGGTCGAGTTGTGTTGAAGATGTAGACAGAATGGGGATTGGGGCTTGGCGATTGAGTACCTCTACAGCCCAACCCCCAGCCCCCAAGCCCTAACTACGCACTTAATGTCACGCTCTTCATCGAGTCGCCGGCGCGAAGCTGCTTTACTGCATCCATCCCCTCTAAAACTCTGCCAAAAACTGCGTAATTCATATCGAGAAAAGCCGCCGGTCCGAGCGTTATGTAGAACTGGCACGATGCGCTGTTCGGATCATTTGATCTGGCCATTGCCAACGCTCCAGCTTCTCCGTGCTTCAGATCCGGGGAGACTTCAAGTTTAATCGTGCGCTTGCGGCCGGTCTGCGGATCGGTAAAGTCTCCGGTGCCGTTACCTCGAGGGTCGCCGCCTTGAATGACAAACCCCGGCTCGTACCGGTGAAACTTCAGTCCGTCGTAGAATCCACGCTCGATGAGATCTATAAAGTTTGCTGAGGTAATCGGCGCTTTATCTTCGTAGAGCTCTGCAGTGATTGTCCCTTTGTTTGTTTCTATTATTGCCCTTCGATTTGCCATCATGACTCCCTTCATTAATCTTGTTTCTGACTCTAGCATTCGCTTTGGTTTCCATACAAGTTGCTCGCCTTATTCGCGCTCAATATACTTTTCGATTCGAACAGGAAACTTCTGATTGAGGCCGAATAACAAACTGATAAGGGGATCTGATGAACGTCACTCATCTTTATTGCTCATCGTGCGGGAAGGAATATGAAGCTCGAAAGTTAGTAAACCTATGCGTCTGCGGAAAGCCGCTGTTGGTAGCTTACGACCTTGAGAAAGCAGCGCGCACTTTTACGCGCGAGTCGCTCGCAGGGCGTGAAAACTCATTGTGGCGATATCGCGAAGTATTGCCTATCGAGAACGAAAAAAACGTTCTGAGTCTCGGCGAAGGAATGACGCCGCTTATTAAAGCGGATCGCTTAGCGGCGATGTTAGGATTATCGAACCTATATATAAAGGATGAAGGTGTTAATCCTACGGGCTCCTTTAAAGCCCGCGGAATGGCAGTCGCTATTTCAATGGCGAAAGAGCTCGGCGCCAGAAAACTCGCTGTACCGTCGGCGGGCAATGCAGCCGGTGCGCTTGCGGCATATGCCGCCAAAGCCGGCCTGCCCGCTTTCATTTTCATGCCGAATGACACACCGAAGGCAAACATTGTCGAATGCCAGCAAACGGGAGCACACGTCACATTGATCGACGGCCTGATTACTGATTGCGGAAAGATCATCGCTGAACGGAAAGAACAAGAAGGATGGTTCGACGTTTCCACGCTAAAGGAACCCTACCGCGTCGAAGGAAAGAAGACGATGGGGTATGAGCTTGGCGAACAACTCAATTGGGAATTACCCGACATGATTCTCTATCCGACAGGAGGAGGAACAGGGCTGATCGGGATGTGGAAAGCCTTCGACGAAATGGAGCGACTGGGATGGATCGGAAGCCGTCGTCCCAGAATGGTTACGGTTCAGGCCGAAGGCTGCGCTCCGATTGTGAAGGCTTTTGCGGCTGGAGCGAGTGCCGGCGCGGATGTTCCAGATGCTCATACCGTGGCTTCGGGGCTTCGAGTTCCAAAAGCCGTCGGGGATTTCATTATGCTGGATATCTTGCGGAAGAGCGGCGGAACAGCAATCTCGGTGACTGATAGCGAACTTGTTGCAGCAGTTAAGGAAATAGGCGCAGCAGAGGGAATATTCGCCGCACCTGAAGGCGCTGCATGTTTACCAGCATTGAGAACGCTGATCAAACGTGGCGAAATCGAGAAAGATGAGAGAATCGTACTGTTCAACACCGGGACCGGGGTCAAATATCTTGAAGTCTTTGCTTAGGCTATGTCCTAAGGTGTGGGCAGGAGAGTGATTGATTTTCGTACTCTCGAGCTGATTTCGGATCGCTCTGGTACAGGAATCCCGGGCGGGTCGCGGACATTAGAAATTCAAATCCGGATTTCGCGCACAGACTCAAAGTTAACGCAAAGACGCAAAGGTTCACAGTGGCCTGCAAAACTGATTGTTATTGTATGAGATTTGCAGACCGAATCTCGAGCACAGGAAGCCGTATCTTCCTGAATTATGGTTAGCAGTCAAGAGAGGCCAAATTATGCTTTGGAGAGGGAGTCGTCAAAGCGATAACGTCGAAGATCGTCGAGGTGTTTCACCTGGTGGATTGGCCGTCGGAGGCGGGCTGGGTGGAATTGTGCTACTCGTAATCGCTCTGTTGCTGGGAGTGGATCCGAGACAGATTCTTAACCAGGCACCATCCGATGACCCGAGATCGGCAACCGAGTCACGTCGCCCGACGAATGCGTCAGAAGAGGAGCTGAAACAATTCGTTAGTGTGGTGCTCGCCGATACCGAAGACGTCTGGACGGAGGTGTTCCAGCGATCGGGTAAACGTTATGTCGAACCCAAGCTGGTTCTGTTCACCGATCAAGTACGTTCGGGTTGTGGTCTCGCCGGAGCTGCTGTTGGACCCTTCTACTGTCCAGGCGATCAAAAGGTCTACATTGATCTTTCCTTCTATCAGGAGCTGAAGAACCGCTTCCGTGCTCCAGGTGACTTTGCCCAGTCGTACGTAATCGCGCATGAGATTGGACACCACGTTCAGAATTTACTTGGGGTCATGGCTCGGGCCAAATCGGGACCGGGGATGGGAAAGGAAACAGGCAACCAGCTTTCTGTGAGACTTGAATTACAAGCCGATTTCCTGGCAGGCGTGTGGGCGCATTACGCTCAGGCAAAAGGCATCGTTGAGCCAGGCGATATTGACGAAGCGTTGAGAGCGGCGAGCGCGATTGGAGACGATCGGTTACAGCGTGAATCGCAAGGATTTGTAGTGCCGGATTCTTTCACTCACGGAACTTCAGAGCAACGGAGCCGCTGGTTCCGAAAAGGGTTCGAAACCGGGGATCTCAGGCAAGGCGATACCTTCAGCGCGCCCAGTTTGTAAGTCCAGTACTGTCGGTCCCCGTGCCCCTCTTTGCGCATTTACCCTTTTGAGGAGGGGCGGCCACGGAGGACCGCCTGTACTGGGCTTGCAAATTCTTCGTTACATTCCAATTGTCAAATCAGTTTCGTAACGGACGACTCTACGACCGCCTGAATTTCTTCAAGATGCTTCTGGCTGTCTGCTTCGAACCTCATCACGATCACTGCCTGTGTGTTTGACGCTCGGACAAGCCCCCAGCCGCGATCAAATTGAATCCGCGCACCGTCGATATCGATGACATCGTGAGTCTTCTTGAATTCGCCTGTCAAAGCCCGGACTACTTCAAATTTCTTGTCATCCGGACACTCGATACGGATTTCCGGAGTGGTGAAAGTTTTTGGAATTCCGGCAAGTAAGCTCGAAACTGGCTCGGTTGTGTGACTCAAAATTTCCAACAAGCGGGCGCCGGCATAAATACCATCGTCGTATCCAAAATAACGGTCAGCAAAAAATAGATGACCGCTCATCTCACCCGCCATTGCAGCGTGCGTCTCTTTCATTTTCGCCTTGATTAGTGAGTGACCAACCTTCCACATTATTGGATTACCACCGTTCAGGCGTATGTCTTCAAAAAGATTTTGGGAACATTTAACTTCAGCGATAAAAGTAGCGCCGGGCATTTTCTTCAGAATCTGGCGAGCAAAGATGATCATTAGCTGATCGCCCCATATGATGCTTCCCTGCTCGTCGACGACTCCAATGCGGTCCGCGTCGCCATCAAAAGCGATGGCAAGATCAGCTCCGTGCGCCCGCACCGCATCAATCGCATGTCTCATATTCTCGACGACAGTTGGATCGGGATGATGATTTGGAAAGCGGCTGTCAGGTTCGCAGAAGAGCTTGACGACATCACACCCAAGATCACGATACAGCGGTGCACCAATGAAGCCACCCATGCCGTTGCCCGCATCGACAACGACTTTTAATCTACGTGGTCCCATTTGGACCCGGGATCGAATATGTTCGCGATAATCGGTGACCACATCTCGCTCCTCCGTTGTGCCCTTTCCTGACGCGAAGTTTTTGGTCATTGCAATGCGTTTGATCTCCGCGATGTGTTCGCCAAAGATCGTGCTCTTGCCCAGGCAGACCTTGAAGCCGTTGTTGTCGGAGGGGTTATGACTACCGGTGATCATCAAGCCCGAATCAACTTCTTGAGTGAACAAAGTAAAATAAAGGACTGGAGTCGGTACCATTCCGACATCGAGCACATCACAACCGGTTTCGGTTAATCCGCGGATCATAATATCTCTAAAGCGAGGGGAGCTTTCCCGCGCATCGCGGCCAAGACTTGTTCGCATAGCGCCGTTGGACCGGAAGAACGTACCTGCAGCCCGAGCCAGGTCGTACACAACATCGTCAGTCAGGTCAATGTCGACAACACCCCGGATGTCGTACTCGCGAAAGATGTGGTGGTTCATTAAGTTTCTCCCTAATCCATTGTCTCGGAGTGAAGATCAAAGGGCAAAGGCAAAGAGCGACGGCAGGAGCGAAGCAACAATGCGATGACCGTAGACTGTCCAGTCTGCGGAAAGTGGAGAGCGAGTAAGACTGAGTTTAGCGTGTACCATTCCCGCAGACTGGACAGTTTACCGTACGTCGCGCAAACCCAAAGCACAGAAAAAGGTTCGTCAATGTGGCAAATAACACACTGGCGCTATTTCTGTTCGCTTGTGGGTAATAGAATTCCCACGAGTGAAAGGTAAACGAGACCGACTCCTGGCTGTCTACAGCGTAAGCGCCGCAGATTGGGCGTTTAACACTTGCATCTCAAATGGCACGCAACTTGGCTATGAGGAGCCTTCGGGTTGCTTCAACATTTTGGTCGGGCCGTTGTTTCGTGTATCATCAACATCAGTAGTTCGGCCCGGAGAATCCGGCGAGACCACGAGGGAAATACAGGAGTTCACCTATGATCGCGATGCGCAATGTGGAGAAGTTTTTCGAATCAGGCGTAGGCAAGACCTTCGTCCTGCGTCGAGTAAACCTCGATATAAAACCTGGAGAATTTGTGTCGATAATGGGGCCGTCCGGCGCGGGCAAATCAACTCTCCTTCATATTCTCGGCATGCACGATAGCGCCTGGACCGGAGAGTTCAGCTTTCTCGAACAACAAGTGCATAAACTCGGCAAGAAGGAACGCGCCGATCTGCGAAACAAAAACATCGGGTTTGTATTTCAAAGCTATCATCTGCTCGATCACATGACTGTATACGAGAATCTGGAAGTACCACTGTCTTATCGAGATGTGAAAAAGGCGGAACGCGAAAGCATTGTTTGCGACGTGCTCGATCGGTTTCAGATAGTAGGAAAGCGCAACCTTTATCCAACTCAGCTATCCGGCGGACAGCAGCAGCTGGTCGGCGTTGCTCGTGCGGTAATCGCAAATCCAAAGGTGATTCTCGCCGACGAGCCTACTGGCAATCTCCATTCGGACCAGGGCAAGGAGATCATGGAGCTGTTCAAGAGGCTAAATGAGGCCGGTACGACTATCATTCAGGTTACACACTCAGAAATCAACGCTTCCTACGGCGACAGGATCATCAAGCTCCGGGATGGCTGGGTAGTGAACGATTAAGATTGAGCGATTCGTCTGGTTGGCGACTCGAACGGGGGAGCCATTTAGGACGCAAACTAAGGTACTGAAGACGATGTTCGCTTGTGAACAGACAGTTCCCAGAAGCGAAAAGCCAGGCGCAGGAGTATTTAGCCCGGTTTGTGCTAAAATCAATAAAACGATAATTTAGCCGGGTTGCCCCCTTGGCACGGAACTTCCCTAAGGGGTCTTGGAGGAAGCATGGACATACCGCGTAAATCTGCCGCCAAAAAACGCCGCATCAAGCGGATTCTATACGCGCTAACCGCGATTATCGCAGTCGCGGTGATAACCGTTGGTGTATCGCGTCTGCAACCTGCGGTTCCGAGCGTCGATCGCCCGACCTTATGGACCGGAACAGTTGCGAGGGGCACTATACCTCGAAACGTACGCGGCCTGGGTACGCTCGTTCCCGAAGAGATCCGCTACGTTCCTGCGATTACAGCCGGACGAGTTGAAAAGCGGCTCGTACAGCCCGGTGCACAAGTAAAGGCCGACCAGGTGCTGATGGAATTGACTGACCCTGCTGTCGAGCAGGCTTTTGTCGATGCTGAATCTCAGCTTCGGGGTGCCGACGCGAGTCTGACCACTCTGAAAGTCCAACTTGATAAGACTATCCTTGACCAGGAAGCAACTCTCGCTCAAGCGAAATCTGATTTCAATAAAGCAAAGATGCAGTTCGAAGTAAACGACGAGTTGGGCAAACAGGGGTTGAAATCACCTTTGGAGGTAAACCTGTCGAGGATCGCTGCGCAAGACGCTGAGAGTCGCGTTGGCCTGGAGACCAAGCGGTTGGCGGGCAGCCGCGATGAAGCAAAGGCACGAACGGCTGCAGAAGATGAAAAAGTCAGACAGCTCAGAGATGCCGTTGGTCTCAAGCGCAAACAGCTCGATGCTCTCAAAGTCCGCGCCGGCATTGACGGCGAACTGCAGACGATCGCAGTCCAGGTCGGGCAGCAGGTGACGTTGGGTCAGGAGCTCGCAAGAGTCGCAAACCCAAGACGGTTGAAAGCAGAGATAAAGATCGCCGAGACCCAGGCTAAAGATGTTCAGCTCGGTCAGACTGTATCGATCGACACAAGAAGCGGGATTATCCCGGGTAAGGTGATCCGAATCGATCCTTCTGTTCAAAACGGCACGAGAACCGTAGACGCCTCTTTGGAAGGTGAATTACCAAAGGGCGCGGTCCCGGATCTGAGCGTAGACGGAACAATCGAGCTGGAGAAGCTCGAAAACATCTTGTATGTTAACCGTCCGGTGCACGGTCAGGAGCATTCGACTATTGGACTCTTCAAGCTTGATCCGGACGGCTCCGGAGCGAGCCAGATCCAGGTAAAGTTGGGTCGCGGTTCGGTGACCACCATTGAAATTCTGGATGGGCTCAAAGAGGGCGACGTTGTCATCCTTTCTGATACGTCCCAATTTGACAGCTCGCCACGAATTCGTATTAGTTGACGTTCGAACTAAATCTTTTGGAGGAATGAAACCACATGAGCGCTAGCGATCAACCGCTGCTTCGGCTCGAAGGTGTTACAAAGGTCTTTCTCACCGATGAGGTTGAGACCCACGCCCTTTCAGGCATTCACATGGAAATCAAGAAGGGCGAATACATCTCGATCGCCGGGCCGTCGGGCTGCGGCAAATCAACGCTGTTATCAATTCTCGGCTTGCTCGACTCGCCAACCGATGGAAGCTACTGGCTGGCTGGCAAGCCGGTCGCGGATCTGCCGCTCTCCGAGCGCGCTCGAGTTCGAAACCGTGAGGTCGGTTTCATCTTTCAGAGTTTTAATCTGATTGGCGACCTCAACGTCTTCGAAAATGTCGAGCTTCCACTGACCTATCGCGGAATCAAGGCGGCCGA
>Ga0126382_10000084_pt1 | contig 31665 bp, 26 predicted proteins | sample PanSoiMetPlot_30_FD_92548 | JGI IMG/M metagenome (GOLD analysis project Ga0126382, IMG submission 92548) | Tropical forest soil microbial communities from Panama - MetaG Plot_30 | ecosystem: Environmental > Terrestrial > Soil > Tropical forest > Bulk soil | place: Panama | collected 2016-02-17
AGCGGCTCGAGCACGCCGCCGATGCCGGCGCCGCCGGAGATGTGGCAGTTCTTGCCGATCTGCGCGCACGAGCCGACCGTTGCCCAGGTGTCGATCATGCTGCCGGAATCCACATAGGCGCCGAGATTGACGAAGCTCGGCATCAGCACCACGCCCGGCGCGATATAGGCCGAGCGCCGCACCACGCAGCCCGGCACCGCGCGGAAGCCCGCCTCCCGGAAGCGGTTGTCGGCCCAGCCGTCGAACTTGGAGGCGACCTTGTCCCACCACGCGGCCTTGCCGGGCCCGCCCGGGATCACACTCATGTCGTTGAGGCGAAACGACAGCAGCACCGCCTTCTTGAGCCACTGGTTGACCTGCCAGCGCCCGTCGGCAGCCCGTTCGGCCACGCGCGCGGCGCCGCGGTCGAGCAGGTCGAGCGCCGTCTCGACGGCCTCGCGCACCGCGCCCTTGGTGGCGGGCCCGACGCCGTCGCGGCCTTCGAAGGCGTCGTCGATGGTCTTGGCAAGCTCGGCATGCGACATGTGGCGAAGTCCTTTGGCGAAATCCTTGCCCTTCGGCGAAGTCGTTGCACGGAGCCATGGGTTGTCGAGAATAGGGCAGGGGAAGTCAACCATGGCCGGGCAGGCCACAGCGGGGCTGGGGAAATGCTTTCGGTCATGAGGATGCTTGCGCTCGTTGCTGCTTTTTCGTCTGGGGCGGGGCCGGCGCTCGCCCATCACGCCATGGGCGGCGTGACGCCCGCGAGCTTCCTGGATGGATTGCTCTCGGGGTTGAGCCATCCCGTCATCGGGCTCGATCACCTTGCAGCCGTGATCGCGGTCGGCTGCCTCGCGGCCGGCCAGCGTCACGGCGCGGTGCTCGCGATCGGCTATGTGATCGCGATGATCATCGGGGCGGCCGCGCATATCGGCGAGGCGACGGTTGCAGGCGCCGGAATCTTCGTCGCGTTCTCCGTGATCGCGCTCGGCCTGGTGCTGCTGCGCGCGCAGGCGCTCCGGACCGACATCGCGTTTGCCTTGTTTGCCTTTGCCGGGCTGGTGAACGGCTATGCCCTCGGTGAATCGATCGCGGGCGCGGAGTCCAAACCGATCTACGGCTACTTCATCGGCCTGGTTCTGGTCCAATCGGGGATCGCGCTCTTGGCCATGGCAGCCGTGCCTGTCCTGACGGCGCGCAAGCCGTCGGTCGGCCGGGTCATCGGTGGCGTGGTCGCAGGTATCGGGCTCGGTGTGCTGGCGGCGCAGGTCGTGGCTGCGACCTAACGATCACGTTGGCTCGTAGTCTTATAAGCGACGCTGATGGCTGGTTGGCGACGGTCCAACGTCGTCCAAGGTCCAATCGCCGGCACAATCTTGCGCGGCGAGGTGAACTTCATGATGATGTGTCTGCTTCAACGAACATCATCAGACCTAGGGAGGAAGACATGAAGAAAGCGCTTCTGTGCGCTGCCTCGGCGCTCGTGCTCGCGTGGTCTTCTTTGGCCCATGCGCAGCAACCGTCCGCAGGCAATCTCGAAAAGCTGTCCGAGTTCAAGACCACCGGCACGCCGATGGACATCCCGCAGATTCCGCAAACCGGAGCGAAAGCCGAGGCGATCAAGAAAAATCTCGCGCGGATCAAGCTGCCGCGCGGATTCAAGATCGGCCTCTATGCCATCGTGCCGGACGCCCGCCACATCGCGGTCGGGCCGCAGGGCGTGGTGACGTTCGTCGGCACGCGTAAGAGCAAGGTGTGGGCGGTCACCGACCGCGACAAGGATCGCGTGGCCGACGAGGTCAAGGAGTTCGCGCCCTCGATCGCCTTTGCCCTTCCAAACGGGGTGTGCTTCTCCAAGGACGGTTTTCTCTTCATCGCCGAGCAGAACCGCGTCCTGTTGTTCCCGGCGGCCGAGTTTTTCTACGAAGGTCCCGACGTCGCCGCCTTCGTCGTCGTGAAGCAGGGGGAACTGATCCCTCCGGAGGAGGAATCCTATAATCACACGGCGCGGGTGTGCCGGATCGGGCCGGACGACAAGCTCTACATCACGCTCGGACAGCCGTTCAACGTGTTCGCTCCGGCGAAGATGGACGTCTACAAGAAGGCCGGCATCGGCGGCATCGTCCGTATGAGCCGGGAGGGCAAGGAGCGCGAGGTCTTCGCCTGGGGCGTGCGCAACTCGGTCGGCATGGACTTCAACCCGAAGGACAAGACGCTGTGGTTCACCGACAATCAGGTCGACGGCATGGGCGACAACCAGCCGCCCGGTGAACTCAATCGCGCCGACAAGCCGGGCATGAATTTTGGTTTTCCCTATTTCGGCGGCGGCAAGACACGCACCAACGAATACAAGGATGAGACGCCGCCCGCCGACGTGACCTTTCCGCAGGTCGAGATGGATGCCCACGCCGCCGACCTCGGCATGACGTTCTACAGCGGCCGCATGTTCCCGCAGAAATATCGCGGCGGCATCTTCTCGGCCCAGCACGGCTCGTGGAACCGCACCACGCCGATCGGCGCGCGCGTGATGTTCACGGGCCTCAAGGAGGACGGCACGGCGGATAAGACCGAGGTGTTCGCCGAAGGCTGGCTCACCGAGAACGGGGAATATCTCGGCCGGCCAGTCGACGTCGCCCAGCTGCCGGATGGTTCGATTCTGGTGTCGGACGATTTCGCCGGCGCCCTCTACCGCATCTGGTACGATGGCCGGTAACCGCTGGTCCGCGGCCGCACCCCGCCGTGGGCGCGGCCGCGCACTGCTCCTCGCCGTTGCAACCCTGTGGTGGGCGGCGGGCACATCGGCTGAGGCCGCCGATGTGGCCGCCGGCCGCCGCAAGGCCTTGCAGTGCCAGGCGTGCCACGGACTGGATGGCCTGTCCAAGCTGCCGGAAGCGCCGCATCTCGCCGGCCAGCCGGAACGGTATCTCGTCAAATCGCTCGACGACTATCGCAAGGGCGTGCGCAGCCACGACATGATGACGCTAGTGGCCAAAGCTCTCAGCGATCAGGATATCGCCGATCTCGCGGCGTATTACGCCGCGATCGAGGTGTCGGTCATGCCGCCGAAGTGAGGCCCGCGGCCACGCGCTGCAGAAATCCGGCGAGATCGTCGGTCACGTGGTCCACGTGCAGCGCGTCGCGGCCTTCGAGCTCCCAGCCCTCGCGGAAAACCTCGCGAGTATGCTCCGGCACCACCAGCACGGTGGTCATGCCGAGCGCGTGCGGCACTGCGAGGTTGCGCGCGAGGTCCTCGAACATCGCTGCCTTTCCGGCAACGACGCCATGCATGGCGAGAAAGCGCTCGTAGGTCCCGGCCGAGGGCTTGGGCTCGAGCTCGGCGGCGATGATGTCGAACACGTCCTCGAAGTGCCGGTCGAGCGCGAGCCGCGCCAGCACCGCATCGGCGTGCCGGCGGGTGCCGTTGGTCAGGATCAGCTTGCGGCCCGGCAGCGTCTCGATCGCCGCGCCGAGCGCCGCATTGGGCTCGAGCGGCGAGTGATCGATCTGATGCACGAAATCGAGGAAGTCGTCGGGGTTCATGCCGTGCTCGGTCATCAACCCGCGCATCGAGGTGCCGTAGCGCTTGTAATAGTCCTTCTGCAGCCTGAAGGCTTCCTCATGGGTGACCTTGAGGAATTGCGCGATGTAGTCGCGGATGCGCTCGTCCACCTGCTGCCACAGATTGAGGTGGTGCGGGTAGAGCGTGTTGTCGAGATCGAACACCCAGGTCTCGACATGGCTGAAGGTGCGCGGGGCCGGGCGGGCTAACGATTTCATGGCGGCGACTTATCGTGTTTTCCGGCGAAGTGGAAGCGGGAAGCCGGAGCATAATACCGAAAAAAGTTCCAGCGCGCCTCGGCGCGTCATTCATACCGCGCTTCTCAGCGCCACCCCCGGTCCACCAACAGGGCTCGCGAGCTTGGTGTTGCGAATTGAAGGCGCATGGGACGAAGTCCTTTCTTTGCGTTCACAGCGCGGACAAATAAGGCTAGGCTGTGATTGTCACTCGGCCGGTCGGAATTGTCCCGCGCGTGGCACTACAAATTGCATCGACAGGAAACAGTGGAGCAATCGCGGCAATGCAGTGACCATGCATGAAAAAGCGAACTGGAGGAGGTGCCCATGAGGAAGCAGCCGAGGCGTCGCGCCGTGTCTGTTGCTCTTGCCATCGGTGCGATGCTCGCCACGTCGTCAACGTTCGCTCAACCGATAGATACCGCACGCATCGAGGCCGGCGGCCAGAATGACTGGCTGACCTACCATGGTTCCTACAAATCCTGGCACTACAGCCCGCTCGCCCAGATCAACACGAGCAACGTGTCCAATCTGAGCGTTGCCTGGATCCATATTCCAGGGCGGTCCACCCGCGGCCTGCAGTCAATGCCGCTCGTGGCGGATGGCGTACTCTACTACACGGGCTCCTATAGCCGAACCTTTGCGCTGAACGGCGCGACCGGCGAGGTGATCTGGTCCTACTTCCCGGAATTGGACGAAGCGCTGATCGCCCGGCAGACCCATTCGCCGTACAATCGCGGGGTCACGCTCGGCGAGGGCAAGGTGTTCGTCGGCACGATGGACGGTCGGCTCATCGCGCTGGACATGAAGACCGGGAAGCCGGTCTGGGACACTAAGTTGATCGATTCCCAGAAGCTGACGGTCGGCTTCACCGGTGCGCCGCTCTATGCCAAGGGCATCGTGGTGATCGGCGCGCAGGGCGGGGAATGGCCCGGCCGCGGCCCGATATTCGGCGTCGATGCCGCAACGGGCACGAAGAAATGGGAGTTCCTGACCGTCGCCGGCACCGACGAGGCCATGAAGACTTGGGGGAGCGATTCCTGGCGTACCGGCGGGGGTGGCGGCTGGATGCCGGGCACCTACGACTCGGAGACCAACACGTTCTGGTGGGGCACTGCCAACCCGGCGCCGCTCTACGATTGGTCGGGCGCCGATTACAAGACCCAGGGGGCCCGCCCCGGCGATAATCTCTATACCTCCTCGGTGATCGGTCTCGATGCCGATACCGGCAAGCTGAAATTCTATCATCAGGAGCTGCCGCACGACGCGTGGGACTTCGACAGTGCGGTCGGCGAGTTCGTGATGCTCGAGCGCGACGGCCAGAAGCTCGTGGTGCACCCCAACAAGAGCGGGTACATCTTCGTGTACGACCGCAGCGCCCGCGTGAAGAACGTGTGGCGGATCACGCAGCACAGCAATTTCGTCAAGGATATCGACCCCAAGACGGGCGAGCTGATCGGCCGCCGCGACTTCCCAGCAGGGAAAGTCGCCGAACCGCTGTGCCCGCACATCTCCGGTGGTGTCAGCTTCAATGCGGGTTCCTACAACCCGAAGACCGGTCTCTACTACAAGCTTGGCCAGGAATGGTGCATGACGCTCGAGGTCGTGAAGACGACGCCGGTGACCGCTCCACAGGCCCAGCTGAACATCGGCGCCGAGTTCAAGATTGCTCCTCCTCCCGGCGGCGAGATCTATGGTCATCTCGACGCGCGCGACCCGGTGACCGGGGCCAAGAAGTGGGAGGTTCGCTTCCCCGAGCCGCCGCTTGCGAGCGTGCTGTCGACCGCGGGCAACCTCGTGTTCGTACCGGACTCGCGTGGCGTGATTCACGCCTACGATACCGAAACAGGAACCGAGCTGTGGAAACACAACAACGGCACCGGCCACCAGGGCGGGATCATCAGCTACGCTGTTGGTGGCAAGCAATATATCGCCATGACGGCGGGCTTTGGCGGCATGGCGTCGGACGACTACGCGCCGACCTTCGGCGGCGTCTACAAGAGCATGCCGCGCGACGACGGCGCGCTCGTCGTCTTCAGTCTGAAATAGAATGTCGGGACGGTCTGTCGGGGCGCTAGTGCGGTGGCTCTGACGTTCCGATCAGTCTCGCGGCGCGCTCTATCATCGGAACGTCAGAGCCAAAACCGCACTAGAACCATAAGCTTGCTAGTGTCCCTTTGCTTCCAACGTTCGCACCCGAGCGTGCTGCAATGTGATGCGAACGTTGGAAGCGGGACACTAGCCGCGCCCCCCGTGCCTTCGACCCGGCTCATGTAGTGGATGCGGGCTTGATGAGATTGGACTTGAGCGTCTCGGAGTTGTTGCCGGTCGGGGTGCTGGCCGCCTCGTTGGCATGGGGGGTGCCGGCTTCGGCGCAACCTGCCGCTACCGCGCCGGACGACGCAACATTCGATGTCAAACAGTTGTTCGCATCCAGCTGCGGCTGGTGTCACTCCGGGGGTGGCCGGGTTGCTGGCAAAGGGCCGCAGCTCACGAATTCGCCTCGCAGCGACGACTATCTGCGCAATCGCATCAAGACCGGAAAGGAAGGCGCGATGCCGGCATACGGCTCCGCCTTCAGCGACGCGCAAATCGACGCGATCATCCAGTACATCCGATCGTTGAAGCCGGACCAGGGATGAGCCCGCCATCCACCTCGGAAGCACGGAAAATGAAAGCAATTTTTTCGCTCATGGTCGGCGCGGCTATCGGCCTGATGGGCTCGGCTCAGGCGCGGTCTCTCGACGCGATCCGCTCAGTCGGCGCGCTCGTGCTGTGCGCCCACCCCAACTCGCTGCCGTTCGCCAGCAAGGCTGGGGACCCTCCCGGGTTCCAGGTCGAGATGGGCCAAGCCTTGGCGCGCGAGCTCGGCGTCTCGCTGAAGCTGGGGTGGATCATCACCGTGCGTCAGATTCGCAGCGCCGACTGCGATATCGTCATGGATGTCATCGCGGATCGCGAGGCTCAAGGCGAAACCAACCTGAGGATTTCAAAACCCTACTATCGCACGGGTGTCGCTCTCGCCGTGCCTTTGGCGAGCAAGCTCACGTCGTTCAAGAGCCTCGATGAGCACACCAAAGTCGGGGTTCAGGTCGGGTCCATGGCGGCGATGATCATCAGTCGGCGCAAGGTGCCGACATCGACCTTCGGCTTCGAGGTGGACAGCCTTGAAGCTCTGGCCAATCACGAGATCGACGCGGCGGCAGTCACGCCGACCGTTGCCGGCTATTTCAATCTGACGCATCCGGACAAGGCGGTCCGCATCTTGGGTCTCGACGAGAGTGAGGAGAACCTCAATTGGAATGTCGCCGTTGGCATGGTCGGCCCGGACCAGACGCTGCGGGATGCCATCGACGGGGCTCTCGAGCGGTTGCGCGCCGATGGGACGGTCGACCGAATATACCGGCGCTATGGTGTCGTGCTGCAATCGCCGAGATAGTTTCCGCTTCGCGCCAGTATCCCGATTCCGAAGTTCGCAAGCATTTGCAGCGCGCTCTCATGCGAACTTCGGGTTCGGGAGCACTAGCGCGTTGATGGGTCCACGCGCTAATCCTTGATCACGCCCCGCAGCGGCCGGTCGAAGGCCAGGATCACCGCGCCGGCGATCATGGCAATCCCGGCGATCATCAAGAAGAACATCGTCTTGTCCATGCCGCTCCAGAAGCTCCCGAGCCAGCCGGCGATGAAGTTGCCGGTGAAGCTGGTCGCCAGCCACAGCCCCATCAGCATCGAGACCATGCGCGCCGGCGCGAGCTTGGAGACGAGCGACAACCCGATCGGCGAGATGTAGAGCTCGCCGATGGTGATGACCACGAAGTAGCCCAGCAGCCACAGCCAGCTGGCGTCGGGCGCACCGCCCGACTGCCAGGCGGCGCCAACCATGATCAGGTTGGCGAGCGTCACGCCGAAGCAGCCGATCGCCATCTTAGTGACAGTCGAGGGCTCGGTGCCGCGCCTCGCCTGCCACGCCCACAGTGCCACGATGAACGGCGTGAAGGCGAAGATCATGAACGGGTTGAAGGCCTGGAACCAGGTGGTCGGGATCTCGCCGCGCCAGAAGATGAGATCGATCGAGCGGTCGGTGTAGTCGTCGGCCCACAGCGCGATGGTGTTGCCCTGCTGCTCGTAGGTCGCCCAGAAGAATGTGGTCGGTACGAACAGCACGATCAGCGCGAGGATGGCGCGCCATTCGTCGCGGTCGAGAGGTTGCTTCTCGATTCCCGCCGCCTTGGCCCGGTGCAATTCGTCAGGAGGAAGCCTCGGCAGGGCGTAGATATAGATCAGCAGCGCGATCGTCATGCCGACGCCGGCGGCGCCGAAGCCGTAGTGCCAGCCGAGCCCCTCGCCGAGCGTTCCGCACACCAGCGGCGCGAGAAAGGCGCCGAGATTGATCCCGACGTAGAAGATCGAGTAGGCGCGGTCGCGGCGGTGGTCGCCGGGCGCATAGAGCGAGCCGACCTGCGCGGACATGTTGGGTTTGAACGCGCCGTTGCCGAGGATGAGTGTGGTCAAGGCGATCAGGAACAGCGGTTCGAATGCCATCATGAAGTGGCCGATCGCCATCAGCGCCGCGCCGAGCAGGATGGTGCGGTGCTGGCCCAGCACGCGGTCGGCGAGAATTCCACCGAACACCGGCGTGAGATAGACGAGACCTGTATAGAGCCCGTAGATGTGCGAGGAGAACGGCTGCACGTCGAGCGGCCCGAACACCGCTTCGAGCAGGTGCTTGAGCGCGCCGAGCCCGATCACGTTCTCGGCCGCGCCGGGCTGCAGCAGATACTTCACCATGTACAGGACGAGGAGCGCCTTCATCCCATAATAGGAGAAGCGCTCCCACATCTCGGTGGCGAACAGGAAGGTCAGCCCGCGCGGATGGCCGAACAGGTCCCGGGGCCGAGCCATGTTGCGGGTATGTCCGGGGAATGAAACGGTCATCGTCCGATTCTGCCGCCGTTTCCAGGGTCGCGCGACCCTAGAATGCGGCGTGCGTCCGCGTCAAACCGCGGCACCCGGGGCGGTCGCGTAACCCCGGTGGCGCTGGTAAAGTCGCGCCGCCCTGCCGCCCGAAAAATCCTGCTTTGCCCGGACCAAGCTAACGAACAATAAGGATGGAGAAATGCTCATGATCGGTTTCAAAGGTGCCTCGCTCACGGTTGCGCTCGCGGCTTTCGCCGCGGTCACGGCCCAGCCGGCGGCGGCGCAGGGCGACGTCAACTATCCCACCAAGCCGATCCGCTTCATCGTCGGTTTCGCAGCCGGCGGCGGCAATGATCTGTTCGCCCGGCTGGTCGGGCAGAAGCTCTCGGAGAGTATCGGGCAGCCGGTGATCATCGAGAACAAGCCGGGCGCCGGCGGTCGGCTGGCAGTTGACTACGCGCTCAACCAACCGGCCGACGGGCACACGCTGGTGATCGGCGCCACCGGGCAGATGGCGATCGCGGCCGCGATCTATCCCAAGCTGCCGTACCACCCGACCAAGAGCTTCGTGCCGGTCACCATGATCGCCTCGTTCCCGCTGATCCTCGCCGGACCGATCAGCGATCAGATCAAGTCGGTCAAGGACCTGGTGGCCTATGGCAAGGCCAATCCCGACAAGTCCAACTACGCGACGTCCTCGCCAGCCTTCACCATCACCACCGAGCTGTTCAAGCTCAAGACCGGCATGCCGGCGCAGGCGATCCCCTACAAGAGCAGCAACGAGATGATGCTGAGCATCGCCGGCGGACAGACCTTGTTCGCGATCGCCGATGGTCCGCCCACGGTGCCGCTGGTGCAGGGCGGCAAGGTGCGGGCGCTCGCCGTCACCGGCGCGGAGCGCTCGTCCGAGCTGCCGGACGTGCCGAGCATGGCCGAGGTCGGGTTCCCGGAGGTGAATATCGGACTGTGGAGCGGCGTGTTCGCGCCGGCCGGCACCCCGCCGGCCGTCGTCGCGAAGCTCGAAAGCGAGCTGCGCCGCGCGCTCGCCGATCCCGGCGTGCGCGAGAAGCTCAAGGGCATGGCGGTCAATCCCGGCGGCGGTCCCGGCGAGCAGTTCCGCTCGCTCATCGACGCGGACATCAAGTCCTTCGTCGAGGTCGTGAAGGCGGCCAATCTGAAATTCGAGGAATGAGGCCAGGCCTGCGGCCGTGCGTCGCATTGCTGCGGAAAGCGAATGTCCGCGGTGATCTCGGCGGATAATCCTGTGCTAGGAGGAGGGCGGGGGCGATGCCTGCTACGCGGAGTGCATCGTGCAGCTTATGGCCTACTTCGTCGTCTTCATGGTGGCCGGCGACTTCGTCGACTATCTCCTCGGGCTTGCCGTCGAGCACGTCTGGCCGCAGGCCAGCCTGGTGGTCTTCCTGGGTCTCTATTTCCTCTCGCTCTGGGTCGCCTGGCTGCTCGCCGTCAGGATGACGGAACCGAAGAACGCCGGCCAAGCGGCAAAGTCCGCAAGTTGAGCTAATCCCCGAGCTATCGGCGACCGCATGACGCTCGCAACGTCCGCCGCAGGAGGCGGACGGACGTTGTCTGTCGCCGAGGCCGTTCCGGAACCTTACTTCAAGGCCGTCGAGATGCTGGTGAAGGTCGTGTTGAGCTTGGTGCCGATGCCGGCCACCACGGTGATGATGGCGACCGAAATGCCGGCAGCGATCAGACCGTATTCGATCGCCGTGGCGCCGGACTCGTTTTTGACAAACGTGAGAACTTGGCACTGCATTTATTTCGCCTCCGTTGATTGGTCCTTCGCATCGCGGGACAACGCAAACATCGGCCGGCTGACGGCCGCAGCGGTATGACCCGGAACCATGCTGGCCTCGACGGCAACCAGCATGTCCGATTGCTACCGGCTGTCGCTTGTCCAAGCGTTAATTTGTTAGAGAAAATGGTCTCCGCGAAAATACGTACGGACGAGGTTCCGCGCTGGGGCCGCGCGGCAAATGCCCGCGACGCAGGCGTCACGAAAAGGACGAGCGGACGAAATGCGAAGGGCCGCAATCGCGGGATTGCGGCCCTTTGGTTCGACTTTTCCTGAAAGTATCTAATCGAGCGGCTCGAGCTTGATCACCGAGGCGCCGTGATTGCTGCCGACCCAGAACGTCACCGGCGAGGTCGAGTTGTCTACGAACACCCGGCGGATGTTGGTCGAGCGCGGCAGCAGGTATTCGGTGAAGTTGCCGGACTTGGTGTCGAGCCGGACCACGCGATCGTTGAGCATGGAGCCGGTCCAGGCTTCCTCGTTCTTGTCGAGCACGACGTCGTAGGGATTGGTCCAGCGCGTCGGCATCGCCCATTCCGTGAATTTCTCGCTCTTGGTGTCGAACACGCCGATCTTGTCGCCGCGATATTCGCCGAACCACAGCCGGTCCTGCGCGTCCATCTGGCCGCGGCGCAGCGCCGGGCTGGGCGTGAGGATGGCGAAGAGCTTCACCTCGCCGGTCTTGGCGTCGATGCGGCCGATATGCTTCTGGCGGAAATCGGTGAAGTACGCGTTGTTCTGCGAGTCCGGCACCACGTCATAGACGTTGTGCGGCTCGCCCTTGGGGGCGTCCTTGAACGGTTCCCAGGTCTCGATCTTGCCGGTGGCGAGGTCGAGGCGGTGGACGCCGGCAAAGCCGTTGTTCTGCGCCCAGACCTTGCCGTCGACATGGGAGAATTGCGGGCTCACCATGTTCACCTGCGCGGCGTCGATGTTCTGCTCGGGTGGCAGCGTCCAGTACTTGAACGTCTCGGTCTTGCGCTCGAACTTGACGATCGTCGCCTGGTACATGTTGCCGAGCCAGAGATCGCCGGCCTTGTCGACGCGCAGCCCGAGGAATCCGGTCGGGTATCCCGGTTTATGCATCGGCACCGGATATTCCGTGACCTTGCCGGTCTTCGGATCGAGCCGGCCGAGGAACTGCTCGCCGAAGCTCGAATACCAGGCGATGCCGTCGGCATCGAGCACTACGTCGTGCGGCTCGATGGTCTCGCGCGGCAGATCATATTCGGTGATGACGACACGGGTCGCGCGGCCCTTCGGGCGCGGCAGCGTCTTGAGCGCGAAATTCCATTGCGGGCCGGCGCTCAGATTGATGCTGCTGAGGAAATCGGCCGCCGAACGATAGACCTGCACGCGCTGGTCGCCACGCTCCTCCATCCGCCGTTCGCCCTTGCGCAGCTGCGGGTGGGCCGGGATGCTCTGGTTCACGTAGCCCTGCATGCGCGGCAGCGTGACGTTGATGAAATCGTCGGGCTTGTGGGTCGAGCGCACCACCCGCTCGAGCGTGTGGCAACCGACGCAGCCGAGCATCGCATTCTTCTGGGCATCGCTGCCGGGGAAGCTCGCCAGCCATTCGCCGTTCGACATCTGCGCGGCGAGATCTTCGGTTTTGCGCAGCTTGAGATCCAGCTTGGCCGGCTGCTGCGCCGGCACCGCCACCGTGGCGGCGCGGTCGAGGTCGTAGCCGATGGCGCGAATGCGGACCGAATACTGCCCGGGTTCGAGCTTGCTCGACGGGAAGCTGTAGTTGCCCTGGGCGTCGCTGACCACGGTGATGCTGATGGTGGAGCCGTCCTTCTTGGCGCTGACCAGCACGCCTTCCATCGCGCCTTCCTCGCTCGACGTGACCTGCCCGGTCAGCGCGGCCGGCGATTGAGCGTGCGCGGTGAGCAGAGCTGCCGGCAGCAGCGCAAGGGCGAGACCGGCGGACATCGCGAGCGGGACGTTCTTCAGGCGCATCGTTTTCTCCCAAAAATGGGGTGCGCCTTTGCCGTCGCGCCCCCCTTCATTGAGTCGACATTTCACTCCCTATCCTCAGGCGATTCAATCCCGCCCGCGCATTATCCTCGCGGCGCGAACCCGGGCGTTCGTCGCCTCGTCGGCAAGGCTTTGCGCCCCGATGCGCGCTGCACAGTGCTGCGAGGAGCATCGGTGTAAAGCGGGGATAGAACCGCGGCCGCTCTGGAAGCATCGCGAGGATCGCCGTAACGTCAAATCGCTCGGGCGGCCACGCGGGCGAAGAGCGGAGCACGGAGTGAAAGCTCCGCCGCGCTGCCCTGCAAACGCGCCTTCGATGAGTGGCGCCCGGGCACCAAAAACTCGCAGGACCCTGCGCGCGCTGGTTGAAAAAGCCCGGCGGCGCGCCCTTTGATGCCGTCCGCGCGAGATGGGAGATGGCAGTTATGCCGATGGGGACTGGGTTATCGTTGTTAAACCGGAATTAACGGGCGCTTGCAAATCTGGTACCAGCCACGTCAGCCGCATGCAGGTGTGAAAGTGCGCGATAACCGTAGATTTGTGCGCACCCGCCCGGTGGGCCTGGTGTCAAAGGCCGCGACGATCATCGTCGACCCCAAGAAGCCGGTCATATCCTGCAACGTCGTCGATCTGTCGGCCGGCGGCGCCTGTATCGAGGTCGGCGGCCAAGCCGATATTCCGCGGCAGTTCGTCCTGTTGCACGGCGGGGTCAAGAAGAAGTGCCGGCTGGTCTGGCAGACCGGACGGCGGTACGGCGTCTCGTTCTGACCTGGCGACGCGGTTCCCGCGGCGCTCCCTCACATCCCGCTCTTCACGCCCCACTTCACCAGCAGCCAGTTGGCTGGGTAGGTCGTCACGAATCCCAGGATCATGCCGATCTGCATCATGAACCAGAACACGGCCATGGTCGGATTGAGCCCCTGCTTCGGCAGCAGCAGGAAGACGACGACCGCCAGCCAGCCGAACATGCCGATTTCGTAGGCGATGAGCGACAGCGTGTCCGCCTTCACGGCGCCGATGAGCGCTTGCCGCGGCGTAACCTCGCGCATCGATTTGATGGCGAGATACTGGAAGGCGATGCCGAAGCAATAGGCGAGCAGGAATTCGACGGCGTAGTCGGCGAACAGGCGCATGCCGAACAGGGTCCAGCCCGCCGCAAAAACGATCGGAGCGCCGAGGATGTCGCCCAGCACGCAACCGGCACCGCAATGGGTGGAGGAGGTGAATATGCTCTTCCAGAACGGCTGCTTCTCCATGTGCATCATGTGCTCCGGAGAAGCATCGACCGCCATCGGCCGGCCCAGGCTGCGGTAGAACCACAGCCCGATCAGCGGGAAGTAGAGGCCGGTCACCGGCCACACCAGGTTCATGATCCGCATGCGTTGCGGATGCGCGATCACGTCCACTGTGATGACTGCGGCGGTGACGATGCCGAGCGCGATCGAGAGATAGGAGATGACCACGAGCCAAGTCGGCATGTCGGCATCCTCCGGATCGTGCAGCCTATTCACTTTGCCGTCCGGCCAATGCGAAATCGTGCCGGCACCTCACACGTCCAGCATCTCCTCATCGGCGAATTCTGCTCGCTCCTGGATGAACTCGAAGCGCGCCTCGGGCTTGTTGCCCATCAGGCGCTCGACCGACGAGTCCGTCTTCTTGCGCTCGTCTGGCACCACCATCACCCGAAGCAGCGTGCGCTTCTTCGGATCCATGGTGGTTTCCTTGAGCTGGCTCGCCATCATCTCGCCGAGCCCCTTGAAGCGGCCGATCTCGACCTTGGCGTTGGCGTGGAATTCCTTCTTCAGGATTTCATCCTTGTGCTTGTCGTCACGGGCATAGAAATTCTTGCCGCCGTGGCTCAGGCGATAGAGCGGCGGCACGGCGAGATAGAGATGGCCGCTCTCGATCAGCTTCGGCATCTGCCGGTAGAAGAAAGTGATCAGCAGCGACGCGATATGGGCTCCATCGACATCGGCGTCGGTCATGACGATCACCTTGTCGTAGCGCAGATCCTCGGGGCGATAATTCCCGCCGGTGCCGGAGCCGAGCGCCTGGACGAGATCGGAGAGCTGCTGGTTCTGCGCCAGCTTGTCCTTGCCGGCCGAGGCCACGTTGAGGATTTTTCCGCGCAGCGCCAGCACCGCCTGCGATGCCCGGTCGCGCGCCTGCTTGGCTGAACCGCCGGCGGAATCGCCTTCGACGATGAAAATCTCCGCCCCCTGATCGGCGGTGTTGGTGCAGTCGGCGAGCTTGCCGGGCAGGCGCAGCTTGCGCGCCACGGACTTGCGCGAATTCTCCTTTTCCTGGCGGCGGCGGATGCGCTCTTCGGCGCGGTCGATGACGAAATCGAGCAGCTTGTTGGCCTGCGCGGGATTGCCGGCGAGCCAATGGTCGAACGGGTCGCGGATCGCGTTCTCCACGATGCGGGTCGCTTCCCCGGTTGCGAGCCGGTCTTTGGTCTGGCCCTGGAACTCCGGCTCGCGGATGAACACCGACACCATGCAGGCGGCGCCGGTCATCACGTCGTCGCCGGTCACCGACGCGGCGCGCTTGCCCTGGCCCACGCGCTCGGCATGGTCCTTGATGCCCTTGAGCAGCGCGCTGCGCAGGCCGCTTTCGTGCGTGCCGCCGTCCGGCGTCGGGATCGTGTTGCAATAGGACGAGAGGAAGCCGTCGGCATCGCCGGTCCACGCCACCGCCCACTGCGCTCCGCCGTGCACGCCGACCTTGCCGGCGGTGCCGTGGAAGATGTCGGGATGGACCAGCGTCGAGCCGTTGATGGTGGCCGCGAGATATTCCTTGAGGCCGTCGGCGTAGTGGAACGTCGCCTCCTCCGGCACGTCCTCGACGCCCTTCAGAAGCTCCTTGGCGCAGGACCAGCGGATCTCCACGCCGCCGAACAGATAGGCCTTGGAGCGCGTCATCTTGAAGACGCGCTCCGGCCTGAAATGCGCCTTGGCGCCGAAGATGTCGGGATCGGGCAGGAACCGCACCTTGGTGCCGCGCCGGTTGGGGGCGGGCCCGAGCTTCTCCAGCTTGCCTTTCGGCTTGCCGCGCTCGAACGCCATGCCGTACAGCGTCTGCTTGCGCGCGACCTCCACCTCCATGCGCGCCGACAGCGCGTTCGCGACCGAGACGCCGACGCCGTGCAGGCCGCCGGAGGTGCCGTAGACCTTCGAGTCGAACTTGCCGCCCGCGTGCAGCGTGCACATGATCACTTCGAGCGCGGACTTCTTGGGAAATTTCGGGTGCGGATCGACGGGGATGCCGCGGCCGTTGTCGGTGACGGTCACGTAACCGTTCGCCTCCATCTCGACCTCGATGAAGGTGGCGTGGCCTTCCAGCGCCTCGTCCATGGAGTTGTCGATCACCTCGGCGAACAGGTGATGCAGGGCCTTCTCGTCGGTGCCGCCGATATACATGCCGGGACGGCGGCGTACCGGCTCGAGCCCTTCCAGCACCTCGATGTCCTTGGCGTTGTAGTCGCCGTCGGTGCCGCGCGTGGGCTTGGAGGAGCGTGTGGCCTTGCCGGACAGGCGGCGCGGCGCGGCCTCCGGAAGGTCTGAAAAAAGGTCGCGGGTTTTGCTCGATTTCGCGGTGGCGGCGGCTTTGGCGGTCTTAGCCATAGGTTGTAGACCCGGCTGGTGGGTGTGAGGAACCAAGGGTTGGCGAATCAGTTGCAACTATGCCACGGCGCCCGGCTAATCGTGACAGGTTCTGGCTGACGAAACGGATATGGTCGCAAGATACCGCCAATTCAACTCGCTGCCGTTTACTGGCCGCCGCGCTGCCAGACATTCGCCCAAACCTATTGCCAAGGTTTGCGTGCAAGCCAGGAGGAGCGCGCAATGTTCGATCTCAACCGCCTGTTGAATGTGCTGTCATCCCGCGGTGACGCCGCCGCCGATTTCCAGCGAATGCTGGAATGGAAACTGCTGCGCGGCAGCCACGAGTTCCCGGGACCCGACGGCGGAACCTGCATCAACGAGGCGGCAATTGTGGCGGCCGGCTATCCGTATCGGGCGGTCTATTGTGTAAAGGATCTGCCGACCTCGTTCTCCCGGCCGATCTCGATGCTTGCGCTCTGCCTCAATGACACGCTGGAAGACGAGCTGCGCCAGGAGTTGCTGACGCCGTTCGTGACGCGGCTTGCAGGATCGGTTGACACTCCCAAGGTCGAAATGACGCGCGCCGAGCTCATGCTGCAACGGACAGTGGCCGAGATCGTCTCGCCGGCACTTGCGCGGGCCGGCTATGTCGAGCTTGCCGACCGCTGCCGCTCGGTTCGCACTCCGACGGAATTGGTCGAGATCGCGCGGCGCATGCGCGACTGCGGCAGCTCCGCACTGGACCAGTCGCTCACCGCCGCGCTCGATCATGCCGCCGACGCCGGCCGGCAATGGCTCGCGGGCCTGCCCACCGAGGTCGTCTTCTGCACGTTCTCGGCGATGCGCGAGATCGCCACGCTCGACGGCGACCGCCTGGTCGAGAAGGTCTATCGGCGGGCGGCGCAGATCCTCGACGCCGCGATCGCGATCGGCAACCAGGGCGATGGCCACGCACTCGATGTGGTGGCGACGCGGATGGATGCCGCCAAGCGCTCGCCCGAGGCGACCCACCGCCGCGAGCCGCTCGTCGTCTGAAACCGGCCCGGGACAAGTCCGCAGGCGCTATGGCCTTGTCTGGAAAGGCAGGCTAAACCCGGAGGCGTAATCAGGCCGCCTCCCGCATGCTCGCGAGCCTCGAAGCTCACGCTCAGGAACTGGTGGAATTCGTGCGTCTGCACGAAGCCTGGGCGGCACCCATCGTATTCGCGCTCGCCTTCGCCGAGTCGCTCGCCTTCATCTCGCTGCTCGTTCCAGCCTGGGCGGCGCTGGTCGGCATCGGCGTGCTGATCGCCTCCGGCGACCTCAATTTCTGGCCGATCTGGATCGCCGGCGCGATCGGAGCCGCGCTCGGCGACTGGCTGTCGTACTGGATCGGCATCAAGCTCGGGCCGCCGGTCGCGCACATCTGGCCGCTGTCGCGCCATCCCGAGTTGCTGCCGAAGGGCGAAACCTTCGTGAAGCGCTGGGGGCCGCTCGCGATCTTCATCGGCCGCTTCTTCGGACCGTTGCGGGCCTCCGTGCCGCTGGTCGCGGGCATTTTCCGCATGCCGTTCTGGGAATTCCAGATCGCGAACTTCACCTCGGCCTTTGTCTGGGCTGGCGTGCTGCTCACGATCGGGGACGTGGGCGCGAAAGTGATCAAGTGGGTGTGGGGGTAGGCTACTCCCCCCTGATCTGGCGCAGCAACGCGCCGGCGACGTTGGAATAGTCGTCGGTCCATACCCATTGCTTGGGATCGGGCGTCATCGGCTCCCAGTCCGGCGCGTTCGCCAGATCGCCGAAATCCTCCTCGCTGCGCACCACCGCCGCCACCGTGCCGGAATATTTATAGGGGTTCGAGGTCTCGTCGACCTGTGCGCTGTCGTTGACGCGGGTCAGCGCGCCGTTCGCCGCCGCGATGCCGGCGACCACCGAGGAGAGCTCGAGGTAACGGTTCGACACGTGCACCGCCACCATGCCGTGCGGGCTGAGCTTCTTGAGGTAGATCGCCATCGCCTCGCGGGTGACCAGGTGGATGGGGATGGCGTCCGAGGTGAAGGCGTCCACGACGATGAGGTCGTAGGCGCCGTCGGGCGCGTCGGCCAGCGTGAGCCGCGCATCGCCGAGCACGATCGGCAGGTTCGGGCGGCACGACGACACGAAGCTGAACAGGTTCGGATCGCGCGCGATGGCGATGATCGCCGGGTCGATCTCGTAATAGTGCACGACATCATCCGGCTGGGAGCGACAGGCGAGCGAGCCGGTGCCGAGCCCGATCACTGCATAGCGCATCGCCCCGCCGCCCAGCAGCGCGCGCTCGGCGTCGAAGACCTGGCTGATGGCGGAGCCGTCCCAGTAGTACATCAGGAGCTCGAGCGGCTGCGCCGCCGGCTGGCCGCCGGGATCGCGGATGCGCTGGCCGCCGTGCAGCGTGGTGCCGTGCTGCAGCAGGCGGAACTGGCCGTCGGTGCTCTCGCTGATCTTGGCGACGCCGAAGAAGCTGCGCACGAAGATCGCGCCGGCCTGTTCGATGACGTTGTGATTGAAGAACAGGACGAAGGCGATAGTCGCGGCCAGCGGCAGCGGCGCGCGCCAGAACAGCACGGCGGCGGCGATCAGCGCGCCGAACACCCAGTTGAAATAGGTTTCGTCGAGCGTCACCGACACCAGGGTGGAGAAGATCAGGAGGATCGTGCCGGCGGCGAGGCCGAGCAGCAGCAGATAGCGCCAGCGGTCGTCGTCCGGCAGCAGGGGGCCCGGCCGGCAGAGCAGGGCGAGCGCGAGCAGGAGCGGATACTCCGCCACCCAGTTGAACACGTAGGGCGCGATCAATCCGGCGGAGATGCCGCCGATCACGCCGCCCGCCGACATCCAGAGATAGAAGGCCGTGAGGTAACGGGCCGGCGGGCGCGTGCGCGCCAGCTCGCCATGGCACATCAGCGCCGACACGAAGAACACCGCGACGTGCAACGCGATGAGCCCGACGATGGTCTTGAGCGGATCGAAGATGATCGTATCGATCCAGTCGACACCGGTCTTGAGGTCGAAGACGAGCACCGCCACCAGCGCGATGATGAAGGCCGGCTGCACCGCGACCACGAGCCAGTGCGGAATGAGCGGCCGGCGCGCGAACACGATGACGAAGGTGAGGAGATAGAGCGCGAGCGGCAGCACCCAGAGCAGCGGCACCGCCGCCACGTCGGTGGAGATATGCGCCGTCACCGCGACCAGCAGCGCGGATGGCACCGCCGCCTGCGCGACCCAGAACGCGGCGTCCTTCCAGGTCGGGGCCGAGCCGGCCGCGTTGTCGGCGGCAGCACCGGTGACGGCTTGCGGTGCCCGCTGCGGCGAGCGCCACATCAGCGCGCCGCAGGTGGCGATCAGGGCGATCAGCAGATAGAAGCCGAACGACCAGAACCGGGCCTGGTCGCCGAGCCGCACGAACGGCTCGATTATGATCGGGTACGACACCAGTGCGAGGAAGCTGCCGATATTGCTGCCGGCATAGAGGAAATAGGGGTCGTGGGCGTCCGGGTGATCGGTGCGCGCGAACCAGGCCTGCAGCAGCGGGCTGTTGGCGGAGAGCGCGAAGAATGGCAGGCCGATCGAGACGGCGAACAGTCCGAGCAGCCAGAACGCTTCCCCGCTGTCGGGTGGCTTGCCCCAGCTGGCGGGGATCGACAGCGGCAGCGCGAAGACCGCGGCGAGCATGACCGCGAGATGGATCACGACCGAGAGGCGGCCAGGCGCGTAACGCGTCAGCAGATGGGCGTAGGCGTAGCCGGCGAGCAGAGCGGCCTGGAAGAACACGATCGCGACCGACCACACCGACGGCGCCCCGCCGAAGCGCGGCAGCACCATCTTGGTGAACATCGGCTGCACCAGGAACAACAGGGCGGCGCTCACGAAGATGGCGGCGGCGAAGCCCGCCAGCAGCAAGGCGCGCGCGGATGTCGCACCGTTCGAGGTTTCGTCAGCCGGTCGTTCCGTGGTCGTCATCATGCCCTAGCCTTATCCTGTTGCTTCGGCGCGCGAAATAGCGAACCCCGCATGCCATGAACGCGCATGGCCGGGATTAAGCGCGCAGCGCCGGAAATAATATCGACCGAACCGCGTTCCCCGGCGTGAGCTGGGGCCGCTTTGTTTTCAAGGCGGTTGTGCGGGGCTACCATGTCACCACCCGATTCCACCGACGGCCCCGGTCAGAACAACACCAAAGGGGCTGCGCGATCCAGGGAGAACGCCATGACCCAACTCACCCGCCGCGCCGTCCTTGCGGGCGCTGCCGCCGCAACCGCGCTGGGCCCGCTCGCCGCGAGGTCGCCGGCGCGGGCGGCCGCGCCGCTTGCCGGCAAGCAGGCCCCGGGCTGGTACCGTTACAAGGTCGGCAGCATCGAGATCACCGCCGTTACCGACGGCGCATTCGCAAATCCGCTGACCGACACGTTCATTCGCAATGTCAAGAAGGACGAGGTCAACAAGACGCTCGAGGCCATGCATCTGGAGAAGGACAAGGTCGTCGTGCCGTACACGCCGATCGTGGTGAACACCGGCTCCAAGCTCGTCGTCATCGACACCGGCCTCGGCGCGGCGCGCTATGAGCAGAGCAAGGGCACGGTCGGTCAATTCCACACCAATCTCGCTGCCGCCGGCATCGACGCCAAGGCGGTCGATACCGTGGTCATCTCGCACTTCCACGGCGACCACATCAACGGCCTGCTGACCGCCGATGACAAGCCGGCGTTCCCGAACGCCGAGATCATGGTGCCGGCCGGCGAGTGGAAGTTCTGGAACGACGACGGCGAGGCGAGCAAGGCCGTGGGCAATGCTCTGGTCGACGGCAACTTCAAGAACGTGAAGCGCGTGTTCGGCGCGCTCGGCAACAAGGTCACGCAGTACGTGGCGGGCAAGGAGGTGGCGCCGGGCATCACGTCGCTCGCCACCCACGGCCATACGCCGGGCCACGTCTCGCACATTGTCTCGTCCGGCAACGCCAAGGTCATGGTGCAGGCCGATGTCACGAACGTCCCGCTGTTCGTGCAGAATCCGGGCTGGTTCATCCAGTTCGACATGGATGGAGCGGCGGCGGAGGCGACGCGGCGCAAGTTCTACGACATGCTGGTGGCCGAGAAGATGCTGGTGCAGGGCTTCCACTATCCGTTCCCGTCGGTCGGCTATGTCGAGAAGGCGGGTTCGGGTTATCGCGTGATGCCGGTGCCCTGGAATCCAACGATCTGATATTGCTCGAAGGACGCGCTGCAAATACTGATAGGAACGTCAAATGCGCCACACTAGGTGGCCTTCTTTTTGCGCCCACCCCGGCGATCGATGGGCTATATTGCGGGCCGGCTGCCGCAACCCAACAGAACCAATACGCAAATGCGGCGCACGGCAGGGAGAAACGCCATGATGGGATTGACTCGTCGCCAATTGCTGGCGGGGACCGCCGCGGCCTCGGCCGCGCTCACGCCATTCGCCGCAACGCCTGTTCGGGCCGCCGCACCTGTGGCCGGCAAGCAGGTGCCGAGCTTCTATCGCTACAAGGTCGGTGAGCTCGAATGCACGTCGATCAGCGACGGTGCGCGCACCTTCCCGATGCCTGACGGCTTCGTGCGCAACGTTGCCAAGGAGCAGGCGCTCGCCGCCGCCGAAGCGGCCTACATGCCGAAGGGCATGGTGACGGTGCCGTTCAATCCGCAGGTGATCAACACCGGCTCGAAGCTGGTGCTGATCGATACCGGCTTCGGCCCGACTCCGAATGCGCCGATCGGTCTCCTGACCACGAACATGGCGGCGGCCGGCATCGACCCCAAGGCGATCGACATCGTCGTCGTCTCTCATCTGCATCCCGACCACACCAACGGCATCAAGGGGCCCGACGGGGCGCTCGTCTTCCCGAACGCGGAGATCAAGGTGCCGGCGGTCGATTGGGCGTTCTGGATGAGCGATGAGAACATGGCGAAGGCCCCCAACAAGATGATGCAGGACTACTTCGCCAATACCCGCAAGGTCTATGCCGGGCTCATGGACAAGGTGACGAAGTACGAGTGGGGCAAGGAGGTGGCGCCCGGCATCACCGCGATCGATGCGGCCGGCCATACGCCCGGGCACACTGCGTTTGCGGTCGCCTCCGGCAACGCGCGCGTGCTGGTGCAGTCGGACGTGACCAATATCCCCGAGCTGTTCCTGCGCAATCCGGATTGGCACGTGGCGTTCGACATCGATCCGCAGAAGGCGGTCGAGACCCGCCGCAAGTTCTACGACATGGCGGCGGCCGAGAAGGCGCTCGTGGTCGGCTTCCATTTCACCTTCCCCTCGATCGGCTACGTGGAGAAGGATGGAAGCGGCTATCGCCTGGTGCCGATCGCCTGGAATCCCGTGCTCTGAACCGACAACGATCGACCCCTGGAGGAACCCATGACCGAAGTTACACGACGCGCTCTGCTCACCGGCGCTGCGGCCGCAGCCACTCTGCCGCTCGCCACCGGGCTGCCGGCCGAAGCCGCCGCGCCGCCCGCGGGCGCGCAGGCGCCGGGCTGGTATCGCTACAAGGTCGGCAGCTTCGAGGTCACCGTGGTCACCGACGGCATGGGCCGGTTCAAGGTGCCCGACAACTTCGTCGGCAACGTCAGCAAGGAGGAGTTGGGCAAGGCGCTGACCGCCGCCTATCTGCCGGCGGACTCGATGGCCACGCCGTACAATCCGATCGTGGTCAACACCGGCAGCAAGCTCGTGCTGATCGACACCGGCACCGGCGAAGCCGCCTATGCCCAGAGCAAGGGCGCCACCGGGCAGCTGATGACCAACCTCGCCGCCGCCGGCATCGACGCCAAGGCGATCGATGCCGTCATCATCTCGCACTACCACGGTGACCACGTGAACGGCCTGTTGAAGGCCGACAACTCGCTCGCGTTCCCGAACGCGGAGATCCTGGTGCCGGCGGCCGAGCACAAGTTCTGGATGGACGACGGCGAGATGAGCCGCGCGCCTGCCGGCCGCATGGAAGGCCTGTTCAAGAACAACCGCCGGGTATTCGCCGGCGAGGTCATGAAGCGGCTGCGGACCTACGAGGAGGGCAAGGAGGTCGTTCCCGGCATCACCGCGGTCGGCACCCACGGCCATTCGGCCGGCCACAACTCGCATATCGTCGCGTCCGGCTCGAGCAAGCTCTACGTCCAGGCCGACGTCACCCACGTGCCGTTCCTGTTCGTGCGCAATCCCGGCTGGCATGCGATGTACGACCAGGACCCCGCCATGGCCGAGGCGACCCGCCGCAAGGTCTACGACATGCTGGTGGCGGAGAAGATGCTGGTGCAGGGCTTCCACTATCCGTTCCCCTCGCATGCCTATGTCGAGAAGAGCGGATCGGGCTATCGCGAGATTCCGGTACCGTGGAATCCGACCATCTGATCTCGCTGTGCTGGTGAGCGGTCCTTGGAAGAAGCAAATTCCTTCCAGCCGCTCACCCCCGCCTTGATCAGGCCTGCGTCAGCGAAGCGCGCAAGTGACGGATCTCGTTGCCGACGAAATTGCCGATCCGTCTGGTGCGATTGCGCAGGAAACGCAGGGCGCCGGCGTCGACGAAATACGTGTGCAGGATGCTGTCCCGCGTTGTTACCTCGGAGCCGACCGGGTCGGCGGAGTGCCAAGTGTCGGTGCCCACCGCGAAGGCGTAGCCAGTATTGGGAGCGAACTTCATCTGCGCTCTTTTCGGCAGGCTTCCGTCGGCCAGCTTTTCGTGGAAGATCGTGCCGATATGCGTTGCCGACGCATCGCGCGGCAGGAAGAGCTGCACCGTAATGCCTTTCCAGCGCGTATCGGTGTGAGGATCGATCTTGTAGCCAGGGACGTCCCTGGTCAGGATCGGGATCGGAAACATGCCAACCTCGGCATAGTCGCTGCCGAACCGTCGCGCCAGCGCAGGTCCCAGGCGCCGCACGAACGCCGCTTTCACGGATTCCGAGCGTAGCGCGCGGCCGACGATGTCCCAAACCGCCCGTTTCTCCGGCGGCAGGTGGCGAATGTATTCGGGGAAAAGGTCGAGCTTGACGCGGGTATGAGTGCCGTCCGACAGCACGTTGCAGTTGTTTTGGCCACGCAGCGGCCGATAGTCGGATGCTACCGGCATGGCCGTCAGCATTGAAGAATAGACCTCGTCGGGAAAGATCCGTTCGAGCTCGAGATGGTAGAACGGGGCCTCGACGGCACGCGCCCTGTCGATGCTTGCGATGATGAAGTCGCACAAACGCTCGACCGCGCGAGTGCGATCGGCGGACCTGAACTCGACGTATTGATCCATGCTCGCGCCGCCTGCCTGTCGTTGCTGGAACCTAAGGAGTCCGAGCAATCCTTTCGAAACTGCCTTTTTTCGGGCGCGTCCACAAAGTCACCTATTCGTGATCTATCCCGGGCTACCGTCGCGCCGCTGTCATGGCACGCGCTATCATTCGGTTGCCTGATCCAACAGGCTATACGGGAGACACGCCATGACAGACCTCACGCGCCGCACGCTGCTGGCGGGCGCGGCGGCGGCCGCCGCCGCTCCACTTGCCGCAACATCACCTGCTCGCGCCGCTGCGCCGCCCGCCGGCAAGCAGGCGCCGAGCTACTATCGCTACAAGGTTGGGGACTACGAGCTGACCGCCATCCTCGATGGCGTGCGCCAGGTCAAGGTGGACGCCAACACGTTCCGCAATGCCAAGGTCGAGGACGTGCAGGCCGCGCTCGGTGCGAGCTACCTGCCGAAGGATCAGATCGGCTACTACTTCCATCCGACCCTGGTGAACACCGGCTCCAAGCTCGTGCTGCTCGACACCGGTAACGGGCCCGGCAGCATCCAGACCGGCACCGGCCTGACGCCGGCCAATCTCGCCGCCGCCGGGGTCGATCCGAAGGCGATCGACATCGTCGTCATCTCGCACTTCCACGGCGACCACATCAGCGGACTGCGCGCCGCCGACGGCGCGCTCGCCTATCCCAACGCCGAGATCATGGTGCCGGCGAAGGAATGGGCGTACTGGTCGGATGACGGCAATGCCAGCCGCGCGCCGCAGGGCCAGCAACCCACCTTCCAGAACACCAAGCGCATCTTCGGCCCGATCGCCGAGAAGATCACCAAGTACGAATGGGGCAAGGAGGTCGCGCCCGGCATCCTGGCGCAGGACACCAACGGCCACACCCCCGGCCACACCTCGTTCGTCGTCTCCTCCGGCGCGGGCAAGGTCCTGATCCAGGCCGACGTCACCGCCGGCTACGCGCCGCTGGTGGTCACCAACCCGACCTGGCAGGTCGGCGGCGACATGGACGGCGCCCAGGCCGAAGCGACCCGGCGCAAGCTCTACGACATGCTCGCGGCCGACCGCATGCTGGTCTCGGGCTATCACTTCCCGTTCCCATCGCTCGGCTACATCGAAAAGGCGGGCAGCGGCTATCGTCTGGTCCCGGTGAACTGGAATACGGCGCTCTGAAGCGCGCTTAGCTCCAGTGACATGAACTGAGGGCCGCCCTGCCGAAGGGCGGCCCTCGCGCTTGACCAGATATCCATCGGCGGTTATACGGCCCGCCCATGACGATGATCGCAACCAGGACTCTCGCCCGCCGCCGCCTGTCCAAGGCGGTATCGGCGCTCGATCGCATGTGATCGTTGCCGTGCCGCCGGAGACGGCTCCGCGGCACATCTTCCACTACCCCCCGCGACAAGTCCGATCTCCGGTGGCTCCTCTGACCGGAGACACGCTCATGTACGTCCACCCAACCTGCAAAGTGCATCCCGCCGTCAGCCTCGCGTTCGCGGCCGCGCGCAGTTTCGGTCTGGTGATCGCCTGCGAAGGCCGCCGCCCGGTGGCCTCGCTGCTGCCGTTCCGGCTGGTCGAAACGCACGGCAAGGCGCCGCGGCTCGAATTCCATGTCGCGCGCGGCAATCCGCTCGGGCCGCTCGCGGAGAAAGGCGGCGCCTGGCTGGTCGCAATCCAGGGCCGCGACGCCTATGTCTCGCCGGACTGGTATGCGAGCGCGGGCCAGGTCCCGACCTGGCTCTACGAGACGGTGCAGCTGTCGGGTCCGGTGCGGGTCATTCCCGCCGAGCTTGCGGGCGACCATATGGACGAGTTGAGCGGGCAGTTCGAAAGCTGGCTGGTGCCGAAGCCACCATGGGTGCCGCACCAGTTATCCGAGGAGCGCCGGGAGATGCTGATGCGGGCGATCGTCGTGGTGGAGATGACGGTCGAGAGCATCGTCGGCAACTTCAAGCTCAACCAGCAGAAGGCAGACGCCGACCATGTCGCTGTCGCAAGCGCGCTGGCGCAGTACGGCGATCCCTCGGCGCAGGCGATCGCGCGGCGCATGATCGCGCTGCGGCCGCACTTGGATTACGGCGCCAGCAATGACACAACACCGGCGCCGGCTGCAGCCGAATTCGCGCCGGCGATGGCAGGGAGCTGACGATGGTTACGAAAGCGAAGATCGGCGTGCTCGGCGCGTCCGGCTATACCGGGGCGGAGCTCGTGCGGCTCCTCATCGGGCACCCCAGCGTCGATATCGCCCTGCTCACTGCCGACCGCCGCGCCGGGCAGGAGATGCGCCAGGTCTTTCCGCAGTTCTCGCCCTATCCGCTGCCGAAGCTCACGTCGATCGACGGCGCCGACTGGAAGGCGGCTGCGCTCGATCTCGCCTTCTGCGCGCTGCCGCATGCCACCACGCAGAAAGTGATCAAGGAGCTGCTCGCCGCGGCGCCCAAGACCAAGGTGGTCGATCTGTCCGCCGATTTCCGGCTCGCCGACACCGCGGCCTATGCGCGCTGGTACGGCCACGAGCACCATGCGCCCGAGCTGCAGAAGGAGGCGGTGTACGGCCTGGTCGAGGTCTATCGCGACAAGATCAAGACGGCGCGGCTGGTCGCCAATCCCGGCTGCTACACGACCTGCGCCCAGTTGCCGCTCGTGCCGCTGCTGCGTGCGCAGGCGATTGATCCCGACGAGATCGTGGTCGACGCCAAGTCCGGCATGACCGGGGCAGGCCGGGCGGCCAAGGAGGAGATGCTGTTCTCCGAGGTGTCGGAAGGCTTCCACGCCTATGGCGTCGGCCGCCACCGCCACATGGCCGAGCTCGACCAGGAATTCTCGCTCGCCGCCGGGCGCGAGGTGATCGTCAGCTTCACCCCCCATCTCGTGCCCATGAACCGCGGGATTCTCTCGACCATCTACGTGCGCGGCCGCAAGCAGTCAGCCGAGGATCTGCATGCGATCCTGTCGAAGATCTACGCGCGCGAGCCGTTCGTGCATGTCCTGCCGTTTGGGGAAATGCCGCAGACCCGCCACGTGCGCGGCTCGAACTTCACGTTCATCGGGCTGACCAGGGACCGCATCGAGGGCCGCGCCATCATCTGCTCCGCACTCGACAACCTCACCAAGGGCGCATCGGGCCAGGCGGTGCAGAACATGAACCTGATGCTCGGCTATCCCGAGACGACGGGGCTCGAGCAGGTGGGGCTGTTTCCGTAGCGGATCCGACTACTCGGCCGCCATGCGGACGGCGAGGTCGGCATCCGACATGAGATCGGGGTCGATCGCCATCAGCTCGCGTCTGGCCCGGTCTTTGAGCCGCACGACGCCCGCTCGCGACTGCTCGCCGATACGGTCGATCTCGACGATCGTCTCCATGTGCTCGAGCACCGCGACGCGCTTCTCGAACGGCGCGGCGATGATGATCTGCAGGCCCAGCGCCTTGTAGAAGCTCATCATCTGCCGCTGGTTCTTGCCGTCCATCTTGGAGAAGGCCTCGTCGAAGATGGCGAGCGACATGCCGGAGGGCTTGTCGTGGCGGCGCTCCGCGCTGCCGTAGACCGAGGCGAGCGACGCGCCGATCGCCACGTAGATCGGCACCTGCTGCTCGGCGCCCGAGCCGGTGCCGCGCCGGGTCTCCCACCGGGTCGTGCGTCCGGTCGTCACGTCCTGCATGTGGATCTCGAAGGTGTAAAAATTCCGATAGTCCTCGAACTGCGAGAAGTCCTTCTCGGGGTCCTCCAGCAGCGCTTCGAGCGCCAGGATCGTGTCGCGGTGCGCGAAATTGTCCGGGATGTCGCCGCGGAACAGCATGTCGAGCGCGTCCGGCGAGGTCTTGCCGATCTCGATGATTTTCAGGACCGGCTGGAAGTCGGCCACGGTAGTGCGGTGGAACGAGTACCGCTCGTTGTGGAACGGATGGGCGTGCAGGCTGTGGTTCACGGACTGGAGCTCGCGCTCCATCTTGCCGATGCGAGCGGTGAGCGCGTTGATGAACTCGCCGCGCAGTAGCGTCGCCGCCTTGTCCGCCGCCTCGCGCGCCTGCCGCTCATAACGGCGCAGCTCGTTGCCCTCGATGTCGTCGATCTGCTGCTCCATCCAGGGCTTCACCTCGGCGAGCAGCCGGCTCTCGGTGCCGACCTGCGCGCTCACCCCGAACGCGTTGAAGAAATCCTTGAGCGCCTCGCGCGCGCGCGCTTCGCTGTTCTGACGGTCGATCTCGGCGGTCGCCGCATCCTCGATCGCCTTGGCCGCGACGGCGCGGTGGCGGTCCGTCTCGGTCTTGTGGCGGCGCGCCTCGAGCCGCATGCGGTGCGCCGGCCGTCCCCGCCGGCAATTGTACAAGGGCAGCTGCTCCTTGAACGTCGACCAGGCGCCTTTGAGGTTGAGATCGGAGCCGGGAACGTTGTCGTTATCGGCGAGCTTGCGCTCCAGCACGGCCGCTTCCTTGTCGTGCTTGCTGAAGGTGAGCTGCTGGGCCTTGCGCTCGGCCGTGCGCGTGCTCCTGAGGCCGACCTGCGCCTTGTGCCGGTCGCGCAGCCCACCGTCGCCGGCGCCGTCGAGCGCTGCGATTTGCTTCTCGGCATCCGCCTTCTCGGCTTGCGCGGCCGCGTACGAGGCCGCGAGCGCAGCCAATCCGGCGTGCGTGTCGTCCGTCAGGAACTTGATCGCGTGATGCGCCCGGTCCATCGCGGCCGCGGCCGCCTGACCCTTGGCGATCAACTCGTCGAGCTCTACCGCCTCTTCCGCGAGCTGGGTGAGCAGGCGGGCCTGGGCCGACTTGCCGATCTTGTAGTGGCGCGCCTCCATGAACCGGTGGCTGCGGATCAGGCCGTCGTCGTACAGGCCGTCCTTCATGATGGCGCGGCCCGGCGCATTGAAATCGGACAGGGTGTCGGCGAGCCTGACATTCCCGTAGCGCCGCATGATGAACGCCAGCGCGTCGGGATCGTCGCTGTGGAAGACCGACGGGAAGGTCCCGGCCTGCGGCGGCGTCTGGAACTGCTCGAGCTTGTTCAAGCTGACCAGCGAGGCGCCACGGAACTCGCGCCGGCCCTCCTTGAAGATTGCGGTTGCAGCGACGATGTCGGCACGATCGACGAACACGGCCTCGCGGTCACGACCGAGCAGCGCTTCGGCCGCGCCGGTCCATTCGGCATCGGCGACCTCGACCAGCTCGCACAGCACCCGAGGTGCCATGCCGCTCTGCCGCAGCTTGCGGCACAGCAGCTCGGTGCTTTCGCCAAGATGGGCCGCCGACTGGCCGGCGGCATGCTGGCGCACCCGCTCTCTGATCTTGTCGCGCGCATCGCGCTTGTCGCCGACCTCCTTGAACAATTGCTGCCGCCGGTCGTCCACTCGTTCGAGCAGCGCGGGCGCCACCGCCAGGAAGGCGGTCTCGGCGGCCGGCAGGTCCGCCGGGAGACCGGCGACGCGCGCTTCGCCGGACAGCGTGCCGAGCTTGTCAACCGCCGGCACGTAGTCGTCGAATCCCATGCCGCGCATGGCTGAGATCGGCGCCAAATTGCGGATCGCGTCCATGCGCTTGCGGAAATCGCTTTCCGCGCGTCCGGCGTCCTGGCCGGCGCTCTTGACGAGCTGCAAGAGCCGCTCCCGCCCGGTCTGGGCGTCGTGCTCCGCGATCGCCTTGATCAGGCGCTCGATCTCCTTCTCGATGCCGTCGATCTCCTCGTCGAGGAACTCGAGCTCCTTGTGCGCCGCCTCGCGCTGTCCGATCTCGGTTAAGAGCCGCCCCTTGATGTCGCGGTTGGCGGCGCGGGCCGCCAGCCATTCGGCGCGCTTGGCGATCCACTGCTCGCGCGCCTTGCGCTCGAGCGCGTCCTCGAATGCCGTCACGTTGGCGCGCAACGCCTTCAGCGCGTCGAGCTTCTCCCGCATCTTCTGGATGGTGGCGTTGATGTTGCGATAGGTCTGGATCGACTCGCGCAGCTCGCCCACCCGGATCGGGTTCTCCTCCAGGATGAACCGTCGCACGAACTCGGTCGCGGTCTGGTTCTGGTTCAGCGTCATCGCATTCACGACAGCCTTCTGCAGGGCCGCGGCGTTCTGCTCGCCGTAGGGCAGATGCGGCAGCAGATGCTGCATGTACTCCCGCACATAGTCGCCGGGCCGGTCGCGGTGATTGACGAAATTGTCCGGGCCGAGTTCGGCGACCAGGCGCGCGCGCACGTCGTCCCATTGGGCGGGATAGCGGCGGCCTTGGCGGACCTCGATGAAATCCTCGGACTTCAGGACCTTGCCGACGGCGACGAAGCGCCCCAGCACGGTCTCGTTGCTCTCCGACTTTCTCGCTTCGAGCGCCAGGCCGATGGTCACCGGCGGCCGCAAGCCGTCGGAATCCTCGAAGCCCAGCGTGATATAGGTGCGGGCCTCGTTGCGGCGGGTCTGGTCCTCGCCGAGCGCGCCCAGGCAGTAGCTGGCGACGCTGCGTTTCGGGATGCCGCCGCGCCCCTTCGCGCTTTCGCCGGCGACGGCGTTGAGCCGCTGGAATTTGCGATTGCCGCCGGTCAGCACCACCTGGGCCATGTCGAGGATGGTCGACTTGCCGGACCGGTTCTCGCCGAGAACGCCGATATGCCCGCCGACCTCGATATCCTCGATGTCGAACAGGTGCCAATTCACCATCGCGAGGTGCCGGAGCTCCATCATCCTTTACCCCCGTTTACGTTCGAAAGCTGGCGGGTCTCTTCCTGCCGCACATATCGTTCGATCCGCAGCAGCGCGTCGCCGCCGCTGATCAGCTTGATCATCGGCCGGATGTCCACCTGGTAGTCGCGCTTCTCGGGATCGAAGTCGCCGATATCGAGCAGGCTGCGCTGCTCGGCCTCCTTGAGAATCTCGTGGAACCGCGAGATCGGGACCGCGGTCCTGCCGTTCGCCTGCACCATCTCGCGATAGCGGTCGTAGAGCGTGTTGAGCGTGCTCACGACCGTGGCGCGGTCCTCGACCGCGCCGATATTGACCTCGTCCTGCCAGTGCGCCGCCAGCACCAGCGCGACGATGGTCTCGTCGAGCTTCATGCGCGGCAGCGGCACGTCCTCGTCGGCGGCCACGATGCCCGCCCATTGCGCCTCGGGATCGCGATGAACGCGGTAGCCGCAGCTGTCGAAGAAGGCGTCGATCGTCTCGCGGAAGCGTCCGTCCATGATCGTGTTATAGGTGACGGTCGTGCCGCGATCGCCCGCGAACACGAACTGGTGGCGGAGCATGAAATGCAGGGTCTTGCGCACGTCCGCGGCCTTCTCGGCGCCGAAGGCGTGCTCGATCTGCTCGAATTCGCTAAGCATGG
>Ga0126382_10000086_pt1 | contig 31190 bp, 28 predicted proteins | sample PanSoiMetPlot_30_FD_92548 | JGI IMG/M metagenome (GOLD analysis project Ga0126382, IMG submission 92548) | Tropical forest soil microbial communities from Panama - MetaG Plot_30 | ecosystem: Environmental > Terrestrial > Soil > Tropical forest > Bulk soil | place: Panama | collected 2016-02-17
ATGTTATAGCTGGCTACGCAGTTCGTCTGCGATGCGGTGGCACAAAGTGGCACGCGTAGCGCGCCGGTAGTCGGGTCAACCAGCAACCTGTCATTGGCTGTGATCGTCTTTCCATTGATCACTAACAGGTTTTTGGGGTCAGGTATGAAGTAGCGGAATATTCCGTTTCGCGCGGCTGCGGTGAATACTCGTGGTATGCCGAAGTTGCTCGCTATCGGTTGAGTCTGCGCTATTCGCTGCCCCTGCCAGCCGCCGAAGAAAAAAGTCTTGTTCTTAAAGATTGGGCCGCCGCCTTCGATCCCAAACTGATTCACGCGAAGCACCGGCCGCTCAACCCCCTGCGCGTTGTTGAAGAATTCGTTCGCGTTAAGGACCGGGTTGCGGAAGAACTCGAACGCATCGCCGTGGAATTCATTCGTGCCGGAACGGGTAGCAATCGCTACCTGCGCACCGGAGTTTCGACCATATTCTGCAGTCGCGTTTGAAGTAACCACGCGATATTCCATGACGTTGTCGGGATTTAGCCGGAAAAGATTTGACTGCGGATTTGGAACTGACGCCTCATTCGCGTCAATTCCATCGATCGTGACGTTGTGAGCTCGATCACGTGAGCCGTTGACGTGTGTGCCTGACCCAGTGCTGTTGGTCGTGCGTTGAACCAATCCCGGTTCAAGGGTGATCAGCGTCAACGGGTTGCGTCCATTTAGAGGCAGGTCTTTGACGGCTTTCTGGCCAACGACGTCGCCAAGCATTGCGTGCGACGTCTCGATGCGTTCGTACCCACCCTGTACTTCGACGACCTCCGATGTAGCTCCAACCTGGAGCGACACGTCTATAACCAGCGGTGAACCGACGGTGAGAACATTTTTGGTGCTCACGAATTTGCGGAACCCGGGTGCTTCCACCGTCAGTGTGTATTCACCAGATGGAAGGTCCGGAAAAGCAAAGATCCCAGCCGAAGTCGCTTTTGCGTTGTAAGTCACACCGGTCGCCTCATTTTTCACTGTAACTGGCGCATCCGGAACCACTGCGCCCTGCGGATCGGTCACGGTTCCAGTAATGCGCGACGTACCGGTTTGTGCTTCGGCACACACTCCACAAAAGAGAACAAAGCTGATGTAGAGAAGACAGGCTATTCTCTTCATAGAGGTACCTCCTATGCGTTGACTGTTGTCAATCGCGTCTCGTTTGGTTGATCAAAGGATTGTTCCGCCCCGCCCGACGGAGAGAATGCAATAACACAGTACTCCAAGAACGATGTGCAATCAAATTCATTGCCACAAAGTGGGTCTGCGACAGAACCTGAACGAGCTGAATCTGCTGGCGCATCTTTAGCACGCATACAATTACTATTTGGAGAGTCTGCTGATACGTGCGATCCGGGACTCGAAGCGCCCCACAAAATTGTTTGTATGGCGGAATCATACGGCTAGTGAATGAGCACGTCAACGTGTTTGAGTCGCAAACTGAATCCAGCTTGTTGGGACCGTTCAAATGTTTTCGTAGACAGAAAGCCAATATTTACATTGCGTTTTGAATGAACCATTGTTAGTGTGCCTTAAACTGAACCTTTAGAGCGTTCCAGCGACTCCTTAAAGCAGCGCTCTTAACAGGAGGTGCTAAATGCGCCCAATCAGACTTCCATCCAGGCTAATGACAGCATTGCTGGTTGCTCTGCTGCTTCCGCCTGGAACCTTCGGGCAGGCATCACCTTCGATTCAGTTTTTTATGCCTAACGGAACATATCCGCCTCGCGAAATCCGGTTCGAAATGGCGATTGACAACGGCCGTGTCGAGACTTTTTTTAGCGATTCCAAAGGAAAATTTTTGCTCACCAGATTACTCGGACTGAAGCCGGACGCCGAATACAGGATCAAAGTTTTAGGAGATGGGGTCAGTTACGATACAACAAGCTTCACGTTCAAAGAATACGGAGTTTATTACATACCGATTTATTTAAAGCCGCATAGTTCGAAACCGACGCCTCCAGCAAAGCTAATCGATCTTGCGGAGTTTGATGCTGATGTACCTGCGGAAGCCAAACAAGCCTATGATGGCGCGCTTCGCCTGTTCAAAGAAGGACAGCGGGCCGGGGCGATAAAGGGTTTGGAACATGCGATTGAGATCTATCCGAATTATTTCCGCGCGCTCAACGATCTCGGGGTGATCTACATGAAGATGAACAAGCTCGATGATGCGGTTAGATTCTTCGAGCGCGCTTCCAGGATTGCCCCGCGAGTTTATCACCCACGGTTGAATCTTGGGATCATCCTGACGAAGCGAGGAAAGTACAAGGAAGCTGCCGTGCTTCTGGAGGCACTGTATAGAGAGAACCCATCAATTTCTGAAGTCCGCATTGCGCTTGCGGATGTGTTTATAGCCTTAAACCGTTTGGACGAGGCCGAGCCTCATCTCAAAAATGCATTGCTTGATTCGTCACTGGACCGCGCGTCAACGGGCAACGCTCATTATCAATTGGGGTTACTCTTCAATAAGAAACAAAAGTACGAGTCTGCTGTAGTCGAATTGAGCCAGGCGCTTCAATCTATACCAAATGCCGCGCGCATTCACTTGCAGCTCGGTGGAGCGCTATTACAGCTTGGACGGCTTGATGATGCACAGCGGGAATTATTGACAGCCTATCGGATCGGCGGTGCTCAGATGGGCGGGGCGCAATTAATGTTGGGGCAGATTTACTTTATGGAGAAAAAGTATGAAAGCGCCCAACGCGCATTTGAGCAATATTTGGCCGACGTGCCGAATGCACCGAATGCGAATGAAGTTCGGGCATTTATCGATAAGATAAAAAGCGCATTGGGACGGAGCTAAAGAAGCAAAGAAACGGTTGGACTTCAGAAAGAAGGTCCCCGACAGCAGTTGTTGCCGGGGACCTTTTAGTTTGCTTAAGTCTCGAACCCTATCCAGCCTAGAAGTTGAACCTCAGCTGGAACTCAATCAGCCGTCCGCCTGGATCATTTGTGCCGGAGACTGTCGGGTCACGATAGGCGGCACGCGTCTGACCAAACGCGCTATCGTTGCCGGAGATCGTTCTCAACGGGCTGTTTACGCTGGCGATGCTTCCGATAAAGAAGTTCGGGCGATTAAATGCGTTGAGGAACTGAACGCGGCCTTCGAAGTTGGTGCGCTCCGTGATCGGAATGCGCTTCATTATGTTCAGATCGAAGCGCGCGGTCATTGGGCCGTACAGAACGAGCCGATCGCCGAGCTTGCCGCCCTCGGTCGGTGGTCCTAGGTACGGTGCGTTGACATCAAGATCCTTGACCGTCTTGCCGCCGACTTCAAAAGCGGCCAACGTGTTCTGGATGAACGAGTCTGGCAGCCAGAAGACGACGCCGTGGCAGTTGGGATCGCACAAAGTCGTTTTCCGGATCTTGATCAAGTCCTGCAGCTGCTTGTTCGTGATGTTGTGCAGAACAACCCCGGCATCATTCTGATTGAAAGTTGCGCGGCCGCTGCTAAATAACATCGAGGGACCGGATTGAATTCGAGCAACACCACCGAATTGCCATCCGCCGACTAACCGGCTGATGTAAGGGTTGGTGCTGGTTGCGAATGCCTTTCCGGGACCAAAGGGAAGCTCGTAGATCCAGTCGACCTTGAGAGCGTGCTTGATGTCCCAGGGTGATGGAGCCTTGTCCAGATCCGGACGCCGTTGCGTTCTCGGATTGCTGAATACGGAGTCGGAAGAGGTATACGAGTTCGACAGGGCCTTTCCAAATTGATAGCTGCCCTGGACGAGCAATCCATTAGATAGCCGCCGTCGTAACTCGATCTGAAGGGCATTGAACAGCGTGTTGATGCCGTTGCCCATCACAAAGGCGCCCCCGGAGACTTGCGGGTTTACGATAAAGAAATTCGACACCTTCTGACCGTTGGGAAGGGTCACGAACGGAACCAATCCGGCGTTTATCAGATTGGTCATACGAGACGCGGTGAAAGCTATGCTGTTGGCGACCGATCCAGCCTGACCTTGTATCAGTCGTGTTGCCGTCGTTGAGTCAGTCGAAGAACCAATCGCGGTTGTCAGCAATGGAACGTTAACCTGTCCGGGTAATCCAGAGTTGCCATAGTTGCAGGTGCCTGAAACGCTCTGTACCACGGTTCCCGTAACGACGCAGGTTGTCGGATTAGCCTTGGCGAAAATCAACATATTGCTCCGAGCGGCCCTGAACTGATCCAGGAATCCGTTCTCGAATATGTTCACTTCGTTGTATTCCTGCTGCCGCCACAGGTGAGTTCCGTGAGTTCCAACCCAACGAATCTCAATAGCGGTGTTCTTGTCGATCTCGCGTTGCAGGCCGAACGTCATCGATTGGGTGTAGCCGGCCTTCATACCTGGATCGAAGTCGTTGGCGCTCACAGAGCTGAGCGCTCCCGGAGTCAACGGGAACGCACTCGTGTCTGACGGAGGCGTAAGAGCCGGCCAGGTTGAGGGATTACGGAACAGTATACCGCCTGGTGTAAGCGGGAAGATCGCCGGCGTGGCCGACGGGCTGACGGTCAGGCTTACTGTCGGTCCGTTGTTCGATCCGAACATCGAATTGTAAGCGCTGAAGCCTTCGCGAGTGTAAGCGATCGAGTACCCTCCACGGATCACTGTCTGATCGCCATTCCCAAAAACCTTGCCAAGTATTCCGCTCTTGAAATTTGGACTCCAGGCGAATCCAATAGACGGAGCGAAGTCCTTATGCCGAGTTCGGAAGGCCTTTTCATCATCTTCAAGTAATCGGAATTGCGTTGGTTTCCCAGCATACACACCAGGCTTGAACAGATTGCCTTCGCCCGACACGCCGAAAACACCTTCGAACCCGGTGCGAGTGTAGACCTGGTTGTCATTTAACGGAGAAGGCTCAAACTCCCACCGCAACCCATAGTTAAGCGTAAGGTTCGGGCGGATCTTCCACGAATCTTGCCCATAGTAGGCCCACTCATTCTGGTGATTGCGCTCGGTGAAGGGAATGAATTCGAACCCGCGGGATGTCTCGTTGAGCGTTGCCTGGCGGGAAATCTGACTGATTCGCCCAGTTAACAACGCATATAGCGCTCCAGCTTCACTACGTTGGGTTGCGCTGGAGTTCGGGAAATTGGCAGTGGTGAAGATACTGCTTGATCCTGTGTTCACCGGATCTCCCGTAGCCAAGCCGAACGAGACTTGCGGAACAACCTGCGTGCTGACTGCCTGTGTGAACGATGCCACTCGCGTGAATGCGAAACCAAAGTTCAGGGTGTGTGATCCACGCAAATAAGTCAGATTGTCCGTTAGCCCCTTAACCGGGGTATTGCGGCGCGACTGGCTCGTGCGATTCCGAAATGCGCCGGCATTGAGGAAGCCGCCGCCGTTGACCGCGTTGCCGCCCCAAAAGTCATACAACCCCGGAGCGAACTCCCGGGTAAACAGCGACGTACCGTTGCCCGACGAAGTCGCACGAACCTCATTGATCAGCCGATCGTTGATTGTCCAACGGTGGGCTCCCACAAAGGAGAACGTGTTCCGCTGAATGGAGCCGGTAACGCCTGGATGTCCTACGATCAGTCCCGACCCTGGATAGACGTTGATCTGTCCATTAACCCCGTCAGGATTAGAGAAGTAGTGTTGATAGTTGTGGATGAACTCGACGTGATGCTTTGGGGTCAAGTTCGCATCCAGCCGGATCGTCGGGAACCAGCGAATGTTCTTCCCCGGATCCTGAAACTGGTAGTCCAGCCGATTGTAGTCATTGTTTGTTCCGATGCGGCTGGTGAGCGCCCCGTCCTTACTTACCGCGTCAGCGATCAGCCCCAGACCTTTGGTAATTGTTGGGTCCGCCGTGCCGGGATAACCCTTTGAGGCTGCCAACGCCAGGACGTCAACCGTGCGAATCGTACCGGCGGAGTCCTTGTACGTATATACCCCCGTTCGCGCGAGGGGTGTCATTACGAGTTCGTTACCTACGACTGCGAGAGAGCTGTAGGCGTTCGGCAGTGTGAAGTACTCATAATTGACAAAGAAGAATGCTTTGTCTTTGCTCTTCAGAAGCTTCGGAATCGTTATTGGCCCGCCAATGTTTCCACCGTACTGCCTTAAGATGAACGCATCACGCGGCAGACCATCGATATTGTTGAAGTAATAGTTCGAATTGAAAGTTTTCGAACGATACTGCCAGAACGCACCGCCGTGGTATTCAGGTGAGCCAGACTTGGTGATAAATCTCACCTGAACTGCGCCTTCGCCTCCGCTCTCCGCACCCGGAGTAGCGGTGGTTACGGTGACTTCCTGCACAGCGTCGGATTTCGCCTGAATACTTGTGAAGAATCCATCCGAACTACGAAGGAAGTTATCCTGAATGTTCGCTCCGTCGAGGGTCAGGTTCACGGAACCCTTCGGAAGCCCGTTTATAGATGAAGTGCGTGGTGTACCCGGAGTCATGACTCCCGGAAGGGCGATCACCAGTTGAAGCGCATCGCGCGTCGAGAAGGGAAGTTCCCCAATCTGACGTCCGACGATGGTGGTCGCGACTGTTGAGCTCTCGGTCTGAAGAACTTCAGCGCCTCCGGTCACCACCACTTGCTCGCTTGCCCCTCCGGTTTCGAGACTTGTATTCAGTGAGGCTACCTGACCGGCGTCTACCTTCACCTCCTTCGCAACGGTTGTCTTGAATCCTTGCGCAGAGATCGTGACGGTATAAGTTCCGTTCGGGATGGACGGAATGGTCCAGCCCCCTTCTTCATTAGTAATCGTCTTGTATTCGGTCTGGGTCGCGTCGTGTTTCGCCACCACCTGAGCATTTGGAATCAATGCTCCGTTGGCGTCAGCAACAACACCAGACAGACGCCCCGAGGTAGTCACCTGCGCTGGAACCGTTGTGGCAACCAGCGAAAGCGTAACCAGGAGCAAGCCAAGACGGCTTGTCAACCGCTTTCTCATAGAATCCTCCTCCACCCGTTTAAGTAAACGGTGTATGGTTTAGTTAGGCTGTGAGCGAAAAACTAAAGTGCCACCAGTCTACACCGAAGGCTCCAACCTGATTCTCCGTTTAGCGCCAATTCAGGAGACAAAGCATAGCTCAGGAGACAGATGAACCCGGTGTTGAACTGGATGCGCGCAATCTATCGCGCCTTGTCAAAAATTACAAGCCCATTCGAGTAGAGAACGCGCTTCGGTGGGTTAACTGGTTTGTCTGGGGTTTGAACACCACCGTTGCAACGTCTCCCTTGGTTGGCAGACAACCAATAATCGAACAGAATCATTGGCAATTAGTGCAGATGGTAATCGTGAGAGTATCGTTTTAGCAACTATAATACCGATGGAAGCGATAGGAATCTTTGTTTCTAAGTCCAACAGTTTCGGTTTTTGGGTCGGTGTCTGGAAAGAGTTCGCAACAAACTCATCCAAAACATTGAATTTAAGTCCGAAAAATCGGATACCATTAGAAATTTTTGCATGTCGAAAAACGCGATGCCTTTTGACTACTTACGCTGCGCTCCACGTCCCGCGGTTGAGACAAGATCTATCCCAAGATCAGTGGTATTCGACTCGCGCAATAGTCAGCACATTTACGAGCAGTGCCCCGGCATTGAGCAATGAGGTACAGGCTGCGGTTATCGTACTGCCAGTCGTGTAAACATCATCTATTATGAGCACCGATCTCCCTTTCACTCCATCTGGCCTCGCAACCTCAAACGCGCGCTCGACGGATCGATTGCGATCATGCGCATCCATTCCTGCACGATGCCTTTCCGTAACTTTAACCCGCTTAAGGACTTTATGGTCGATCGGTAGACCGGATTCTGTGGAGATCAACCTGGCGATGAGTGCGGCCTGGTTGAATCCACGTTGTCGCTCGCGAAGCCTGTGTAGTGGGACGGGAATTATTTTGTCGCTCTTCAATGCGCTGTGATGCTCGAAGAATGTGCGCAACAAGATACTCCGAAGCCTCGGGCAGATATGTGGGTTGACTTTAAGAAACAGAATACTTGCTTCTAGAGCCCCAGAATATACGCCACAGGAACGCGCTGTCGCGAATGGGGTCGCCGAACATAATCCGCAGAATCGATTCTCCGTTGCGGTTCTATCAGGATTCGCGCCGCGATTAGGCGAGAGGCCCAGACCGCACTTGACGCAAATGGGCGTGGTGAGGATCCGGGTTATTAGAGGATCCTCCCAGCAGCGAGAGCACGCCACTCCATCGTCCCAGGATTGTACGGATTTACCACAGATTCGACACTGCTGAGGGTACGCAAGTCCAAGCAGGCCGTCTCGGATGCTTCGAAGAGCGAGGTGGGGCACGCCAGACCTCCTAAAACTAAGGTGATGCGGCGGCAATTAAAACAACCTGCGCGGGTCGCGTTCTGCTAGGTACTCCCATGGACTGAATGCTTCAATCAAACCTCTTTCTCAACCAACAAGCCTTGCTCTACCTGTTCCTGACACTTGATGCAGTGTGGAGTCCACGGAATGGCGTCGAGCCGTTTCGGTTGAATGTCCTCACCGCAATTTACGCACTCGCCGAACTCGCCTTCGGTTATACGATCCAGCGCTTCTTCGATCAACCTCAATGTATTGCGCTCATTAGTGCTTTGAGAGAAAAGAAGCTCTTTAGTATATGAGTTCGATGCCTTATCGGCCGGATCCTGGCTCACATCTCGATCAGCCTCTCGGCCGTAGTCTTCGGTGCGCTCGACCATACCGAGCAACGCATTTCTTTGCTCGGCCAGCCGTGATTCATACTGTCTAACTTTCCGTTTATCCATCGAATTCTCCTGGTCCGGTTCTTCCTGATACATCGAACCTCTTATTCTTTACACACGCTGCGTGCCACATCACTTCTGATAGGGCAAATCGTGAATAATCGTAAAGGCACGATATACCTGCTCGAGTAACAACACTCTCGCCAGTTCGTGCGTTAACGTCATTCTCGACATAGCCAGCACAAGGTCGGCTCGATTACGCACTGCCTCCGGCAGCCCATAGTGTCCGCCGATTGCAAAAGTCACAAGTTTTGTTCCCGCCATCCTATGCTTTTCAATCAACTCGGCCAGCTGATGCGAATCAAATTCGCGACCCCGTTGATCAAGGGCGACGAAATAATCGGTCGCCGCGGTCCGCGAAATGATATCGCTGCCCTCTTTATCAAGAATCCGTCGCGCATCTTCGCCGACATCCTTGCGATCGCGAAGTTCTGTCACCTCCACCGTGACAAACTTTGCAATGCGATCCAGGTACTCCTGAATCAGCTGCTGCACAGGAGCCCTTTTGGTTTTCCCGATCCAAACGAACTGCAGCTTCATCTCGGTTCTGGTTCCATCTGGCGTTGTCTCAACGAACCAAACGGTCAAAAGATCATTTCAATTCAGAGCCGGGCTAGCTGCTGCATTCAGCTTGCCGATTTGGTATCGCCGCATCTTTTCATAAAGGTTTTTGCGGCTGATCCCCAAAATCTCGGCGGCGCGCGTTTTGTTCCCCCGGGTGTATTCAAGGACTTCCCGGATATAAACTGCCTCTAATTCGGCGAGAGACGGCTTTGTTTTTCGCGATTGCATAAGCCTTGTCGCCGATCTCAAGTATTCAGGCAACCCGGCGACCTCGATGATGTCACCGTTCGCCGTAAGCACCGCGTGTTCTATGATGTTTCGCAGCTCCCGAACATTGCCTGGAAAATCATAGCCAGTAAGCGCATCCACAGCCTCATTCGAAAGACGCACAGATGCGCGGCCACTTCGAGACCCAAACTGACGAATGAACTCCCCCGCAAGCTGCGGGAGATCTTCAAAACGGTCCACCAGTTTCGGAAGCTCAATCGTCACCACCGCAAGCCTGTAGTACAAATCATCCCGAAATGTTCTGGCACGTACCGACTCTTTTATGTCGACGTTCGCCAGTGCGATTATACGAACATCGATCTTGATTGGTTGCTTTCCACCTAGCCTCTCGAAGTTGCGTTCCTCGATCACTCTCAAAAGCTTAGCCTGGGACGACGGAATCAGGCTGGCGATCTCATCGAGAACCAGCGTACCTCCATCGGCAGCCTCAAAGCGTCCCGGCTTCGATTCGGCGGCGCCAGTGAAGGCGCCTTTCTCATACCCAAACAACTCTGATTCGAGCAGCTCTTCGGGCAACGCCGCGCAATCTATTTTTACGAACGGACGATCTTTCCGATTGCTTCGGTCGTGGATCATCCTCGCGGCGGCATCTTTGCCCGTGCCGGATTCCCCCAATATCAGCACGTTCGAACCGGTGGTTGCCACTCTATCAATGAGCTCCGCGACGCGCTGCATCGCTGTCGAATTTGTCACAAGCCTCATAGAATCTGCCGTAAAGCCATCCGAAACTGTGATAAATCACATACGTCTAGGTGATTCAGCTCCTGCAAAAAAAACAAAACGACTGGACCTGCAGCTTCCTAACGCTTATCGCTCACATCACCAGTCGTTCTTATCTCAACGCGCGGTGCATCCCGCCACAAACGCTCCAAATCATAGAATCGTCTGGATGGTGCGCCAAAAACATGCGCGATGAAATCGCCGTAGTCTAGCAGAATCCATTCGCCGCTGCTATAGCCTTCAATATGCGAAGGACGCTTTCCATTCTTGCGCAATGCCTCTTCTATCGCATCGGAAATAGCTTGCACCTGGCGAGTGCTTGCACCAGTGCAAATCAGGAAGTACTCCGTAAACGTCGCCACCTTGCGCAAATCCAGCACGACTAAATCAGTCGCTTTTTTGTCGGATGCAACATGTGTCGCAATCGTAACCGCATCTTCGGTCTCCATTCGGGATGGCGATTCGGGGCGAGGTTTTTTATTTGCGCTACGAACCATTTCTATTGCCTGTACAGATCGTACTTCCTTATGTATTCGGCGACCGACGGTGGAACCAGTTCGTCGATTGACTTCCCCTCCCGCGCTCTTTGCCTTATTTCGGTTGACGAGACCTCATTGTTTACATATCCAGTGAGATAAATGTGCGGGTCGGCCATTTTCTCGCTATCTGGTCTATCGGAGTCATATCTTCGGAGATCTATAATCTTCGATCTGGAACTTGCCTCTAAATGAGACATCTTAATATCGTGACCCGGCCTAGTTACCACAATCAGGTTTGTACTAGAAATCAATCGCGACGGTTCCCTCCAGGTGTTTATTTCCTCAAACGAGTCGGCGCCCATGACAAAGAACAATTTGCTTTCTGCACCGAACTGACTCCGAAGCCGCTCGATCGTCTCAAACGTGTATGGTCTGTCGGGAGCCTCGAGTTCGATTGTTGAAACCATGACTCGTGGCTCGTCAAGAGTAGCCAGCGCCGCCATCGCAAATCGATGATAAGCGCAGGCAATTGCTTTCGAACCCTTATGTGGCGGCCTGGAGGCGGGGATGAGAAGCAATTGCTCAACACCGAAGTTCCGAACAACTGCGCGCGCGATTTCGATGTGACCATTATGTATTGGATCGAAAGTCCCTCCATATGCGGCTATGCGACGTTCCCCCATAGACTCCGGCTTCTGCTTCTCGTTCCTCCTGCGATCAGGATTGATTTCTCCGCAGCCCTAAAGGCCAGACATCGCAGCCTCTGTAACATCTCGCATCTGCTCAACAATTCGGCCCATGGCGGTGATTAGTTCATCAATTCCCAATCCGGTAACCGCCGAGATCTCAAACATCTCAAACCCACGCCGATCACAGAAATTCCTGAGATTCTCGACCCGCTGCGCGTCGTCAACTGCGTCCATTTTTGATGCGACGACGACCTGAGGCTTCTCAATTAATTCAGTTTTATACAATTCAAGCTCACGGCTGATCGTTAAATAGTCATCAATCGGATTACGGCCCGTCGAAGAAACATCGATCACATGCGCGATCAGTTTTGTGCGCTCGACGTGTCGAAGAAACTCGAGTCCCAGACCGGTACCTTCGTGTGCGCCTTCGATCAGGCCGGGAATATCCGCGACCACAAAAGAGCCTTCATCCCCGTACGCGACAACACCCAGATGCGGTTCCAGCGTTGTAAACGGGTAATCTGCTATTTTTGGACGCGCCGCAGAGATACGCGAGATCAATGTAGACTTTCCTGCATTTGGAAACCCGACCAGGCCTACATCCGCGATCAGCTTCAATTCCAACTGAAGCGATCTGACATCTCCCGGTTGACCATCTTCATGGTAGCGAGGTGCTCGATTCGTGGAAGTTGCAAACTGAGCGTTGCCGCGACCGCCCCGTCCTCCGCGCGCAACGACGATCCGCTCGCCTGGCGTAGAGAAATCATGAACCAACTCGCCGGTCTCGCTATCGGTTGCGACTGTTCCGACCGGCACCTGGATCACGCGGTCTTCGCCGTCCTTGCCGTGGCGTTTGTCACCTTCGCCGTGCATGCCGCGTCCGGCGCGAAACTCTGGATTGAAGCGGAACTGCAAGAGGGTGTTTAGCTGGGTGGTTGCTTCCATCGAGACCGAGCCTCCTCGGCCTCCATCGCCGCCCGATGGTCCGCCGCGCGGGACAAACTTCTCGCGGCGGAACGCGGTCACTCCGTTGCCGCCGTCTCCGCCTTTTATAAGTATTTTGGCTCGATCTAAGAACTGCATCTGGTCAGTTGTCTATGGCCAGCCCGGTTAACTGGAGCTGACCACAAACTACGGACTATCCCGCCGGGTATACGCTGATGAATTTTCCTTTGCGTCCCTTTTCTTCGTATTTAACAAAGCCGGAAATAAGCGCGTACAGTGTGTCATCCGACCCGCGGCCAACGTTGTTTCCGGGCTTAAACTTCGTGCCGCGCTGGCGCACCAGAATCGTGCCGCCCTGCACCGCTTCGCCGCCGAATCGCTTTACTCCCAGCCGCTGCGCGTTCGAGTCGCGTCCGTTTCTCGAGCTGCCCACTCCCTTTTTGTGTGCCATAAGATCCTCGATTACTCTTTCATGCTCTTGCGATCCGATGGGCGCCGCAAAAGCGTTACTGATCGGCTAAGATTCTTCCGAATCTGAGCCAACCGACTCGATTCGAACCGCAGTGAAGTTCTGGCGATGTCCGTGAGTCTTCTTATACTGTTTGCGCCGCTTTTTCTTGAAAACGATTATTTTCTTGGCGCGGCCATGATCGACAACGGTTGCTTTAACCACTTTACCCGCGCCGACTTCAATACTGTCGCCATCCGCCTCGAGTAACGCCGGAAACTCGACCGATGAGCCTTTCTCGGCTGCAATCAAAGGCACTTGCACTACTTGTCCTTTGGTGACCCGAAACTGCTTACCCCCTGCCTGAATGATCGCGTATGCCACGGTTAACTACCTCCGAAAAAGCGGTTCTGACGAAAGTCCAAAAGTATAACGGGCGTCCCGAAATGCTGTCAATGTTCTGATTTTACGATGTGCCTTATGTGGAAGGAAATCCAACTGTTCGTTACAATAACGGTTTTCAGGATTGAGAACAACTTATGCGTGTACTAGTTTGCGACGGGTTAGAAAGAACAGGGGTCGACAAGCTCAGGTCCGCCGCTGGAGTGTCTGTAGACGAGAAACCGTCGATCGGCCCCGATGAACTTGTTCGAGTAATCGGTGACTATGAAGCACTCATCGTCCGAAGTAAAACTCGGGTCACTGCCGAGCTGATCAATCGCGCGACGAATCTGCGGGTAGTGGGGCGGGCAGGGACCGGTGTTGACAACATAGATGTGCGAGCCGCAACTCAGCGCGGCATAGTGGTAATGAACGCCGCCGCCGGAAACACGGTTACCACCGCCGAGCACACAATGGCGATGCTTCTATCCTTAGCACGTCAGATCCCGCAGGCTGCAGCGTCGACCAAAGCCGGACAGTGGGAGAAAACCAGGTTTGTAGGCGTCGAGCTTCAGGGCAAGACGCTCGGCATTATCGGACTCGGTCGCATCGGAACCGCGGTCGCAACACGAGCACGGGCGTTTGGTATGTCCGTAATGGCCTTTGATCCATACTTTACTCAAGAAGCCGCGCAGGAACTCGGCATAGAAATGATTGCACTGGATGAATTAATCGCGCGCTCAGACTTCATAACTCTGCATACACCGCTGACCGATGAGACCCGAAATCTGATCAGTACGGCTGCCATAGAAAAAATGAAGCCGGGTGTTCGCTTGATCAATTGCGCGCGAGGCGGTCTGATTGATGAAAAAGCTCTGCTTGATGGAATCGCGTCAGGCAAAGTTGCTGGCGCGGCGCTCGATGTATTCGAAGAGGAGCCGACGACACCGGATAATCCGCTACTTTCGCTGGACCAGGTAATCACGACGCCGCACCTGGGTGCTTCGACCGCTGAGGCTCAGTTGGGTGTCGCTACAATGATTGCCGAGCAGGTACTCGACTACCTCAAACACGGAGCAGTTCGCGGAGCAGTCAATATGCCCGCGGTGAGCGCTGAGCTACTTGCTGCTATCGGACCTTATATTACTCTCGGCGAGAAGATCGGACTCTTCCAGGGACAAGTGTTTGGACATGACTTGCGTGAAGTTGCGATCGAATATTCGGGAGAAGTTACAGAACACGATGTAAAGCCGATTACTCATGCAGTGATCGCAGGTTTGCTGGGCCCGGTGATCGAGCGAGTGAACATGGTAAACGCGGTCATTGTTGCCGAGCAGCGAGGTGTCAAGGTCAGTGAGTCTCAGTCACGCCGTGCGCGGGACTTCGCAAGCATGATTCGAGTCAGAGCAGTGACCGGCGATCGTGAGAGTGAAGTGGCAGGAGCACTGTTCGGCCGCCGCGATGGTCGCATTGTTCGCATCAACGGATTTAGTCTTGAAGCGATTCCAAAGGGTCATATGCTTTTTCTTTTCAACCGCGATCAACCAGGGGTACTCGGCAGCATTGCTACCTTCATAGGCGAAAACAACATAAACATCGGCCGGCTATATCTGGGACGCAAAAAGATCGGCGAAAGCGCGCTCGCGTTGATTCAAATTGATCAGCCTATGTCCGAAGACACGATTGATGCTCTGTGCAGGGTGCCTGGCGTGATTTCTGTGAGACAAGTAAAGCTTTAGGGAAGTGATTTCGATTGACCGCGAACTATAAGCGCAAAGACGAGTGCTGCGCGGATAGAAGAGCTCATTAGGTTGCGCATACCTCGATTGCAAGTCGCACAGCTTCAACGATTGTCTCTTTCGACAGGCTGGGGAAATCCCAATACTTACTCACCGCCTGATCGTGGAGATAAGGCAGGTGAATAAACCCTGCTTTGGCATCCAGCCCGTTGACTTTTATTGAGTGCATTACGCTATAGAACAGCCAGTTGCACAAATACGCACCGGCGGTGTTTGAGATTGCCGCAGGAAGGTTAGCTTTGTTGATTCGCTCAGCTATCGCGCGAATCGGCAACGTGGAGAAGTATGCCGCAGGTCCTCCTTCGATAATCGGTTCGTCCCTCGGCTGATTTCCGGCGTTATCGGGAATACGAAAATCATCGACATTAATCGCCACTCTCTCCGGATTGATTTTGTATCGGCCGCCAACTTCCCCAAGCATGATCACGATGTCCGGACGGTTGAACAGAAGAAGTTCCAAAGCAGTATCGACGGCGCGATATCGCTCTACCGGCAACTGGGCCGTTATAACAGATACGTTTGAAATTTGGACTTTTTGTATCTGACGCAACGCTTCTAGTGATGGGTTTATCTCCTCTCCCCCGAATGGCTCAAAAGCCGTCATTAACAATTTTGGCACGAATACTCACCTCTTCTTTTTAGACAAAGCTGACCATAGACTGTCGCGCTCCAGCTTTCGAACAATCTCAATCGCCTGTAAAAGGTTCTCCTTGGTTTCAGTCCAGTCGGGATGTGTGGCCGTATCAATTGCAACTTCGACTTCCACGAGCGCTTTATGTAACGCTTCTCGCAGTTTCGTTAAGTCAGTGGTATTTGCGCCCATTGAACCTCCAGGAGTAAGACAATGATACATAAAGCTTCGGTTGGTTGCGATGGATCAAGTCGGGATCTGTTGATGCATTAGCACTGGGATAGCGAGGAACGGGTGACAATGCTGGTTGGGTTCCGCCACCTTTTGCGTCGACGTGTGGCGCAGACTGGACAATCTACGCTACTTTTTTGATGTCGCAAGATAGACGCCCGTCAGGACTAGACCGCCGCCTATCAGTGTCGTGGCAGGTGGACGCTGGGCGAAAAAGATCAGTGCAAGCAAGCTCGCTATGACCGGCTCGCCGAGAAACGCCAGCGAAATTGCCGTCGGACGAACGTGTTTGAGCGCCCAGTTGAAAACCGTGTGCCCGACGATTGTCGGAACGATTGCGAGCGCAACAAGAAAGATCCAGATTGAATCGCTGTACGGTGCTAGCCGGTCGCCCTTGATCAAAACCAGCGTCAAAAGAAAGATAGAACAGGCTGCGTAGAGCGGCGTCACATATCCGAGGAGGCTCATCCGAGCTCGCGCCTTTCGGCCGACGATAAAATAGCCAACAACGGCCAGGGCGCCCAGCAACGCTAACGCATCACCCTTTAATGCCAGCTGAACATTAAACAAAGCGTCGTAACTGATAATTGCCATTCCCAATAAACCGACGGCGGTTCCAACCAGGCTCCGCCTCGCAGGCCGCTCTCCGAGAAAAAGATATGACGCAATTACTACAAAAAGTGGATGACTGTTTACCAACACGATTGAAGTTGCTATTGAGACGTAACGCAGGGAAGTGATCCAGGCGGCGAAGTGTATCGCGAGACAAAAACCCCCGAGCGCAAGTAACCCAAGATCTCTACGATCGAGCGCCAGGATCTCATCTCGTTTTAAGACTACAGCAGCCGGCAGCAGAATTGCTGTCGCGATCGACATTCGATAGAACGCGATCACCAGAGCAGGAACCTCAAACTGTTCGAGCCTTGTCACGAAGATCGAAGAGAAGGATAGCGCGAGGACAGCGAATCCCATCGCCGTCATTACTCGTGCGGCGCCAACCGTACCGTTGTTGGGCTGATCCTCGGTCACAGTGGGCGAGATTCGATGACTTGCCTTGGGCCTGAAACAATTGAATCTATAGGCTCGAACTTTATAGCACCGCAGGCGTTAGATGAAAAAGCCTCTAGGGACGTGCCACATCACGACGGTCAGACGCGCTGGAAGTGATATTGGTTCAACCGGGCCATAGCACCATCCTTGCGATCATCGTCTCTGAGGTGTTAATAACTTCATTTGCTCTCCTAAGCGAGTCTAGATCGGAAGGAACCTATCAATGCGTGGTAATTTTATTCTGCTGCTTCTCGTTGCGATTGCGATGATGAGTGGTTGCGATGGATCCGTTAAGAATGCCAATTCCAGCAATACGAACACAAATTCAAACACGGCCCAGAGCTTCAAACAGCCCGACCCAATCAGGCCTACAAGTGCTGTCGATCCGGCTTTCAAGACATGCAATCCCTATTTCCCACTTGTTCCCGGATCAGTCGCAAAATATGTCATAAATTATTCCAGTGGTATCGTCGCCGATCTGACGGTGGTTGTGGACGCGGCAGATGAAGAGAATCGTAAGGTGTTCACGCAACGGTCACAGCTGGTAGACCGGAGCGGCGGTATGAGAATTGTACAAACAATCACTCGCAAATTTGTTTGCGATGGAGACAGAGTTCAAATCCTCTCCGAACTCACCGACGGCAACATAGAGGGACAACAGTCCTCTGCTGAATTTCAGTACAGGGACAACTCATTGGCGATGATCGATCCGAAATCTCTGTCTATAAAAGGTTCTACCTGGCAACATGGTTTTCGCCCTGTTTACCGCCGGCCAGGCCAACCGCCTTCGGTGAGCGATCAGCCGACGATTATCGTATTTGAAGTGACCGGCCCTGAAGAAGTTATAACACCTGTCGGGACCTTTAAGACGATTGGAGTAATGCGAAAAATCAAAGATAACACCGTCATGGATTATTACGCCCCGGGCCTCGGTCTGGTGAAGCGCCAGGCTAAAGAAGGAACCAGCTGGGAGATCAAGGAATACAGCGGTTTGAAACCGCAGGGTATGTAACGGAGCACCGATGAACATGACGATAATCAATCCGGAGGCGCTCGGGCAGCCGCAGGGTTACAGCAACGGAGTGTTATTCGAGGGCGGCTCAGTTCTATTCGTTGCCGGTCAGATAGGCTGGGATCGCGAATCGAGAATTGTCAGCGACGGTTTTGCGGAGCAGTTTGCTCAGGCATTGGAGAATGTGCTTGCGGTGGTGCGACACGCCGGTGGAGGACCCGAAAGCATCGGCAGGCTTTTGATCTTCGTTATTGATATTGAAGAATATTCCGCAAGCCGACGCGATGTGGGTGCGGCCTACCGGCAGCTCATGGGAAAACACTTTCCCGCGATGACTCTTGTTGAAGTTAAAAGCCTTCTTGAACCCCTCGCCAAAGTTGAGATCGAAGCATTGGCGGTCATAACGAACGCACCCAAAAGCGGTGAGCAGAAGTGACGACCTCAATCGAAATCAATCCGCAGAGCTTCTTATATGAAGAGCGAGGTCCGGTTGCGCTGATTACGTTGAATCGTCCCGACCGCCTGAATTCGCTAACATTCGAAGTCTACCGAGAACTGACCGACACTCTCTCATCTCTTCGTTCACGCGACGATGTCCGCGTAGTAATCATCACCGGACGAGGACGTGGGTTCTGTTCCGGGGGAGATGTCGAAGATATCATTGGTGAACTGTTCAAACGCGATATGAGCGGGTTGCTCGAGTTTACTCGGATGACTTGTGAGTTGATCCGTAATATTCGAGCGCTCCACAAGCCGGTTATCGCATCCCTAAACGGAACGGTCGCAGGCGCGGGAGCAGTGATCGCGCTTGCTTGTGATTTGCGGATCGCGGCTCAGACCGCGAAGATTGCATTCCTGTTTGTTAAAGTCGGTCTTGCTGGGGCCGATATGGGAGCAGCTTTTTTGCTTCCGAGAATCGTCGGCCTGAGCAAGGCGACCGAGATGCTTTACACTGGAGACTTCATAAGCGCCGAAGAAGCCGGCCGCATAGGACTCTACAACCGGGTTGTTGCAGCGGAAGAATTAGAAGCGGAAACGATTCGTTGGGCTGAAAAGCTGGCGGCCGGCCCTGGGTTCGCGTTGGGAATGACAAAGGCGTCACTTAATCGGGAGCTCGATATGAGTCTCGAAATGGCTCTGGAAGCTGAATCCGCTGCCCAGGCTATTTGCATGCTCAACCCTGATTTTCGCGAAGCGTATCAGGCGTTTACTGAGAAGCGCTCACCGCAGTTTGGCAAGTAAAGCACTGGCCGGTATTTGATGTGCGCGGCCGGTCAGCTATTCTGGATTGAAACAATGTCATTTGGTTTGCCACCACGAGATGAGCCGCGACTGACTTATGGCGGCTATCTGAAGCTTAATGATCTCACGTCACTTCAGCATCTGCTTTCGGATCCGCCGCAGCACGATGAGATGCTGTTTATTATCATTCATCAAGTCTATGAGCTATGGTTCAAGGAACTGCTACACGAGCTCGATACGATCATTGAACGGCTTGATGGAGATCTTCCGCTGGCAGCCCATCGTCTCGTGCGACGCTGCATCGAAATCGAACGAGTGCTCGTCGATCAAATCGCGGTACTCGAGACGATGATGCCAACGGACTTCCTGGCATTTCGAGATCATCTTATGCCCGCCAGCGGGTTTCAATCATTCCAGTTTCGCGAGCTCGAGTATGTATCCGGGTTGAAAGATAGCCGATTCCTTAAGAACTATGAAGCCACCTCGCCAGAGTATGCGAGGTTGGAAGCACGCTTGAATCGGCCGTCGGTCGCAGATGCGTATTACTCGATGCTTCGTCGACGCGGGTTCAACCTGCCGGAAATCGGGGTGGGGAGCGAGCAAAATAGGGAAGTTGTTGAACGAGCGCGCATTAATGAGCTCGAACGTGTGTATCAGGACGCGGAGAGGCACTATGAGCTTTTCTTGTTGACTGAGAGTTTGATCGAATACGATGAAATGTTCGCGATGTGGCGGCTGCGTCACGTGAAGATGGTAGAACGAATGATAGGCAGCAAAACAGGCACTGGCGGTAGCGAAGGCGCGGCTTATTTGAAGAGGACGGTTGATCGTAAATTTTTCCCTGAACTCTGGGAGCTTCGAAGTTATCTTAGTAAAAAGAGCGGGGGATATTAGGGAGATTGCCGATTGGCAATCGCAAAATCGGCAATCGGCAATCAATTGGGGGACGATATGGACGAACTTCTAGCCTGGCGAAAAGAATTTCCGATACTGGACAACACAGTCTATATGATCAGCCACTCTCTGGGCGCGATGTCCAGACGTACAAGGGATCGCCTTCAGGAGTATGCGGAGATGTGGTCTACTCGCGGTATCCGTGCGTGGGAAGAGGGCTGGTGGATGATGGCAACTTCCGTCGGGGACATGATCGGAAAAATCATCGGCGCCGGCGAAGGCGAGGTCGTCATGCATCCGAACGTATCCGTCTGTCAGTCGATCATCGCCTCTTGTTTAAACTTTAAAGGCGAACGCAACAAAATAGTCACTGAAAGCTTGAACTTTCCATCAAATCTATACATCTATCATTCGCTAGAAAGAGAGGGGGCCAGGGTAATAACGGTTCCGTCGGAGGACGGAATTACTGTGCCGCTAGAAAAGCTTCTCGACGCAATCGATGAACAGACGCTGCTGGTAAGCGTGTCTCACGTAATTTTTCGCAGTTCGTTTATTCAAGATCTTCATGCGATTACCCGACGCGCACACGAAGTTGGGGCACTGGTTGTTGCCGACATTTATCAGTCCGCCGGGACTGTCCCGCTAAACATTCGCGAGATAGGTTTAGATTTTGCGACTGGGGGCTCGGTTAAATGGCTTTGTGGTGGGCCGGGCGCTGGATATCTCTACGTTAAGCGAGAGCTCTGGTCGAAGCTTGAGCCACGCCTGACCGGATGGCTGGCCCACGAAGATCCGTTCGCATTTGAGATGGGTCCAAACAAGTACGCTGACAATATCTACCGGTTCCTTAACGGTACTCCATGCGTGCCTGCGATGTACGCCGCAAAGTCCGGATACGAGATTGTCAATGAGATCGGAGTCGAAAAGATTCGGGCAAAATCCATAAAGCAGACATCACGTCTGATTGAGGTTGTAGAGGAGTCGGGTTTCAAGATTAACTGCCCCAGGAAGGTCGAGGAGCGAGGGGGCACAGTGGTGATTGACGTACCCCACGGTCAACAAGTGACCACCGAGCTTTTGCGTCGAGATTTTCTTTGCGATTTTCGCCCGGGAGCAGGAATCCGGGTTGCTCCACATTTCTACACAAAAGATGAAGAACTCGAGCTTATCGTCCGGGAGATAAAGACTATTCTCGAAACAAAAGCTTACGAGCAGCATAGCGCTGCTCTTGCGCATTGACCGCCTTGCTTCACAGCACGTCACCGATCAGAAGGGATTCTTCATCCCCAGCTCACACAGATGGGTTGACTCAGGTGAGTTGACCTGAGTGGTATTGCCTGCTATCAATCTTGCGTCGCGACTGCAACCCTCAGAAGCAAGAGTGTGTCGTGATGTCGAAGTCAAAACTGTTTAGCATTCTCCTCCTCATCATTCCGCTGATCATTCCCGGGATATTTTCAACGTCGCGCGTCAGCGCAATAGAACTCGTAGACGTGTCGACGCATTTCATCGATGTGCCGGCTGGCTCGTTTGGCACAGGAACAATCAAGCTTGCGGCGACTCTTTACCAACCTCGGTTTTTCCCGTTTGCGCCGGCGGCTATCTACATTCATGGATGGGGCGGCCACAGGCTGACCGGTGAAGATAATCTTGCATACTACATTGCCGCCGGCGGCTATACCGTGCTCTCTTACACAGCGCGTGGCTTTGGTGATGGGGAATCCGGTGGCAGGGTGACACTTGCGGGGCCCGATGAACTCAATGACCTGCGGGCGGTGGTTGATTGGTTGCTCAACGATCCCGATCACGTTATCGGGCCTCGTGTCACTAAGATTGGGGTTTTGGGCGGATCATATGGCGGGGGCCATTCATTTCAAATCGCCTCGGATCCTCGAGTTTCGGCAGTGATACCGCTGGTGGGCTGGACTGACCTGGAACAAGCGCTATTCCCAAATGGCGCAATCAAGTATCGTCTTGGTATAGCCGAATTTTATTCCGGGCTCGATCAACAAGTAGGGCAGCCGCCTTTTTTCAACTACAGCCAGCTCCAGTTTGATTTATTCGATGCAGCGGCCGATGGCAGTCTTCCGGATCGAAAGACAAGAGACAGTTTGCGAGCACGTTCGATAGCCTCGCGCGACCAGAATGGACAGGAGATTCTTGACTCCTCGCGACAGCCTGCGGCTCCGACATTCATTATTCAGTCCTGGGATGACTACCTCTTTCCATCGAGTCAGGTTCTCGATGTTTTCAACCAGATAACGGCCCCGAAACAGATTTATTTGGGAAGGCGCGGGCATCCCCCTGGAGGAAACCAATTCGAAGGTGAGGACCTGTACATAGCAACACAGGTTCTGCGATGGTTCGATCACTACTTGCGGGGAATCGGGGGCACCGATTCGAGAAATGTAACCAGCGCACCTGCTCCATTCTCGGTTGTTCCGTTCACAGCAAAACAATTTCCTTCAGATGAAATCGTTTCTTCTCCGCTCTTTTTGAAGGCCGGCGGCACTCTGTCTCGTAAGAAAAAAGGACCTGTTGAACAGGAGAGTGCCGGTGCGATTTTTCATCCTGAGCGAATCAGAAGCTCACGAGCTGGAACCGAAATACCTTCTCAGAGCGATATGTTAAGTGGGCACGCGGAGGCGATTAACGGCGTGCCTCAACGGCTCGAATACACATTTGCGCCCTGGACCACGGAGACCGAGATTATCGGGATGAGCGACTTCTCACTGTTCGTAAGCAGTCCGACGTCAACCGATGTAGATCTTGTCGTCCGAACCTTCGACGTTTCGCCAGATGGATCAGAGACTGAAATAACGATCGGTGTAACGAGAGTTACTGGTCTCGGAGCCGGTGAAGTGCGCCAGGTGCTTTTCCGGGATTTCGGAGACGATTGGGTTTTTGGACCTGGCCACTCGTTGAGGCTGAAGGTTTCGAATGTTGACTTCCCGGAGTTCAGACCACCAGGCGCAAACGACAATCTTCCGTCTCAGATCACTATTCACACGGGAAAGAAGTTTCCTTCAAGCATGTGGATTCCGGTGAGAGCGAAATGAACTTGTGCCTGCGCGTGCTTTGCGGTCAGCGGCGTCTTTCCGCGAAATGAGCATTACAGTTCCTTAGAACAGGGTTTCGCACAAAGACGCCAGGAACGCAAAGCACGCTGAAGAAAGCACGCTGAAGAAACTACCTACTGCCGGGCTCGAGCTACGAGAAGAACTTCCCGTTTCGCTCTTCGCCGACTTCGGCGTACACCACGTTTGAGGTGTTTGCCGGGTCGGATTGAAACTCGAATCCATCCTCCTCGGCTGACCATTCGACCGTAGCGTTGGTAGGCAAGAACAACCCGGTGAAGCGTTGGTCCGGTGCGTCGTTCCGAAGCCGATTTCTTCCCGTAGGGCCGCTCCAAACAACATCGAAAGAAACCTCGGCCTCTACTGAAGGACCGTCGGCGAGTGCGTTGCAAATATCGTGATAGTCTTCCGTCTCCAGATCGGTCACTTGCATTCTCGCCCGCCCGGCGCCGACGTTAACGTCAACACTGCTGTCCGGAATCTTTACGATCCAGAACAAGCCGTTATCCAGGACCCCAGGATTGAAGTCATGAATCTGAGGACCAAACTGGCCCTCAAATAGGTCAAGTCATATCAGACAGAACGTAGCGTGACGATTCTTGCCGTCTTCGCCAGCGTATACGCCCTGCATGAAGCGCAGATCGACTTCGAAGGTGAGGGGAGTGGTAGCACCCGTTACTGTGTTGCGACCTGTGCCGGTTCCGTCGATAACTGCATAGCCGATCAGGCCGTTGAAGTCGAAGATCCCGGATCGATCGGTGTTTGGTGGATCAAACACATTCGGGGCAAAGTTGTGAAAGATTTCCGTTGCAGGTAATCCACAGAGTTGATCGGCAGTGAAGCCTCCGGGAATTGCTTTCGGAGTAGCGCCTGGAACCGAGGCTCTGGCGGGCATCCAACCTTGAGAACCTATAAGCACCCCACCCGCGGCTGCCGCCGATGCCTGTAAAAAGGTGCGCCGCGAGAGAGCTTTTTGCCAGAAGTGAGAATGTCCAGAATGTCGGTGGGTGACTGTACCCTTATGTGGTTGAACACGCGCACCGCGACCCGGATACCTGAGTGAGGAAGCGATTTCGGGGCTCATTTTCTTTGTTCTCCTTCGCGTAAAGGGCTGGAGTGTAGCTTCAGAAATGCATCAAGAAGGGTGATCGGGGAAGAGAAGTAAATCCCACTGACCTGCGGCGCTCAGTAACAAGGAATCGGAGCGCGCTGAGTTCTGAGTGGCTGAACTGGCCGGCGGAATTCGATCAGCCATCCCGTCTGATGCGACAGTCTTCTTTTACTGCTACACGAAGGGGTTGTCAAATATTAACTTTGGTGGAGAAAACCGTAGTTTCTTTTCAACATCAACGAGTCTGCCGTAACACCGGTAAGGCAGAAGGAAGTAAGCAGTAGGCACTAGGAAGTAGGAAGTAGACAGTAGGAAGTAGGAAGTAGGCGGTAGGAAGTAGGCAGTAGGCAGAAGGCGGTAGGCCTCCGGGATGGGAAAACTAAAGATGGCGGTTATCGCTGCTGCCGCTTTCTGCCAACTGCCTACTCCTTTCGGCGTACTGCCTACTCCCTACTTCCTACTCCCTATGCCTACTTTCTACTCCCTACCGCTTTCTGCCTACTTTACTGCGCGGCCGGGGGCGGTGTACTTGCCTGATCCTTTAAGTAAGTCGTGACAGCACGAACCGTCGCGACAAAACTCTGCACCTGCTGCTTGAGCTCCTCCGACGTCACCTTCTTCATTGCTGTAGGCACGTCAAAGAGAGTCGCATCTGGTGTGAGCTGAACGCTGTCTGCAACGGTCGTAATCCGCGCCCCCGCTCCGCTGGACGATATCGTCTCAATCTCGGAGCGCAACGGCAATCCCGTTTCCTGATCAACATAAACGATGCTGTCCGCTTGCGCGGTTCCAACTTTGGTGTGTGTATCAGCCGCGCCTTTAAGCCGGTATTTTACAACCGTCCGCCCGTTCATTGTTTCCGTTCCCAGTTGTTCGTATTGAGTCTTCTCCTTCACACGCTGGACAACAGCTGCCGGACTCATTACATCACCGAGCTGAAAGCCGAGCTCTGCGGGATCGAGCTCCACGTACTGATTGCGTGCGGGGAAAATCAGATACTTGAGTGTCGGCTTTTCCAGGTAGATCACTTCGCCGACCGGGTCGGGAAGCTTGAACGACACACGGCGTTCGGCTCCCGTCCTCGCAAACGAGAACTGCAGCGGAGGAATATTAGCTTGAGGCGAATTTCCGGTCGGCTGAATCGTGATGGTGTTAACTATGCTGTAGCTTTCCGGCTCTCTTGCTTCGACCGCGCTCGACATCGGCGCCGGCATCGTGTTGGCATTACCGATCGGCGTGTTTGAGTTTGTGTTCGTAACAGTGCTTGTTCCTGCGTTAGTACATCCCAATAAAACTAGTGACGCAAACCCTACCAGTACAATGAAAGCAATCACAGAGTGATTCTTTTTTATCTTGGTATGCATCGTCTCCTCCTACTGAGTCAAAGGCATCAAAACATTCTACTCACGTCCACCTGAACTGCGGGGTTCCGCACATCTCCACTGATGTCGATCGGCACGGAGACTCGGTTGTTTGTCTCCAGGATGGTCACTACGAGACCCAGAGCCGGGTTAAGCGATTTGACGCGGGAAGTTGCTTCGGGCGACAAGACTACGGTCGCTGGATAATGAACGATTAGCGACGAATCAACTTTGAAACTACCTTCCTGCGCGCTCGCATCGCCAAGCCCGTCGAGTTGCTGAATCTTCAGGCCGGTGGTACGAACTGTCCCCTGAGATATCTGGAAATTGGTTTCGAGGTTTGCCAAAGCGGTACCTGGATTCATGTCGCCAATTTCATCGACCTTTAGAGCTCGTGCTACGCGCTCACTTAAGTTGATAGTGCGAATGTCCAGGTTGTCGATCGACATACGGCCCTGGCCGGTGATCGGAGCGTCTGTGCTCGATAAGATCTCGCCTTCTATCGCAAGCGCGCCGATGGTAATGTTCTGGGTTTCGATCGGTCCGGGTCCGACCGATCCGCTCACCGATAGCGGGACCGATCCGCTGGCATTTATCTTGAGGTCGAATGGCAACCTGGCAACCAGTCGATCGCACTGGTCATTTCCCTGGGAGCTAAAAGTTATTGCGCCCTTAGCCTGAGTATTGACTTTTGAGTCGGCACTTGATTGTGGCGTCAACCAGGCTTCCAGCACGACATTTTTATAAACGGCCTCCGGCGTTCCTTCTTCGGTGTAATCCTTGACTCTGACCGTAGCATCAATGACCTTGATTTCGCGGATCATTGATTCCTGGATCTGAGAGCCAGACGGGATCCAAATGGCTGCGCCATAAGAAATCGTCTCTGAAGGGAGTGTCAGCGATGCAGACTGTTGGGAAGTTTGCTTTCCTAGCGTCGTCCAATTCCAGGCTCCACGACTGTTCTTTACAAGATGAATCTCGGGTGTCTGAAGTTCTATGGAATCAATAATAATTCTTCTATGAGACACGTATTGAATGACATTTAAGCCAGTTTGCACTTTCTCTGCTTTAAGAAAGACATCACCGCCGAATTGAGGATCCTCTTCGACTGTGAGCCCCGAAATAATCAGATGAGGTTTAGGCACCAGGTTGATACGTGCCGAGCCGATCGAGACTTTTCGGCCGAGTGTCGCCGCCAGTTTTTGTTCTACCGGGCTCTTTAAAGGGGCGAGTGGCACGAATGGTATGATGACGATCACAGCTATGATGACTGCGATCATTAATAACAGCTTACCTGCAAATCCTCGTCGCATTGACAGTTGAGCTCCAGCCGGAAAAATGCGTTTTGTTAAATGTCGGGCTCAGTGGAACGCTTTGGCGTTTCGTAGCGCTCAGGGTTGCTGATCAATTCCATTTAGCAGGTTGCAAGACCCGATGTTGCGTTTTAGTACGCCTAATCTCCTCCGCACACTGAATATGCAACTGGCGCGCCCGCGACGACGTTGGAACGCAACTCATTGTGAGTAGACTGAGTACATTTACCGGTCGGGTTTTCGCTTTACATCGCGTCAGCTTTACCCGTAATATCAACCGGCAATAATTAGATCTGCTGGAATCAGACCCGGTGTACCGTAGACTGTCTAGTCTGCGGCGACCACTTCAGGCAAGTACTTCAGATCGACAACGCCGCAGACTAGACAGTCTACGGTACACTGCGATCCGACGGAGTCTCCGATGAATGAAAGCAGGCCCGCCGATCCGCTCATTACTTTGCTAAAATCATCGCTCGGCATCGACGGTACTCTGACGTTCGGGCATCTTGTACTCTACACGTCTTTTGGAGTTGTTCGCGGCCGCATAGGTTTGACCTTCGCTCAAGGTCTCATTGGTAAGGAGAGTGAAGCCGACACGCTCGCAGAGTACGAAGTGATTGAGCTCAACGATGTCACTGTAGAGCACTATTCGAATCATCTTGCAAATGCTAGCTTTGATCGATTGTATGTGCGGTTGTCTGATGTGTTGGGCTTCGCGCTTGTGGGAAATCATGGTTCGGGATAGCTCCAGAGTCAAGCAACTTGATCGCATTGACGAGTTCGCACAACATTGTTAGTTTCAGTGTTACGGATCCCAACGTTAACGTCTCAAACAAGGAGGGAAAGAATGGCTCGAAGAATTCTTGGTCTTAGCATAGTGCTTCTGCTGGCAGGAGCTGCTTTTGCAGCTAAAGAAGTCAAGAGCGTTAAGTTAACCGGTTATCTTATTGACAACGCCTGCTCAGCCCGAGCAAATAGTGACGGCGGCGCCGAAAAGGTCAAGGCCCATACCGTCAAGTGCGCAATGATGCCCAATTGCGAGAAGAGCGGGTATGCCCTGTATGCAGACGGCAAGCTGTATAAACTGGACGAGGCCGGCAACAAGAAGGCCGTCGAACTGTACAAGGCCACTAAGGTTGAGCGCGGCTTGCAGGTGTCGGTTGAAGGTGAAGTAGATGGTGACTCCCTCAAAGTAAAGAGCATGTCGGAGGTGGCTGGGGGATAGAGCTGTCGAAATAACGCTTCGAACGTAGCATAGACTTTTGCGTGTGAGTGGGTTTCTTAAAACGCGATCAACCTCGTGATGAAGGAACACACGTTGAAGTCTATGCTACTTCACTTTGATAACCACGAGCGTAAGATCATCATGAGGCGGGACCTCGCCGCACCAGTCCCTGACGCTCTCTACGATTCGCTCGCTTAGTTGTTGAGCAGAAACATTAGACGAGCAATCGATAATCCCACGTAAGCTCGCCTCGCCAAACTCTTGTCCATCCGCATTGAGAGCTTCTGTCACGCCATCCGTATATGCGACTAACAGGTCGCCGCTTTCCATCTGGATTGTTTCCTGTTCGTAAACACAATTGTTGAATGCGCCGATGATAGGACCGCCCTTGGTAAGCAAAGTGACGTCGGCAGGGGTTCTGTCATTCTCAAGATTATCGTCTCTATTAGGACCAGCGATTGTACCGGCATAGCTTACGCTCCTGGCTTTTGCCGTTCTGCCTGCCCTGACGAGCAACGGCGGATTATGCCCGGCATTAACATAAGTCAGCTGCGCGGTTCGCTCATCAAACTGTGCGTAGAAGAACGTCGCATAACTGCTTGCGTCCGTGGACACATGCAGGAGTCGATTCATGGCCGACACCAGTTCGGTCAGATTGCCATTCGCGTTTTGTGCCTGGCTCCTGAGCGATGCCTGCACAGTGCACATTAATAGCGCCGCCGAGATCCCTTTACCTGCCACATCAGCGACCGCGATTCCGACCTTGCCGTGGTCAAGTTCTATGAAGTCATAGTAGTCACCACCGACACCGCGGGCTGGGTAGCAAACACCTGATAGTTCCAGAGAGCTCATCTGCGGCGGGCACTCGGGGAATAATCGCTGTTGAACCGTCGTGGCGATCGCAAGCTCGTGTCTCAGACGCTCTTCGACTGCGATCTCCTGTACCAACTCGGCATTCTGAATAGCGAACGCCATTTGCAACGCAACCGCCATCAACAGATGTCGATCATCACGAGAGAAAGGAAGGTCGCCAAGCCGCGGACCCAGCGAGACGACCCCTAGCAACTGGTCCTTTGTTGCGACTGGAAGCAGCAGCGCCGACCGCAACCGACGAAGAGTCTCGTTCTCGCGACGGCGAAGATCATTCATTGCCAGCTCACTGGAAAGCAAGTTTTGCGTCCAGGGCTGATACTTGTCGAAATCCACCGGAAGAGGATGTGCAAACCTGCTCATTCGTTGAACGAGCGCTCCATCGGGTGACAGCGTTAGAGTGGGATCCCGATGCGTTGTGCTTATCCCGTCGATGCTTAATTGAGACGAGATCGCGCAGGTGTAGTCGCCGGTTTCCTGATCGCGCAAAAAGATCGTGACATTCTCTGCATGCAGAGCGTCCTGGATCTTCGCCACCGCACGCTCGAGTAGTTGATCGACCGTCGCGACGCGTCGCATCTCCATCCCGAGCTCTGAAAGTACTTGCTGCGCATCATAAGACTCGCGGAAAAACTTGCGGTCTATGATTGGCATCACCCGTTGATTCAGGAAGGTCAACGCCGCGATTGCCAGCGCAGTAGCTGCCATAGTGACAACGATGTCTGCGCGGTCCCCGAGTTTATCGATAGCAGCAAGGCGGCTTCCAGTTAGTAAAAAGCTCAGAACCGCAAACACCACCAGTGCCTGAACGATGATGAAGCCACGCGACACCAGGAGGTATCGTACGCTTCGACGCAGGATCAGCCGGACTGGGATTACCTGGTGTCGGATAATTGCGTATGCGAAAGACAGTGGAAAGAGCGGAAACGCAAAGAGAGCTGCAACCACCAGACCGCGCGCTAGTGACGGGCTGGTCCTTCGCAGATTGAAAAGAATAAACAGACTAATAGTTATAAAGATCGGCAAAAACCCCGCGATGCTTCCTGCCACCACAACCCGCATCTTTCGCCGTGAAGCTCGACCGGCCTGCCGATAATTGATCAGCAACGAGAACAAGCCGCCAGTGAGGTATGCGATGGCAACTACAGCTGTGATGAATGTCATCCCCGGAGAGGTGAATTCCGAAGGCGTGCCGCGCGAGAACGCCGTGGTGATATTGAGCAAACCCCAATACGGCAAAACCGTTAAGGCCTGCGGTAAATACAGGTATGCTTCAAGTCGCGGGTATTTCCTTATAATCGGTGAAGGCTCGGGAAAAATTTGGAAAAAGTGAAAGAATACTGGCCAAAGGAAGAGCGAGGCGAGATGAACGGCAAGCATTACCCCCACCATTGATGGTGACTCACCCGCGTACGAGGGCTGGATAGCGTAAATGGCGCCGGTAAACATCCCAAACATCAGCGCAAGCAACAGCGCCTGCTTGTCATCAGGCTTGAGTAGGAAAACTATAAGGCCTGTCAGAAGAAAAATGTTGGGGATGACCAGGCTCAATGCGCCGTTGATTATCCAGAAGACAAGCGGAATTGCCTGCGAGGAGAGCGTAACTTCGAAAGGAATACCGCTCCGTCTGGCAACCACTGTATAAGGTCTTCCTGGATCAACATTATGAAAGATTTTATAGACATCCAATGCCTGTCTGATTGGCTGCCCGTTGATCGCGACAATCTCGTCTCCGATGCGAAGCCAGGGCGCTATGTCAGTATTCAAATAGCGGTCGACCAGCACCTGATCCCCGACCTGACGCGCAACCCATCCGGGATCGCTCTCCATCCCTAACAGTGCGAACGACTTGAGCAGACGGGCGCCACCATACACCAGCAGCAGCGCGAAAAAAACCGCACCAAGACCAAATTGGAGCCGCCTCTTCATAAGAGTCAGTCCTCGAACGAGTCAATATACCAAACTCATTACACTCTCCACTACGCCCCATCGTTCGACAAAGATGCATGAACCGACGAGCCCGATTGGTTACTAGTGGAGTGTATCCTTGACTTCGCTAGTACGAATATTGTACAATGAGGCATGTCCAATGAACCAATTCAACTGACTGCC
>Ga0126382_10000087_pt1 | contig 31022 bp, 34 predicted proteins | sample PanSoiMetPlot_30_FD_92548 | JGI IMG/M metagenome (GOLD analysis project Ga0126382, IMG submission 92548) | Tropical forest soil microbial communities from Panama - MetaG Plot_30 | ecosystem: Environmental > Terrestrial > Soil > Tropical forest > Bulk soil | place: Panama | collected 2016-02-17
GAGGAACGCTACGGTCTTGCCCTTAGTGCGCAAGGCAAACCGAGTGTAGTGTATTGTACACATTGGTGTTCGCTGGTCCGCGCTACAGCGCCGATCTCAGGCGGGCCAAAATCAATGATCTGATAGTCGGCTCTATTCCTTCTTTTGTGCATCAGGTGCAGGCGATGACCGACACCCACGATCATATGTACGGTAGGGGCTCGGAAGAAGCTTTTTAGGGCCCCATCTCGACGTTTTGCTAGCTGCTGTGGTGAGACAGGTGAGGGCCAAGGCACCAGAGCGCGAACCTCATGATGGCCGCACCATGTGCGCAGGTCGCAAAACAAGCGTTATAGGCAACGTGACAAGCACCAGGCCGGCAACGACCGCGAGCGCTGCCGGAACGCCTACCGCATCGCCCAGCAGGCCATTAATCGCCGGCGACACCGCGCCCGCCCCGATCGTGCCAGTGTAGAAGATACTGAAAGCGCGTTGACGCCAGGCCGGCTCGACGAGATCGGGCACCGAGCCGTAGAGTACCGAGGACGTGCCGTTGAGCGCCACTCCGACAACAGGAAGCAACACAAACGCAGCTTCGAGTGGCAGAGGCAGGAGCACGATAATGCCGATGGCTGTCACTGTTTCGGTCAGCCATACGGTCGCTACCGCGCCAATGCGAGCACCGATGAAGGCACAGACCAGCTTTCCCGCTGCCCCACCAGCAAAGACCAATGTCAGCGCCAGACCTACGCTTTGAATGCTTGCGCCCTTCGCGGTGAGCACGAAAGGCAGGAACGTGAGGAAGGCCATGCGCGTCGCGCTATCAATGACTCCCACCGACAACAACAACGGAAACGCGTAGGCTCGCCTGACACCGCGCGTAGGCTCGGCCTTGTTGCCCTTGCGCATCAAGGACGCATCATCGCGGAATCGCGGCATGGTTACAAAAATTGCGACCGCCGCGATTGACCCAAGAGCGCCGAGTAAAATCAGCGCGTGTCGCCAGGGCATCATAATGAACAATAACGTCGCCGCCGCCGGTAAAGTCATTTTTCCAATGTCGCCAGCAAAATTATAGGTCCCCAACGCCCTTAATGAGCGGCTGCCCGCGAAGGCATGGGCTATAAGGGATGACGCAAGCGGATGTTGAGTGCTGGCGCCGAGACCGCCGACGAACAGTGCCGCCACCACAAAGGTCACATTATCGCTGAGACCGGCAAAAACATAACCAAGACCAGCGAGAGCGGTACCGAGCCCAAGCACGGCCGTCGCACCGAATCGTTCTGCCAAAAAGCCCGCCGGAATTTGGAAGCCTGCCAGTGTGCCGGAAAAGACCGTCTTCATCAGTCCGAGAGCGGCAAACCCCAGACCAAATTCGCTTTGCCAGATGGGAAGCATCACATAGACCAAATCGGTGTAACCGTCGTGCAAAGCGTGCGCGCCACAGGCGACGCCAAGCGCGCGCCGCTTGGCACCCTTTGCAGAGTGCAGTTCTGGCACTGTCGCGTCGTCGGCAGTCGCGCTCATGCGTCCCACCCTAACAGAAAGAACGATGCTCAGGTCGCAAACCTGAAATGCATCACGTCGCCATCGGCAACAACGTAATCTTTGCCTTCCAGGCGCATTTTACCGGCCGCGGCCGCGCCCGCCTCACCGCCATAGGCGATGTAGTCGTCGTAGGTGATGGTTTCGGACCGAATGAAGCCGCGCTCGAAGTCGGTGTGGATCATGCCCGCCGCCTGCGGCGCCTTGGTGCCTTGCGTAACAGTCCAAGCTCTCGTTTCCTTTGGCCCAACGGTGAAATACGTCACCAGATGCAGCAGCGCATAACCCGCGCGGACGAGACGATCGAGACCGGTTTCCTTGAGACCGACGGCTTCGAGAAATTCCGCGCGTTCGGCTGCCGGCAAAGTAGCGATCTCAGATTCGATTTTAGCGGAGACCACGACCGCGACCGCACCTTCTTCCCTGGCCCGTTGCTCGACTTTGCGGGAATAATCACTACCAGTCGCCCCGGCTGCCTCATCCACATTGCAGGCATAGAGAACCGGGGCCGACGTAAGCAGCCCGAGGGAGTGAAACAGCTTTTCCTCTTCGGGTCTGCGCTCGACCATCCGTGCGGGCTTACCCTCACGCAGTAAAATCAGCGAACGGTTGACAAGATCGATTGTTTCCTTGGCCAGCCTGGCGTCTTCGCCAACGCCCTTGGCCTTTTTCTCCAGGTTGTCGATGCGCTTTTCCAGGCTGTCGAGATCGGCCAGCATCAATTCGGTTTCAATAATCTCGATATCGGCGATCGGGTCTATCTTGCCCTCCACATGCGTGACGTGGTTATCATTAAAGCAACGCACCACATGAATAATGGCGTCGACCTCGCGGATGGCGGCGAGGAACTGGTTGCCCAGGCCCTCGCCTTTGGAGGCTCCGCGAACGAGCCCGGCGATATCGACGAACGTAATGCGCGTTGGAATTATCTGCTCCGATTTCCCTAGCACCGCCAGCTTGCAAAGCCGCGAATCCCGCACGGCGATTTCGCCCACATTTGGCTCGATAGTGCAGAACGGATAATTGGCGGCCTGCGCCGCCGCAGTCTGCGTAAGGGCATTGAAGAGCGTCGACTTGCCGACATTCGGCAGGCCGACGATGCCGCACTTGAATCCCATGGCGAATTTTCTCGTTAGTTAGATTGTTTTACTCGGAGCCAGACAGGTCCTCGTCCGCGACGAATCCTTTGACTTCCATGGCGAGATAAATTTTATTTTGAAAAGTTGAATTCTTGCCTGCAATCAGCAGGGCGACATTGTCGGCGACGATGTCGCACAGGGCTTCCACCCATGGCCATTCGCTCTTGGCAAAATCCTGCAACACGTAGCGCTGCATTAGGTTTTTGTCGCCGGGATGACCGACGCCAAAGCGCACGCGATAATAGTCGTTGCCGACATGTTCGGAGATCGAACGCAGCCCGTTGTGGCCGGCATTGCCCCCGCCGCGTTTTACCCGGACCTTGCCGGGCGGCAGTTCGACCTCATCGTGAAACACGACGATGTCGCCGGGGACGAGCCTATAGAAATTCGCAGCCTCCGCGACCGCTCTTCCTGACTCATTCATATAAGTGCCGGGCAAGAGCAGTAATATGCGTTCGCCCGCGATGTTGCCTTCCACTGCGACGCCCTGGAAGCGTCGCCGCCACGGCGAAATGTCATGGCGGCGCGCAATCGCCTGCACCGCCATGAAACCGATATTGTGACGGTTGCCAGCGTGACTGGGGCCGGGATTCCCGAGACCGACAAAAAGCAGCATGGCGTCAACGGCGTTGGCTTACAGAGTGCGCATGATCTTTTTCGAAAACCGGTACCCGTCCCCGATCGGGGCCGAGGACATGCTTTTCCGATTACGCAAACGCTGACGACGAGGCTTGAGCAAATCCTCACTTCTTCTCGGGCTTAGCGGGTGCAGCAGGCGCGGCCACCGGAGCAGCGCCAGCAGCAGCGGCCGCACCAGGCGCAGCAGTCGGTGCCGTACCGGGAGCCGCACCTTCCGCGACGGGCGCAACGCCAGCCGCCGCAGCTGCGGCGGCAGCAGCTGCAGCAGCTGCGGCAGCTTCGGCAGCGGCTCTCATTTCTTCCGCATAGCCGGAGGGCGGCACCACGGTGACCAATGTCATGTCGGGACGACCGATCACACGCACATTGTCAGGCAAGGTCACATCGGTGAGATGCTTCGAGTGATTGATATCGAGGCTGGAAATATCGACATCGATCGACTCTGGAATCGCATCCACCGGACACATCACCTCGACCGTATGCGTGACGATGTTCACCGCACCGCCGCGTTTCACACCGGGCGCCTGATCGGCTTTGAGCACATGTACTGGAATGTGCACGCGGATGGTCGCGCCTTCCGAGACGCGCAGGAAGTCGACGTGCGTCGGCAAATCTTTGATCGCGTCGAGCTGAAAGTCGCGCGGAATCACCCGATGCTTGGTGCCGTCCACATCGAGATTGTAGAGCGTGGTAAGGAAGCGCCCGGCATAGATGCGCTGGCGCAGCTCACTATGGTCGAGCAGGACCATGAGCGGGGGCTTGTTCTCTCCATAGATCACACCCGGCACTTGGCCGGCGCGGCGCGCAGCCCGAGCGGCCCCTTTGCCGCCTTTCGGACGCGCCGTCGCCTTCAATTCCTGGACGGTCGCCATCTTGAATCCCTTCATCTAAGCCAATGGAAAAGGCGGCATTTTTGCCGCCTGCGAACGCGGCAAGCCTCCAGGGGTGCCGGGGGCCGCGAACGGGGCGGGTTATAACGGCAGCGCTCCGAAAGGGCAAGAAATCCGCTGGGGCCGCCGGTCGCCGCACCTAGTCGACAGCCGAATTCTTGGGCTTTTTGGCGGGTTTGTTGGCCTTGGCCTCCAACGCCACGATGCGCGTCTTCAAGGTCTCATTTTCCTCCCTGGCCAGACGCGCCATTTCCTTGACCGCCTCAAATTCTTCACGCTGGACCACGTCGAGATCGCGCAAAATTCGCTCCGCCTGAGTGCGAAACAGTGTATCGAATTCACGCCGCACCCCTTGTGCTACTCCGGCGGCGTCATTCATCAAGCGCGCCATCTCGTCAAAAAAACGATTGCTGGTCTGGGTCATATTCGCCTCCGACACGGGGTAGGCCCTCACAATGGCGATCCGGTCGTGCCGCCGCAAGAGCAGGCATGCTAGCACTAACCTGCAGGTGCTCACCGATTAGGACATCGCGATGCCTTTACTTGTTATTCCGTATCCGGCCTTCGATCCGGTGCTGGTGCGCCTTGGACCGCTTGCCATTCACTGGTACGCCCTGGCCTATATCTTTGGCATTCTAGTCGGCTGGGCTTACGCCCGTCTTCTCATTCATTCCGAAAAATTGTGGGGTGGCAAAGCGCCCATGACGGTCGCCGATTTTGACGATTTCGTCCTGTGGGTCACGCTGGGCATTATCATGGGCGGCCGTATCGGTTACGTGCTTTTTTACAATCTTCCGCATTTCATCGCGCACCCGTTGGAGATCTTTGAATTGTGGAATGGCGGCATGTCATTCCACGGCGGTTTTATCGGTTGCGTCCTCGCAGTTCTACTGTTCGGGTACAAGCGTGGCATTTCGGTCCTTTCGCTTGGTGACATCACTTGCGCGGTCGGGCCGATCGGCTTGTTCCTCGGCCGGATTGCCAATTTCATCAACGGCGAATTGTGGGGGCGTCCCACGGACGTCCCTTGGGCGATGATATTTCCGAATGGCGGACTGGAACCGCGACATCCGAGCCAACTCTATGAGGCTACTCTGGAAGGCCTATTGTTGCTCGCAGCGCTGACCGTGCTGATACAACGCGGTGCGCTAAGGCGGCCTGGCCTTATCATCGGCTGTTTTGCTGTGGGCTACGCAGCTGTACGCACGTTTTGTGAATTCTTCCGCGAGCCCGACGTACAACTCGGCTTTCTGTTCGGCGGCGCGACCATGGGACAATTGTTATCGGCGCCTCTGTTTCTCGCCGGTGTCGCATTCATCATCTATGCGCTGAAAGAGCATCGCGGCGGAGACGATAGTGGATGGAAATTCGGCGCTCGAAACTGAAATCCGCCGCCGCATCCTGGCCAGCGGCCCGATGCCGGTCGCGGAATATATGGCGCTCTGCCTGTCCGACCCTTCGCGCGGCTACTACACCACCCATGATCCGTTTGGCGCGCGTGGCGATTTCATCACCGCGCCCGAAGTGAGCCAGATGTTTGGCGAACTGATCGGGTTGTGGATAGCCGCTGTGTGGAAACAGATGGGCGTGCCAGAGAACGTGCGGCTGATCGAGCTTGGCCCCGGGCGCGGCACACTGATAAAGGACGCTTTGCGCGCAGCGCAAATTCTCCCGGAATTCCGAGCAGCCATCGTGGTGCATCTGGTCGAGATCAGCCCGATTCTGCAAGCGCAGCAGGAAAAAGCGCTTGAAGGCACAGCCGTTCCGATATTCTGGCATTCCGCGCTTACCGAAGTGCCAAAAGGACCTGCGATCATCTTCGCTAACGAATTCTTCGATGCCTTGCCGGTCAATCAGGCCGTAAAAACCGAGCGCGGCTGGCACGAACGTCGCGTCCAGATTGACTCCTCCGGCCAACTCGCTTTCACAATTGCGCCGGAGCCAATTCCGTTTTTCCAGACTCTGCTGCCACCAGCATTGCGCGCCCCGCGTGCTGGCGCGATCTTCGAATGGCGCGCTGATACTATGGCCATAGAGCTTGGCCGGCGGGTTGCCGATGATCGAGGCGCGGCTTTGGTGATCGACTATGGTCACACCGAAACCGGTCTTGGTGAAACTTTGCAAGCGGTAGGCGAGCACGCCTATGCTGACCCCCTTACATTTCCCGGTAGGCTCGACCTGACCGCGCATGTGGATTTCCAGTCATTGTCTCGGGCTGTTGAGGCGATGGGCGCAGACGGCTTCGGCCCAATCGAGCAGTCGCAATTTCTGCGGCGCCTCGGTATCGAACATCGTGCTGCAGCTCTAAAGGCAAAGACCAAGCGCACCACGGAAATCGACCAGGCGCTCGCGCGCCTGATTGGCCGAGATCGCAATGCCATGGGCGAGCTATTCAAGGTCGCTGCCTTCGCTCATCCCGCAGTTGGCATACCCCCTGGCTTCGAAGCCGAATAACTAGCCGCGCGCCCTTGAGCACATTATCTATTCGACTAACCGAAGCGTGGGGTGGCCGGATTAAATCGATGCTACAGGCTGCCATACTCGCTCCGCTCGCGAATGTTCGTCATGCTTTCTTCACCCGCTCCGGCGGCGTTTCGCTGGGCGTGTACGCCACACTCAATGGCGGCGTTGGCTCCAATGATAAGCCGGAAAACGTCGCCGAAAACCGCGCACGCATGGCGGCAATATTAGGCGTGAGTCCGGGTCGCCTGCTGACGGCATATCAGATCCATTCGCCCGACGTCGTTGTAGCGGACGAGCCGTGGACGCGCGACACCCGCCCGCGGGCGGACGCAATCGTCACGCGGGTACCCGCTTTGGCGATCGGAGTATCGACCGCCGACTGCGGACCGCTGCTGCTTGCCGATAGTGAGGCGGGAGTAGTAGGCGCCGCCCATGCAGGTTGGCGCGGAGCGCTCACAGGCGTGATTGAAGCAACCATCGCAGCGATGGAGCGCATTGGCGCCGATCGCAACGGAATTACCGCCGCACTCGGTCCAACCATCCGGCAAGCGAATTATGAAGTCGGTCCGGAGTTTGTTGCGCGCTTCCTTGCAGCCGATCCCGCCAACAGACAATTCTTCGCGCAATCGCAGCAACCAGAGCACGCGATGTTTGATCTCGCAGGCTATATCGGCGAACGCGTCCGGCGCGCCGGAATCATTCAATTCGAAGACCTCGGCCTGTGCACTTATGCAGAGCCAGAACGGTTCTTCAGTTATCGGCGCACAACTCGCAATGGCGAGCCGGACTATGGGCGGCACATCAATGCCATTACTCTCGTCGACTAAGGCGACCGCGACGATTGCGGCTGGACTCTGCTTGGGCCTTTTAGCTACGCTTTATATTGGCCGCAAGATTTAAAGACCGAAAGAAAAGGCCGCGGGGGTGTCTATGGCGCGGAGTTGGGATCGCCGCGCGAGTGGCGGGTTGTTGCGCGTTTCGCGATCAACGTGGTTGTTGGCCACAATCTGCACGCTCGTGCTGGCCGGATGTAATCGCGATAACCAGGCTGTTTCGATCGCGCAACCACGCGGCGCCAGCGTTGCTTTTGATTCGCTCGATGGCCTGCCGCCTGGCCAATTCCGGAAACTGGTACAGAATCTCAACGACGAAGCCCAGACTCGCCGCCTCGCGGTAATCTCTCGCGAACAATCGTCCGCCTACCGTGTGCGTGGCTATCTCGCCGTTAAGGTGACGAAGCATCAAACCACAGTCTCCTGGGTATGGGACGTTTTTGATCAGGATGAGCACCGCGCTCTGCGCATCAGTGGCGAGGAGACCGCGAATGTTCGATACCGTGACGCCTGGGCAGCGGCCGACGACGCAATGCTCAGCCGGATTGCCCACAATAGCATGGAACGGCTTGCTACCTTCCTGACCTCGCCTGAGGTGGCGCCGCCTGGTGCTTCACCCCCGGTGGGCGAGCCGTATGTGGCGATGGCCGTCTCGCAGGAATTCTCGGCCGAAGCGGCCGGCATATTCCGCGTTATTCAACCGCTGGCCGATCCGATACAGGCCGCCACAACGGAGACCGTCACAGACGACGCTACCGATCCCCCGCCTTTAACGCTCCGCCGGCCGACGCCCTCCGCCGCGCAATCGGAGCCGGAGACCCTGACGATTGCGGCTTCAAGCCGCTAATCGCCGATTCATCCTTTCGGCAATAGCCGAAGCACAACAACATCCAGCCGTATTGCCGGCTCCTGTCCGCCTTGTTATGACCACGCCGCCTGTGGCGGGAGTGAGGGCGAGGATTTCAGGATGTCGGGCAAGAACGAAGCGATAAAGCTCGTCGCCGGCAACTCCAATCCCACGCTGGCGCAGGAAATCGCGAACTATCTCAACCTTCCGCTGACCAAAGCGGTCGTCCGACGTTTTGCGGACATGGAGATTTTCGTCGAGATTCAGGAAAACGTGCGGGGCGCCGATGTGTTCGTGATCCAGTCAACTTCTTTCCCCGCCAACGACCACGTCATGGAATTGCTGATCATCATTGATGCGCTGCGGCGCTCATCAGCCCGTCGCATCACCGCAGTGATCCCCTATTTCGGTTATGCCCGCCAGGATCGAAAACCCGGTCCACGCACACCAATTTCGGCGAAGCTCGTTGCTAACCTGATTACCCGCGCCGGGACAGACCGCGTGATGACGCTCGATCTACATGCGGGCCAGATCCAGGGATTTTTCGATATACCAACCGACAACCTCTACGCATCACCAGTGATGGTCCGAGACATCCGCGAGAGATTCAAACTTGACAATGTCATGGTAGTGTCGCCCGACGTCGGCGGCGTAGTGCGTGCGCGCGGCTTGGCGAAACGGATCAATGCGCCGCTCGCCATCATCGACAAGCGCCGCGAACGCCCTGGCGAGTCCGAGGTGATGAACGTAATCGGTGATGTTACCGGTTATACTTGCGTGCTCGTGGACGACATTGTCGATTCCGGTGGCACGCTCGTAAACGCCGCCGATGCGCTCCTCGCAAACAAAGCCAAGGCGGTCTACGCCTATATCAGCCATGGAGTCCTGTCAGGCGGCGCCGCCAAGTACATCGCAGGTTCGCGGCTCAAGGAGCTTGTGATCACAGACTCGATTCAGCCGACAAAGGAAATTCTGGCCGCCGGTAATATCCGTATTCTTGAGATCGCATCGCTGATCGGCGAAGCGATCGGCCGCACCGCCGCAGAAGAGTCGGTGTCGAGCCTGTTCGACTGACCCATCGTCGGCTCCGTATACGGCTTTTACCCGCCGCGTTTCCCTCCAGTTATCCTCTGTGGAGTCATCTTGCCGCAGTATTGGCTGTGGAGAGTCGACTCCGTGCGGTTGCGTGTGACGGGCAAATCAGGGTTCATGGCACTTGACGACGCCTTTGGCAGCGGATTCAGGCAGGTTATAGTCGAATCGCTTGGTGATTCGTTTTCGCCGTCAAGGTGTCCGGTACCCCTGCGTCAACTTGCAGTGCGGCCTGTCGCAGATCTCCCCCGTATTGTGCGTGCGGTGGCGTGCGTTTCCCCTCGCTTCATTCAGCAAAGCGGAGACGTCATGTCCCTGACCAGCTACGCGGAAGAGCCTCGCATCAATCCCCTCGACGTCGTGGAACGGCTGGCCACATGCAATGACTGGTCATTCGAGCGTGCCAGCGATGACGAAATTACCATACTGGTCACTGGTCGCTGGACTGACTACCAGGTCTCTTACACCTGGATGGGAAATATTGAGGCTCTGCATCTAGCCTGTGGCTTCGATTTGCGGGTGCCCGAACGACGGCGCGCTGATGTACAAACTCTGATTTCCCTAATCAATGAACGGCTTTGGGTGGGACACTTTGATCATTGGAACGCCGAAGGCATCATGATGTTTCGTCACGCTCTGGTGCTGGCCGGCGGGACAGAAGCCTCCGGCAAACAATGCGAGGCGCTGCTCAGCACCGCTCTTCAGACTTGCGAGCGCTACTTCACCGCCTTTCAATTTGTGGTCTGGGCCGGTAAAACTGCACACGAAGCGCTCGATGCCGCCATGTTCGAGACCTCGGGCGAGGCGTAAGGCCGGTGATCGGCCATGGCCATTCGTAATGTCAAAACACTTGCGAAATTTCGCGGCACTCTTGTCCTAGTTGGTGCGGGCAAGATGGGCGGCGCGATGCTTGACGGCTGGCTGGCCCGAGGTCTCAAGCCAAAACAGATCTCCGTCGTCGAGCCACAGCCAGGCAAGGCGGTGAGAGGGCTGGCACGGCGCGGCGTCAGACTTAATCCGAAAGTCAACGCTGTGGCGGCCAGCGCGGTCGTGATCGCCGTAAAGCCGCAAAGTGCGCCTGAAACGTTGCAACCCCTCGCAAGGTACGTCGAAAAGTCCACACTGGTGCTCTCTATTATGGCCGGCCGCACTATTGGATTTCTCGAAAAGTCGTTGCCCTTGGGCACGGCAATTGTGCGCGCAATGCCGAACACGGCTGCGGCAATCGGTCGTGGCGTCAGCGTCGCAGTCGCGAACGCACATATCTCGGCGTACCAGCGTAAGCAGGCGTCCGACCTACTCGCCGCTATCGGCAAAGTAGAATGGGTAAGCGACGAAGCTCTTATGGATGCGGTAACCGCAGTATCCGGCTCCGGTCCCGCGTATGTGTTCCTGCTAGCGGAAACCATGGCCAGCGCGGGCATCGCGGCCGGGTTACCTCCAGCGCTCGCGACGCGGCTTGCACGTGAAACCGTCGCCGGTGCCGGAGAGTTATTGCACCGTTCTGATGTCGACGCGGCAACCTTGCGCCAGAATGTGACGTCGCCAGGTGGCACGACCGCCGCCGCACTTGAAGTGCTTATGGGGCCCGGCGGTTTCGAACGTCTATTGACGCAGGCCATTCGTGCCGCCACCCGCCGCTCGCGAGATCTGGCCGGCTAGCGTCCTGCACTAGAACCGTCGTCATCACGGACCTACATTAATGGGCACGCGAATGCCCAAGGGAGGTCGTCATGGCCCGCAAGTCCAAGCGTCAACGTAAGGCTCCGCCTGCCCCGCCGCCGCGCGGCACCAGCGACCGCCACAAAGCCATAGACGCCCTGATGGCGTTGTTGGCGAAACATCGTTTTGAGGAAGTTGGCCTTGCTGAAGTTGCTGGCCAAGCTGGGATCAAACTTTCACAATTGCGTGCCGAATTCGGTTCCACGCTTGCCATACTTGCCGCGCATATTAAAGAGACCGATCGCGTGGTGCTTGCCGGCACCGATCCGGTGATTGCGGAGGAGCCTGCACGCGAGCGTCTCTTTGATGTGTTGATGCGGCGGCTTGACGCCCTTGCTCCATACAAGGAAGCAGTACGCTCAGTTATGCGCTCGGCCCGACGCAATCCCGGGCTTGCCTTCGCCCTGAATGCGATGGCGGTGCGTTCGCAGCATTGGATGTTGGAAGCCGCTGGCATCGGCACGTCCGGCACCCGCGGCGCGTTGCGCGCACAAGGTGCAGCGCTCATGTTTGCGCGCGTCTTGTCTGTTTGGATTGATGACGAGGATCAAGGGCTCGATCGCACCATGGCGGCGCTCGATCGCGGACTCATGAGCGCGGAACGCTGGGCTGGATTCCTAGACGACCTCTGCGCTCTGCCGAAGTGGCTTTTGCGCGGGCCGCGTCGGCGCCGCGGCAGGCGCGACGAGGAGGCACAGGCCGTCTAAACCGGAACGCGTACAATAGCCCTCAGGCCACCAAGCGGACTATCACCCAACGTAATATCACCGCCATGCGATCGTGCGATATCCCGCGCGATCGCGAGTCCAAGACCGGTACCGCCTTCATCCTGATTGCGGGCGTCGTCGAGCCGTAAGAACGGCTTGAACACGTCCCCGCGCAAGCTCGGGGGTATACCCGGACCGTCGTCATCCACGGTCACAGTGAGATAGCGGTGGTCACGATGACCGGAGATGGCGACCGATGGTGCGAAGCGAGCGGCGTTCGACACTAGATTGCTAAGGCAACGCTTGAACGCCGCCGGCCGTACCGTGACGACTGGTGGCCCGTGGAACACAACGCTTGTGTTGTGTCCGTGACGTTCCGCATCGAGCCGCAACTCTTCCAGGAATTCCGCCATATCGGTAGGCGCGGAGGTCTCGCCGCTGTCACCGCGCGCAAAAGCCAGATACGCTTCCAGCATACGCGCCATTTCATCGACATCCCTCTTCATCGCGTCGACTTCCGGCGAGGCCTCGATCAATGCAAGCTCGAGCTTGAAGCGCGTAAGCACAGTGCGCAGATCGTGCGACACTCCGGCGAGCATCGCCGTGCGTTGCTCCATCGCGCGTTCGATGCGAGTCTTCATTTCGATGAAAGCGGCGGCGGCACGCCGAACCTCTCGAGCTCCGCGAGGGCGGAAGTTCGGTACTTCACGCCCTTTGCCGAAACTCTCGGCGGCATCGGCGAGCCGAAGAATCGGCTTGATCTGATTGCGCAAGAAAATGATGGCGACAATCAGCAGCACTGTTGAGGTACCCACCATCCAAAGCAGGAAAATCTCCGAATTGGAGACGTAGGCCGCGCTTCGGCGGGCGAATACCCGCATTACTGTGTTATCGAGCTGGACGCGGATTTCAAGTAACGCTGATTTACCGACGGTATCGATCCAATAGGGGCGACCAATTTGCCTACGCAGTTCTTCCGATAGCGCCTGATCCAACAGAGAAAAGAATGGCTTGGGCCCCGGCGGCGGCATGTCGGTCAAAGGCAGGAAATCAACCACCAGGCCGAGACGATCCTGCGCGATACGCCGGATCTGTGCCTGATCGGCATCCTGCGGAGAGCCGCGGTAAATATCGATAAGCGCGGCGATGTCCTGCACAACGCTGGCGGATAGCCGCTGGGTAACGACATTCCAGTGCCGTTCCATGAATACAAATGCGATTACCGACTGCAAAATCACCATCGGCGCGATGATGATCAACAAGGCCCGCGCATAAAGTCCTTTTGGCATGCCGCTGTTGACCCAACGGCTCACCCTGCGCCAACCATCGGCAACCTGACCAAGCGCACTATGTATTCTTCGCACGGGTGGAATCGCGTCGTACCACTCCCAGACTTCGCGAAGGCGCACAAGCACAATGCGAACGCCGTTCGTGATATCCAGACTGGTCATGAGATGACCACCAGCCGGTAGCCAATACCGCGTACCGTCTGTACGAATAGTGGATTTGCGGGATTGCGCTCAAGCTTTCGCCGTAGGCGGTTAACCTGCACATCCACCGCACGCTCGCTTACAGAGCCCCCGTTGCCGGCGAGCGACAGACGCGGGACTGTTTCGCCAGGTGTGTGAGCGAGGATTCGCAACATTTCCCGCTCACGGTCAGTCAGCCGAATGATCTCTTCGCCTTTCCGCAATTCACCACGCGCGAGATGATAAACGAATGGCCCGAAGCGTACCGATTCTGCTGGCGGCGGGGTTGCGGGTTGTGCCCTCTTGAGGATGTTGGCTATACGCAGCGATAGCTCACGGGGTTCGAAGGGTTTCGACATATAATCGTCGGCACCTATCTCGAGACCCTTTATCCGGCTTTCCGCGGCATCGCGCGCGGTCAACATCAAAATTGGAACGTTGGAATCGCCACGAATGGCCTTGACGAGATCGAAGCCGGATTCCCCTGGCATCATTATATCGAGGACAAGTAAATCGAAACTCAGGCCTTTCAACTTCGCGCGCGCGTCCGAGGCAGTCTCCGCCGTGGTCACCCGATAGCCTTCACCGGCAAGAAATCGCGAGAGTAAATCGCGAATGCGTCGATCATCATCGACCACCAGCAGATGCGGCGCGTCATCCGGAAGCATGGCGGGTAGCGTCATCGCCAAGGCTCCTCCACTTCATTCGGCTCCGCGTTTTCGATGACGGCCAGCGCGGTCAATCAAACGTAAAATTCCGTCGCGGTTGTCCGTATCGATCATGGACGTGAGGAACCGGCGAGCTGTGTCGTGTGCATTGGGCCCGAGCTCGCCAAGTGCGCGGCTGATTCTCTGCGTCTGCAAAGTTGCGAGTTTGAGAGCCAGGGTTTCACCTTTCGGCGTGGCATACAGGAGGCGTTGGCGACGATCGTGCGCGCCTTCTTTCTGTAAAACGTAGCCTTGGTCGACTAATTGCTTGAGCACGCGGCCGAGCGATTGCTTGGTAATGTTGAGGATCTCAAGTAAGTCGGCAACCTTTATACCTGGGTTGCGGTTCACGAAGTGCAGCACCCGATGATGCGCGCGACCGAAGCCAAGTTTGAGGAGCACTTGATCCGGATCCCCGACGAAATCGCGATACGCGAAAAATAAAAGTTCAATGATATCCCAGATAGGCTCAGCCGGCGCAGTGCCGGCCGAGGGACGATCCGCTGCGTTCGTCCCGACGACACTGGCCTTACCAGTCACAATTACGTCAGCCATGTTGACATATTTTGTTTTTATGTTACAAAAATGCCTCGAAAGACGAAAGGATCGTGCTGCTCCAAGCGGCCGGATCAGCGACCAGCCCCAGCGAGCTCGCCTGTCACCAACTCATACCGGGTGTTTCCAGTTGACGCAAAGTATTGGAATGGGCGCGGAAAATGCGCCATCACACCGGCAGAAGGCTCGCCCGAGCGTGGCGAAGGAGGAAACCATGGCTGCTCAATCCTATGACCGCCTAGAAGGGGTCATTTGGTACGATGGAAAGCTCGTGCCTTGGAATGAAGCCAACCTCCATGTGCTAAGTCACGGCCTGCACTACGCCAGTTGTGTGTTCGAAGGTGAGCGCGCCTATGCCGGCAAGATTTTCAAAAGCACCGAGCATTCGGAGCGCCTGAAGCGCTCAGCCGATATTCTCGACTTCGAAATTCCTTATTCGGTCGCCGAAATCGACGCGGCCAAGAAGCTCGTTGTCGACAAAAACGGGAAGAAAGAAGCGTATGTGCGTCCGGTTGCCTGGCGCGGCTCCGAAATGATGGGAGTTTCGGCACAAAACAATACCATCCATCTGGCGATCGCAAGTTGGGAATGGCCCAGCTATTTCGACCCTGAACAGCGATTGAAGGGAATCAAGCTCGACCTTGCGGAATATCGCCGGCCTGATCCGAAAACGGCGCCATGTCGCGCTAAGGCTGCCGGCCTCTACATGATCTGCACTATCTCAAAGCACAAAGCCGAGCGCAAAGGTTACGCCGACGCCATGATGCTGGACTGGGAAGGTCGTGTGGCAGAGTGCACTGGCGCGAACATCTTCTTTATTAAGGACGGAAAAATTCACACCCCGATTGCTGACTGTTTCCTTGATGGAATCACCCGTCAGACAGTAATCGGACTGGCACGCAAGCGCGGTTTCGAGGTGATTGAACGCCGGATCATTCCCGATGAGCTCACCGGCTTTTCCGAGTGCTTCATCACCGGCTCGGCCGCCGAGGTGACCGCAGTCGCCGAGATTGCCCACTGGAATTTCAATCCGGGCGGTATCACAAAAACGCTGATGGACGACTATACTGCGGAAGTGAAGCCAAAGGCCGCGGCCGCCTGAGATAGTTCATACAATTGCGCGCGGCTCCTGCGGCCGCAGCAGCGAGACGTAGCGAACGCCATTAGCCGTAACGAACTGCTCTATCCGTTCGTCTAGCACGCGATGCCGGCTTTTCGATGCATGCCGGAGCAGTAACGCGCCGGTTTTGCCGAAAGCGATGAAGCCAGTGTGGAAAAAATCCAAGTTCGGCTGTCGGCTTACAAACCCAACGATATCGCCGCGTTCCAGTTTGTTTCTGTTCGCGAGAAAAACAGAGCTTGGGATGACGCGCATCGCAAATCGCCGCTTGCTGATTCCCTTTTGGGAATCGACCGTCTTTTCTATATCGACCGCGCCAACTATGGGGATCCAGCGGCAGGTGTTGTTCTCGACGTTGTGCTGGCACCATTCGAAAAAATAATGATTCCGCTCACCCCATGCCACTATGCCGTTGTGATAGCGCACAGTTCGTAAGACCGAATCGAACTCGCTCCGATTGGTCGCAATGGAGGCGGCAAGCACGGTTTCGCAAAACGTGACGCAATCAAACGCGTCGTCGCGCACTACAAACTTTTCCGATCGCCATGGTCCGCCAATCAACGTATCACTTTGATAGCGCGTTCCGCGTAGCGCGCTGGATAGAAAATCGATCCTCTGCGAAATCGTGCCTTTCCCGCGGGATTCAACGATCAGCCGGCCAATTCGGGTCTCCGCTGCGGCAACTGATCTTGTCCCGGCAGCCAAAACAGCGCCGCCACCGATAAGGAAAAAAAAGTGCCGGCGACTGACTATCAAACTGAGCGGCATCGGAGCATCCTGCGGTCGTCAATCCTTCACCACAACCAACCGATCGACACCGGATTCAGCGCCCCACACTTCGCCCGGTCGGCCAAGTAACTGGCGCACCGACGCGCCACGCTTGTCGCTTGGAAAACTCTCGAATGCCTCGATCGCTGGATCAAAGCGGTGGATAGCGTTGGCGATGAAATCGGTAACCCAGACTTTGTCATTGTTGTCGACATAAATCGCGTAGCATCCGCCCTTGCTCTTGGGCAGGCTCCAGATCTTCCAGGTTTTACTCATCGGATCGTAGCGAGCGAGCTCACCGCTATTCCAAAAGCTCACCCATAACAAGCCTTTGGAGTCCGACCAAATACGACGCGGGCCGACACCAGGCCTAGGTGGCGGCACCACCAGCGCGTCACCACTTACGGTGTCGATCTTGGCAATGTGATCGCCAGCAAGCGAAGCGTACCACACCTCGCCGCTCGGTGTGGTCGTAATCCCATAGGGGCCGTATCCCTTCGGCGCCTTCCACGCCTCAACCTTGCCGGTAGCGGGATCGACGCGCCCATAGACGCCACTCTGACCAGTGAACCAGAGAATTCCTTTGCGATCGAAAGTCGCGGTATTGAGATTGGCGCTGGGGAATTCTTTTGGCAGCGGGAATAGCTTCACCGCTTTGGTCAGGGGATCGAAGCGCGCAATTGCGTTTTGTCCGCCTTCGGTAATCCAGGCGGCGCGATCAGGACCGACAATCACACCGTGCGGAGCTGCACCCGATCCGAGCGAAACTTGTGTGACCTTGCCCGTCTTTGGATCGAGAATACCAATCGCGCCCTGGTTTTGCGCCGTATACCAAACATTGCCGTCTGGAGCCGGCGCTACATCGTGTGGATGGGCGCCGCGCGGTACATCAAAGTAGTTGACTTGGGCCGCCTGTGCCGACCGGACACCAAGCGCCACGACCGCGATCGCCAATGCCACGATCGGAACCATATTGCCCTCCAGCATACAGCCTGCTCGTATTTATTGAGCTGCTTCACGTCTATGCGTCGTTGTCCACCGTGCAGCGGCGGCACCATCGGTTGCTTTGGCATCGACCCAGGTTTTGCTGCCTGCCTTTTCGACTTGTTTCCAGAATGGCGCGCGCGTTTTCAGGTAGTCCATGAGGAATTCGGCTGCCGCAAACGCCGCGTCGCGATGGGACGACGCTGTTATTACCAGCACTATGTCTTCGCCGGCCGCGATACGCCCGTGTCGATGAATAACGGTGACACCCGACAGCGGCCACCGGTCGCTGGCTTCGATCACGTGACGCTCGATCTCGGCCTCCGCCATACCGGGATAATGCTCGAGGGTGAGCGCCGTGATCGGTTCGCCATCTTCGACGCCGCGGCAAATTCCGGTGAATGAGACGATTGCTCCAACATCACCGCTGCCGCGCGTAAGTTTTGCTGCTTCCGCGGCGGAATCAAAAGGCTCGCGCTGCAATCGTACGGTTGCTTTCATGCTCTTAATTTAGCCCGGCAGCGCGGGCGACGCTATCCACCCGTCATGGGCGGGAAAAATGCAATTTCACCGGCGCCTTTAATCGGGGTATCCGATCGTACGTGGCGGTGATCGATGGCGGCGCGGATCACATGCGGATTTTCGAAAGCGTGGGCATATTCGTCGCCGCGAGTGGCGAGCCAGCCCATCAGTTCTCCTACCGTTTGTATTCCGGATGGCGTTTCTATGACTTCTTCGGGTTTGCCAATACGCTCGCGCACCCAGGCGAAATAACGCAATCTTACGCTCATTCGTCAGCCATGTACTGAAGGCCTGCGCGCATATAGTCCCAACCAGTATAAAGAGTGAAGATTGCCGACAGCCACAGCAGCAAAATGCCGATCTCGGTAACCACCGGCGGGGCGCTGTGAATGATAGCCGAGGCGACACGATCACCGGCCTCGCCCGCGATTAGGAAGCCGACGGCAATCATTTGCGCGGTAGTTTTCCACTTTGCGAGCCGCGTTACTGGCACACCGACGCGCAGCTCAGCGAGATATTCACGCAGGCCCGACACAAGGATTTCGCGGCAAAGGATAACTACGGCGGCAAGCAGGCTCCAGCCACGAATAGTCTCCTCCGCTGCTAACATCAGCAGGCAGGAGGCCACGAGTAATTTGTCTGCGATCGGATCAAGCATCCGGCCGAGTGAAGACTGTTGGCCCCAGGTGCGGGCCAGATAGCCGTCTAAAATGTCAGTGACACCGGCCGATATGAAGATCGTTAGCGCCACCCATCGTAGCCACAGAGGCCCATCGAAAATGCTCTGCCAAAACATCAATGCGACCACCACCGGAACGGCGGCAATGCGCGCATAGGTAAGCAGGTTCGGTAGGGCGAGTGGGCGCGCCGGCAGCGGCCGGGAACTAATAGCGTTCATCCCGGAAAAGAACACCCGCGCTGCCATCAGGTCAACCGGTCGCTACGTTCAAATCCCCGGTGATCATGCGAGATTTATTGTATTGGCGGCTTAGGAAGGCGGCTTTTGCCCCGCTCCATCACGAAAGTCTGATCCAGCGAATACCATTCTCCCTTTCCGTTGCCTGCCGGCGCAGGCCCATTGTGGCGTACATAGTTGCCGACCAGCGCCCGGGTGACGCCGAACTGGACATCGGTCTCAAGCTTGTCGTCGCCATTGACGTAGACCTGCGAGATCAGAGTTTTGAAGCCTTCCTTGAAAATCAGGAAATGCAAATGGGCGGGACGGAAATTGTGACGTCCCGTCGCGCGTACGAGATCGCCGACCGGCCCGTCGATTGGGATAGGGTAACCGGCGGGCTTCACGCTACGGAAGCTGAAATGACCCTGAGCGTCGGTCATGAATTTGCCACGCAGATTCATTGGCGCCTGCTTGGGATCCTGTTGCTCGTAGAATCCTTCCGGTGAGGAATGCCAGATGTCGACCTCCGCGCCGGCAATCGGCTTTCCGTTCTGGTCCTTGACCCAGCAGTTGACGAAAAGCGCCGGACCGGGCGTCGGCGAGCGCACGATCGAGCCACCATTTTTGGTTCGTGGTGAATTCATTCGCCAGAATGGCCCAAGCAAACTGGCGGTGGTCTCGGTCTGTCCCTTGTTGCCGTTGTTGAGGAGGCAGATCAACGTGGAGAAGCCAAGCGATCCTGCCATGAGCACCACTTCATTGTGTTTCTCATCGGTCTTCTGTCCGAGCTTCACAATATACTGCACTGCCTTCTCGAACTCCTCTTCGGTGAGGTGGACATCGCGCGCAAACGCGTGCAGGTGTTTCACAAATGACATGAGGATTTCCCGCAGCCGCGGAGGTTGCGTATTCTTGAAGGCTTCCGTTACCGCCCGGGTGACGTCTTCCTGACGCTGAATGATCATTATTGCTTCCCGTTTATTAAGTCGCTGACTCGTGGAAAAACGCATATATCTTTCGGGCCGTCTCCGCATTAATTCCGGGGACCTGGGCCAGATCAGGCAGGCTTGCCCGCTCGATTGCTTTTACGGTGCCAAAATGGCGGAGCAAGGCTCGCTTGCGGTTCGGGCCGATCCCCGGAATTTCCTGCAATCCGGCCTCGCGAATGTCTTTCCTGCGGCGCGCTCGATGAGAGCCCACGGCGAAGCGGTGGGCCTCGTCGCGCAACCGCTCGATGAAATAAAGTAAAGGATCGCGCGGTGGTAATTTGAATGGATCCCGACCCGCCATGAAAAAAGTCTCTCGGCCGGCATTCCTATCTGGACCCTTCGCAATCGCTACCAGCGGCACGCCCGTGACGCCGACCGCGCTGAGCGTCTCCTGCGCAGCTTTGAGTTGCCCTTGCCCGCCATCTATCAGCACCAGATCGGGCCAGGATACGTCTTCATCGTCGCGCCTTAAGACGGAATCGAGGACACCCCCCACCATCGTGCGCGGGTTTTCCTCGAGCAAACGCCTGAACCGGCGCTGTAATACTTCTCGCATCATTCCGTAGTCGTCACCGGCCGTGAGATCCGACGAACGGATGTTAAACTTGCGGTACTGGTTTTTGCGAAATCCTTCCGGACCAGCAACAATCATCGCGCCGACCGCATTGGTGCCACTGATATGACTGTTGTCATAGACTTCAATGCGGCGCGGGGTGCGCGGCAACGAGAAGGTCTCGGTTAGCGCACCAAGCAGCTTCTGCTGTGAGGATGAGTCGGCAATCTTACGCGCCAGCGCCTCGCGCGCATTGGCCAAGGCATGCTGGACCAATTCCTTGCGCTCACCACGCGCCGGCGCGCTGACTTCGACTTTGCGTTGGCACTTGGCTGTAAGCGCTTCTGCAAGCAAAGTGCGTTCATCGAAGTCGTGCGAAACGAGAATAAGCCGCGGCGGTGGCTTGTCGTCGTAGAACTGCGCAAGAAAGGCGCCGAGAACTTCGTTCGGCCCGATCGTGCGGTCAGCTTTCGGAAAATAAGCACGATTGCCCCAGTTCTGCCCAGTACGGAAGAAGAATACCTCTACGCACGAAAAGCCGCTGGCCTGGTGCACAGCGAATACATCGGCCTCCTCTATGCTGCGAGGATTAATCCCCTGATGTGACTGGATTGCAGACAGCGCCGACAGGCGGTCGCGATAAATCGCAGCACGCTCAAAATCGAGAGCGACCGAAGCCTCGTCCATTTCGTCAGCCAGTTGTTTCTGCACCGACCGGCTCCGCCCGGAGAGGAATTCATTGGCTTCGCCCACCAGCTGGGCATAGCCGGCAAAATCGATTTCGCGCGTGCAAGGCGCCGAGCAGCGTTTGATCTGATAGAGCAGGCACGGTCTCGTCCGGGCCTCGAAGTATGAATCCGAACAGGATCGCAATAGGAAGGCGCGCTCCAAGGCATTGATCGTTCGGTTGACAGCACCAGCCGAAGCGAAAGGCCCATAGTAACGCCCTGTCCTAGTGCGAGCACCCCGATGCTTCAGAATCTGCGGTGCCCAATGGTCGGAAGTGATCAGGATATATGGAAACGACTTGTCGTCGCGTAACAGCACATTGAAACGGGGCCGCAAGCGTTTGATCAGGTTGGCCTCGAGCAGAAGTGCTTCGGTCTCGGTCTTGGTGGAAACAAACTCAAGCGTCGCCGTTGACGCGATCATGCGAGCGATCCTGTTGTCGTGACTCGTTGGCCGTGAATAAGCCGTAACCCGCTTTTTGATGTTTTTGGCCTTGCCCACGTAAAGCACGTCCCCTTGAGCATCGATCATCCGGTATACTCCGGGTGCGGATGGCGCCAGCTTGACGAAGCGCAAGATCGCGGCTCGGCCTGCCGCAAGCGTGCCGGTCGGCGCATTTTGCTCCATCTCCGGCAGCGACGATTCATCGTCCTCCTCGCGCAATTCGCTTGCCGGATCGATGTCTTTATTGATGCCGTTCATAGGAACAAGATAGTGCGCAAATGGGGTTTGCGCATGCTTAAAAGGCCCGGCTGTGTCGAGCGATGCGCCCGCGCGCTATTCCACGATTTCGCTCTCGGCCGTACGCCAGGACAGATGCTGTCCGCCATCTACGGGAAGTGTGACCCCTGTGACGTTTTTTGCCTGCGCCAGATAGATCACGGCAGCCGCGATGTCGTCCGGCATCGGACCACATTGAAGCGGCAAGTTCCTAGTTTGGACAGCGAACTGCATATTGGTCTGGCGCGCGCTTGGCAGTGTCGGCCCCGGCGCTACCGCGTTTACCCGAATCCTTGGTGCCAACGCCTGCGCCAGAGTAGTCGTGGCCGTATGCAACGCCGCTTTGCTCAAGGTGTAGGAGAAAAAGCGCGGAGTCGGCCTGAGTACGCGCTGGTCAAGAATGTTGACGATCGAGGCATCGAGGCTGGCGGCCGCTTGCGCGGCGAAAGCCTGAGCGAGGAATAACGGCGCAGCAAGGTTCACAGCGATTGCACGCTGGAAGCGAGCGGGCGACAGCGTTTCAATTTCATCAGGCTCAAACTCACCGGCATTGTTGACGAGAAGTGTCAGTGGTCCAAACGCTGCCGATGCGGGTATAATCCTGCGCACCGCGTCATGATCGGCGAGATCGGCGAGCACAACGCGTGCGCGCCCTCCTGCCCCGGTAATCGTGGCCGCAAGCCTTTCGGCATCCTCGCGCGAATTGTGAGCGTGCAGCACGACACTGTAACCAGCGCGCGCGAGCGTAAGAGCGATAGTCGCGCCGATGCGCCGGCCCGCACCAGTGATGAGGGCCGCGCAAGATACATTTTTTGCAATATCATCAGCCATGCCGAACAATCCGCGCGGCTTTTTTCTTAATTACTTCGCATTGCCCCGCCGAATGAATCGCCGCATAGTAAACGAGACCTGAATGGTGACGGTAAACAAAAGCGAAGAAACAAGGGTTTTGGGTCAAAATCGAATGAAAGCGTCGGAGCGCACTCCCGGGCTTTTACTTAGCGGCGATCGTGATTAAACTTGTTCGCGGCAGGACAAAAAATCGCCGCCGCGGGACTGGAACTGCTTGCGCTAGACCCAGATGGATGGTCCGCGCAGACGTGCGCGCGATCCTCAGCCGGTAACAACCAGGTTAACAGCTTTTGGGCCTTTGCCCTTCTTGTCCGGTTCGACGTCAAAGCTGATCCGCTGTCCCTCATTCAACCCTTTCAACCCGGCCTGCTCTACCGCCGTGATATGAACAAACACGTCGCGTCCACCATCATCCGGTTTAATGAAGCCATAGCCCCGTTCGCCATTGAAGAATTTTACAACGCCCGTTTGCGCCATCGGGAAAACTCCTCTCCCCAACTGCTCCGCCGCCGGCCCCAAGCGCGGCAGCTCGGCTGGACATTCACAATCGGGGAAAGCGTCGGCCGAAATCGGCCTCAGTCAACTCCGCCGGCCCCCACAGGAGGCGGAACGTCACTGCCAGCCCGGAACTACACACCAACTGCGCGTCTGTGGAAAGAGGCCACGCGATTATTGAGAGGCGGTTGGGCATGTGGCCGATAAGCCAGGCGACCCGAAACCCGCCCTTGCCTTGGCGGCCCAGTACGCTGCCTAGGCGGGTACCAGGGCAGAAAGCTCGTTTTCCAGCGTCATGGCGGACTGACCACGATCATTGCGGCACCGTTGAGCCGGTTCGGATCATTTAACGGCCCGACAAGAATTTCGGCCCGGAGCGCCTTGGCTGCCCTCAGCCGGCGCACTCTTTGGCAAGGGCATCCCGGGGCGGCCTTTAATCGGATACCAAACTGCGTAGATGGCGGTCGCCTATTTGCGGGGTGCTGCTGCTAGGCTGCTGGCAAGGCGAGGGAAATCGCTTTTGGTCGCGAACGATGGATCCACCAGCACCTTCCACCCCACTCTTTGGCGGCACATAGGCATTCCGGCCAGTGGGCTTTGATACGGACATCGCCGCGCAACCTCATTCGCGTGTTATGCGACACGCGATCCAATGGTGGCGCTCATTATCCGCCGCGCATCGCCGGCATTCGGGCTTTGTCGAGACGGCAGGCGTGTCGCCGGACTTCAGTGCAGTCGCGGAACGAAAAATTCTTTTCGAGACATATGCGCACTTCGCTAAGCCATTTCCTATCGCAGAAAACCGATATGCCTGCGTATGACAAGCCGGGATTGGCTTTCACGAATGCTTCGGCGACCTCGCCAGGCACAACGGTAATCGGCCTATCCAGCTCAACATACTCTGGCGGGATTTTCACCACTGCACGGGCCTTGCGCACGTTTTCGAAGTAGGCGCGTGGCGGAAGACCTGAACAAGTTCCGTGCTGGTCCCATTCATGGAAAATAAGCCGCGGGCTTGGCATCACGTCGAGCATGCTGTCAACGATTGCGCGGTTGAGTCGTGGCGCTGGCACCTGGCAGTAGGACGGGAAACCCCGCTCGTATTGAGGCCAAAGCCCGTGCACCACGAATGAAAACGGCCGGCCGCTGCATTGACGATCTGGCGTTCGATTCGGAGCACGGTCCTCCCTAGCCTCGCAGTACGATGGCGACCAGGACAGCGCCAGCACATAGTAATCGAATTGGCCAAGTTCCCTCTGCCGGCGATCCTGAGCGAAGACGACAATCGCGAAGATCACAGTAAAGCTGAGAGCCATCGCAGCGACATGAGCCAGCCGGTGCATACGATGACGACTCATGGACGCATCCTCGACGTGACACGAGAACAAATCGGAAATTGATATATTTCAACGGTTCCTTCGAAGGGATATCGAACTTAGAGAACAATTTTAGAACGAAATGGGGTAAATCGTGATCGCAAAATCAGATTTGCTTAAGGGCGCGCCATCTTGCACGCAGGGTTATAGGCCCAGTTGCGATCAAGGCCTACGACGCACCACTCGACCCCCCAGAACATCCCGATGATACCGGTATCCTCGCCAATTGAGTAATGCACTGTGCGGTTGCGCCCATCGCTGACCATCGCGACAGCGCTACAATAGCGGCGCGGGATCGTTTCGGGAGCCCAAGGCCGGAATGCAGTTTCCCGGATCCGCTCAAACCCCAAGATTTGCAGGTCTGAATTCCAGAAGCGACCTTCTTTTTGCGTAAAGCGAGAGGCAATCGTGCCGAGGGCGGCCTCGCATGGTGGCACCACACCATCATAGCGGGGGCCGATTAGATAGATGCTCTTCTCTAGCCAACCAGCAGCGATCGCTGGACCAACCGCACCCAAGGCGAACCAAGCAGCAACCGCAATGGACCGAAGACAATGAGATCCGGTGATCATGAGACGCTCTCCGTTACGCGCAACCCTAGCATAGCTTTTGGCAGCCTCACTATTTTTGCATTACGACTTTCCTTCCTCCCGCAGCGATAGGGAGCGGCTCACCCCGTCGATTTACTCCAGTCGCCCAGTATCGCCTGGACCAGCGCTAGTGCTGCAACCGCCGCGGTGTCCGCGCGCAGGATGCGAGGACCCAGCGCGATCTGCACCACCTTTGGCCGCTTGAGCAGAGCGGCCCGTTCCTCATCGGCAAAACCACCTTCCGGGCCAATCAATACGGCAAGCGGTTGCCCAGCATCGAGCCGCATAGCGCTTAAAGCCACGACCGGGTCCCTTACTTCGGAGGATTCGTCGCAAAATACCAACAGGCGATTGCCGTCATCGGCGATCCGATCAATCGGCAGCGGATCGGCAACCCGGGGCACCGCCAAAACACCGCATTGTTCGGCGGCCTCGATCACGTTGGCGCGCATCCGGTCAAGATTGATGCGTGCGACCTGCGTATGCCGGGTGATCACGGGCTGGAGGAGAGATGCGCCCATCTCCACCGCCTTTTGAACCATGTAGTCAAGGCGCGCGCGCTTCAGCGGCGCAAACAGGAAATGCAGGTCTTCTGGCGAAGGCTGCGAGCGAAGGCGCGCGCGAATCGCCGCTGACATAGCCCGCCTTCCGGTCGATGAGAGGCTCGCCTGCCATTCGCCATCGCGGCCGTTGAACAGCAGTACCGCATCGTCTCGTCCGAGGCGCAGTACATTCCCGAGATAATTTGCCTGGTTGCGGTCCAGCACAACTTCACTACCCACAGCCAGTGGCGCGTCGACATAAAGACGGGGGGTGCGGAGATCGTAGCGTGGCATCGATTAAACCGTGGCAAGGCGGGCGGCCGGCACTCGTTTATGAGCTCGGCAATCCTTCGCGAGGCTTATCAATTAACATTCCGGTCGCCGCCTTCCCGACGCATTCGGGTTGTTATTAGCCACTTCCAAACAGTCTAGCTGATATAATGCGGGGGGACAGGAGAGGTCGAGCTCATGAGGTTGCGCCGGGCAATATTCAGCCTATGCATGGTTCCTCTGTGTGCCGGCGTGGTGAACGCGCAACCGCAACAGCAGGTTCCGCCTTGCGTCCAGGAATTCTTCAAACTGCGTGACGACGCAGAAAAGAAGGCGGCTGCGATCAAATCGGCGAACGATCGAAAAGCCGAGCCAAAGGAGGCTTGCCAATTGTTTGGTGCGCTCGCGGCGGCGCAAGCCAAGATGCTGAAATATGCTAGTGAAAACGCCACCTGGTGTGGAATTCCTCCCCACGTGGTCGAGCAACTCAAAGCGGCCGACGTTAGGGTCGCGGCGATACGCACTAAAGTGTGCCAGGCGGCCGCGGCGCCTCCCCGACCACAGGGACCCAGCCTGAGCGATGCGCTCGCCAGTCCCGTTCCCGACTCCAACAACATCAAGACAGGGCGCGGTACCTTTGACACCCTGACCGGCAGCCCGCTCGGCAACAAATGAGCGACAGCGCCGGACGCGTCGCCGATGCAACTGGGAACTGGGTCGACGTTCTCGCACCACCGTTCAGCCGTCCGTACCTGCGACTAGCGCGCCTTGACCGGCCGATCGGCTCCTGGCTGCTGCTGATGCCGTGCTGGTGGTCAGTCGGTCTCGCAGGCATGCACGAGGGCCGCTTCCCGAGCGTGTGGCATACCGTTCTGTTCTTCATCGGTGCGTTTGCGATGCGCGGCGCGGGCTGCACCTGGAACGATCTGGTGGACCGTGATCTCGATCGTCTGGTCGAACGCACACGCTCGCGGCCCATCCCTTCGAAACAGGTCACGATCGGACAGGCAACAACTTTCATGCTGGCGCAAGGGCTGATCGGTCTGTTGGTGCTCATCCAGTTCAACCGTTTTACGGTGGTAACGGGCCTCGCCTCGCTGCTGGTGGTTGTCATCTATCCATTCATGAAACGCATCACCTATTGGCCACAAATCTTTCTCGGTCTCGCTTTCTCCTGGGGCGCGCTTATGGGTTGGCCAGCTACATACGGTCGCCTCGATTGGCCAGCGCTCGTGTTGTACGCCGGATCGATTTGCTGGGTGATCGGATATGACACTATTTACGCCCATCAGGACCGCGAGGACGATCTGCTGATCGGCATCAAGTCGACAGCGCTGTTGTTCGGCGATCGCACGCCATCCATGCTCGCCAGCTTTTACGCCTGCGCGGTAGCCCTGATCGCGGCAGCCGGCCTTATGGCGGGTGGTGGAATTATCTTCACGATTGGTCTGATTAGCTTCGCAGGACATTTGGCATGGCAAGTGACGCGGCTTAACATTGACGATCCGACACACTGCCTAATGCTGTTCAAATCCAATCGCGACGCCGGTCTTGTCTTGTTCGCTGCGATGCTGATCGACGCGGTGGTTTAGCAGGCTGTCAAACGGTCATCAGCGGACTTTATCTTGTTGGAAACCGCGAGCGCTGTGCTGGTAATGTCGTTGTCGCGCTAGTCGCGAGCCGAACCATGGCGGCTTTGCAAGTTAATCAGCACGTCGTCCAGAAGATAGCCATCTTCGCCTGGCACCGCTGCCGGCCGGCTCGTCCTGGCGCTCGTCTGGATTATGCCGGTATAAGAAGGACCGCGCTGCCGACTCGCATAGGCCCCGCGCGCTTTTGCTGCCGCAACCTCTCCGGAAATCGCTTCCGGTCGGCAAGGACGATCTCCGGTCGCGCGGCGCATCAGATCGACGTGGATGTGATTGTAATGGGCGGCGTTGTAACCGGGCGCTAGCACCGTCGTAAAATTGTCACAGGCTGCAAGATGTACGTCGCGCAGAAAGCCCTGCTCTTCCGGCGTGCCATGCCACCCTTCCTGCACGGTAATCCGACGGCCATCGGCAAACGCGAAGGCCGCTATGTCGAGGGCATTGCCGAAGGCATGTTCGGAAATGCCTGACCCACCAGAGCCGACCATGCCACGGCACGAGTAGGCAGATATTTGCTTGATCTCGATGACCGGTGCGCCGAACCAGCGAATCGCGGCCGGCTGCACTCCATCGGCAACCCAGTGGTCAAGCGCTGAGACGATCGGACAAGCCAGCGTCGCGGGCGGGGTGAGCGTCGCGGGCGTGATCGGTCCAGCAGTTTGCCGCGCTCGTGCAGATCCAAGCGCTGGCAAGGCACGCTGCGGCGATTGATAGACCGGCGCATCATATTCGCGTTGTCGCGTCTGATAGACCGGACCGCCATATGAGCGCTGTGGCGTGCGGCTGCCCGGCAGCACGGCATCGTCGGGAATGTCGTCAGGCAACGGCGCTGTGCTGACATAAGATCCGACGCCGGGCGAGCTGGGCGATGTCGGTGGTCCTGCCGGCGCGACGGAGATTGACCGCTCGGCCGCTGGGGGTCCGGGCACCCAACGCATTCGCGGCGCTTGTCCGGATGGTGGTGGTGTCGGCGCGGCCTGCACGGAAGGCACAGGTGCCTGCGGCGCGTATTGCGGCTCATTGATCGGCCAGCGCGGCATCTGCGCGGAGCTTTTCGGAATTTCTGCGGGCGGGCGAAGCTCATCCGCATAACCGATGGCGGGATTGCTCTCGCCCAAAGCGGCGACCTTGAGCGGGAAATCAGCGCCACACATGCCCGGCCCTTCGATTGGGTCCATGTGCTCAACGCCGGCGCCGACTTTGACCGCGCCCGATTTCATGCAGGCAACCTCGGCCTCATGTCGCCAGGGCGCGCGTTCGCCGGACATGAAGCTGCGCCCGCAACCGGCGAGCGCCAGCAGCACGCCTGCGCCGACGAGACCCACGCCACTCTTCATGCCAGCAAAATGCGAGCAGTTCCTTTAACGACGGTTCAACGCTTGCCGCTGGCGATTCCGTTAACGATAAGAAATCCTTGCCAAGACCAGCAGGCAGCCTTGAACCGCTCAGCGCTTTCGGTTCACATCACGCGAGACTGGTAAGGGTGGCTAGCCTCCAAAGACCTCTCTATTTCCGAAATTTGCGCTCGGGGTAATGCAATGGAAGGCAAGGGCCAGGTTCATTTTTCCGGTCATCATTAGCGGGCTCATTGTTTTTGTGGTGAGCGGGGTCGTAACCTTCACCAATATCGGTTTGCGGGCCGACTTCATTCCGCGCTGGCTCAAAGCTTTCATCACCGGCTGGCCGGTCGCTGCTGTGCTTGCATTTTTCGCGGTTCCGTACGTCCGTCGCGCAACCGAAGCGATCGTGCGGCTGATTGACGGGCCAGTTTAGTGCCTACTGCGCAGGCTTGATACCCAGCGTCGCAGCGATCAGTTTGACGGTTTTGAACTGAATCTCGAACGCCGCCGCGAACTCGGCAGGCATTCCCGGATTGACAACCGGTCCGGTGGCGCTGAGTTTTGACTCGAGTTCAGAACGATTTCACGCACATCGGCTCAAAGCGTTCGCGAGCCGCTGCGGCGCTTCGCGCGGGCCGAGCAAGCCGACCAGCCCGTCGAGCTCAAGTGACTTGAAGCCCGCCTCCCATGCAGTCGGAATGTCGTCCAATGCCTTCCTGTGCTGGCGATTTGTACCTTGACCTTACCGGCTGCGGAACAATGGTATCCCGGGTAAATTTGCCATCAAAAATGCAGTGTGCCGGAGTTGTGCACTGCAAAAATTGTTCCGATCCGAATTTGTTTGCGCCGAGCAATCAAGCGGTTGTTGCCGCTTGAGCGGTGGGCAGGGGGGTATGCGAAAATTGTGCGGCTCGCTTGCAACTACCTCCGGCCGTCGTTTGTTTTTGTGCTAGCCTTTATCCATCAACAAGGGAGGCACCTGCCGTGGACCTTGCCTTGAAGCTCGACTTGCTGGCGGTATGCGCCGTGTTTGTTTTCGTTGGCGCGATTTTGCTAGGGGCATTCTGAGTTCAGGAGGCCGACGACAACGCCAAACAAGAATATCGGATTAAATCCGGAAAACCGTTACAACACCGGAGAGCAACGCTCTCCGGTGTCTTGCTTTATGTGTCTTCCGTTGTCGTCCAGGGCGATCAAAGCGAAGCCCCGACCCTATTCCGCAGCCTGTCGGTTGGCAGCGGCGTATGGGTCCCGCCTTCGCGGGGACGACTTGAAAATCACGCCGCGACGATGCTTGGGGAAGCGTGCGCATCATAATTAAGGATCGGCGCCAGCCACCGTTCACATTCGCTGATGGTCCAGTCTTTCCGCCTCGCATAATCCTCGACCTGATCGCGCTCGATCTTCCCCACGCCAAAATAGGCGCTTTGTGGGTGGCTGAAGTAGAGCCCGCATACCGCGGCGCCGGGCCACATCGCGAAACTCTCGGTGAGCTGCACCCCAATGCGCTCGCTGTTGAGCAGCTTGAACAGAGCGGCCTTCTCGGTGTGGTCGGGCTGTGCCGGATAGCCGGGAGCCGGGCGGATGCCACGATATTTCTCGGCGATCAGCTGCTCGTTGCTGAGAGTTTCATCAGACGCATAGCCCCAGAAGTCCTTGCGCACGCGCTGATGCAAGTGTTCAGCAAAAGCTTCCGCCAGACGATCCGCCAGCGCTTTCACCATGATGGCCGAGTAATCGTCGTTGGCGCGCTTGAATCGTTCAGCAACTTCGTCCTCGCCGATGCCGGCGGTCACCGTGAAGCCGCCAATGTAGTCGGCGAGGCCGCTGTTGCGCGGCGCAATGAAATCGCTTAGCGCGGTATTCGCCCGGCCCTCGCGTTTGGACAACTGCTGTCGCAGCGAATGCAGAACCGCGATCGGCTCGCCCCGCGTCTCGTCGGCGTAGAGGTGGATATCGTCGTCCTCCGCGTTGGCCGGCCAAAAACCGAAGACAGCGTTCGCCCTGAACCAATGCTCGGCCACAATCTTGTCCAGCA
>Ga0126382_10000088_pt1 | contig 31015 bp, 28 predicted proteins | sample PanSoiMetPlot_30_FD_92548 | JGI IMG/M metagenome (GOLD analysis project Ga0126382, IMG submission 92548) | Tropical forest soil microbial communities from Panama - MetaG Plot_30 | ecosystem: Environmental > Terrestrial > Soil > Tropical forest > Bulk soil | place: Panama | collected 2016-02-17
AATCCATGAACGTCCTCAAAGCCATCTCGCTCAAGGTGATGTCGGCGCTGCTGTTCGCGCTGATGTCGGCGCTGGTGCGCTTTCTCGGCGAGAGGTACCCGGTCGGACAGATCGTGTTCTTCCGCTCGGCCTTCGCCATTCTTCCGGTCGTGCTGATCTACGCGTGGCGGAACGAGCTGATGGCGGCGGTGCGCACGGTGCGACCGCTCGGGCACGCCGGCCGTGGCGCCATCAGCATGTGCGGCATGTTCTGCAATTTCTCCGCGCTTGCCCGGCTGCCGATCGTCGATGCGACTGCGCTGTCGTTCACGGCGCCGCTGATTACGGTCGCGATGTCGGCGGTCATCCTCAAGGAGCGCGTGCGCATCTACCGCTGGTCAGCCGTGCTCGTTGGGTTCATCGGCATCCTGGTGATGCTGGGCCCGCACTTCGATCTCTCGGCGTATGCCAATTCTGCCATGACCATGGCGGGCATCGCCTTTGCGATCGCCGGCGCGTTCTTTAATTCGGGCTCGGTGATCCAGACCCGCCGGCTGACCGAGACCGAGACTACGTCGTCGATCGTGTTCTATTTCTCGCTGATCTGCGCGCTGGCGGGGCTCGCCACCTGGCCGTTGGGTTGGCTCGTGCCGGCATGGAAGCTGGAGTGGCTGGTGCCGACCTGGCCCGAGTTCGCGGCCCTGGTCACAATCGGCCTGTGCGGCGGCATCGCCCATCTCCTGCTCACCGAGAGCTACCGCCTGGCGCCGGCATCGCTGGTGGCACCGTTCGACTACACCTCGATCGTGTGGGCCTTCCTGCTCGGCTATTTCTTCTTCAGCGAATTGCCGACCGTGCACGTCTTCATCGGAGCCGCGATCATCGCGGCCGCCGGACTGCTCGTGATCTGGCGCGAGCGCCAACTCGGGCTGCAACGTGCGCGGGCGGCGGAAGGGCCGCCGACCGGCGCCTGATTTGGCATTACCGCCGTGTCGGCGCTATGGTGGTGCTCGCCGGGATGTCCATGGGCGTGAGCCCCAACTGTGGAGACTTTCTTGCACTCCATCCCGCTACGCTTCGCCATTGCGCTGGTCGGCTTCGTCGTCACGACCACCGCCTTCGGCCAAAGCTATCCGTCGCGCCCCATCACCCTGATCGTTCCTTACGCCGCCGGCGGCAGCGTCGACGCGGTGGCGCGCATCGTCGCGCCCAGGCTCTCCGAGCGGCTCGGCCAGAACGTCGTGATCGAGAACGTCGCCGGTGCCGGCGGCATCGTCGGTACCCAGCGCGCCGCGCGCGCCGCGCCCGACGGCTATACGCTGCTGTTCTCGGTCGAGAGCACGATGGCGATCGCCAAGCTGGTGCAGCCCTCGACGGTGCAATACGACAGCCAGAAGGACTTTACGCCGATCTCGCTGGTCGGCACCTCGCCACTCGTGCTCGCCGGCAAGAAGTCGATTGCCGCCGACACCACGGACGATCTGATCAAGCTGCTGCGCGCCAATCCCGGCAAGTTCAGCTATGCGACCTCCGGCACCGGCACCTCGCTGCACGTCGCCGGCGAGATGATCAACATCGAGGGCAAGGTGTCGATCGTGCACGTGCCGTACCGGGTCGGCGCGCAGATGGTGACCGATCTCATCGGCAATCAGATCGACCTCGCCATGCTGCCGCTGGTGATGGCGCTGCCGAATTACCGCAACGGCAACATCAAGGTGTTTGGCACGACCGAGCCGACCCGCTCGCCGGTCGCACCCGACCTGCCGAGCCTGGCCGAGCATCCCGATCTCAGACAAGTCAACGTCACCGTCTGGTTCGGCTTGTTTGCGCCGGCGAAGACCGATGCAGCGATCGTCGAGCGCCTGCATCAGGCGGTCGCGGCGGCGCTGCAGGAGCCGGACGTGCAAGCCAAGCTCGCCGAGACGGGCCTGCGCATCGTCGGCAACAGCCCGGCCGAGTTCGCGGCCTTCCTGGCGCAGGAGATCGAGAAATTCTCGGTCATCGTCAAGGCCGCGAACATCAAGGCGGAGTAGGGCGTCGCGTGAGCACGAACGAGGCGATCGATCTTGCGACACGGCTGCGTGCGATCGCGGCGGCACAGGGCAAGCAGCCGTTCGATCTGCTCTTGACCGGCGGCCGCATCGTCGATGTCGCAACGCTGGAGCTGCGCGAGGCGGATGTCGGCATCGTCGGCGCGATGATTGCCAGCGTCCATCCGCGCGGGCGCTTCACCGATGCGCGCGACATCCACGATCTGAGCGGGCGCATCGTCGCGCCCGGATTCATCGACGGCCACGTGCATTTCGAGTCCTCGCACATGCTGCCGCACCATTACGCGTCGGTGGTGGTGCCGCAGGGCACCACCACGATCTTCTGCGACCCGCACGAACTCGCCAATGTGCTCGGCGTCGCGGGCGTGCGCTGGGCGGTCGAGGCGAGCCGCGGCCTGCCGCTGCGCTTCATCGTGCAGGCATCTTCGTGCGTGCCGGCGGCGCCCGGGCTCGAGATCGCCGGCGCGGATTTTGAGGCGCAGGAGATCCGCGAGATTCTGTCCTGGCCCGAAATCGCGAGCCTCGCCGAGGTCATGGACATGCGCGCCGTGCTCGAGGCGCATCCGCGCATGGTCGGAATTCTCGGCGAGGCGCTGGTGTCGGGCAAGCTGATCGAGGGCCATGCGCGCGGTCTCTCGGGGCCCGCGCTGCAGGCCTACATGGCGGCCGGCATCTCGGCCGACCACGAGATCACCTCGGGCGAGGACGCGCTGGAGAAGCTGCGTGCCGGGCTCACCGTCGAGATCCGCGGCTCGCACGATTACCTGCTGCCCGATGTGGTGAAGGCCATCAACTCGCTGCCGGTGGTCCCGGCGAGCCTCACGGTGTGCACCGACGACGTCTTCCCCGACCATCTGATCGAGAAGGGCGGCGTGAACGACGTGCTGCGGCGGTTGATCCGCTACGGGCTCGATCCCTTGCAGGCGATCCGCTGCGCCACCGTCAACAACGCGATCCGGCTGCGCCGCGACGACCTCGGCCTGGTGGCGGCCGGGCGGCGGGCGGATCTCGCGGTGCTCGCGGACTTGCGTGAGGTCGCGGTCGAGACGGTCTATGTCGGCGGCGTCCGCGTGGCGGCGAACGGCCGCCTGCTCCAAGCTGCTTCGGCCAAGGTCGCGCCACCGTTCGGGAACACGATGAAGCTCGCGCCGCTCGATGCTGACGCCTTTCGCGTGCCGGTGCCCGGCGTCAGCGCGGGGCGCGCACGGCTGCGCACCATCAAGGGCGCCCGCTTCAATTCATGGAGCGAGATCGAGGTCGACGTGCGCGATGGCTTCGCGGTGGTGCCCGACGGCGCCAGCGTGATGACCGTCGCGCACCGCCACGGCCGCAGCGATCTGGCGCCGCAGACCGCGATCATCGAGGGCTGGGACCGTTGGCGCGGCGCCTATGCCAGCTCGTACTCCCACGATTCCCACAATCTGGTCGCGTACGGCTGCCACCCGGACGAGATGGCGCTCGCCGCCAATACCGTGATCGAGATGGGTGGCGGCATCGCTGTCGTGAAGAACGGCCGCGTCACCGCCCGCATCGCCTATCCGGTCGCCGGGCTGTTGTCGGACAAGGAGCCGGCCGAGGTCGCCGGTGCTCACCGGCGTGTGGTCGAGGCGGCCGGCGAGATCTGCACCTGGCAGCCGCCTTACCGCACGTTCAAGGCGCTCGAGGGCCAGAGCCTCGCCTGCAACCCCGGCCCGCATCTCACCGATCGGGGCATGACCGACGGCGGGACCAAGGAAATCCGCGCGGCGCTGGTGCGCGTGTCCTGACGGCTCACTCAGAACGCCTTGAAGGTAATGATGGTGTGGGTGTCCTGGATGCCCGGGATGGTCTGCACCTTCTCGTTGACGAAGTGGCCGATGTCGGTCTTGTCGTCGACGTAGAACTTCACCAGCAGGTCGAAGTGGCCGGCGGTCGAATAGATCTCGGAGGCGAGCTCGGCGTCCGCGAGCTTGTTTGCCACCTCGTAGGACTGGCCGAGCTGGCATTTGATCTGGACGAAGAACGGGATCATGCACGCCTCCGGGCGGCCCTCGGCCGCTATCCATGCAGAACGCGGGCACGCCCGGGTTCTGGCGGCCAAATGAGCAAAATCGCGCTGCATTGACAAGGTCGCATTGCCGACCGAAGCCGCGGTGTCCCACGGCGGCCGGATGGAAAAACCGCCCGGAATTGCTACGCTTGGCCAAGGTCTGTCATCGCTGGACTGCCGGCGGGAGGCCGCCTCATGGTGACATTCGCGAGGTCGGTCACAGCGACCACAGCCGTATAAGGGGGCGCAGACATGTCTTGCTCGATACCGGCAGGCAGAAGCTTTTGGCGGCGCGTTGCCGTGCGCGTTCGTCGCGCGCTCGCGAGCGGCCTGCTTGTACCTGCGGCCGCCGCCCTGGTGCTTGCAGGGGGCGGACCCGTTGCGGCGCAAGCGCCGGAGCCCGGCCTGGTCGTGTTGGCGCTGCCCGCAACGAGCTGGGGCGTCGGCCTGGGCCTGCAGGATTTCGTCATCACCGCGAGCCGCACGCGCCCCGACGGCGCGCGGTCGATAGCCGCCGAGCGGCCGGCGGCGAACATGTTTCTGTCGGCCCTCATCGTGCCGGCGCCGGCCGGCGACAGCGCGCGTGCCTGCCGGGATGCATTCTGGCAGCGGCTCAAGGATGTCTGGCAGGTGCTCAAGGATGGTCCGGGGAAGGCGAGCTATCGCGACGTGCGCCAGTCGGAGGCCGGCGACATGGCATCGAGCGACTATGTCATTGAGGAAATGCAGGGGCTGCGCATCGATCAACGGCATCTCCACACCTACTTCGCCCGGGATGGCAGCTGCATTGAGGTCCACCTTTCGAAGACCCTGTTCGAGCCGCACGACGAGGAGCTGTTCGCCTCCGTGCTGCGGACGGTACGGCTGCTCGACATCAGCTCCGCTCCGGCCGGTCCGGTCGCGCGCACCTACCGCGTGTCCCGCGGCGACGCGGTTGCGTTGATGGTGCCGCCGCCGTGGCAAGACGACTTTCCCGGCGGCCGCGGGAATGCGGGCCCGACGCTCACGCTCACTCCGGCGACCACCAAAGACATCTCGTTCGTGATGACGGTGCTGGTTCCGCCGCCGGGGCGGCGCGACGGCAGCTACAACACGCCGGATGCGTTGCGCAAGCGCACTGAAGCAGCGGCGCAGGGCATGCTCGCAGAGGCCGTCGAGAGCAAGCTCGAGATCGACGAGATCAAGGGTCCGGAGATGGCGGGTTTCCTGTTCACGGCCACCGACAAGAAGCCGACCTTGGGTCCGGGCGAGTTCCGCCGCATTACACATGCCCAGGCCGCCCTGCGCGACGTCATGCTGTCGGTGTCATTGTTCTCGCAAGCCCCTGGCACGGCCGAATATGCGGCGGCGCTCGAGGTGCTCAAGAGCGCGCGGCTGCTCGCGGCGCCGCTGTAGCGCAATCCTGCAAGGGAGGGGCCGGTTTTCCGGACAAAGATCATGCTCGGCAGACGGTATCGATTCGGCGGGGGTAAAGGCCGGAAACACATCTGGCTGCCGGCAACGGCCTTATCTCGGAAGTTCAAAACACCACATAAATAAAGGGCTTTAGAGGCAGTCCGATTTTGTAGAGCATATAATGCATGACCAATGCTGTGACCAAGCCGGCGATGAGCGACAGGGACCAGCGACCGATATTTGCGAAGTAAAATCTCACTGCAAGTACCCTAGTTCTGTCGCCATTGTTCGAACGATTGGCGCAATTTTGGCTGCGAGCTTCTGGCCGCCAGAAACGGATAAATGCGTGCGGTCGATGTAGTCATCGGTCGTGAAGTCGATCGCGGGGACCTCGGCGCGACGGAATCCGATCTCGCGCAGCCGACGTGCGTGTTCGTATGCCGTGGCAACAAAAGCTTCCCGTTCGATTGGATCGAGCCGATCGACGTAGTATGGACTGTCGAGATCAATCATCGCGAGCGTAACCGCGCGCAATCGCGGAGGCGTCATCTGCTCGGTCGACGCTAAAGTGCGTTGCCAACGCGGATCGGTTGGCGAGAGGATCTGATCTTTCACGATTTTCATAGCCTGGGTCATATCGCTCAAATATCGCAGATTTGCGTACTGCTCCGGCATATAATCAGGATCAGGGAAGCTTGCTCGGGAATCGAATGAACGTTCAGCGAGCAGTCGATTCCAGTTTGAATTGGCGTATTCGTAGCCGACGAAATTCCAAAGGTCGTTGAAGTTGAGATAGGCATCGAGTAGCGAGCCCAAAGCAGCCCCCCGCGCAGCCGAGGGGCCACGCCATGCGACATCCCGCATTAACTGATCCCGGGGCGGCCAAGGCAGCAGATAGCCCCGATGCCAGGCGTCGAACATTGCGTGCCGATAGAAGGAGTATCGAATATCCATCGAAAACGTCGTCATGTTACTACCGGCTACGTAGATGACGGGCCGTCCCTCATGCAACAGCAGTTCTGCGCCGATGTTTCCGAAATCAGTCGAACTACCCGCTCTTTGAGCAAGATTGGTGACTCGAAATTCCGGGCCGAGATGCTCTTGCAGAAACCGCGTCCAAATCAGCGATTCGTGCTGCCCGACTCCGTGCTCTACCGACGAGCCACCGACGATGACGTGCACGGTAGGTTCCGGACCAATTCGCCGTTTCACGACCGCGCGTATTTGGCGAGCGGTCGGGAAGTAACCGCTCTCCACGTTGAGCCACATATGAAAGCGCACAAAGCTCTCGGCCAAGCGAGTGCTCTCAACGACTGAGCCGAGCCAGGACAAAGTGAGCAGCCCTAGCAGCAATCCGGTAACAAACGGGAGCGGGGCAGGCGTGAAACGCATGGGGATCACTGAATGAACAGACGGACGGTCATGTGTGCGGCCTTTTCAAGCGGATAGAAGAACAGCAGCCAGCCGATGCCGACGAAAACCATCGTTCCAGCCCAGCAGACTATGTCAATGACGGCTGTGAGGAGGCGCGCGTGAAGGGAAGGAGGCGTCAAGACGGCTCTCACCGCGGCAGCCCCAACGCTCGCCGGCTGCGGAACCAGCTTCGTCCTGTCAATCCTAAGGCGTGAGATTCCCCCTTGCATCAGCGCGGCCAGCGCAAGACCGCCCCCATGATAAAGGCCCCATACGGCGAAATTCCAGGCGGCACCGTGCCAAAGGCCGCACAGCACCATTGCCGTTAGAGCGTTCACTACGCGCCGCGGCAAGCCGAGTCGGCTGCCGCCGAGTGGAATATAGATGTAATCTCGGATCCACAGGCTGAGCGAAATATGCCAGCGCTGCCAAAACTCGATTGGCGAACGCGCCAGGTACGGCCAATTGAAGTTCTCGGGCACCGCGATACCCATCATGCGCGCAAACCCGATCGCCATGTCGCTGTAGCCCGAGAAATCGAGCAGGATGCGCGCAGCGAGCGCGCCGACGAACACCCACCGCCAAGTGCGGTCTTGCAGTAAGAATTGCGGCTCGATGTAATCGATCCAGCCGGTTAGGTTATCGGCAGCCCATTTTTTCGCGAGGCCGATGGCGATACGCATCAAGCCGATAGTCGCATCCTGGGCGGTCGGACGCGCTAGGCCTTCGTGCAGTGCCGGCAGGAACTGCTGGTACCGCTTGATCGGTCCGGCCACCATTGTGGGCCAGAACAGAGCGAAGGTGAGGAACTCGCGCAACCGAGTGATCGGTCGATCGCCGCGGCGAACGTCGGTCAGATAGTGGACAAATTCGAACGTAAAAAAGCTGATGCCAAGCGGGATGGCAGCAGGGAGTGCCGGTTGCACGGTGTTACGGAGCGCCGAGCCGAAGTCGGGTAGGAGCGTCCCAATGCTATCTATTACAATAAATGCGGTGTACTTATAAAAGACAAGTGTGAAGACACACACTGCGATGGCACCAGTGACCATCCTGCGCCCGCCGATGCGACCGGCTAAGAATGTGACCCCCGCCAGGACAAGCACGGGGACAACACTGACCCAGCCGCCATAATGGAACTGGAACACAAGTCCGCCGATGACGAGAATGGCCATTCGCAGCGTCGGATTGTGGATGAGATAGTAGAGAGAAAAGAAGACGAGCGCGAACCCTACGAATTCATACGTAAGGAAAATCATCCCGACGCTCTAGAACTAGAGTTATTGCAGTGGTCGATGAATGGGCCAACCTCGGGTTAACCTAGCATTTTATGAAACGGGCGCACTCGTGGTTTCGTCGCACATGGTCGGTATTATTTGCTGCTGTAGCGCACGAACGACCGGCCTCGGTGTGCAAGTGCAGCGTCAACATTTCAAGACCGGCTGCAGCCTTTGCGGAAAGCGAGGGCGCTGCCGTAATCAGCATGGCATTACGGGCGGAGGCGGGAAGTCGAAGCAGCGATCTCTATAGCGACCGCACCTGCGCTAAACGGCGTCTGTGCGCCTCAGTAAAGCGCCACGGCCGGGGCGCACCTTGCGCTGCGTAAATCTCCGCCGCCCCGTTTTCGCGCTGCCGCCATGAGCAACTGCGGTCGAGACCCGGGGCCGGCTCGGACGCTTTGACCCTTTCGAAAAAAGCTCTTTGTTGCCAAAGTGCGAAATGCACCGGTTTGACAGCGAAAGCTCTTGTGCATACTTGCGAGGTGCATTTGTGATCCGGATCATGCCGGCGGAGGGAGCATCGAGATGCACGGCCCGAATTCGTCTACGAGCTCGTCTACACGCTCGTCCACCTGCGATCTTCGCCTCTATGCGCTGGTCGATCCCGAGCATTCCGGCGGGCGCGATCTCGCCGAGCTCGCGCGGCTGGTGGCGCAGGGCGGTGCGACACTGGTGCAGCTGCGGGACAAGCGCAGCGACACCCGGCCCATGGTCGAGCGCGCGCGCGCGATCAAGGCGGCGCTCGCGCCGTTCAACGTGCCCCTGCTGATCAACGACCGCGTCGACGTCGCGCTCGCAGCGGGCGCCGACGGCGTGCATGTCGGCCAGGACGACATGGCGGTCGCGGATGCGCGGCGGCTGCTCGGCCCCGACTCGATCATCGGGCTGTCGATCAAGACCGTGGCGCAGGCCGAGGCGGCGCCGATCGAGCTCCTCGATTATGTCGGGGTCGGCGGCGTGTTTGCGACCTCGTCCAAGAACAACACCAAGCCGCCGATCGGCCCCGCCGGTTTGGGGCAGATTGCCGGCATCTTCCGCCGCCGGGATCCGGAGTTTCCGCTGTGCGGCATCGCCGGCATCGACGCCACCAACGCCGCCGATGTCATCGCCGCCGGCGCCGACGGCGTCGCGGTCATCTCGGCGCTCTCGCTCAAGGGTGATCCACAGGCCGCGGCGCGCGAGCTGCGCGGCATCGTGGACAACGCCATCGGCAAACGGGGCACGTGAGCGCAATGGGGCAGTCCCCCCAGACCCCCATCGCCGTCACCATTGCCGGTTCGGATTCGGGCGGCGGCGCCGGCGTCCAGGCCGACCTCAAGACGTTCTCGGCGCTCGGCGTCTACGGCGCGTCCGTGCTCACCGCGCTGACCGCCCAGAACACCAAGGGCGTGACCGGCATCCATGACGTGCCGGCGGAGTTTGTGGCCGCGCAGATCGACGCAGTCTTCTCCGATCTCGATGTCGGCGCCGTCAAGATCGGCATGGTGTCGCAAGGTCCCGTCATCGAGACGATCGCCGCGGGGCTCGCGCGCTGGAAACAAACGAAGGTGGTGGTCGATCCGGTCATGATCGCGACCTCAGGCGACAAGCTCCTGGCGCCCGACGCTATCGACGTGCTCAAGCGCGTGCTCATCCGGTGCGCGCTGGTGATCACGCCGAACCTGCCCGAGGCGGCGGCGCTGCTCGACGCGCCGATCGCGCAATCCGAGGCCGAGATGCGCGCGCAAGGCGAGCGGCTGCTCGCGCTCGGGCCGCGGGCGGTGTTGATGAAGGGCGGTCATGGCAGCGGGCCCGAGAGCGTCGATCTCCTGGTCGAGCCCCGCGCCTGCACGCGGCTCGCGGCCGAGCGCATCGCGACCCGCAATACCCACGGCACCGGCTGCACCCTGTCATCGGCCATCGCAGCGGGCCTTGCCAGAGGCCTCGACCTTGCCGCGGCGGCAAAGGCCGCCAAGACTTATGTGACGGATGCACTCGCCGCCTCGACGAAGCTCAAGATCGGCTCAGGGCACGGCCCGGTGCATCATTTCCACGCGTGGTGGTGACAGGGACCAGCGGCTGACGGCACGATTGCGACGAGCGCTGCTCCAACAAGGACGTAACTAAGACGGCTTGATAATGAGCCCGTGTCCAGTCGGAATTGACAACACAGAAACGCCTCGTGAGCGCGCGAAGTCGTCAAAGGCATGCTTCTGCGCGATATATTGGGTACCATCCCCGCTGTGGCCGTAGTCGTCGGAAAGAATCAGGCCACCAGGGACGATTTTATCCCAGAGAAATTCGGCCGCAGCCCGCTCGGGCGCGGCGGCGTTCATATCCAGCATCAAAAGTCCGATCTGCTGGACTGGTATGGACGCAAGAACATCGGGGACGCGGCCTTGAATCACGGAAACATTCTGGTATGGCCTGAAGCGATCGCAGACATAGCGATATATATCGCCTGCTTCCTTATACATTCGCTGTGCCGAGTTGGCGCCGGCGATCAATTCTTCCTTCGTCCACTGCTCCTCCGGAACGCCGGTAAAGGTGTCGACCAAGAACATGCGTTGCGAGCTCGTCTCGAAGCGCGTGAACTTGAGGATCGCTGCGGCCTCTGAACCGACGAAGACCCCGAGCTGAACAATATCGGCGCCAAGCGCAATTGCGTGCGATGCCGCCCAGAGAGAGATGTGAAAATTCCAGCGACCGTGGTGTCCAAATCTCTGCGTGAAAGGTTCAGACCAGGAAAATTCGATAGCCTCTCGGAATCGCGGGTCATCGACGAAATCGTGATTGCGGCATGTTTCCAGGCCTTCTTCGTTGTAGAAATAATCGGGCCGGGCAGGCACAACCGAGAAGCCCCGCAGCTTTAGATAATGGATGACCAAGGGATGAAAAGTCCGAACAACCGGGCGTGCAATGGCTCTTATCAATGGTCGGATCATAAGCTTGAAACTCCCTTGGTTCTCAACTCGATGGCGTGCCCACCGTCCGGGCATCTTCGGCCTCCGCCGCGATTGTTGCGCCCCGAGAAACTGATGCGGACCACAGGGCCGCGCGTGCAGGCTCGATGTCGTCAAGGATATCAGGTACATAGGATCGGGGTCGGGCGGTGGCCTCACAAAGCAACAAAGTGTGACGGCCATCACACATCAGAGTTTCGCGGGGAGGCATGAAAGGGGCACCATCACATGCCCAGGAGGTGATACATGCGTACCATCGCTCTCGTTGTGACCACGCTGGCCCTGCTGCCCTTGACCACCATCGGCGCGCGCGCCGACGGCCCGTGGTGTGCCTACTACTACAAAGGCAGCACGAACTGCGGCTTCTACAGCTTCGCGCAATGCCAGGCCGCCATTTCGGGCGTCGGCGGATCGTGCGCTACCAATCCGAGCTATCAAGGAAGCGGCCGCAGGTCGCGCGGCTACTACTGAGCGGCACTCGGCCGTGGTCGAATCGAAGCTGCGGGTCAGGACCAGAATCGCCTGACCCGCCGTTCGATCACGATTTGAGCTTCACCACCTTCTGGCGCTGCTCGCCCAGCCCGTCGATGCCGAGCGTCACCACGTCGCCGGCCTTGAGGAATTTCGGCTCCGGCTTCATGCCGAGGCCGACGCCTGGGGGCGTGCCAGTGACGATCACGTCGCCCGGCTCCAGCACGAAGAACTGCGAGCAGTACCAGACGAGGTGCCGGCAATCGAAGATCATGGTGCTGGTGTTGCCGCGCTGGCGCTTCTCGCCGTTGACGTCGAGCCACATGTTGAGGCTCTGCGGGTCCTTGATCTCGTCCTTGGTGACGAGCCAGGGCCCGAGCGGTCCGAAGGTCTCGCAGCTCTTGCCCTTGATCCATTGCCCCGCGCGCTCGATCTGGAACACGCGCTCGGACACGTCGTTGGCAAGGCAATAGCCGGCGACCACGTCGAGCGCCTTGTCTTTCGTGAGGTAGCGCGCGCGGCGGCCGATGACGATGCCGAGCTCGACCTCCCAATCGAGCTTGGTGGAATCCTTCGGGATAATCGTGTCGTCGTTGGGCCCGCAGATGCAGGTCGTCACCTTGTTGAAGATGATCGGCTCCTTCGGGATCGGCATGCCGGCCTCGGCGGCATGGTCGGAATAGTTGAGGCCGATGGCGATGAAGTTACCGACCCCGGCGACGCAGACGCCGAGCCGCGGCTTGCCCTTCACCAGCGGCAGCTTGGCGGTCGGCGCCTTGCGGATGGCCGCGAGGCCCTTGGGCGACAGTGCTTCCCCGGCGATGTCGGGCACCACCTTGGAAAGGTCGCGGATGCGGCCCTGATCGTCGAGGATGCCGGGCTTTTCACGGCCGCGCGGGCCAAAGCGGACGAGCTTCATGGCGTACTCTCTTTCCCTGGGGTGAAGGCGCGTTGAGGTGAAAACGTGCGGCCGGATCATGCGTCGCACGCCTGCGGCGAGCAAGCCGGGGAGGACGCTTGAGCGGCGGTGCTCAGCCTTTTTGGCAAGACTGTGGCTCCGCGACGGTTGCTCTGGGGCCGACTGTTGCTCATCGGCAACTTCAGTCAATTATCGTTCGAATCCAGGCTGATTCCGCGACTTTTAGGTTTGCAATCCCACCGCGACTCCGCACACGATTACCTCATGCAATCTGGTCCGCGCGCCGAGCTGCACGCGACGTGGGATCGGGAGGCGAACGCAAAGGTGGGCCCAATTGTCGGGTTTGCCGGGAAGTTTCGGCGGGGGGTGCGACGAGGCCGGCGCGAGCCGGCCTTGTTCGCTTTTCGGAAGCCCTACACCTTGAACGTCGTCACATCGCGCCCGGGAAGGCGCCGCCGTCGATCAGCAGGTTCTGGCCGGTGATGTAGCCGGCTTGGGCGGAGCACAGGAACGCGCAGGCGGCGCCGAACTCGTCCGGGGTGCCGAAGCGCTTCGCCGGCACGGTCGCCATGCGGGCGGCCTTCGCCTGGTCGAAGGAGATGCCCTTGGTCTTGGCATTGGCCGCGATGTTCGAGGCCAGGCGCTCGGTGTCGAAGGTGCCGGGCAGCAGAAAATTGATGGTGACGTTGGCCGCCGCGACCGAACGCGCGACGCCTGCGAAGAAAGCGGTGAGCCCGGCGCGCGCGCCGGAGGAGAGATCGAGACCGGCCAGCGGCATCTTCACCGAGCCCGAGGTGATGTTGACGATGCGGCCGAACTTCCTCGCGACCATCGGGTCGATGACCTTCTGGGTGAGCTCGATCGCCACCACCATGTTGGCGATGACGCCGTCGATCATCTGTTGACGCGTGAGCTCGCGGAAATCGCGGAACGGCGGGCCGGCATTGTTGTTCACCAGAATGTCGGGGTCCGGGCAGGCGCGCAGCAGCGCGGCCTGACCCTCGGGCGTGGCGACGTCGCCCTGCACGGCGGTCACCTTGACGCCGGTCGCCTGCCGCAGCTCTGCCGCGACATTCTCCAGCACCTTCAGATCGCGCCCGTTGATGACCACCTCGCAGCCGGCATTCGCGAGCGCAAAGGCGCAAGCGCGGCCGAGCCCGCGGCTCGAGGCGCAGATGATGGCCTTGCGGCCGGCAATTCCGAGATCCACGGCGTAGCTACCTCTGTTGATGTTTTGGCTGGCATGGTTGGGCGAGCAGTCCCCGCCGCAGAACTATCGCGTAATCGGCGCTGGCTCAACGCGCCCGAGCCAGCCTGGAGCGGATGCATGGCCAGGACGCGGTCGCGGCCGCGAAGGCTCGCTTCGTAAGATCTGGTTAGCATTAATACTTCGTTTAGCCCAATTAACCCTACTGAATTTCAATATTCGCAGGAAAATATCTGCAGAAGAATCAATGGTCTACAGATGTGTAGCGTGTCTCGTCGGAGTTAATCTTGGGTAAAACTGTAAGGTGTGATCCAAATACAACCTTCGCCGCCGAAGAAGCTGCTACCTGCGCCGAAATTCACAAGCTTCGAGGAGGGGTCACCATGAAGAAGCTATTGTTGAGCGGCGCAGCGCTCGCGGCGCTGGTTGCCGGTCCTGCGGTCGCAGCCGACTTGGCGGTGCCGATCTACAAGGGCCCACCGCCGATCCCGATGTTCAGCTGGACCGGTTGCTATATCGGCGGCAGCGTCGGTGGCGGCTACGCTTGGACCGAGAACACCAACGCGGTGAACACGACCCTGTTCGGCGACTTCGGGCCGGGCCAGGGATACGCGAATTATTCGTCGGGCTTCGCCGGCGGCGGCCAGCTCGGGTGCAACTATCAGGTCTCGCGCTTCGTCATCGGCGTCGAGGGCTCCTACCTGTGGGCCAACATCAAGCGCGACTATGTCAGCCCGTTCGGCGGCGCCGACGACGTCTACACCAACCAGATCGACGGCATCGCATCGGTCGCCGCGCGCTTCGGGATGGCGTTCGACACCTGGCTGTTCTACACCAAGATCGGCTGGGCCGCCGCGCATGCCAAGCTGAGCGTGGTGGACAGCATCCCCCCGACCGGCGCCGGCACCGCCAGCAACTGGCACAACGGCTTCACTCTGGGATCCGGCGTCGAATATGCGTTCACGCCGAATTGGATCCTCGGCTTCGAGACGAACTACTATCGCTTCGAAAGCAAGAGCTACGAGATCGGCGGTGGCGCCGGCTTGTATACCTTCAACTCGCGTCCGCGCGACGTGTACACGTTCCTCGGTCGCCTGAGCTACAAGTTCGGCTGGGGCGGGCCGGTCGTCGCGGCGTACTGAGCGACGATCGCATCGATCAAGTCGAAGTCGCGAAGCCCCGGGCGCAATCCCGGGGCTTCTCTTTTTTGCGCACTATATTGAACTTACCTGCGACGCATATTGAACTTACCTGCGACGCGTATCGAACTTACCTGCGACGCGATTGGACGCGAAGGTTAAGAGTCGGAGGCCCGACAGACATGTAGGGAACTTGACTCAAAGCGGCCCAGTATATGTCGCGGCTGCGACACAAAGGTTCCAATCCGGAGGTAAAATAAGGACGCGAATCAAATTGATCTGACATGTGGCGGGAATGTCACGGACTTGCCGACAATCCGCGCTTAAAACCTCCGCGTCGACAACAACGGGGAAGTGCCTCATGAAGAAATTCGTAATCGCAACCGTCGCGCTCGCTGCGCTCGGCGCAGCGCCGGCGCTGGCGGCCGACCTCCCGGTAAGGCAGCCGGCCTACAAGGCGCCGCCGGCGCCGGTCATCGCTTATTACAACTGGAGCGGCTGCTATTTCGGCGGACATGCCGGCGGCCTGTTTGCCCGGAAGGAATGGAACGATGCGATCACCGGCGACTCGTTCGGCAGCCATGATGCCGACAGCTGGCTCGCCGGCGCGCAGGTCGGCTGCAACATTCAGGTCAGCGGCGGCTGGGTGTTCGGCATCCAAGGCGACTACGCCTGGAGCGATGCCGACGGCAGCAACATAGACGCCTTCGGCTTTACCAACCACAGCCGGGTCAAGTCGCTCGCCTCCGTGACCGGCCGCGTCGGCTATGCCTGGGACCGTTTCCTCGGCTACGTGAAGGGCGGCGGCGCCTGGGAGCGCGACGAGTACGATTTCGCCTTCGCCGGCCTGACGCTCGCAACAGCGAGCGAGACGCGCAGCGGTTGGACGGTCGGTGTCGGCGGCGAATATGCCTTCACCAACTGGCTGACCGGCTTCATCGAATACAACTACTACGACTTCGGCAATCGTACGCTCGCGTTCACCGACGGCTCGCTCATCAATATCGATGAACGCAAGAGCGTGGTGAAGGGCGGCCTCAACATCAAATTCGACTGGGGCGCTCCGGTCGCCGGCAGATACTGATCGGGGGCACAACACGCGAAGGAGCCCCGGGCTGGTCCCGGGGCTCTTGCTTTTTCAACCAGCGAAGCTCGCGCGTCAGACCGTGCTTTCGGACTCGACCGTGCTGATGTGGTGCCCGCGCCAGACGACGCCGGTGCCGGAGAGTCCGCCGATCCAGAGCAACGGCAGCAGCAAGTCGCGCAGCATCCAGGCGAGCGGCGAGCGAGCGCTCAGATGCCATCCGGCCGCGTGCGTCAGCACGGCCTCGGCGCCATACCAGATGACGGCGGCCGCGATCACCCAGGCGAGCGAGAGCCCCAGCGCGGCGAGGACATAGGCCGCGGCGATCAGCGGCACGAGCCCGCCGGACAGAATTTCGAGCGCGTAGTAGCGGCGGAAGGACGCCTGCCGCAGACGCGCCCAGCGCAGCTGGCGCGCCCACACCTCACGCGCGTTGCGGTGGCCGAGCGGCTGCTCGAAGGGGCCGTTGACGAGGCGCACGCGCAGGCCGGCGCCGCGCACGATCTTGGTGGTGGCTGCGTCCTCCGCCGGTTCGGCGGCGAGCGCGCGCATGCCGCCGGCCTGATCGATCAGTTGCTTGCGATAGAGCATCGACTTGCCCTGGGCAAAGCCGATGCCGATCGTGTCGGCCACGTATTGCCAGCGCGCCTGATAGGTGTTGAGGAAGGCGCATTCGAGCTCCGCCCAGAAGCCGTCGGGGCGCGAGCCGACCGGCGGGGACGCGACGAGGCCGGTATCCGCCCGCCAGGCCGCCAGCAGTCGCGTGAGGTAGTCGCGCGGCATCAGCACGTTGCTGTCCGCCATCACGATCCAATCATGCGCGGCGGCGCGCCAGCCCTTGCACACATTGTTCAGCTTGGGATTGTCGCTGATCGGGTCGTTGCCGATGAGGAGCCGCGCGGGAACGTGCGGATGGGCGGCCATCAAGCGCCGGACCAGCGGCAGCACGGCATCGTGCGGAGCCGCCGCGCAGAAGATGATCTCGTAGCGGGGATAGTCGAGATCGAAGGCGGAGCGCAGCGTATCCTCGCCGTGATTCTCGATCCCGCATACCGGCCGAATCAGGCTGACCGCAGGAGCGGGGCGCGGCGCGAGCGCGTTGCGTCGCGTTTTGCGGCAGCGGCTGCGCGCAATCAGGATGCTGCCGATCTGCGCGGCGGTCGCAAGAGTATAGAATGCGGCAGCGGCACAAATCGCGATCGTCATGCGAATGCTATGTCACGGCAGTCGTGACATGCTTGTGACGCGCGGCAAGACACGGCGTCGCAAGGCCGACCCACTCCGCGAGGCTAGCGTCCCGTTTCCGACGTTCGTATCATCTCGCAGCACGCACTTTTACGAACGTCGGAAACAAAGGGACACTAGCAACTCTATGATTCTAGTGTGGCTTTGCATCTGACGTTCCTATTACGGACTCGCGGCAGATACTGATAGGAACGTTAGATGCGCCACACTAGTCCACCGCGCGAAAATTGTGAGCAAAGCGCCCTTGCCGGAAGGGGCGTAGCGGCGCTACCGTCCGCTGCAATGGCGCAATCGCCCAACCCCGCTTTGCCGACCGCCGCCGACGTCGATGCCGCCGCGCAGCGACTGGCGGGTATTGCCTTACGCACGCCGCTGGTGACGTCGCCGGTGCTCGACGCGCTGACCGGAGCGCGCGTCTTCCTCAAGGCTGAGATCCTGCAGCGCACCGGCTCGTTCAAGTTCCGCGGCGCCTACAACAAGCTCTCGTCGATCCCGCAGGCCGAACGCGCCGGCGGCGTGGTGGCGTTTTCGTCCGGCAACCACGCCCAGGGCGTGGCCGCCGCGGCGCGGTTGCTCGGCATGCCCGCGGTGATCGTTATGCCGGCGGATGCGCCGCGCCCCAAGCGCGAGCGCACCGCCGCGCTCGGCGCCGAGGTCGTGCTCTACGATCGCGCGCGCGAGGATCGGCAGGCGATCGCGGGCGAGATCGCGGCCAAGCGCCACGCGGCGCTGGTGCCGCCCTATGACGATCCGCTGGTGATCGCGGGGCAGGGGACCACCGGCCGCGAGATCGTCGAGGACTTGGCGGCGCAAGGGCTCGTCCCGGACGTGGTCGCGGTGACCGCCTCGGGCGGCGGGTTGACCGCGGGCGTCGCGCTCGCGGTCAAGGCGCGCGTGCCACAGGCGCGGCTGTTCACCGCCGAGCCCGAAGGCTTCGACGATCACGCCCGCTCGTTCCGGAGCGGACATCGCGAGAAGAATGCGGCGCTCAGCGGCACCATCTGCGACGCGCTGATGGCGCAGACGCCGGGCGAGCTCACCTTCGAGATCAACCGCGTGCTGGTCGGCGACGGCGCCGCCGTGAGCGACCAGGAGGTGGCCACCGCCGTCGCCTTTGCCTTCCGCGAGCTCAAGCTCGTGGTCGAGCCCGGTGGAGCAGTCGCGCTCGCGGCGCTGCTCGCGGGCAAGATCGACGTGAAGGGCAAGGTCGCCGTCGCCGTGCTGTCCGGCGGCAACGTCGATCCCGAGTTGTTCTATCGCCTGGTTGCGTAACGCGACAACGCGTCTCTCACGTGAAGAGCGCGATCCGTTCCTCCGGCGACATTGCCCGCAACGCCGCCAGCGGATCGCTCGGCGCCGGTACTGCCTGCGCGGCAGGTGATGGCGTCGGCGGTGTGAGCGGTTGCGGGATCGGCTCGGCCAGCGGCAACAGATGGGGCCGCGACGCCGCATAAGGTTGCGGGGCCGGCGGGGCGACATCCGCCGGGGGAGGCGCCGGCACAGGCGGTGTCTTGTTGGTGTCCGCGGTCATCGCGGGCGATTCTTCCACGGATGGCGTCGGCGCCGCAACGGGCTGCACCTGCAATAGCGTCGGTACCGGCAGCGCCCAGGCGTCGAGCAGCCCATTGTCGAGCAGGCCATTACCGGGCTGGGCCGTGGAGGTCGGCAGGGCGGGCGTGTCGACGTGAGCAAGCCTCGGTGATTCGGGCTCGTTCGCTACCGGGATCGGCGTGGGCTCGATCGTGACCGGGCTCGCAGCGATCACCGCCGCGGCATCCGGGCGGACCTCATCCTCGCCGGGATACTCGACCAAGAATACCACGGCGGCCTCGGGCGGCCGGAATATCGGGCGGGCGGTCGGCTCGGCGGTTTGCACCGGATCGCTGGCGATTGGAGCAGCCGCACTCTCGATTGCGACTGCCGGCGTTGCGGTGGAGGCCACCGCCGCCGGCGCTTCGATTACGGGCGCCGCGACCACAGGCTCGGCGACCACGGGTGCTTCGGCGCGGCGCTCCGGGAACAGTGGCTCCACCGGGATCGGCGCATGCTCGAGCTCGCCGCGCGGTCGCTCGTCGGCAGTCTTGCCCCATGCGACCGGGACCACGACCAGCGGCTCGAGCTCCATCTGCGGGATGACCGCGCGCGCCGTCGCCGGCGGCGTCGGGTCGGGCGCGATCTCGACCGGCGGGGCGGGCTCGGCCGGCGGGGCGATCTCGACCGGCGGTGCGGGCTCGACCGGCGACACGGACTCGACCGGCGCAGCCGCAATCTCGACCGCCGGAGGAACAGGCGTTTCTTCCGCGCGAACAGGGGCAGCGGGTGGTTCGATTTCGACGGCGGACGTTGGAGCTGGAGCCGGATCGTAAACCTGTGACGCAGCCGCCGAAGGCAGCGCATCGGGGGCGTCCGGCGCCTCGTCGGGGATCGAAGCCGGACTTTCGGGCGGCGCCGCAGCGATGGTCAGCGAGGCGCTCGGCTCGGCAGCGGGCGGCACTGAGGCGGCCGGTGCCGGGGCGAACGCTGCCGGCGCGGCCGCGGCTGGCGAGACCGACGAGGGCGCCGGATCGGCTGTGTTTGCCGCCGGCGTATCAAGCGCCTCTGCCGCTGGCGCCATCGGCTCCGCCGATGCGTCCTGCGCCGGCAAGATCGCTGCATGGCTGGCGCCGACATCGTGGCCGTTGCCGCCGTGCCACGGAGCGCTCGCAGCTTCAACCTCTTTGTCCGGTGACGCCTGATAAGTTGATGCGTCGTCAGTCGAAATCCGGTCAGTCGACATCTCGTCGATTGCATCCCGGCCAATTGCTGCTGGCTGCTCCGCCGGGGCGCGCTGCTCGAGCGCCTGACCGGGCTCGGCGCAGGTCGTCAGCATCGCGTTGATGCGCCGCTCGAGATAATGCAGGACCTCGCCCAGCTTCGCGGCGCGGTGGTCGTCGGGGTTGCGCAGCGAAGACGCCCGCAGGATCGAGGACGCCAGCGCTTCGATCTGCTGGCAGATGCGCGCATCGAGGCCGCGCTCGCGCATGGTCCAGGCGACATCCTGGAGCCGCTCGGCGGCCGCGAGTATGTCGCGCTGGTCGGGCGCCGATGGCGGCAAATCGCGTCCGACCGCGGGAGCCTGGCTTTCGGGCTTGACCGCGGCCACCTCGGCGCGCGTCCGCGCGATTGCGCTCGCCATGTCGAGGAGATCGCTGCGAAAGCTCTGATGGATCTGCTGGTCGCGCTCGCCGCGAATCATGGCCTCGATGCGCTGAATCGCCCCCAGCACCAGCGCGGTGTCGGCGTTGCGATTACGCCGGGCAAATTCGTCGAGAAACCAGCGCCCGCGCGCGCTTTCCGCTACGGTCGCGCAAATGAGGTCGTATTCGCCCTCCGCCGCAGGCTGGGGCGCGATTGTGGATAACGCCGAAGGGTTTTCCGACATGGCACCACGACACCAACGAGACCCTACGATCAGCACGATCGCAGAGCGAGCGCAATCGGCGTGATGTCGAGTAATCCCCAGATACCCACAGGCACAGCGTTTGCACGGCGGTTGGCGGTCTTCTACGCTGCGCTGTTCGTCGCGCTGGGCGTGCAATTGCCGTTCCTGCCGGTCTGGCTGGCGGCGAAAGGGCTCGACGCCGGCGCCATCGGCGTCGTGCTGGCGATTCCGATGCTGGTGCGGGTGCCGGCAATCCCGCTGGCGACGCGCCAGGCTGACAGGCATGACGCGCTGCGCGGCGCGATCATCATCGCCGCGGCCGCGGCCGTGCTCGGCTATGGCGTGGTGGGGCTCGCGCAGGGAGCCGCCGCCATCATGGCGGCATTCGCGTTCGCCTCGGCCTTCTACACGCCGATCATGCCGCTCGCCGACGCCTATGCGGTGCGCGGCCTTGGCCAATTCCGCCGGGCCTATGGCCCAGTGCGGTTGTGGGGTTCGTTGGCCTTCATTGCCGGCAGCTTCGGCGCCGGCATCCTGCTCGACCTGATCCCCGCGGGCGATCTCATCTGGCTCATCGTGGTGGCGCTGGCGGTCACCGCGGCCGCCGCCGGCGCGCTGGCGCCGTTTGCGGCCGCGCCGGTCGCGAGCGACCTCGCGGAGGGCACGGCGGACCGCGCGGGCCCGGCCGTTCCGGCAGTGGCGCCTGACGTGTGGCGCGGCCGTGCCTTTCTCGCCGTGGCCATCGCGGCGAGCCTGATCCAGGCGAGCCACGCCGTCTATTACGGGTTCTCAACGCTGGAGTGGCGGGCGGCCGGTCTCGACGGCGCGGCGATCGGAGCGCTGTGGGCGCTGGGCGTCGTTGCCGAGATTGCGCTGTTCGCGGTGTCCGGGCGGCTGCGCGTCGGCCCGACCGCGCTCATCATGATCGGCGCTACCGGCGCCGTCATCCGCTGGAGCGCGATGGCGCTCGCGCCGCCGGCTGCGCTGCTGCCGATCCTGCAATGCCTGCATGGGCTGTCGTTCGGCGCCACGCACCTCGGCGCGATCGGCTTCATCGCGCGTGCGGCGCCCGCCGCGCTGGGCGCGACCGCGCAAGGTTATCTCGCGGTCGCGCAAGGCGTGGCGATGGCCGTCGCGATGGGAGTATCCGGCCTGCTCTACGCGCGCTGGGGCAGCCTCGCCTATGCCGCGATGGCCTCGGTGGCCGCCGCCGGTGGCCTGTTGGCGTTCGCGGCGAGAAGCCCGCGGCTTATTGGCAGGTCTGATACATCCCCGCGAGTTCGCGGCCGCTGAGATACATCATGCGCGGGGACAGCCCGCCGCGGCGGTTGATCCAGCTGCGCACGTGCTCGGGATAGATGCTCATCAGGAGCTGCGTCGCCTCCGGGCTCGCGACCGGCCGGCCGTTGCCGCCGGGATGCCACGCGGCATGGAAGCCGAGGCGTGCCCGCGGCGTCACGCAGATCCGGTTGCGCGGAATGACACCGAGCACCATCGTGCACGCGGAGAGGCAAGGACCATCGATGATCACCCTCTCGCCCGAACCACGCAGCACGGCCATCTTTTCGAGATAGGGCCCGATCTGGCCTCCGGAATCGCCCCTGATCCGTACTGCCGCCGACGCACTCGTAGCCACCGACGCCGCGAGCGCGGCGCCCAGAAGAAGCGCAAGTCGCATGAATTCCCCTCTGTCCCGTGCTTGTCCCGTGGACCCCTAGTCGGGGTGCGCCCCCTTGCGCCTGCGGTTCGAACACCAAGGTTTGACGCGAATGTGATTCGATTGGTCGAATTCGTGGCAACTGAAAATAACGCTAACATTCGCGCGCGGAACTTTTGTTCCGATGGAACCGTGGGTTCCATCTTGAATCGTCATTCAAACCTGAACCGCGCTTCGGTCATTCGGCCTTGGCAGCCGAAGCCTTTACCAGCGCCGACCATTTCGGCGCCTCGACCGCAATGAAGTCCGCGAACTCCTGTGGCGAGCCGATCTTCGCCTCCGCGCTGAACCTGGCGAAATTGTCTTTGATCTCAGGTGACTGCAGACCCTGGTTGATAGCGGCATTGAGCTTGCCGACGATCGCCGCCGCCGTTCCGGCGGGCGCCAGCACGCCGGTCCACGATGCCGGCGGAAACTGCGTGTAGCCGCACTCGATCATGGTGGGCACGTCGGGCAGTGCGGGGATGCGTTGCGGGCTCATCACCGCGAGCGGCCGCACCTTGCCGGATTGGATGTGCGGCAGGAGCGTGGTCACGCCCTCGATGGTCAGGTGCATTTCCCCCGCCAGCAGATCGGTCATCGCCTGCGCCGCGCCTTTGTACGGAACGTAGAAGATGTCGGTGCCGGTGGTGACCTTGAACAATTCCCCCACCAGGTGCGGCGGCGTTCCCATGGTGGCGCCGAAATTCAGCTTGCCCGGATTGGCCTTGGCATAGGCGATGAAGTCGGCGAGCGTCGTCGGCGGCAGCGTGGCCGCGATGCCGAGCACGAACGGCACGCGCGACACCAGCGCGATCGGTGCGAAGCTCTTCACCGGATCGTAGTCGACGTTCCGGTAGAGCGCCGGGGCAATGCCGAGCGTCGCCGAGCTGCCGTACAACAGCGTGTAGCCGTCGGGGTCGGCGCCGGCGACGGCTTTTGAGGCGATGGTGCCGCCGGCGCCGGGGCGATTGTCGACGACCACCTGTCCGATAGTCGCCGACAGGTGCTGCGCCACGAGTCGCGCGACGTAGTCGGTCGGGCCGCCCGGCGGGAACGGCACCACCAGCTTGATCGGCTTGTCCGGATAAGATTGCGCCCAGGCGGGAGCGCTCGCCGGCAGGCCGAGTGCGAGCACCAGCGCGATTACGCGCGTCTGCGACGCGCTATGGGCCGACAGCAATATCCGTTTGGCGAGCATGTTGCCTCCGCGTGCCCTTACTCGACCTTGATGTTGGTCGCCTTCACGATGTCCGCCCATTTGCGCGCCTCGGCGGCGAGAAACGTGCTGAACTCCTGCGGCGAGGCGATGCTCGGCTCGACGTTGAACTTGGCGAGGCTCTGCTTCATCTCCGGCGACTTCAGGCCTTCGTTGATCGCCGCATTGACCTTGGCGACGAGCTCCGGCGGCGTGCCGGCCGGCGCCAGGATGCCGGTCCAGAACGACAGCACGTAGTCGGGATAACCGCTTTCGATCATGGTCGGCACGTCCGGGAGATCGCTGCTGCGCGTCGTGCCAGTGACCGCGAGCGCGCGCGCCTTGTTGTCGCGGATATGCGGCAGCAGCGAGCCGATGCCGTCGATCATCATGTGGATCTGGCCGGACACCAGGTCGGTCATGGCCTGCGCCATGCCGCGATAGGGCACGAAGGTGATGTCGGTCCCGGTGGTGAGCACGAACAATCCCCAGGCGATATGCGGCGGGGAGGCGACGCCTGCGCCATTGTAGAGCTTGCCGGGATTGGCCTTGGCGTAGGCCACGAGCTCGGGCAGCGTCTTCGCCGGCACGCCCGCCGTGACGGTCACCACCATCGAGCCGAGCGACACCGACGCCACCGGCGTGAAGCTCTTGACCGGGTCGTAGTCCAGATTCTTGAACAGCGCCGGGCCGATGGAGAGCGACGTGGTGCTGCCGTAGAGCAGCGTGTAGCCGTCGGGCTCGGCGTTCGCCACCACGCGCGTGCCGATGGTGGCGCCGCCGCCGGGACGATTGTCGATCACCACGGTCTGTCCGAGCCGCGTGGAGATATCGTTGCCGACGATGCGGGCGAGGGTGTCGGGCGGTCCGCCGGCCGGGAACGGCACGATCAGCTTGATCGGACGGTTGGGATAGGGCTGCGCCGCGGTGTCGCCCGCGCCCAAACCCGTGAGCACGATTGCTGCCAATAGAAATCGCAAGGCGGTCATGGCGTCCGCTCCACTTCGGCTCATTCGATCCTGATATTGGCCGTGCGCGCGAGGCTCGACCATTTCTGCGTCTCGGCGGTGAGGAAGTCCGCGAAGTCCTGGGGCGGCGCCGGGCGCACCTCGGCGCCCAGCTTGGCGAAGGCCGCCGCCACCTCCGGCGCCCCTAGGCTCTCGTTGATCGCGGCATTGAGCTTGCCGACGATGCCCGGCGCGGTGCCGGCCGGCGCCACCACGCCGACATAGGTCAGCACCACGTAGTCGGGCACGCCGCTCTCGATCATGGTCGGCAGGTCCGGCACGAGCGGAGAGCGCGCCTCGCTCGAGATCGCGAGCGCGCGCAGCGTGCCCTGCTGCAGCAGCGGCAGCACGCCGGCGATGTCGCCGAAGAACATCTGCACCTGCCCGCCAAGCACGCCGGTGACGGCGTCGGCGGCGCCCTTGTAGGGGACATGGACGATGTCGGTGCCGGTCTTGAGCTTGAACAGCTCGGCCGCCAGGTGCGTGGCGTTGCCGTGGCCGGCCGAGCCGTAGTTGAGCTTGCCCGGATTGGCCTTGGCGAGCGCCACCAGTTCGGTGACCGACTTGGCCGCGAACGCCGGATGGACCACCAGCGCCTCGTAGTTCTGCGAGACCTTTGCGACCGGCACGAACACCTTACCCGGATCGTAGTCGCGATTGTTGGTCACGGCCGGCACCACGACCAGCGTGCTGATGTTCCCGCACAGGATCGTGTAGCCGTCGGGATCGGCGGCCGCCACCGCCTTGGCGCCGAGCGCGCCGGCGGCGCCGGCGCGATTCTCGACGACCACGGTCTGTCCCAGCGTGCGCGGCAGATGCTGGCTGATGATGCGCGCCGACACGTCGACCGGTCCGCCCGGCGGGAACGGGACCACCATCTTGACCGGCCGGGCAGGGTAGGGCTGCGCCAGCGCCGTGGCGGCCGTGCCGAAGACGAGACACGCGATTGCCGCAAATGCCATTTGCTTGCCGGTCATGTGCCTGCCGATCATGGCTTCCACCCGATCTAGTGTCCCGATTCCGAAGTTCGCACGCACTTGCAGCACCCTCTCATGCGAACTTCGGAATCAAAGGGACACTAGCAACTCTATGATTCTAGTGCCCCTCTTGAACCCGAAGTTCGCAACCACCCTTGCGGCACTATGTCTGCGAACTTCGGGTTCGGGGCACTAGTCCACCTTGATGCCGGTTTCGTTCGCGATCGCCGCCCAGCGCGGCGCCTCCTTGCCGATGAAGGCCGCGAAGTCCTGCGGCGGCCCGATCCGCGCTTCCGCGCCCAGACGCTTGAGGCCGTCCTGCGCTTCCTTCGATTTGAGGATCTCGTTGACCGCGACGTTGAGCTTCTCGACGATCGCCGGCGGCGTGCCGGCCGGCGCCAGCACGCCCGACCAGAACGACGCGTTGAGCTTGGGATATCCGCTCTCGGCGGTGGTCGGCACGCCCGGCAACAGCGGCGAGCGCGCCTCCGTCGCCACCGCCAGCGCCCGCAGGCGTCCGCCCTCGACGTGCGGCAGGAGGATGGCGGTGGTCTCGAAGATCATCTGGACCTGACCCGCGATGGTGTCGGTGACGGACTGGCCGGCGCCGCGATAGGGCACGTGCATGATGTTGATGTCGGCCATCAGCTTGAGCATTTCACCTAACATGTGAGGTTGTGTGCCGAAGCCCGATGACGCGAACGAGATCTTGCCGGGATTGGCCTTGGCGTAGGCCACCAGGTCCTTCATCGAGTTTGCCGGCAGCGAGGGATGCACCACCAGCATCTGCGGCGCGTAGATCACCATCGCGATCGGCATGAAGCTCTTGATCGGGTCGTAATCGAGATTCTTGTAGACGGCCGCGGCGGTGACCAGCGGGCCCGGCGAGCTGAACAGCAGCGTGTAGCCATCGGGCTCGGCGATCGCCACCGACTTCGCCCCGATGGTGCCGCCGGCGCCGCCCGGGCGGTTCTCGATGATGAAGGGTTGTCCGAGCGTAGCGGTCAGCCGGTCCGCCACCAGACGGAGGATGAATTCGGTCGGCCCGCCGGGCGCGAAGGGAATGACGATTTTCACCGGGCGGTTCGGATAGGCCTGCGCCGCCGCTGGACCGGCGGCGATCGCGTGCCAGCCAAGGGCGGCGGCCCCGGTGAGAAAACTTCGTTTGCTGAGCACGGACGACCCTCCCTCGCGGTTCACTCCACCTTGATGTCGGCGGCCTTGGCGACGGCCAGCCATTTCTCGAACTCTGTCGCGATCAGCGCGCCGAATTCCCGCGTCGTCGCGATCTTCGGGGCCATGCCGAGCTTGGCTACGCTCGCGCGCGTCTCGGCAGTTTGCAGGTTGGCGTTGATGGCGGCGTTGAGCTTCTCGACGATCGGTGGCGGCGTGCCGGCCGGCGCAAGCACGCCGTTCCAATAGGTCGCCAGGAACTCGCCGTGCCCGCTCTCCCCGATGGTCGGCAGCTCAGGCAGGTCCGGCGTGCGTGCCTCGCTCGTCACCGCCAGCGCCTTCAGCCTGCCGGCGCGGATGAACGAGGCGATGTTGCGGGTGTTATCGATGTAGAGTTGGACCTGCCCAGCCAGGAGATCGGTGATTGCGGGCGCCGAGCCGCGATAGGGCACATGCACCATCTCGATGCCGGTGCGCTGCTTGAACAGCTCGAAGAACAAGTGGGGTAGCGTGCCGTAGCCGACCGAGGCGTAGCTGATCCTGCCGGGATTGGCCTTGGCGTAGGTGACGAATTCCTTGACCGACGTCGCCGGGACGTTGGGATGCACCACCAGCACGAACGGGCTGGTCGCGATCATCGCGACCGGGACGAAGCTCCGGACCGGATCATAGTCGAGATTCCGGTAGACCGCCGCGCTGGTGGTAAGCGGACCGGGCGAGGTGAACAGCAGCGTATGCCCGTCCGCATCGGCACCCGCGACCGACTTAGCGCCGACGGTGCCGCCGCCTCCGCCGCCGCGATTTTCCGCGATGACGGGCTGCCCGAGCGCCACCGACAGCGGCTCCGCCACCAGGCGCGCCATCACGTCGGCGCCGCCGGGTGGGAACGGCACGACCATCTTGATCGGACGGGCTGGATAGGGCTGTGCCGTCGCGACACCGGCGGCGAACGCGCTCACGCCCGCCGCGACGATTGCGCTCAGGAAGATTCGGGCGGCGATGAAAAACTGCCGGCCGCACACGGGCGACCTCCCTTGCTCTTGGCGGCTCTGCGGCCGCCTTATTTCAGTTTATCGCCATGGCCTTGCGGACAATAGCTGCGTCTTTACTCCATCTGGAAGCCCACCGTCTTCACGATCGGCGTCCATTTCGCGTTTTGCTCGCGAAGGAGCGCGGTGAAATCCTGCGGTGAACCGCCTTTGGTCCCGAAGCCGAGCTTCTCCATGCTGGCGACCAGCTCCGGAGATTTGAGGATTTCGTTGACCTCGCTGTTGATGCGGCCGACCACGTCGGGCGCCAGGCCGGGCGGGCCCATCAAGCCGTAGTAGGTCACCGTGGTCACGTTCGGCAGGCCGCTCTCGGTCATGGTCGGCACGTCCGGCAGGTCGCGGCTGCGGTCCGGGCCGGTCACCGCCAGCGCCCGGAGCTTGCCCTCGCGCGCGAGCGGCGCGAGCGTCACCGTGGCGCCGAAATTCATGTCGATGCGGCCGCCCATGAGGTCGGTGACCGCCTGCGCGCCGCCGCGATAGGAGATGCTGGCGATGTCGGCGCCGGTGGTGGCCTTGAACAGCTCACCGACCAGATGCGGCAGCGTCCCCTGACCGAAGCCGAAATTGAGCTTGCCCGGATTGGCCTTGGCGTGCGCGACGAATTCCTGCACCGAGTTGGCCGGCACGCTGTTGCCGATCACCAGCACCAGGATCGTGCTGCCGACGGTCGCGATCGGCACGAAATCGGTGATCGGATCGAACGTCAGGCTCTTGCTGATCAGCGGGGCGATGACGTGGGTCGGCGTGTTGGTGAACAAAAGGGTGTGGCCGTCGGGCTCGGCGCTCATCACTGCCTTGGCGCCGATCGTGGTGCCGCCGCCCGGCCGGTTGTCGACTACGACGGGCTGCGCGAGACGTGCCGACAGAAGAGGCGCGACCAGCCGCACCAGCACGTCGTTCGGAGAGCCCGGCGTGTACGGCAGGACGATCTTGATCGGCTTGCTTGGAAAGGATTGCGCGTAGCCGCGGCCGACAGCGGCGAGGCCGAGCCCGGTTGCCGCCATGGCCGCGAAGGTACGTCTGCTGATCATGCTCTATTGTTTCTTCCTGCTCGAGCTTCGCCGTCGACGCGATCCTATCCTCTTGACGGCCGGAAAGGGAATGCGGCTGCCTCAAGGCACCGATTCCACACCGCAGGGCTGGAATGGTCTGGAAAGCGCCGATCTCCACAGCTACCTTGCGCGCGGCTTTCTCGTGCCGACGAGTCCTGCATGCCGACCTTCTTTCAGGAGCTGGAGAGCTATCGTCAAAGAGCCATTCCCGATCTGCAACCCGCAAGAGAGCGCCAGAAGAACTACCGCGCTCATCCGATCGATCGCTCCTCTCCGCTCTATAACGACGCGGTGGTCGACATTCGCGAATTCGGCATCGCCGGGGAAAATTTCTACAACAGGTGCGACAATCCGCCATACTACGTGAGCGTGCCCGGATCGATCGACCGCCTGCTGCTGAGGAAGAGCGTGGCCACGCGGCTTGCCGCCGTGGACCAGAAGCTCCGGCGCTGCGGGTTGCGCCTGCACGTGCACGACGCCATCCGGCCGGTCGAGGTGCAGCGCTATTTCCACGACGAGTGGATGTACGCCCGCGTGCAGGAGAAATTGCCGGGCGCGAGCCACGAGCAGACGATCGCGGAAGTGGAGAAATACTGGGCGGCGCCGACCTCGTCGGAGGACCGTCCCGCGCCGCACAGCACCGGCGGCGCCATCGATCTCACCATCTGCCTCGCGCGCAACGCCGAGCCGCTCTACATGGGCTCGATATTCGACGACGCGACCGCGCTCGCGCACACCGACCACTTCGAGCAGAGCAAGTCGGATGCGTTCTCCGACGCGGAAGCGCGCAGCAACCGGCGGCTGATCTATTGGCTGATGATCGAGGCCGGGTTTGCCAACCATCCTAACGAATGGTGGCATTTCAGCTGGGGCGATCAGATGTGGGCGCGACAGACCGGCGCGCCGGCCGCGGTCTTCGGCCCGGCAAGATACGATGCGGTGCCGTGAGCCGCATTGCCTCGGTTGCGGTCGCATTGCTAGAACCGGATCGAACAGGAGCCGCGACAATGGTGCGTTCGGCCGTCTGGATGGTATCGGCGGTGGTCTGCCTGTCCGCTTGGGCGGGGGACGTTCGTGCGCAGACCGCGGGCGCCGACAACGCCGCGATCTACTCGTACAAGGGGGCCGATCGCGATCAGCGCCTCGCCGCCAAGGCGCGCGAGGAGGGCACGCTCACCTTCTACACCTCCATGGCGACCACGGAATCGGGACCGCTCGCGGCGGCCTTCGAGAAGAAATACGGCGTCAAGGTGCAGCTCTGGCGCGCGCTGAGCGAGAACGTCCTGCAGCGCGCAGTCACCGAGGCGCGCGGCGGCCGCAGGGCCCTGGACGTGGTCGAGACCAACGCACCCGAGGTCGAGGCGCTGGCGCGCGAGCAGGTGGTGGCGGAGTTCGACAGCCCGTACATCGCCGATCTGCCGCCCTGGGCGATCTCGCCGCATCGGCGCTGGTTTAGCGACCGCGCCAACCTCTGGGTCACCGGCTACAACACCGGCAAGGTGAAGCGCGACGAATTGCCGACGATGCTCGAGGGGTTCGCCGAGCCGAAATGGAAGGGCAGGCTCGCGCTGGAAGCGACCGACAGCGACTGGATGTATGGCGTCGTCGAGTTCATGGGCGAGGCGAGGGGGCTCGACTTCTTCCGCAAGCTCGCCGCGCTCAAGCCCGAGATGCGCAAGGGCCATATCCTGGTGGCGCAGCTCGTCGCCGCCGGCGAATTGCCGGTATGCCTCACGATCTACAGCGGCAACGCCGACTCCATCAAGGAGAAGGGCGGGCCGATCGATTGGGTCCCGGTCGAGCCGCTGGTCGGCCGCCCGCAGGCGATCGCGCTCGCGAAGAACGCGCCGCATCCCCACGCCGCGCTGCTGTTCGCCGATTTCGTGCTGTCACCGGAAGGCCAGAAGCTCTTGGCCGACATGGGCCGCAATCCGTCGAGCCGCACGCAGAAAACGCTCCTTGACCGGCACAAATACGTGATGATCGATCCGATCAAATGGATCGACGCGGCGGCGAGGTGGGAAAAGGTGTGGAGCGAGCTGTTCTTGAAATAATACGCGGCTTCGACGCTCCTAACTTCTGCGATAGTAATCCGCTATTATCAATCTTTAGTTGTATTTTGCCTGCATACGAGGTAAGGTCGCATCCGGCTGACCGCGGAGTGCGCCTTGAGCGGAATCGTTGGCCAGAGAGTCAGTCTAGGCCAGGCAAACGGCCCCGATGTCGAACTCATCGTGACCGGCACCGAGCTTTACGCCTCATACGAAACCCCCGACGGCTACCCCGCGATC
>Ga0126382_10000089_pt1 | contig 30993 bp, 24 predicted proteins | sample PanSoiMetPlot_30_FD_92548 | JGI IMG/M metagenome (GOLD analysis project Ga0126382, IMG submission 92548) | Tropical forest soil microbial communities from Panama - MetaG Plot_30 | ecosystem: Environmental > Terrestrial > Soil > Tropical forest > Bulk soil | place: Panama | collected 2016-02-17
GCGATCATCATAGCTGGTATCGTCATAGCGATAGTCACGCGCCGGGACAACATCTTCAGCGCTCGTGTGTACCGCGGCGGAGGCGACGGGAAGACCTGGCTTCACGCCGGAGCCCATCTGGTGTTTGGCGTCATTGGAGGGTCGTTGTTGGCGTGGCTTGTCGGCAGCGTGATTTTGTTTGTCACGAAGAAAGCGACTGCGCGAGATATGGCGGCTGCTTGAGCGTCGAGCCTATCGGATCTCGCTGAGCTTCAAACGAGCCCCGGGTGTATTTGCTTCCTACCTATAACCTAAGCTAACAGTTAGAGCACTCGGGAGATCCTTCGCGGCTAAAGCTCTACGTCATAAACCGATACTGAGGTTTCGTGACTCAACGTCAAGTTCAAGTGCCTCGAAGTCGAATGAGTATGTTGAAACGATACGTCTTTCTACGCTGCCGTGAGCAGGGTATCAGTTTCAATCTTCGATGGTGCTTTGTGCCGCAGAAACCTGGATCTATCTGGCCACGATCTGGCTGCTACACACAATGGCTCAATTTTCGCCCGAAGCGCCCAGTATGCAAGCATCGAGGCGAACTGTGTGAAGGCGACTATCGGGCCGTCGTATTGCGGCTGGTTGGAGCGCCCGGCACCACAGTAAGAATCACAGTTCGGTGCGCCTCGCGCGCGCGCGTAGAGAGGGGTCATTTGGGGATGTCCGGGTGACCTGTCTCATCGATGTACGACCTAATTCATTGAGTAGTTGATGTCGAGCTCAAAACGAGACCCGGCAAATCCTTGGCAAATAGGAATGGGCCGATATCAATGATAGTTAAACCGCGTTCTGCTCAAGGATTATTAACTGACTGTGATCCGATTATTCTCTGGAAAGTCCATAACTAGAGCCACTATCTTACCTGTTGAATCAAGGATAACCAGTTTCTTTCTCTTAAAGTACAGTCCACACAAAGAGCCACAGCTATGCGACCACTCAAGCTCTATAACTGCTACATTGACATCGTCGAATACTTTCTCTGCGTGCTTATACGCAGCGTAATACTTTATGCTGGCATTATACTTCAAGTTAGTCTGGCTATACCGAAAGCTGTTACTATCTGCCATTCGATCATCGATTCTTAGCTTCTCAGATATGTCCAAGTAGTAACGAACCGCTCCGGCACTTGCAACAGATATAGCTGAAATCTCTCCTTGAGGTCGCACTCCTGATTTCCAGAAATCCGATTCTTTATTGTCGGGATAAACTGCTTCTGCCTTCCTGAGCATCATCTCCTCTTTTTCATTATCAAACTGACGAGCTATTTCGATCCTGTGGTCGCCCTCTTTATGGGCAGATTTGGGAAGTTCAATATTCAAATCGTGCTGGGAAATAATCCAAGTACTGCCTGATTGATTTTGGGCACTGACAAGATACGAAGCGAGAATGATGAGAAAGGAAAGCTGGATAGCGGCTATTCTCTTCATGGATTAAACCTATAGCATTCCTCGCGAGTAGACAGGTAGCAGTCTAACATGAATTGGCGACTAAACTTAATAACACTTTTATACAAGTTTTCTGGATAATCCAAGTGTCATTAATCTTCTCGCCGCGTTGTCAATTTCCTGAACCTCGTTTCATCTTATCCCTTGTCATTCGACTAAGTCGATTTTCCTAGGATATCCAATTCCTCCCGCGAAAAGTAGGCTTGGTGATTATTCATTCCAGTGCCTACTTGTGCTTGCTCTTGACAACCAAAGATAGAGGACAATGAAGAATTGACGACTGCGGGTAGCTCTGTCCGCCTTCCAGACAGACGCGATTTCGAATGCAAGATAAGAACGCTTATCTTGCATTGCCTTGGTGATCAAAGCACAAAAACTACGTTGGGGTTCAAATTTGTAAGACGAGAAACCGAGTGTCATACAACTGCACAGCCGTGTCGACATACCATCCAGACCCTATGAACGGGGGCTCGGAATTTCTCCATTGCGCAAAGGTGAAGGATTGCATATGTGCTGCGGTTGAGTGACGGGTAACGCCGTGTTACCCTTCGCGTTTGCTCAATCGGAAGGCAGTAACATTCGGCACTCGAACGATGTGGTCAATCTTTGGATTTGCGAGGGAGCAAGCACTCACTAAGCTGCAAGAAAGTCAGCATTGAGTCGCGGCCGCGTCCCCGGGCGCGGGTGGAAATTCGAAAATATAAGGACGCATTCATCGAATACCAACGAAGGTCAATCGAACTCCGCTCGGCGCCTCAGGCCGCGAACTTCTCGGCCCATTCCACTCGCTTGATTTGCACTGTAGGCCAGTAGTTTCCGGCAGCAATCCAGGCTTTCACTTCTGCAACGGTTGGATAGAAACCCATAGTGTCGGACTCTGACAAACCCTTTCGGGAGTATATGGAGCAAGAATCGCCGGGTGAACTCCCTCACGTCGAGAGTCATCTCCTTTACTGCGTTGCCGTCAGCATAGTCTTTCCATCGGAAGGTCACTTCACGTTCTGAGAGCGCGACCAATCGTTGATTGGATATAGCAACTCGATGAGTGTACCGGGCGAGGTACTTCAACACCTGCACTGGTCCGCCAAACGGCGGCTTGGCGTAAACGACCCACTCGAGCTTGCTAACCTTATTCAATAGACTGGCAAATTGTTTTCCTTCCGCCGGATGGTTCAGTTGACCGTGAAAGGCGTGACGGCCTTGCTGGTTTGCAGCCCTCAGATAAGCAACAAACTTACCGCGGAAGAGTCGACTGAGTACCCTGACTGGGAGAAAGTATCCTTTCCGGCAACTGACCCACCGCGACCGATCGAGTGATAGTCCGCCGCCAGGTATAACGCAATGCAGATGGGGATGGTGTTGGAGGGTCTAGCCCCAGGTATGCAGCACCGCCAGGAAACCGATTGCCGCACCCAGGTGCCTTGGATCGGCGGCAATCTCCAACAAGGTCTGGGAGGCGGCCCTAAACAGCAGGGCGTAAACCACTCTCTTGTTTTGAAGAGCTAAAGCGGAGAGCTGCTCAGGCAGCGTGAAAACCACATGAAAGTATTGGACCGGCAATAACTCGGCTGCCCTCTGCTGCATCCACTCCTTTCTGGCTGCGGCTCGGCATTTAGGGCGGTGCCTATTCCGGCAAGAGTTGTAAGCCATCTGCTGATGGCCGCACCTGGTGCACTGCTCCACGTGCCCACCGAGTGCGGCAGTACGACACTGGATGATGTCTCGAATCACACGACGCTGGTGGCAAGAAAGTGACTGAGTATCTAAGTCGACAGCCTTGAAGACATCCGCCAGTTCCAGATGTGGCCTAATCAAGAGGTACGTTGATCGATTCGCATCTTACCGACTTCTGTGTTCACGGCTCCGGACGACTTTATTTCTGTCAGAGGGACGGGCGTCCTGAAAACTCATCGGCTTTGCGTATCCATCTGTATAAGTCGATGGATCGAGCCGGGATAATACGACTGCCCCGGCAATCTGGATTCCATTGTCTAAGGCGTAGCGCAGGAACTCTGCTTTAGCTGATTTCGCGCGATATGAGGATGGTCCAGGAGCTGCTCGGACATTCCGACATTTCGATAACGTCGGCGGTATACGTCCATCCTGGTGATCGCGTCGTGACCGAGGCGTCGGAGCTTTTGACGCGAGAAATTCTCGGAAATTGTGACCCAGTTGTTACCCACAAGAGCGATCTCGTGAACTAAAAGTTAGCATCAAAAAGGTTCTTTGAATCGTGTGTTTGTAAAGTTTGTAAATTCTGATTGCCTCACGCTTCCATGAGATTCAATTGTGGTAGATTAGAACGACCACAATGCGAATCAAATACCACAGAACTCTTTCCACATTGCTTCTGATCGTGACATTGGTAGCTCTGCTGTCGGTGCTTGCGTTTCTTCAATATCGATGGTTAGGGCAGATAAGCGTCGCCGAACGACAGACCATGCAGACTAACCTGCGTACTCAGGGAAGGGTACTTCAGGAAGAAATTAACAAAGAAATCATCAACGCAGCGTCGCGAATCAGAATGAGCCTTGATGAATATCACAAGAAGAAATGGGATGAGCTCAGCGAACGCTATTCACGATGGAAGGAAACCGCTACTTACCCTGGATTGATCAAGACCGTCTTTGTCGCTCAACTTCATGAGGGACAATTTGAACTTATGCGCATTGATGATTCTGGCAAAAGGTTTGAACCGGCCGATTGGCCCGCGAGCTTTGCCGACATTCGCAAGCGATTCACACCGGCGCAGCGAGCTTACGCAAATACGAACGAACGGCGAGAAATGGAACACAAGCAAGAGGAGCGAAGCATCGGCTCCTTGATCGAGCATGGGTATGTATCCGAGGAAGTCCCTGCGCTGGTTCGATTCCTGGTCGAGTTCCAAAAAATGGAAGAGCCAAAGGACAACGCGGAACGTGAGCGCATCAGGATGGATATGATCGCAATGCTGCAGGAGTCTCCTCTCGCAATCATAGCTCTGGATATGGACTATATCCGGCAGACTTTTCTTCCAACCCTGTTCAAGCAACGCTTCACTGCCGATGGCGCCCTCGACTATGAGATGAACGTTGTCTTTCGAAAAGGTATAGAAGTTAAGCACGAGCGCTTCAGCGGCGTGTTGGAAGAAACGCAATCCGGATCCGGTGACCTTGCGCTGAATCTTTTCGTTGGACCCAGTTCTGCCGAGCTCAACCGCGGATCGCGTTGGCAAATTGTGGTTAATCATCGGGCTGGATCGCTCGATGCTGCGGTAGCGAGAGCTCGCAATCGAAATCTCATCATAAGCTTTGGAATTCTTTCGCTATTGGCGATCAGCACGATAATAATCATCGTGATTTCCAGACGTGCCCAAAGGCTCGCGCGGAAGCAAATGGACTTTGTCGCAGGAGTCTCGCACGAATTTCGCACGCCGCTTGCCGTGATCCATGCAGTGAGTGAGAACCTTGCCGATGGATTGATCAAAGATCAGCAGCAGATTGAACAATGTGGAGTGGTGATTCGGAATGATGTTCGACGCCTGTCGGGAATGGTCGAACAGGTGCTCGAGTTCGCAGGAGCATCACGGGGAAAGAACCTCTATCAACCACATTCTGTGAATCTGGAGGAAGTGATCGATCAGGCGCTTGCTGAGAATCCATCGCTGGAACCCGACCTCAATTGGCGCATTGAAAAAGAAATCGAACCGCATCTCCCGCCGGTGATGGCGGACCCCGCAGCGCTTACCAGCGCAGTGAGGAACATTATCGATAATGCAGTTAAGTACGGCGGAGATTCCCGGTGGATCGGAGTAAAGGCGAGAGTCAGCGCTAATAATGCAAGTCCGCACGTTGAGGTTGCGATTGCAGACAGAGGCGTCGGGATTCCCGAATCGGACTTGCCGCACATTTTCGAACCATTTTATAGAGGTCGCGAAGTCGTCGCCGCGCAGGTTCACGGTAATGGTCTGGGATTGAGCCTGGTGAAGAACATCATCGATGCACATGGCGGTACCATTAAAGTCTCGAGCTCACCCGGTCATGGCAGCATTTTTACGCTGAGTCTTCCGGCTGCTAATGGAGCGGTGGCGAAAGCTGATTGAAGGATGCGACGGGTATTGGTCATAGAAGATGAGCCCGGCTTGGTGATGGCGCTCACACAGCGATTTGGTAGCGAAGGCTACGAGGTCGAAACTGCAGCCGACGGCGAGCAGGGACTCGCTCTGGGATTAAGCGAGGTGTTTGACATCATTGTGCTTGATCTGATGCTTCCGCGCCGGAACGGCTTTGATGTGTGTCGCGACCTTCGCCAGCAGGGAATTAACACGCCTATTATCATGCTGACGGCCAGGGGCCAGGTAGTCGACCGAGTTGTAGGGCTTAAGCTCGGCGCGGATGACTATCTGACGAAACCGTTTGCGATGATGGAGTTATTGGCACGAGTCGAAGCCCTGCTTAGGCGATCGGATTCGTCGCGTGCGTTCGTTGAAATAGGAGCATCATCGAAACGGCGATCACCCGGAGTATTCCAGTTCGGGACAGTGCGAGTGGACTTCAGGCAGACTTTAGTCACTCGCGACGACAAAGCGGTTAATGTTTCTGCTCGGGAGTTCAAGCTTCTTCAATATCTTATCGAGCATTCGGGTGCCACTGTATCACGTGACGAACTGTTGAACGAGGTGTGGGGATATAACACTCTGACAACGACAAGGACGGTGGATGTGCACATATCATCGTTGAGACAGAAGATAGAGGAGGACCCGCGTCATCCGAAGTCGATCGTTACGATCCACGGGTTTGGTTATAAGTTTGTAAGTTAGCCATAAAAAATACCACCCACGGAACGTGGGTGGTATTTCTTACTTGTCAGACCGCGGCTTTCCTTTGGTAGGACTGTCTGAAGCAAGAATTAGGTTTCCGTTTCAATCCGCGCCTGAATAGAGAGATTCGATTAGCTCCTTGTACTTTTCCTCGACGACTCGCCTCTTTATTTTCAGCGTTGGCGTCAACTCTCCTCCGTCTATAGTGAACTCTTGCGCTAGGAGCCCAATCCGTTTCACTTTCTCATAGTCGGCGAGTTCTTTTGTCAGCCTATTGACGTCAGCCTTGATCATATCCACTACTTTGCGATCGGCGATGAGGTCCTGCTTTTTCGAACTGGAAATTCCCTGAGACTTTGCCCAGGCCCGAACCCTTTCAAAATCCGGCACAATCAATGCCGAAACGTACTTGCGCTTGTCTCCGACAATTACCGATTGTTCAACAAACTCGCTTTGATCGATCATTCCTTCGATCATTTGAGGAGCCACGTACTTGCCACCTGAGGTCTTGATCAAATCTTTCTTGCGATCGGTGATGAAGAGAAAACCCTCCGGATCAAACAGACCAATATCACCGGTCTTGAACCAACGCTCGCTTGCGGGGCCATTGGTGAATGCCGCGACGGTTTCCTCGGGTTTGTTGAAGTAGCCCTGGAAAACGTGAGGGCCGCGCGTAAGGATCTCTCCGTCGTCGGCGATCTTGGCCTCGAGTCCGGGCAACAGACGACCTACAGATCCGATACGGTTGTGTGCAAGGGTATTCACCGCGATTACGGGAGATGTCTCTGTCAAACCGTATCCTTGAAGCACCGGAATTCCAGCGCCGGTAAACACCAGCGCCAGTTCCGACGGTAGAGCCGCACCCCCCGAAACGATGCGTCGTATGTTGCCACCGACTGCATGCCGCAGTTTTTCGAACACAAGCTGGTCTGCGATCTCGCATTGGAGCTGGAGCAGTGGGGGCGTTCCTTCTCCCATCGTTGACAGCTGCGCAGACCGTCGGGCAACACCCATCGACCAGTTGAAAAGTTTTCTTTTTAGTTCGCCGCCGTCGGCGGCGTTCTTCTGCATTCGGCCGTAGATTTTTTCAAGCAACCTCGGAACCGTTGACATAAGCGTCGGGTGTACATCCTGAATGTCGGAGGCGACCGTCTCAATCCCGGTAGCATAGTTAATCTGTACACCACGATTCAGACACAAATACAAAACCATTCGTTCGAAGATATGAGACAGCGGCAAAAACGAGAGCATTACGCCGCCAGACTCGATATCGAGAAAACACCCAGCCGATAGTGCGTTAAAAACGATATTCGAATGGGTGAGCATCGCACCCTTTGGTTCACCGGTAGTTCCTGAAGTGTAAATGATCGAAGCGAGGTCCGACGGTAAAACATCCGACGAAATCACTTCGTACAAATCTGGCTGTTCGGCTGCAAGCCCTGCGCCGTCTTCTTCGATCGAATTGAAGGGAATGAGGGTTTCGCCATCGGCTATAGGTTGAAACGGAATTATTCGAAGATCCGGAAATTTTTTCAGTACGGCCTCCACACGCTTCATCTGGCGTGCTGTAGAGACAAATAATAGCTTTGGCTCAGCGTCTCGGAGTATGTATTCGACTTGATGTGGCGGTTGTGTTGGATAGATAGGAACGCTGACAGCGCCGTTCGATAGAATCGCATAATCGGTGATTGACCAAAGAGGCCCACTCTCAGCAAGAACCGCGATCCGATCGCCCCTGCGGATCCCGAGTCGATAAAGACCGAGCGCAACATTGCGGACGCGTTCAAGCAATCTGCGACCGGTCATTCCAGTCCAGACTTTATCCTGTTTGAATCGTAAGACCTCTTTGTCGGGTCCTGCCTCTACTGAATGCTTCAGCAGTTCAACAAGCGTCTGTGGCTTGTGATTCTCCATCGTATTAGCTTGCTTCTTGAGATTTGAATCGATGAAAAGCGCGCTCATTGTAATGAAGCGAACCTCACATGTAAAACGGAAATACCGCGATCAGTTAGCCAAATTAATCCGTACACACGAGTTTGTATTTCCAGCGAGAACTACACCCGCAATCGACCCTTTGACCTGCCGCAATTTTATTTCACCTGCTCATCGTGACTGCGGCTTCTTGGGTGGAACATGCGAATAAGTCCTTTAAAACTAACAGCGATTAAAGAAGATTTGAGTGGAACGTTTGTTGCCCCAAGCACAACGAGTCCGCTGGATTCTAACAAACAAGAACAGGAGAGTTTTATGCGAAGGTTCATGACTGTCGCAATGTTTCTGATGCTGATTCAGGCAACAGGATTTGCGCAATCGTCTACTGATCGGAGAGGTTGGGGATATGCATTTGGCGGTGCTGGCGCCAGTGCCGGTGATTTTTCAAGAACCTACTTTCAGTTCGGTGCCGGAGGTGAAGCTCTGGTTAACAAAGGAATGGGCGTTGGAGCCGAGATCAGCTATGTAGCGCCGTTCGGATCCGGAGGCAACGGAATTGGACTCTTTTCTGGCAATACTTCCTATCATTTTTCGAGGAGCTCAAAGTTGGTACCGTTTGTCACTGGGGGCTATTCCGCGGGATTCCGGAGTGGGGCTGTTCACGGAGGCAATTTCGGCGGCGGCGTTCATTACTGGATGAACGAACATCTGGGACTACGATTTGAAGTGCGGGATCATATTTTCTCCAGCGATAGTCCACATCTCTTTCAATTTCGTGTCGGTCTTTCGTTCAGATGATGAAAACCGATCCCTTGCGACCTTTGCGGCCTGTCCCTTTTGCGAGAACCTGATGTCATCGCTTGCCAATTTTGGGCTCGCGCAAAAGACGCCAAGCAGGACAAAGCTCGCAAACAGCAAAGCTCGCAAAGGAGACACTAATTCTTTCCGGGGCCAAGCGCCGCTTCCCCCAACTCCTGTTCCAGTTCCTCTGTAGGTGCGATGGCGATCATCCCGTGCTGTACAAGATAAATGCCCGCAAAGATCACAACTGCGCCCAGGATTTGCCCGATGCCCGGAGATTCTCCCAGAGCCGGCCAGGCTACAAGCATCGCTACGATGGGTGTGACGTTTGAGTAAATTGCTGTACGTGTCGAGCCGATCGTGCGAACACCGTAGCTCCAAATCAAGTAAGCTAATGCGATTGCAAACAACCCGCTGAACGCAAGACCCGCCCATGCAAGCGGACGCACGCGAGACCAGTCTTGTCTGATCAAAGACGGGGCGCAGACTGCGAGCAAGAACGGCGTCCCACTGGTCATCATGATCGTTGTAGCTTTCATCGAGCCGTACTTGTGAACTAGTTGTTTTGATCCGACAGTGTAAAGAGACCAACATAACGTCGAGCCCAGAAGCAGGGAATCGCCCGCCAATGTTTCTCCCATCGACAATTCCCCTCGTCCGCTGATGACTATCATTACAATACCGGCGAACGCGAGAAGCAGACCCACTACGCCTCGCACAGCAAAGTATTCGTGCTTACGAATGCGACCAAGAATGGCGGTAAACAGAGGAGTAGTTGCCAAAATCAATGCTGCGTTGCCTGCGCGAGTGTGCGCCATTCCAATAATGAACATGGACTGATAGCAGGTATTTCCAAGAAGACCCAACAGAAACAATTTGCGGCCATCACCAGCAGCAAGCTCAACACGATTGGGCAATGCCAGCGCCAAAATTAACATTACGGCCGAGGCAAGAGTGAACCGAAGCGCATTAAAGCTGAGGGGCAGGAGGTCTTCGAGAGAGTATTTTATTACCGTGAAGTTGGAGCCCCATATCAGGGTCATCAACAGCAGGAGTAGATCCGTCGAGCCGAAGGCTGATTGATGCTCGTTCGATCCATATGAATTCCCACCGTTGCGCTCCGAAGGTTCTGGCATTGATCGTCAAATTTACGACTCAATTTCGTCGTCGAAAGTAACAAGCGCAAGATCAAGCGTCAAATCTTTGTGATAGTTCTCAGGCTCATTCAGGTGGGATGAAGATGATTAGGGTTTGCCTGGAAACGGACGCTTTCTGCCGGGGTTCAGTGGCTGCATTTCGTTAGGAGCTTTGTTGGCAGCTCTGTCGAGTCGAATCGTGACCTGAGTTCGAGGCGCCACGACCGCAGTTTGAGAACCTACTCTCGCCCCCATCGGTCCCATCGCAAGAACTCGTATAGATTGACCTACCTGCAGACCGCAATCCTGCCAACGACCCTATGGTCCCGTCCGCCCGCGGAGCATAGTACCTTCAATGTTAACTCTCGCACCCTGTACGGCATTGTCATTTACGTCCAGCACTGTAACAGAATGCATCCATCGCGGCCCGGCGCATTCGGTCTTTCTGGAGACGATTCGGAAGTAGCCGGAGTAGAAACCGCGGCTTTCGGATTCGATGCGGTAGAGGACGGCTGTGAACTTTCTTTCTTTTCGGCTTTCTCCTTTGCCTCTGTTGCTTTCTTCTGAGCCTCTGCTGCCGACGCTTCCTGGTCTGTTGACGTTTCGCTTCAGCTGCCTTCTTCTTATCTTCGCTTACCTGTTGGTTATCAGCGGTGTCCGCGAGCCTGGTCGCGGGTTCTGCTGACGGTGAAGTCGCGGTAGCCAGGCCTGCTGAAACAGAAGTGTTCTGCGCTCGCGTTCTGTCCGGGCCTCGCAAGACGAAGTAGGCCGCGGCCGCCAGAACCAATAGGAGAACTACCGCGGTTGCTGCGGCAGTCTGTTTACCACGACGCGGTTGCTCTGGCTGGCTTACCGAGGTTGTTGCTTCGACGACTCCAGTTTGCCCTAATGGAAAACTGATGGTCTTTCGCGAGCCCGCTTCTTGAGGCGTGACCGACACTAATCGAGTAGAGCTGGCACCGGTTGGCGCTGTGACTCGGATCTCATGTGATCCAGGAGGAAGCTTGAGGGTTGCGCGTCCATCCGAGTCGGCGCGCCCGACTGGTTCAGAGCCCATGAACAGCGTGGTCCCAACGGGTAAGCTTTCAACAACCAGAATTGCGGTCTTGGTCTCATCGGCGGCTTGTAGTTTTACAGTCTCAAGCCCACCGGCAGCGGTGTCTTCGGCCGGCGGCATTGCAACGGTCGGACGTGCCGCCAAAGCTGCCTGGAGATCTGTTTGCTTTCCGTCTTCCAGAGCGACATTAATCTTGTATTCGTTAAAGCCTTCCTTCAAAACCCTAACACTGTGAAGCCCTGGCGTTAGTCGTTCAACAAGAAGCCGTCCCCTGCTCGCGTCCGAGGTTCCGCACAAGGCGTCGTCGACGTATATTTCGGCGCCACCTGGCGTCGTTGTCAAAAACAGCCGCGAATTAGTCAGCACAACGGAGGCGCATCGGAATTGGTTTTTTTAACCCCCTTTAGATCCTCGAGCATCTGTTCGGCTGTCTGGTAGCGGTCCTCCAAACGCTTAGCAGTTGCGCGTATTGCGATCCGTTGTATTTCCGAAGGTACTCCATATGATGTCAAAGAAGGCAGCGGAAGGCGTTCGTGCATGTCCCGCATTTCGACCCAGTACAGGGCGGGATCGGTCGCCTTGGATTCGAAGGGAGCTTTACCCGCCAGCATCTCGAACAGGATTATGCCCGCTGCATACAGATCCATTCTCGGATCGTCGTCGGCCGCGCCGTTCATTCGCTCCGGTGCCATATAAGTAGGAGTCCCGAATCCTTCTCCCGCTAACGTGAGGTTTTCGCCGCCAATCATCCGTGCGATTCCAAAGTCCAGAACCTTTATTCTTCCAGAATTGGAGTCTCCGACCAGAATTATGTTGTCGGGTTTTAGATCCCGATGAATGATCCCGTTACGATGTGCATAGCTGACAGCGTCGAGCACCTGGTCCAGAACGAGAACCGAGCGCTCGGGGCCCAGTGCTCCGGCGTCATGCAACTGTTCACTAAGCAGCTTGCCTGAAATGAATTCCATCACCAGGAAGTAGGAGCCGTTGTCTTCGCCGAAGGTAAAAAGGCGAGGAAGGTTTGGATGATCGAGTCTGGCCATCGCTACGGCCTCTTGAAAGAAGCGCTGTTTGATGACCTGATTACGAGTGTGTTTCTTGTGAAGCTCTTTAATCGCGACAATACGCCCTGGGGTATTAATGTCTTCGGCTTTATAAACTGAGCCGAATCCACCGCTGCCGACATAATCTCTAATCTGATAATTCCCAATGCGTCTGCTGTTCATGATAGCTCTGCGAGTAGGGCGGTGTTGAACACAAATGGCTTGAGGGTACGCTCCTTCGCTGGCAGCCGTATTCTCACACAAGGCCATACCTCCGTCAACGTAACGACCTCCAACCTATCTTAGACTGTGAAGGAGCTCTAAGAGGCTAAAAAATCTTTCCAAAAGAAGCTTTCGGGGCACAACTGGCCTTGTCAATTATGGGCAATCTGTGTAAAGGTTAGGGGAACCAAAGCCCGATCGTTGAATCGCGCAAGCGGTACCGACAACGAGCCCCACGGGCCGTTAAAATCTAAAAGCAGGCGCAGTGTATTTACCCACGCGAAACACGAGGCGCAAAAGGAGTCGAATGAGAAGTTCCGCTCAACTTGAACGAAGACGTTTCGAGCGTGCCCCTATCAGCGCCCAGGTTGAATTCGAGCTTACGAACAGCAGCAGCGGTCCATCTCGAGTCCGCAAGCATATGGCTAACATCAGTACCGGCGGGCTTTTTATAAACACCGAGGAGCCGATACGTGCTGGAACCCGAATGGTTGTTCGGTTCGAATTGCCTCACAACAGACACAGAGTTATAGCGGTCTCACGGGTTGCATACGCCAGGAAAGGGGTGGGTTTGGGTGTTGAGTTCCTCAGCCTTGACGATGAGGATCGCGAGGAAATAGAGGCCTATATCGCCACCTTGAAGTCGATGTCTCGAGTTTCATGAATCGGAAACTGGTGTCTGTTTTTGCCCTGATCAGGGCATCACTTGGTCGAAAAAATAAACTCTTGTAAAGGCATGGACCCTGTGCAATAATCGGCTCGCTCAAAGCGTCTGCCGCACAAGATTGCCCCGAATTCGTAACAGCTTGAATACTTTCTTGGCTCGCCCCCAAAGGTCGAAGGCGTCGCCTGGGTTGGCGTCTGTGACTCGATAAGCGAGGTCTGTAAATGGGTTTCGAACCGGCACCTCTTTCTTGTCCGCTGTGCAAGCGCCGCTTGCCTGAGTCGGTTGGACAAGCACCCGGCACACGGCTTTGTGAGCAATGCCAGTCCATGGTTCTAACGGCTTTTCGCGGCTCGATTCGAACCCTGGATACACGCTTGGTTGTAGCCAATAGTCAAGCCACCGCTCCGGCGCCTAGCGAACCTGTCCTCGAAGACTACCCGGTGATGGGCGAGGGCGAATTCGTCGACGATGTCTCGCCGGATTTATCCCTGTCTGTTGTCAATGAGACCGTGCCGCAATTCAGCACATTCGAGACGGCTGAGGACTCAAGTTTCCGATTTTTTGAAGAGCAAGAGCCGCAGTACCGAGAGCACAGAGAGGAAACCGACTCGACAGACGATCAGTACGAAGCACCACTCTATTCAGCGGAATCGTTACCTCAGTTTTATGAAGCGGATTCACGTCCGGAAGCAGAATCATTGCACGAAATCTCTAAAGCTGCGGAAGTCACCACAACCGTAGAACCTGACGGCATTCTCGAATCTGCAACCTATTCGACCGTTTCAAGGTTGGATAAGAGGTTGGATAATCAGAGGGATCAAGAACTTGACCAGGAGCTGGTCACCAGAGTCACCGTTCCGAAGTTGGATAATCAGCGGGATCAAGAACTTGACCAGGAGCTGGTCACAAGAGCCGTAACGGCAGATCCGTGGGAAGAACCCCTTCCCGCTTGGGATTATTCTCAAAACGAATGGCCTGTGCTGGTTGGGCCACATACGCGGACAATTCGAAGACCGCAAGCAGCGATCGCGGCGGCATCGGTAATCTTGCTCGTCTTGGCGCTTTTTTACCTCATGGTGTACCGCCAAGCCAATGCGGAACGGCGGGCGACCGACAACGTCAGTCAGGCCGGAGCGGCAGAGCATTCAGCTTCGTCCGCGGCGGCAGAGGAACAAAAAGAGGTAACTCAAGTTTCGTCAGATAACAATTCGCTCTCCAACACGGAAGCGCGTGAAACAAAATCGTCTCAATCGGACTACGAGAACAAAAATGATCAAGGAAAGTTTTCGCTGCAAGCGGCCGCATTTCTGACTGAAGCCGATGCCAATGAATTTGCCGAAAAACTAAAAACCGCCGGCGTGCCTTCATATGTAGTGTCCGCCGACGTTGCGCGGAAAGGACGTTGGTTCCGCGTGCGCGTTGGCCGATTCAACTCAGCCGATGAAGCTCAACGGTTTGCTGGAGAAGCGCAGCACCGAGCCAGGACAACCGGACTCGCGTTGCAGTTGATTGTGTGTCAGTACGAACAGCCCTGAAGTAAGAGTCTGGGGATTCTTCTCGCGATGCAGGAATTTCTTCCGCAGAATCTCAGATACGCAAAACTTGTGGACCGGTATTCAAGATACATTGACTCACCGGTGCTGCGCCTGAAATTCTTGAACAGTGCGCTCAGCGTAACGCCGCCCCATGATCGATGGAAGAAACTGCCCCTCGTAGGTTCCCTGCCGGACCGCGCATTCATTATCCTCGAGCTGTCGAAGGTTCTACCGCTCGATCAACAGGTGCCCTTAGGAATAAAGGTGGCATCTCTGCTGTATCGAATCAGGTACGCGCTTTACGGGTTGTCTTTGATGACCGTTGTTCTTGCTTGTGCCGGCCTGGTCTATGGGGTGTCGAGGATTGTTAGTAGCGTCTCGGTCTCGACAGAGGCTAAGGATATTGTGAACAGCATCCAAACCGCGCCCAGCTCAAAAGAAGGTGAAGCTGTAGCCGCTATCGGCTCAGGAGCCGGTTTATCGTTAGACAAGATCTGGCTTGCAGAGAAAGGCGAGGGATATGAGTTCTACAGCAACGGCGCTCGAGTGCTTACTGAGTTCGAGACCGAAGGTTCGCCTCGCAGCTTTTACAAATTCGATCTGGAAGGACTGACGGAGAATCCCGGCAAGGAGGAAATCCTTTCACGTCCGGTGGGAATTGTGTATCACCTGTCTGAAAGCGATTTGATACCGTTTGCTAATCGAAATAACTCATCTCTCAATCATTTATCTCGTGAGCTGCTTGAATATGCCCAACAACACCGGCTGTACAACTACATCATCGACAGGTTCGGGAGAACGTATAGGGTTGTGCGAGACGAATCTGCTGCAAACCATGCGGGCAATTCTATTTGGAGCGACGGTCATAGTGTCTTTGTAAATTTGAGCGCGAGCTTTGTTGGAGTTTGTTTTGAAGGCCGCGGAGCAGCGATGGGCGCCGAAGGGATCAACGAAGCCCAAATATACGCGGCACGAGTACTGACGGCTGTTCTTCGTTCCAAATACGGCATCGATGATTCGAATTGCGTGACTCACGGTTTGGTGAGCGTCAATCCGGCAAATAGATTGATGGGCTATCATACGGACTGGGTCTCGGAATTCCCGTTCGAAGCCCTCGGGCTGAGCAATAAGTATGACGCCGAGCTAGTTGCGATCTCTCGCCTGGGCTTTGGATACGATCAGGCGTATGTAAACGCTGCAGGAGGGAAGTGGCCGGGGCTGGAAAGGGCCAACGCGACGTTGCAACAAACGGCCGAAAAGAATGGATTTAGTCTGGAGAAAGAGAAGCAGTTGTTGTCGCGAGTGTTTAGAAGGATTTATTCAATGCAGCGTTCGTTGGAAAGGTAAGGGCTATGCGATACGTGATCTGATTAGATCAAGGTAGGCTTCACGGACACGTATCAACATAATGAACAAGTACGACCTGATAAATGAAGCGGTGAAGAGAAGCGGATTGACGCGTCGTGAAGCGGCTCGCGGCGTTGAGTCCGCGCTAAAGCTGATCAAGCGTGAACTTGCTGCTTCAAATGTCATTCATATCCGAGGCCTTGGACGTTTGCAGATATCGCCAAAACGGCACGGTTTTCTGCCATCGGCGGGAAGTGAAGATGCTGCGAAGCGTATACCGTCGGGCAAGGCAGTAAGACTGAAAGTAACTCGCAGTGCTGTCGCAAGTATTAACGCTGAGCCCCTCAAGCTCAACAACAAGAACAACTTTGGAGGCAACATGGATAAGAAGCACGAAAAGGAAACTAATGAATCTGCCCAGACCGAGGGTACGGCGCTGGGTCTGGACGTGGGAACCAGCAGGTTGGTGCTGGCAAGCGGTGCGGCCGATCGCGTTAAGGCTAAAGCTGAGCTAAACGCGTTTATTGCTGTTCCTTACTCAAAGTTCACCGAGAGTATTCTAAAGCAGAACAAAGTCACCTATCAGTTGAATGGCGGCACAACTCTGCAGGTCTATGGCAACGAAGCAGCCAGGTTTGCCAATGTCTTTAACACAGAAGTGCGCAGACCGATGAACGGCGGTACGCTGAACCCGACGGAGGAGTACTCGATGTCGGTGATGCATGCGATCATTCAGCAGCTCGTACGCAAGACCAAGAACAACGAAACGATGCGATTCAGCGTGCCGGGTGCGCCTCGCAACGAAGGGTCGCCGAATCTCGTGTACCACGAAGCGATGCTCCGCGATCTGCTAAACTCGATGGGCTACAACTCTAAGGGTATCAACGAGGGGCTGGCAGTCGTTTTTGCTGAGTTGGAAAAGGAGAACTTTAGCGGAATAGGGATCAGCTGCGGCGGCGGAATGTGCAATGTTGCCCTCGCGTTCATGTCGCTTCCGGTAATGACCTTCAGCATAAACAAGGCCGGTGACTACATCGATCGCAACGTTGCAAACGTTACCGGCGAGTTGCCGACCCGCATTCGCCTGATAAAGGAAGAGACTCTCGATCTGTCACGGCCGCCTCAGAATAAGTACGAAAGCGCGCTGCACATCTACTACGACGACGTGATCCTCTCGTTGGTCGAGTCGTTACGCAGCTCCCTGGCCGAGCAAAAGAATCTCCCGAGGATCGACAGCGCGATTCCGATTGTGTTGAGCGGTGGAACAGCGAGACCGACGGGTTTCATTGACAAATTCCGCCAGGCAATCGAACGCGACGGCTTCCCTCTGCAGATTTCGGAAATCAGGATGGCCGAGGATCCTCTCACAGCCACCGCGCGAGGCTGTTTGATCGCTGCGATGTACGACGCATAGCAAATACAGCTATCGATGTTGCCGGTTGATTCTTGACGCACTCTGCAGTCTACGCGGACTGGAATATATTGTCGTTCGCGTAGACTGTCATGTGCCGTAATGCAGAGGTGTGCAATTTCGAGTGATTCACATTCCGGGGCTCGTTTGCCACATTGCTGAAGCCAACAATTGAACCCTGTTCGCTGACAATGTTAAAATAACCTGTATCAATCGGACGCTCTAATCTGAACCGGCAAACTTGAAGCGGAGAGGGATATGAAGATTTGTCCAGTCTGCAACGACACCTTCGCAGATCAGCTAAACTTCTGCGACGTTGACGGTACCAGGCTGACCCAGTCCGGGAGCGGGCCAGAGCGAAACAAATTGTGGTCGCTGGTGGGGGCAGGGCTGCTGATCGGAGCCCTGGTTATCTCAGCAGCGTCGATCTTCTTTTTGCCCAGATCGCGCGTTCCGGCCCCAATAGTGTCCTCAGAGCCTACACCGGCCCCTGTTTCGCCCAAGCCGCCAGTTGTTGCCTCGGAAAGCACAGCAAGCGCCGCTACTCCAGCTCCTAGCGGTGAGCCGGAAAGCCCCTCAACTGAAAGCTTGGCGCCTGAGCTGAAAAGGAAGGAAAAGGCGTACTCAAACTCCAATTCCAGTGGCGCCCTGCCAAACCCGAAAGCCGCGGCTATTGCTTCTGAAGAAGGCGATAAGAAGCCCGCAAGTGTAGAACCGGCGACACCTCTCACGACAACCCCCAAAAAACCTGAGCAGCCGGCTATTAAGGGTGCCGGCGAGTCCCATCCGCTCGACGCCACGGTCAAACCCTCAACGCCTTCGCCCGACCCGAAAAAGGACCCAAAAGCTCAAGCGGCCTCTTCTAATCACGACAAGGATTCGAAGGATAAGAAGAAAGAAGAGGAAAAGAAGAAGGGCGGGTTTCTGAAAGTTTTTAAGAAGATCTTCGGCAAAGATTAATGATGGCGCCGCCGGCCTAAGACCTGGGATAGACCTCTCCAAAACCATCTTCGTTTCTTGAAAAAAAAGACCTATTCGCGCTAAGCGGGTTGCGTGACGCTCTGGAGAGCGCAGAGCGGCCCGAAAGTTTGCACTATTAACAAACAGATTTTGCGGCACGCGGTGGTTGGGTTTACAGACAAGAGAGCGGTCGTTAAAGTTCAATAACGAGCCTGATTGGTTCGGACAATTCTTTCTTCGAATCAGGATCTGAATTCATGCACCTTCCAAGCACCCTTGGCGAGCTGAAATCAACAAATTTCAGCGAATCGCGCGTCCGGTTCCGCTCGGTCAAAGACGAATTGCGAGAGAATCTTATTGGCAAACTTCAGCGCAGTGAAACTCTTTTTCCGGGTATTGTGGGTTATGACGATTCGGTCGTCCCACAGCTAGTCAATGGGCTACTTTCGCGTCACAATTTTATTCTTCTTGGGCTTCGGGGCCAGGCGAAGAGCAGGATTCTGCGAGAGCTGGCCGGTCTGCTCGACGAGGAGATTCCCGTCGTTCAGGGATGCGAAATCAATGACAATCCTTATGCGCCGATCTGTAAGTCGTGCCGGTTGCTTATCGAAGAACTTGGCGATCAAACGCCGGTGACGTTCGTCAGTCGCGATAGGCGATATGTGGAAAAGCTCGCGACTCCGGACGTTACGATTGCTGATCTGATAGGCGACCTCGATCCAATCAAGGCCGCGCGCGGCGGACACCTGTTGTCCGATGAGCTCACTATTCACTACGGATTATTGCCACGAGCCAATCGAGGCATTTTTGCGATCAACGAACTGCCCGATCTTGCCAGCAAGGTACAGGTCGGATTGTTCAATATCATGCAAGAGGGCGACGTCCAGATAAAAGGATATCCAATTCGGCTTGCGCTTGACGTTATGCTGGTGTTTTCAGCCAATCCTGAAGACTACACTGCCCGCGGCAAGATAATAACTCCGCTCAAGGATCGGATCGGATCGGAGATCAACACACATTATCCCCTGACAGTTGAGGAAGGTGTGGAAATTACCGCGCAGGAGGCCTGGATTTATCGCGACGGCAATAAAGCAAACGTTCCCGAGTTCATACTGCGCGCAGTCGAGCAAATAGCGTTCGAAGCTCGTGCTGATCAGCGCGTTGACAAACGATCGGGCGTTAGCCAGAGGTTGCCGATTTCGGTGATGGAAAACGTGATCTCAAATGCAGAGAGACGCAAGCTTGCGAGCGGTGAACGAGAGATCGGTCCGAGAGTGAGCGATATCTACGCCGCCCTTCCATCGATCACCGGAAAGCTCGAGCTTGAGTATGAAGGCGAGCAGCGCGGCGCTAATGCAGTGGCGCGAGATCTGATCAGGACCGCTGTGGGGAAAACCTTTGAAGCCTATTTCGAACACATTGACTGTTCCGAAATAATAGCCTGGTTTAACGATGGTGGTTCTATACGAGTGAGCGACGTCGATGGCGCAGATTTGTGTTTGTCGAGCCTTCGTCACGTAACTGGATTGATCGAGGCTGCGGTTCAATCGGGTCTCTCGAGCAGGTCTGAGCCCAATCAACTGGTGGCTACCTGTGAGCTAATTTTAGAAGGCCTTCACGCACAAAAGAAGATCGGACGGAGCGAGGAGCGCGGGTATACCGCGGCTAAGCAAGAGCCTAGAGGAAAGGGATTTGAGAGCTTCAGCCGCTCCCGAAAGATTAACTGATTTTTTTAAGCCTGCCAGAGTTAAAGATTTCGTCATAAAAGGAGAAGCCGAACAATGCCGATCGCATGGCACGGGCCGTATGACAAATTGAAAAAAGAAACACAAGACATGGCCCGCGCTATCCAATCGCTTATGGAGGAACTCGAAGCAATCGATTGGCACGGACAGCGGGTGGACGTGACACATGATAACGGCCTCCGAGAAATCCTCGAGCCACAACCGGGACGAGGAAAAGGAACACGCGTGTATGTTATTGGAGTGGATTTGTTGACGCGACGCTAAGTTCGATGAAAACCTGCGGACTTATCTGTTTACAAAGGGAGACATCACACATATTGAGGAGGAAGCGGAGAGACATTAAAAGTAATTCGCGTTCGGTGTGATGCTCTAAGCGAATCTCTGTTAAGTATAAACGCAGTATGGCTCTGACAAAGTACACCAAGTGGCAAGGCGTAGATTGGGAGTCTCTGAGTCTCGAGGATCTGTTGAATAGGCTTGCGGACTTTCTTCTCCAAAGCGGCTTTGAGACCCAGTATTCCCGGTACTGGGGAGAGGAACAGGAGCGCACCCTGGACGCCTTGCGAGATGCGATCATGCGAGCCTTGATGGAAGGGCTGCTATCCGATGAGGAGCTGGACTCATTATCGGATGATCGCGGGGAGCTCGATGAAGAAGCGGTATCTCGTCTGCTTGATCGATTGATCGAGAGGTTAATCGAGGAGGGCTATATCTCATTGAGCGAAGGGCCGCGATATCCTGAGTATGACGGATCTGCAAAACAGGGAGGGCGCATAGGTAAGCCGGTAGAACGCAGCATAAAGTTTGAGATGACTGACAAAGGCCTCGACTTTCTGGGCTTCAAGGCATTGAGGGATCTTATCGGATCGCTTGGTAAGTCATCGATCGGCCGTCACGATACAAATCAGCTCTCGACCGGAATCGAAGCGAGCGAAGCTGCAAAGCGTTACGAGTTCGGTGACACGCTCAACCTGGACGTTAACGCCACTCTTCGTTCAGCGATTCAGCGCGAGGGGCTGGGTGTGCCCATTAACCTCGAATACTCGGATCTGATGGTTCATCAGACAGAGTATCAGAGTTCCTGCGCAACGGTTTTGATGCTGGACTGCTCGCATTCAATGATCCTGTACGGAGAGGATCGGTTTACGCCCGCGAAGCGAGTTGCGTTGGCGCTCACTCATTTAATACGCACTCAATATCCCGGGGACAGTCTGCGAGTGGTCCTCTTCCACGATTCCGCCGAAGAGATTCCGCTCTCGGAGGTTGCGCGCGCGCAGGTAGGTCCGTATCACACCAACACGCGAGAAGGACTAAAGCTCGCGCGGCGAATTTTGATGTCGCAACGAAAGGATATGCGCCAGATCATCATGATCACTGACGGGAAACCTTCTGCGATGACAATGGAGGGCGGCCGAATTTATAAGAATCCCATGGGACTGGATCCACTGATCCTGCGCGAAACATTCAAGGAAGTAGCGGCGTGCCGGCGAAGCGGGATAATGATAAACACGTTCATGTTGGCCGATGATTATTATTTGGTGGACTTCGTCAAAAAGGTTACCGAGATATGCAGAGGAAAAGCTTATTTCACTACGACAATGACATTGGGACAGTACATCCTTATGGACTACCTTAAGCGACGCACGAGTCGAGTCCACTAGCTGAGAAATTCATTTCTAATGAGAGACGGGTCCTTCGCATTTTCACGCTCTGTTACCTGTCACCATAAGCTACCAACCGCCGGCGATTAAGCCACATAGAAGTAATTGGCACTCACAATAAAAAGCCGCCAAAGGATCATAGCCCTTTGGCGGCGATTAAGTCGGGATTCAATTGGCGGGCGGGTGGGACGGGCCGGTGCTGGCTAGAAAAGCCACAACTCCGGCCTCAACGCCTGCCAGACCTTGTCTGCCAGGATCAGGCCGATCGATTGTCGTCCGAAACTGATCCTGGCAAACCCGGTCATCCCGGGACGCAACAATCCATCCGCGTTGTCAATCAAAACCTCTACTGGATAGAAACGCTGAGCATACTGATTCGGTATTGGCTCAGCATTTATTTTGGATACTCGACCGGTGAATACTCGCCCAGGTACGGTTTTCAGCTTGAACCTCACCGGACTGTCGAGTCTCACACTGCCGATCTCTCGCTCACTCACATCGATCTTAAGGAGAAATTTGCCTATCTCACCGATGCGGCAAATCTCTTCTCCGCGGCTGTAGCGCCGGCCAACCATTTTGCGCAGATCATCGCCAAGCACTACGCCGGATTTAGGCGCCATTATTGCCATGCCTTCCGACTCGCGTTTTAGTATCTCGTGTCTCTGTCGCAGCGATTCGAGTTGCTGTCTGTTCGAATGCAGTTCGGCTATTAGCGCCTCGAAAGTCGAGCGCGCAGCCCGCGCTTCGGTCTCCGCTACCAGGGAATTCGTTTGCGCTCCAGTTGTGAGTCTCCGATGATCCACCAGAGCAGCATCCAACCTGGCGCGCGCTGTTCGCAGACCGGCGTCGCTCAACCGTGCCTCGGAGACTGCGCGGTCGTAAATCTGCTCTCCTACCAAACCTTGATCGAGAAGCTTCTTATAACGATCGACCTCTTTGCGGTTGTGCTCGAGCTCGATTTGTTTGAGCTCTATTTCCGACTGAAGAATCGCGAGCGAAGGTGGAAGAAGCGATTGCGACTGCTTCGACACGGCTCCGCTCTCGGCGTTGGCTATCTGCGCCGATTCGTCTTTAAGCTCGGCCTCGATGCGTTTTCGATCGGACTCCTTGAAATTGGCGGAGAGGACGTTTTCGCTGCGCACCCGCAGTTCTTCCTCAATTCTCGAATTGTTTGTGTTGAGCCGCTCGATCTCAGAAGTAAGCTGTGTCAACCGGTCTTCGATTTCAGGATTGGAGAGGCGCGCGACTTTCGCGCCGTCGGCCACTGCATCGCCGGGTTGCACGTAGACTTCGGCCAGGACGGCGTCGGTATTCGCTCGTACCACTCCCTCGCGCTCGGGGGGCAAGAGAAGAGTGCAATCGCTTCCTGTTGCCGCTTCCCACGGGGCAATAAGTACTATCAGTATGACCAGGGCGAAACCAATCTGTAAGACTTGTCGTCGTTTGGGCAGCCACTTGGTTCGGCTCTCGGTGCCGCCAGTATTCGACTCTGATACTCGGTTCTCAATTTGTTGTGTGGTCATTGTTGATACTCCGTCCGTCGTGCTCTCTGATTGCGTCAACGGAGTGTTTCTTAGAACCGTCATTAGAGAGCCGGATAGTTTGAACAGGATAGGCTTCCACCATCTTTCGGTCAGCAATAGCGCAAGGAGGATCGTTAGCAGCACTCCGACGAAGCGGAGTCCATCCATCAACTCACCACTTATCCAACCAAGAATCAGCCAGATAAGAATTACTGAGTAGAGGATTGAGCAAATCCAGTAGCTCACGTAGAGCAGCGGCCGATGTGGATCGATATGCCGTTTATTCGGTTCGCCAACAGAGCGGTCGATTAGTGATCCGACATATTCCGAGGAGCGGCGCTGCAGGTTGACAACTCCAAGCGCCTGCGAAAGCGCGTAGTATCCATCAAGCTTTATGAGAGGGTTGCAGTTGATAAGGATGTTAAACGAGCCGCCGATGAATACCAGAAGAGCCAGGTCAGCGAATAGGGAGTATGGGGTTGAGATAAGCCAGCACAGACCGCCGAGAGCACTTACGACCAACTGCCAGTATATCCCGGCGAAGATGACCCACAGTCTTTGACTCTTGCGGCCGATTCGATAGATGTCGGTCACGTTGCAATAGAAACCGGGTAGGACGTAATAGATGAGCAACACACCCATCTCTCGCACATCGCCTCCGAAGTGCTTGCAGGCGAGCCCGTGCGCGAACTCGTGAAGGGCGGTTATCGTGAGAGTGACCAGAAGTATTACCGAAATGCCGTATTCTCGATACAAGTAAGACGTGTATGCTGAAACTTCTTCTGCGCGAGTAGCCATCAAAAAAGCGACCACCGCCATGAGGGCGAATGAAGTAACGATTGAGCCTTTGGTCAACGCCCAGCCGAGAAGCTTATCGAGTGCGGAAAGGAATCTGTCAGGATTGAACAGCCGGAATTTGATATAGAGACCGCGTGCTGATCGATGACTAGCAGGGGTGATGTCAGAAGCGCCGCGAGCCAGGAGTCCAAGGGAGTCGAGTTTGGCGAGGAATCGAACCAAGATGGGAGTTGCGACTCGAGGGCCATTGCCGAGCGGCCCGCCATTCGCGATATCTGATACGGTGAGCGTGCCGTCGAACTGTTTGAGCACGCTGAACTCAGGTTGTTTTATGATGAAGTAGCGCGAGGTGACTGTGTTACGGAGTACGTAGCGAATTGCGTCTGCGTCGACCCGCGCTGTGATATCGACTTCGGGTGCGAGCTGGGGCGGGTAGTGGCAGAAGGCTCCGAATTGTTGCTGTCGGGGGTCCATAAGCTTAGGTGAAGGTTGAGGCACGAAGGGCGCGATTGCCTCGACTTTAGCGGTTTATCCTAGGAGAAGATGAGGGATAACGCTCTAGATCAGTGTCACCGCGCCCTTCGTGGGTTCCGTTTGTGGCTACCCGGCAAGTATGATGCCCGGCGCAACCACTTCTTCCACCTCTTCGATTTCCAGTTCGAAGATCACTCCGTCTTCGACTATCTTCATCTCGTTTCGCATCATGGTCTCCTTTGAATTCCTATTTTTATGGGCTGTTACAGGACCTGAGAGGCGGCCTTGCAACCCTCTTCTTCTTTCATCTCTGAACTTGGCAACGCACGTGCCGAAAGACAAAGGAACGACAACCGAACAAGAAGTCCCGTGGATAGAGTAGTTCTGGAATTTAACGTGAGGCGAAAAGAGGATCGTAAGGATGAGAAGCAACTACACAGATAACGTGTGAGTCGATTAAATTCAGATAAGAGGAGGGTTAAGCTGCCTTGTGTATGTGCTATACTCGCGTGTACTGACTACACACTTCAGATCTGGTTCTGTGAGTCGCAAGTGGGACGTCAAGTCAAAGCTGATAGGCTAGCTCGGCGGCTTTATCTCCTGACTTGCGACCGATAAGAATGCCAGCTCAGAGATCGTCTCAACTGAGTCGACACTCTGCTTTCTCGCGATTAGAAGAAGTTCATCGAACGAGTCGCCATCATCAGGGCAAGTAGCGGCACCAACACTTACAGAAGACTCGTGAGCTAATCCCGAGATCACAATCTCCCTACCAATTCGACTGCATACTTCGGAGGCCTCGATTTGCCCTATGTCCGGAACCAGCGCGATTAGTGTGTCATCATCGTACCGTGCTACCAGATCGGTCTCACGAAGCTGTTTCCTGATGAGCCGGCTTAATTGCGCAACAGCTGGTTCTCGGCTCTCGCCGTCGTCCATCGCGAATCCGTATTGACTGATTGTTACTGCAACGAGAGATAGGGGTGTACCAAGTTTACGACTTAACAGCCGCTCTCTCTCAAATTGGCTGACCAGAGCGCGCTCGTTTGCGAGTCGGACCGAAGAAGAAGCAGAGGAGCCCCGCTGCGCCTGTTCAAATGCGAGCGCATTGTGCAGAGCGTCAGATGCCGGTTGTGAGATTGATTCCATCAGTTGAACATGTTCGCTACCATATGCGGCGATCTCAGTTGAATACAGGGCAATCGCGCCAAGCGCCTCACCATTCTTTACCAATGGAAAGACAACGACACCTTTGTAGTTGCTCGCGGTCTCTGTACCAAGAAACCCAAGGTCTAGTACCGGATTGGTGTTGTACATTGGTCGTTGGTTAGTAATCACCCACCCCATTATCCCAGCCTCAGCTGGCATTCGGCGCTTAAGGAATTTATCGGAATGCAACCCAGTGGCGTGTATGACTTCGAACTCGGAGCTCGATGCGTCAAATAACGCGATCGCGCAGGTTGTAAAGGGCATCAACTTCGAGAGCCGATTGGTCAGAATTGCAACTGTATCCTCCAGGGGGAGAATGCTTGAGAGAGTGCGAGACATTTCATACAACGCCGTGACTCGCTGGTTAGTTTCCGCTATTGAGTTAAGTGCTGCGGCTGCGCGGTCCACCAGGGGCGCCGTGTCAAAGCCAGCTGCGGGTCGTGCATTGGCCATGGCAGAACTTTCAACTCGATCTGGCTTTGTTATTGGCACGACCTTCACATTGAGTGCTTCGACTTCGAGCTGATCAGCCATCGAGAGAAATATTTCAACCAAATTTGGGTCGAAAAATGTTCCTGCGTTCTGTCTTATGTATTCAAGAGCCTCTTCGCGCTTCATGCCAGTCTTATAGGGCCGATCGGAGCGCAACGCGTCGTAGTTGTCCACAAGAGTGAGAATGCGTGCGGTGATGGGAATCGCCTCGCTTTTAAGTCCATCTGGATATCCGCGACCGTCCCAACGTTCGTGGTGATGTCGAACGATTGGCACGACTGGATATCGAAAATCAACGTTCGAGAGCATGTCCGCACCGATGATTGTGTGCATTTTCATCTGTTCGAATTCATGCTCGGTTAACTTCCCGGGTTTGTTGAGGATGTAGGCGGGAACGCCAATCTTGCCGATGTCGTGCAGCAGGGCGCCCGCCTTTAGCGCTTCGATCTCTAGTTCGGAGAGACCGACAGCCTCACCCATTCTTCGGGCAAATAACTTTACGCGTTGAATATGATCATGGGTGACATCATCTTTTGCGTCGATGGCCATCGCTAACATCTCAAGGATCGAATCGTAAACCCCGGTTAGCGTTTCGTAATGTTTATCCTGTTCCTGAAGTTTTTCGTGGTAAGTTTTAAATGTGTAGTAGACGACAATCGGAATCGGCATCAATGCGACGATTATCAAGACGGTCGCCAGCTTACCAAAATGAACAAACGAATAGTTGATTAGCCCCGCCACTAATGCGCACGCAAGGAGCGACATGGGTTCCCAAGGAAAGGTGTCTCGAAATCTCTCTTTAATTTTTATCAGAGGCGTTAGCAACGAAGCCAATGCAGAAATTGCAAACTGGACCATGTAGTATGCGATGGCCATCGCAACTATCGGTATCATGGCGATCAGGGCCCCTTGAGCTGCCGTTTTCGCCAATTGCAACGGCCGAAGTTCCGATTCGACCGAGTAATAGATTTTGGCGGCGGTATAGGCCGAGATGGAGACACTGGATAGATTAATTAGATAATTTGTTGGTTTTAACTTCAGCCGACGAACCGACAGGAACATGTCTACTGCTCCTAGCAGGGCGCCGTGATAGGGGCCTAGTAGTACTGCTGCTAGGAAAATGAGTGCCTCGGGGAACGAAACCGCGCTTCCGCTCTTAAAGAACTTTAGGGCATGTTGCGACGATGTCTTGGCGACAACAACAGTTAGAATGAGCCATATAAGGAGGCTTCCGGAATTGCTCGTCGCGACTTCTGTGATGGACCTCACTATCAGGACGCCACCCACAACTGTCATACACACGAGCAAGACTAGGCCTTTTGTTGTGTAACGCTTTAGATCGTGCTTGAGCCACTGCATAAACAATTTCCGCGCTCAAAAATAGTGCTGCGATGATCCTTAATGGGCGGCGGGCGGGGGTTTTCTAATCAAACGTAGTGCCGTCCGGCCTCGCAGGTTGTAACTAAAGCAACAAAAGGCTTAAGAACGGTACGTGGCTTCTGTTCGTGCGGAATCTGACAGTCAGGTTGACCGAACCAGGAGGCTGAAACCAGTCACTCTGATAAGACGCAGGTGGTTAATCTATAAAACCCACTCGTTTCAATAAATCAAAAAATCGCGGGTCTGCTCTTAGACAGTCCAATCGTGGATCGACTTTGATAAGAAACAGATCCTCATCGTGCTCAGAATAGCCGGATTCGAGGGCTTGAAAAGCGGCATCATCATCACCAAGGGCGCAATATATTAACGCGATGCAATAGAAGGGGATGTAATTCTGTCCAGAAATTCTTTTCAAATCGTTTATAGCAGCGATGCTTTCCGCAGTCTTTCCGGTTAACGCATCTATTCGCGCTAAAGTACCACATAACTCGGGAATGTTTCCTAGTCTACGGCGTGATCTAAGGTACATTGTCCGAGCTTCTTCATATCTCCCTAAGGTGTCATAAACTATTCCTAAACAGAAGTGGGCTACTCCAAATTCTTCATCGAGAATCAAGGTCTTCTTAAATTGATCTATTGTTTCGTCGTACTTCCGCGCAACGTAAAGAATGGACCCTTTAGCGGAATGCGCTGGCAGAGAAAGGGGATCGATTCTTAGTGCGCGGTCAATTGCCAACAACGCCTCATCCGTACGGCCTATAAGACTGAGGTATGAGGCGTATCCAACATGCGCGATTACGTGATTGGGGTTTAATCTAATTGACCTCTCGAATTCTCTCTGAGCGCCCGACCAATCCCATTGGCGGATCTTCAGGCTTCCTAAAGAGGAATGTGCCTCTGCGAGTTCTTCATCAATCTCGAGAGCCCGTAGAATTGCTTCTTCAGCCTTCGCATAATAATCAAATCTTGATAAGACTTTATAACCACCGAGGGTAAGATAGCAGTGCCCTAGTCCTGCGTATGCGAGTGCGAAATGAGCATCATTTGTGATTGCATTCTCAAAGTATTCAATGCCTCTTTGGCAGCCTTTAATCGTACGTTTCTCCCAGAAATAGCGCCCCTTAAGATATGACTCGTACGCAACTGGATTCTCAGTATGTCTTTTGGTCAGTAGTCTCCTTTCTGTGCCTGTCAGTCTAGGCTCAAGCTCTTTTATTACCTGTTCCGAAATTGAATCCTCAACCGCAAAAATATTTGTAAATTTCTCATCAAACTTCTCTGCCCATCGCAGAACGCCATCTCCAACATGCACCAGTTGCACTGTCAGTCTTATGCGTTTTCCGGACTTCTGTATGCTACCATCCAAGACCCACTCGACGCTCAGTTCCTTTCCTGCTACTACCGGATCGTGCGAGCCGCTGTACTTGCGTACCGAAGTCGTGGGACGAACCATCACCTGTCTTAAATTGCTCAGTCTCGTTATCAGAGCATCAGTCATGCCAAGACCCAAAAATTCGTTGCTGGAGGCTCCGATCGATTTAAAAGGAAGGACCGCGATAGTCCCTCTGCTGTCGCCTATTGAAGTTCCTGGACCCGGGGTCAAGGACGCTTTGACCGCAGCTCTCTCAGAAACCTCGTCCTCTTCAGTGATTTCCGTTACGCAAGGCGCAAATCTGTAACCACGTCGGGGAATCGTCTCTATGTAGGGCTGGCCGTTTGAGTCTCCGCCCAAAGTCTTTCGAATCTCATGTACGCTGACCGCAAGATTGCCTTCCTCAACAAAACTATCCGCCCAAACCTGCTTCATGAGCTGGTCCTTGCTCAATACGTGGCCGCTCTTCGCGACCAGTACCAATAACAACTCGAACAGTTTTGGTTTGAGTGGAAGAGGACGGCCCTCACGCAAAAGCACCTGCTCCTGGACGTTGATTTGGAAAGGACCGAACCTAAAGAAACGTATGCTCATCTTAGGGGGAGAACACTGAGCGAATCCAACGTCGATACAACAAGATTGTTAATGGCTAAGCCTGTCCCAGGAGATCGCTACACGAACTTACAACGGTCCGAAAAAGAAGAGACGCTGATTACCCGTGGCATTCTAGTATCGACTGCTTCGTCAGGCAAGTGATTAATAATCGCCAGTGTTAATAATCGCCATTGTTGATGAACCAAGCCGGCACAATGTCGGTTAAACCCTTACTTGAATGCAATATATTAAGAACTCGCCAAGAACAAATTAATCTTTCCTTAAAGACTTCACCAGTGCCCCTCGAGTACCATCTCACCCGTCACGTAGGAATCTAGCCGCATCGAAAACTCAATCTTGCAGAATTTTAGGTTGTCGATAGATGTTCATTCATCTCGATTGGATTCTTGAAGACAACGATTTGGTAAGCACATACCAGAGCGTTTGCGAGGGGGATATGACCATGTCACGAAGGGAACGGAAAGAGAACACGGAGGCGATGTCATCCGGGAGTCTTCAACGATATGTCATCTCCGAGTCAGCACTTCGGAGCTATGTAGGGAGCCTGGGCATTATGGATATCGGCGCCGCCGCAGCAAGGCTCCAAATCGTTGCCGATCTTACGAGCGGCGCTTTTGAAGAGCGAATCGATAATCTCGGCAATTCCGACATTGCCCTCATTAAACAAATCGCCGATGAGGACACCAGTGCTCAGTATCAGCAGCTGATGAATGCGATCATCACCGGGGTCGCTCAGGGCCGGCACGGAATAAACTCCGCCCACCTGACGGCCAACCGTGTTGTTGAGCTCGCTTTCAGATGTACTCGCGAATACTTTTCAGCTTTGCATTGCTATAGACGTAACCTGCGCGTTGGAATGCTCGATCGGCCCTTCCGAGCGACTCATTTACCTCGGCGATTTTCATCCGCCGGCCGGTAGTTGGGATTAGGCGAAGAACAATATGTCATCAGAGGTTAGAGATAGACAGCCACACAGATTTCGAGCCAGGGGTGAGAGGGTATCAACTCATTAACCGCAGACTGGACGGTCTACGGTACGCGCGGTGCCTGTCTGTTGGGGTACCGTAGACGGAGTCTGCGGTTATTTCAAATAAAAGAATAACCTGACCCATATGCTACTGGATCGCGAAGGCTAAGAATAAATCTTCCGGAACTGATTAACCGCAGATTGGGCAGTCGGCGCGGTACACGCAATGCCTGTTTGTTGGAGTAACGTAGGCGAGTCTGCGGCTTATGCGCAGTCCCGGGGACATGCTGCTGGATTACTAAAACAAGAATAGAACTTCTGGAATTCATTAACCGCAGACTGGACAGTTGATCATGATCCTTTGGTTCAC
>Ga0126382_10000090_pt1 | contig 30705 bp, 33 predicted proteins | sample PanSoiMetPlot_30_FD_92548 | JGI IMG/M metagenome (GOLD analysis project Ga0126382, IMG submission 92548) | Tropical forest soil microbial communities from Panama - MetaG Plot_30 | ecosystem: Environmental > Terrestrial > Soil > Tropical forest > Bulk soil | place: Panama | collected 2016-02-17
ATAGTGGGAATTGATTCCCTCATAGTGGGAATTGATGGGGATTTTTCGCCTCGCAGGCCGGAAAGGCGCTCAATTTCAAGGCATAGCGTGAATTGGTTAACGCAATCCCGGCGCCGGTCTAGGACCGGATCCCGCTCTAGGAATGGGCAAAGATATCCTCGGCGCTCCAGCCCGCGAGATCAAGTCGCACCCGATCGGGGAGGAAACGGAAGCAGGCCGCCGCCAGCTCCGTGCGATTTTCGCGCGCCAGCATCGAATCGAGCTTCTCCTTGAGAGCATGCAGATGCAGCACGTCGGAGGCCGCGTAGGCGACCTGCGCGTCGGTCAGCGCGTCGGCACCCCAATCGGAGCTCTGCTGCTGTTTCGACAGATCAATGCCCAGCACCTCGCGCACGAGGTCCTTGAGGCCATGCTTGTCGGTGTAGGTGCGCGCGAGCCGCGAGGCGATCTTGGTGCAATAGACCGGCCCCGGCATGACACCCAGGGCCTGCTGCAGGATGGCGAGATCGAAGCGGGCGAAATGAAAGATCTTGAGGACACTGTCGTCGACCAGAAGCTTGGTCAGGTTGGGCGCGCCGGTGTCGCCCGGCGGGATCTGCACCACGTCGGCGGAGCCGTCGCCCGGCGAGAGCTGCACCACGCACAGCCGGTCGCGGTGTGGATCGAGCCCCATGGTCTCGGTATCGATCGCGATCGCGCCGCTGCGGTAGCGAGAGAGGTCGGGGAGGTCGCCGCGGTGCAGGCGGATGGTCATGACGGCTCCCGAACCTGCGGTGAGACGGATGTGGTGCTCAATTGCTCGGTGCCCGAATCTCTGGTGCCCAGGAGAGGACTCGAACCTCCACGCCTCGCGGCGCTAGTACCTGAAACTAGTGCGTCTACCAATTCCGCCACCTGGGCTTTGCGGCGATAGGTACGTAGCAGGATTGGGCTTGTCAAATGGACTTGAACCCGCCCTATACAGGGTCAAACCGATCCTGTATTCGGCCCTCCCGTCGATTTTGCGAGGCTACGGCATGACCGCCATTCCCCTCGAAACGCTCGTGACCGTCTTCGGCGGCTCGGGCTTCCTCGGCCGCCATGTCGTGCGGGCCCTGGCCAAGCAGGGCTACCGCATCCGGGTCGCGGTCCGCCGCCCGGAGCTGGCCGGCTACCTGCAGCCGCTCGGCCGAGTCGGCCAGATCCACGCGGTGCAGGCCAATGTGCGCTATCCCGCATCGGTCGAAGCCGCCGCGCGCGACGCCGACGTCGTGATCAACCTGGTCGGCATCCTCTACGAGCGCGGACGGCAGACATTCGATACGGTGCAGGCCTTCGGCGCCGAGGCGACCGCGCGGGCGGCAGCCGCCGTCGACGCGCGCATGATCCACGTCTCGGCGATCGGCGCCGACGAGGATTCGTCCTCGCATTACGCCCGCTCGAAGGCCGCCGGCGAGAAGCAGGTGCTGGCCGCGGTGCCGTCGGCGGTCGTGCTGCGGCCGTCGATCCTGTTCGGGCCCGAGGACGACTTCTTCAACAAGTTCGCCTCCCTGGCCCGTCTGTTGCCGGCGCTGCCGCTGGTCGGCGGCGGGCATACCCGGTTCCAGCCGGTCTTCGCCGGCGACGTGGCCGCCGCCATCCTGGCCGCGATCGAAGGCCGCGCCAAGGACGGACAGATCTACGAGCTCGGCGGACCCGAAACGAGAAGCTTCCAGGAGCTGCTGCAATTCGTACTGGCGACCATCGGGCGCCGGCGCCTGCTGCTGCCGATCCCGTTCCCGCTGGCGAGGATGCAGGCCTACGTCCTTCAGCTCATGCCCAAGCCGTGGCTGACGGTGGACCAGGTCGAGCTCCTGCGCCGCGACAATGTCGTGTCGGAGGCAGCCAAGCGCGAAGGCCGCTCGCTGGAGGCGCTCAGCATCGACCCCATCGCCATGGCCACGATCGTGCCGTCGTATCTCTGGCGCTTTCGCAAGGCCGGCCAGTTCCAGGGGACGGCCGTGGGCAATCACTAGAGCGCATCCGGTCGGATCGAATCGGGATGCGCTCCAGATTCCTTGATTTGCGCATGTCCTTATCGGAAAACCGGATTCCACTTTTCCGGGACATGCGCTAGATGCCCATCATCACCAATATCGAGGATTTGCGGCGCATCGCCCGCCGCAAGATTCCACGCGTCATCTACGACTATGTCGAGCGCGGCTCTTATGACGAGCTCACGCTCAACGCCAACCGCAACGACCTCGATGCGATCCGCCTGCGCCAGCGCGTGCTGATCGACGTGTCCAAGGTGTCGCTGGCATCGACGATGCTGGGCGAGCCGGTGTCGATGCCGGTCGCCATCGCGCCAACCGGGCTCACCGGCCTCGTGCACGGTGACGGCGAGATGCTGGCGGCGCGCGCGGCCGAGGGCGCCGGCACAAGGTTCTGTCTCTCCACCATGTCGATCTGCTCGATCGAGGACGTGCGCAGCGTGGTCAAGCAGCCGTTCTGGTTCCAGCTCTACATGTTCCGCGACCGCGGCTTCAGCAAAGCGGTGATCGAGCGGGCCCGCAACGCCGGATGCACTGCGCTGTTCGTCACGGTCGACCTGCCGATGCGCGGCCAGCGCCATGCCGATATCAAGAACGGCCTCACCGTTCCGCCGCGGCTGACGGTGCGCAACGCCTTCGACATCGCCACCAAGCCGGCCTGGCTCGCGAAAGTGCTGCTCGGCAAACGCAAAACGTTCGGCAATGTCGCGCCCTATCTCGAGGGCCGCGCCGGCCTCGAGCAGGCCGGCGCCTGGTCGAACCAGAATTTCGACCGCTCGCTGAACTGGCGTGACGTCGAATGGGTGCGCAGCCTGTGGCCGGGCAAGCTCGTGCTCAAGGGCGTGCTCGACGTCGAGGACGCCAAGACCGCGGCGTCGGCGGGGGTCGACGGCATCGTCGTCTCCAACCATGGCGGCCGCCAGCTCGACGGGGCGCATTCCACGATCGCGGCACTGCCGGCGATCGCGGGTGCGGTCGGCGACCGCCTCGAGCTCTTGTTCGACGGCGGCATCCGCTCCGGACAGGACGTGCTCAAGGCGCTCGGGCGCGGCGCGCACGGCTGCCTGATCGGCCGCGCCTATCTCTACGGCTTGGCGGCCGCCGGCGAGGCCGGCGTGCGGCAGGCGCTCGAGGTCATCCGTGCCGAGCTCGAAGTGGCCATGACGCTGACCGGCACGCGCGACGTCAAGTCGGTGACGCGCGAGGTGATTGGATAGGAGCGAATAGCGAATAGCGAATAGCGAGTAGCGAGTAGCGAATAGCGATCAGGGCGCTGCACTACTCCTATTCGCTACTCGCTATTCGCTTTTTCTCAGTGTCCCATGGCGAGCGCGATCAGCCCGAGCGTGCCGACGATGACCCGCCACCATGCGAACAGCCCGAGGCCGTGACGCTGGACGTAGCCGAGAAAGGTCTTCACCACGATCCACGCGCAGATGAACGACACCGCGAAGCCGAAGGCGACCAGGATCGCGTTGTCCATGCTCATCTGGGCGCGGCTCTTGTAGAGATCGTAGACGAAGGCGCCGGCCATGGTCGGCATCGCCAGCCAGAACGAGAACTCCGCCGCCGAGCGCCGGTCGCCTCCGAGCAGCATGGCGGCGACGATGGTCGCGCCGGAGCGCGAGACCCCGGGGATCATCGACACGCACTGCGCCAGGCCGATGATGAGATACATCGGCAGCGAATACTTCATCGCGTCGTGGTAGCGAGTATCGAGATCCATGCGATCGACCCACAGCAGAATGGCGCCGCCGACGATGAGCGTGAAGCAGACGATCCAGACGTTGAACAGCACCGACTTGATGAAGTCGTGGGCGAGCGCGCCGACGATCGCCGCCGGCAGGAACGCGATCAGCACGCCGAGGATGAAGCGTCGCGCCGCCGGATCGTTGAACATGCCGATGGCGAGCTGCCAGATCCGGAAGAAATAGATCGACAGCAGCGCCAGGATGGCGCCGAACTGGATCAGGATCGCGAAGGTCTTGCCGAAGTCGTCGTCGTCGAAGCCGAAGAAGCGCTGCACCAGCAGCAAGTGGCCGGTCGAGGATACCGGCAGAAACTCGGTCAGGCCCTCGACGACGCCGAGGACGAACGCCTTGAAGAGATCGAATGTCATCACGGGCCCCGCGGACGGATTTGTGACGGAGGAGTACCGCGCGGCCCCCGCGCGCGGAAGATCAGAGACGTGAGCTTTTCCCGCATCGGCGACCCCGGAGCAACGGGGGAAGTACGGAAATTGCACAGCTTGGTCTATTCAAGGGGATCGGCGCCAACTACCGTGCCAACCACCAATCCGCCGCAATCCTGAGCCGCAAAGCTGTATGCTCACGCTGTTCCATCACCCGTTCTGCCCGCATTCGCGCTTCGTGCGCCTGGCGCTCGGGGAGTACGGGCTGGCTGTGCGCGTGGTCGAGGAGCGCGTGTGGGAGCGGCGCCAGGAATTCCTGGTGCTCAATCCCGCCTGCACCACGCCGGTCCTGGTGGAGGAAGGCCATCCTGCGGTTCCCGGCGCGGCTATAGTCGCGGAATATCTCGACGAGACCAGGGGCGCGGAGCTTGGCGACCAGCGCCTGCTGCCGCGCGAATCGAGTGCGCGGGTCGAGGTGCGCCGCCTGCTGGGTTGGTTCAACGACAAGTTCTTCGCCGAGGTCTCCGGCCCGCTCACCATGGAGCGGCTGTACAAGCGCCAGATGCCGGTGAGCGCGGGCGGCGGCTCGCCGGACACCGAGGCGATCCGTGCGGCGCGCCACAACATGCGCTATCATCTGGCCTATATCGGCTGGCTGGTGCGCACGCGCGATTGGCTGGCCGGATCGCGCATGAGCTATGCCGACCTCGCCGCGGCCGCGCATCTGTCGGCGGCCGACTATCTGGGCGACGTGCCATGGAACGAAGACGAGGCAGCCAAGACCTGGTACGCGCGGGTGAAGTCGCGTCCATCGTTCCGCCCGATCCTGGCGGAGACGCTGGCGGGCATCCCGCCGTCGCACACCTACGCCGACCTCGACTTCTGACCCCCTCAGAGAAGCTTAAGACCGACCTGGCGCAGGTCGCGCGCGGGCACGGCTTCGACGTCGTCGGGGTCACCCGGCCCGACGCCATCCCACAGGCGCTGGAACGGCTGCGGCGTTTCCTGGCCGCAGGCGCCCACGGCGACATGGACTGGATGGCGACGACGGCCGCGCGGCGCGGCAGCCCGCGTGCGCTGTGGCCGGAGGTGCGCTCCGTCATCATGCTCGGGCTCAATTACAGCCAGGGCGGCGACCCGCTGGCGATCCTCGAGCGGCGCGATCGCGCCGCCATCTCGGTCTACGCGCAAGGCGACGACTATCACGAGATCATCAAGCCGCGGTTGAAGGCGCTGGCGCGCTGGCTCATCGCCCGCGCCGACGGCGAGGTGAAGGTGTTCGTTGACACCGCGGCCGTCATGGAGAAGCCGCTCGCCGCGGCTGCCGGGCTAGGATGGCAGGGCAAGCACACCAACCTGGTGTCGCGCGAGTTCGGCTCTTGGCTGTTCCTGGGCGCGATCTTCACCACACTCGACCTGCCCCCCGACGCCGCGGAGCAGGATCATTGCGGGAGCTGTCGCGCCTGCCTCGACATCTGCCCGACGGCCGCATTCCCTGCCCCCTATCGGCTCGATGCGCGGCGCTGCATTTCCTACCTTACCATCGAGCACAAGCGACCGATCCCGCTGGAGCTGCGGGCTGCGATCGGCAACCGCATCTACGGCTGTGACGATTGCCTTGCGGTTTGCCCATGGAACAAGTTCGCGCAGGCCGGACACGAGGCGAAGCTCAAGGCGCGTGACGCATTGCTGGCCCCTCGCCTCGCCGATCTCGCCGCGCTCGACGATGTGGCGTTCCGGGCCATGTTTGCGAAATCGCCGGTCAAGCGCACCGGGCGCGATCGCTTCGTTCGCAACGTGCTGGTCGCCATCGGCAATTCAGGTGATCCGGCGCTCGCGCGCAGTGCTGAGCGCTTGCTGGCCGATCCGTCGCCGCTGGTGCGCGGAGCCGCGGTGTGGGCGCTCGGACGGCTCGACTGCAAACGGCTCGCCGCGCTGGCCGACTCCTGGCGCGCGGACGAGAGCGATCCGCAAGTCGCGGCCGAATGGACCGCGGCCCTCGCAGCGGCGTGATGTCAACGCTCGTCTGTCTCGGGCTCGGCTACTGCGCGCGACACTATGTGAGCGAGTTCGGCGCGCGCTTCGATCGCATCGTCGGCACGACAAGGACGGCGGAACGCGCGGCAGCGCTCGCGCGTGAGCGATTTGGCGACCGGGCGGTCGAGATGATGCCGTTCGACGGCACATCGGCGTCGCGTGAACTCGTAGAAACGATTGCGCAGGCCGATGCGCTGTTGATATCCGCTGCGCCGGCGGACGGCCGCGATCCCGTGCTCGCGGTGCTCGCCGACGAGATCGAACGGACGCCGCGACTTGCCTCCGTGGTCGTCCTGTCGACCCTCGGCGTCTACGGCGACAGCGGCGGCGCCTGGATCGACGAAACCACGGAGACCATCCCAGGTCTGGCCCGCCGTGGCAGCGCGCGCATCGACGCGGAGCGGGCCTGGCAGGCGCTGGGGGCGCGACGGAACCTGCCGGTCGCGATCCTGCGGCTCGGCGGCATCTACGGCCCCGGCCAGAACGGCATGACGCGGCTGCTGCGCGGCACGGTGCATCGCGTGGCCAAGCCCGGCCATGTGTCGAACCGCATCCATGTTTATGACATCGCGCAGGCGATCGAGGCGGCCTTCGCCCGACGCGCCGACGGGCTGTTCAACGTCGTGGACGACGAGCCGGCGGCGCCGAGCGAGCAGATCGCCTTCGCGGCGTGCCTCCTCGGCGTCGATCCGCCGCCGGAAATCTCCTATGCCGAGGCCAGGACGTTGCTCTCGCCGCTGGCGCTGAGCTTCTACGAAGGTTGCATCCGCGCCCGCAACGACAAGCTCAAGAGCGTACTCGGCGTCACGCTGCGCTATCCCAACTATCGCGACGGCCTGCGCGCGTTGCATGCGTCGGGCGACCATCTCGCCGTGTCCAGGCCGGCATAGTTCGACAATTTCCAAACCATCCTCGCGCTCCGATGCCGTAGCATGGCGGGCAATCACGGAGGCTTGCCATGACGATCACGGTCTTCATCCGCTATCAGCTCGATCCGTTTCAACTCGATGCCTTCGAAGCCTATGCGCGGCGCTGGCTCACCATCATTCCCAAGTGCGGGGGAAATCTGCTCGGCTATTGGATGCCGCACGAGGGCACCAACAACATCGCCTACGCGCTGATCTCGTTCGACAGCCTCGCGTCCTACGAGGCCTACCGCGCACGTCTCAAGGCCGACCCTGATGGCGCCGCCAATTTCCGTTCCGCGCAGGAGCAGCGCTTCATCCTGAGCGAGGAACGCACCTTCCTGCGGCCGGTGACGTGAGCGGCCGTTTCTGGTGAGATGGATCGCAAAGCATCGAACAAAGAGGTGCTACATGATTGCCGTCATCTTCGAGGTCTGGCCGAAAGCCGGGCACAAGCAGCAATATCTCGATCTCGCCACCACACTGCGCCCGCAGCTCGAGCGCATCGACGGCTTCATCTCGGTCGAGCGGTTCGAAAGCATCTATGAGCCCGGAAAAATGCTCTCGCTCTCGTTCTTCCGCGACGAGGCGGCCTTGCAGGCTTGGCGGAACGTCGAGGCGCACCGCGTCGCGCAGGCGAAAGGGCGCGCCGAGGTGTTTTCAAACTACCGCTTGCGCATCGCCGGCGTGATCCGGGACTACGGCATGTCGGAGCGCGAGCAGGCCCCCGCCGACAGCGTTGCGACGCATGGGTAGCGGTCGAGCGTGATGACTTTTCTTAGAATCGTCATCCCGCTCTCGCTTATTGCTGGCGCATGATCTTTTCCGAAAACCGGTCTCCACTTTTTCGGGATCATGCGCATAGCCGCGGTCTATCCGAACTCCGCCACCGCCGCGATCAGCCGCTCGATATCCTCCGGCCGCGACAGGCGGTGGTCGCCGTCCTTCACCAGCGTGAGCACCACGTCGTCCTGCGCAAATCTGGAGGTGAGCTCGACCGCATGCTGCCATGGTACGTCGGGGTCCTGCACGCCCTGCAGGATGCGCACGGGGCAGCCGGTCTCGATCATGCCGTCGAGCAGAAGGTGGTTGCGCCCCTCCTCGATCAGGCTGCGTGTGATCAGGTAGGGTTCAGCCGAATATTGCGATGGCCGCGCCCAGACGCCGACCTGTTCGATCTCCCGCTTGACCTCGGGCGGGAACCGCTTCCACATCAGCTCCTGGGTGAAATCGACTGCCGGGGCGATCAGCACGAGCCCGGCCACCTTCCCCTGCGCCGGACGGGAGCGGCGCGCCAGCTCGCGCGTGAGCAGGAGCGCCAGCCACCCTCCCATGGACGAGCCGATCATGACCTGCGGACCGTGGCAAAACGCATCGAACACGGCCAGGCTCTCCTCGAGCCAGCGACCTATGGTCCCATCCGTAAAACTACCCCCTGATTCGCCGTGACCCGAATAGTCGAATCGCGTCATGGCGCGGCTATGCTGCTGCGCCCACCGGTCGAGCGCTTCGGCCTTGATGCCCTTCATGTCGGACTTGAAGCCGCCGAGCCAGAACAGCCCGGGCGCTACCCCCGCGCGCACCCGCACGGCGATGGGCCGGGCCGCTTTATCAGTTCCAACCTGTAGAATTTTCGGGCAAAAATCGTTCATTTCGGTATTCGGCTATCGTGAGTCGGGCATAGTGGGCAGGGCCCAGTGATTCGCCGCATGGCGACGCCGAATGCAAGCGCCGCGAAACAAACATGGTCCGGCGCCGGGCGAGGGACGGGTGAGCAACGACTACGGCGACACGCACGTTTCCCCGCGCACTTTGGCCGGCGCAACCATTCTGCAGATCGTGCCGACGCTGCGCGAGGAGCCGGTGGCGCGCACGGCGGTGAACGTCGCCCATGCGCTGCTGCAATCCGGTGCCCGTGCCCTGGTCGCCGCCGACGACGGCCCGCTCGTGTCCGAGCTCAAGGCCTTCGGCGGCGAATGGATCCCGCTGGTGAACGCAACGGTCAATCCGTTCAAGCTGCGCCGCGCCGCGCGCACGTTGGAGCAGCTGATCGCCTCCGAGCGAATCGACATCGTGCATGCGCAGAGCATCGGCGGCGCCTGGAGCGCCAACATGGCGGCGGCGCAGATCGCGGTCTGGCTCGTCACCACACTGCCCGATGTGCCTGTCGTCTCGGGGCTGCGCGCCTACTGGGCGGGCGCGCTGGCGCGCGGCGATCGGGTGATCACCCCGTCGAACTTCGCTGCCGCGCCGGTCATGGCGCGCTATGACCTTCCCCGTGAGCGCCTAACCATCATTCCGCGCAGCATCGACACTGCCGCATTCGATCCGGCGGCGGTGGATCCGACACGTGTCGAGGCGTTGCGCAAGGCTTGGCGCATCCCTGACGACGCGCGCATCCTGCTGGTGCCCGGACGCGTCGCGCCCTGGAACGGCCAGCTCACCCTGCCCGACATCGCGCGCGCACTCACCGACAGCGGCGTGCGCGGGTTTGTCTTCGTGCTCGCCGGCGAGCACCGCACCTATCGCAAGTACGCGCGCTTCATCGCCAAGGAGGCGGAAGCCAAAGGCGTGCAGGCGCTGATTCGGCTGACCGGCCATTGCCGCGACGTGCCGGCGGCGCTCGCCGCCGCCGATACCGTGGTGGTGCCGGCGCTGGAGCCGCCCGTTCTCGGCCGTGTCGTAGCGGAGGCGCAGGCCATGGGCCGTCCGGTCGTCACGTCGGACGTCGGTATCCTGCCGGAGCACGTGGTGACGCCGCCGGAAATGCCGGAAGACGTCCGCACGGGATGGGTGGCGAAACCCGGCGATGCGGCGGAATTCGCCCAAGCGCTGCGCGAAGCCTTCGCTCTCGACGACACCGCCTACCGCGCGATGTCCGCGCGGGCGCGGCAATTCGCCGAATACATGTTTTCCCCGCACAGCGTCGCGGTGGCAACCCGCGCCGTCTATACCTCGCTGCTGGCGCGTGACGTCTAGCGCGTATCCGGACGGTGGGAACCGGTTCGCTCAAAGTGGTTTCCACCGCCTCTTGAAATGGCAGCGAATCGCACCGATTTGCCGTTGACTTATGCGTGGTTTCTACTGATCCTTTACCCGCCTGCGAACGCAGGCTCGTCGCAACAGCCTGAGGAGAGACTAGCCATTCGTCGCCCAATGAGACCGGCGCAGCCCGCCACCAAGGACGGCCCGCGCATCAACGAGGAGATCCGTGTCCGTGAAGTTCAATTGATCGACCAGACCGGCCACAATCACGGACCCACCGAAATCCAGATCGCGTTGGAGAAGGCCCAGGAGGCCGGGCTTGATCTCGTGGAGATCGCCCCCAATTCCTCCCCGCCGGTCTGCAAGATCCTCGATTACGGTAAATACAAATATCAGGCGCAGAAGAAAGCAGCCGAAGCCCGCAAGAAACAGAAGGTAGTCGAGGTCAAGGAGATCAAGCTCCGGCCGATGATCGACGATCACGACTACGACGTGAAGATGCGCTCGATGCAGCGCTTCTTCGAGGAAGGCGACAAGGTGAAGGTGACGCTGCGCTTCCGCGGGCGCGAGATGGCGCACCAGGAGCTGGGTTATCAGCTGCTCAACCGGGTCAAGGACGACACCTCCAAGCTCGCCAAGGTCGAGCAGGAGCCGCGCTTCGAAGGCCGCCAGGTGGTGATGGTGCTGGCGCCCAGGTGAGCGTCACCGGATGAAGGTCTCCAAGTGAACGCGACAAAAGAGCCGCTCACTGCGGCTCTATCCCGAGCTCCTTGACCAGACCGCGCCAACGCTCCTGATCCCGGCGGATGAATTCGGCCGTGCTTTCGGGAGTGCTGGCGCCGCTCGGCGCCAAGCCGAATGCCAAAATGCGTTGGCGGATGTCGGGCCCATCGAGGAAGCGGACGATCTCCGCATTGACGCGCGCGACAATGCCGGCCGGCGTGCCGGCCGGTGCCACCACCGCGAACCAGCCATCCACCACGAAACCCGGCAACGTCTCGCCGATGGTCGGCAAGTCGTCGAGCCCGGGGAAGCGCCGCTCCGAGCTGATGGCGAGCCGGCGCAGCTTGCCGGCCTTCACGAAGGCGTCCGAGGCGGCGACTGACGAGATCATCAGCGGCACGGTTCCGCTGGCCGCATCCTGCAGCATCTGCGCGGTCGCGCGGTATGGTACCTCGACCATCTCCATGCCGGAGCGCTTGTTGAGAAGCTTGCCGGCGACCACGCCGAATCCGCTCGACGCATCGACCGCGTAGGAGAGCCTGCCCGGCTGCGCCTTGCCGTGGGCGATCAGCTCGGGAAGCGTCTTCGCCGGTACATCCGGATGCGCGGCGACGACGAACGGGCCACTGTCGCAGACCATGGCCACCGGCGCGTAGTCGCGCGTCGGATCGTAGGGCAGCGACTTCAGCATGAACATGTTCGACGTGAGCCCGGACGCATTGGCGAAGAAGAACGTGTAGCCGTCGTTCCCTGCGCGTGCCGCCGCCTGCGCGCCGACGATGCCCGAGGCGCCCGGCATGTTCTCCACGAACATCTGCTGCCCGAGCGCGCGGGAGACGCCGTCGGCGAGCAGTCGCGCCATGATGTCGGTGGCAAGCCCGGGTCCGGTCGCCACGATCAGCTTGACCGGCCGCGCCGGCCAGTTCACTGCGCTCTGCGCAGCGGCGGCGTCCGCGGCGATCAATGCAAGCGTGCACAGCAATGCGCGCAGAAACCCGGTCATGACATCCTCCCGCGATGGCGCTTGGGCTGTCTTGCTCATGCGTGGGTTGACGGCGCCGTTTCGCGCCGCTGATGTTAGAGCATGATCCCGAAAAGTGGATACCGGTTTTCGGAAAAGATCATGCTCCAGCAATAAGCTAGAGCGGGATGACGATTCGAAGAAAAAGTCATCCCGCTCTAGCAGCCGGCGGCTAGGCGACCAATGATCGCTGGACGCGTCGGAGGGATCGGAAGGGGATCGCGGCAGTGAGTGCAGAGCTGTTGTTGGTGGGCAGCGTTCCGCTCGACACGCCGAAGGAGGTGTTCGAGACCTTCGGCGCACCGCTCGGACCTTACCTCTTCGCCCTTCCGGACGGCGAGGTCGGCCCGCGCAGCCACTGGATCAGCCGCCTGCACTATCAGGTCTTCGCCGGTCACGCCGAGTTCGAGATCCTGGCGCGGCCGCGTCCCGACAACGGTGTCGAACGGCTGTTTCCCCACGACAATTCCGACCGCTGGCAGTTCAAGGTGCGTGACGGCGTCGAGCGCGTGCAATTCGGTGATCCCGGCTGGCGGCTCGGCTTCGCGCGCGACGCGGTCAATTCCTATTTCGTGTTCCAGACGCTACAGGAAAAAGGCGTGCTGCCCGGCCACTTGCGCTTCCAGGTGTCGATGCCGATGGTCAACAGCGCGCTGCCGCAGCGCGTGTTCCCGGTCCCGGGCGACCTCGACAAGATCAAGCCCGGCTTCGAAGCTGCGCTGCGCAGCGAGGTCGCCAAGATCGTGGAGAAGATCCCGGCCAAGGACCTCGCGATTCAATGGGACTGCTCGAACGAGGTGCAGGACGTCTACGGCGCCATTCCGAACGTGCCGCGCGAGGGCGCGATCGAGCGCAATATCGCACAAGTGCGCAATCTCTCGCCCCACATTCCGGACGATGTTGCGCTCGGCTATCACCTCTGCTTCGGCACGCTCGGCGGCTGGCCGCGATTCCAGCCGGACACGCTGAGCGAGGCAGTCAGGCTCGCGAACGCGATGCTGCAGGCGTCAGGCCGCCGCGTGGACTGGATTCACATCCCGCTGCTCGATACGACCGATGAAGCCTTTTTCGCCCCGCTGCGCGAGCTCAAGCCGGGCAACACCCGCGTCTATCTCGGCGCCATCCACAACATGGAACGCTTCGGACAGCGCGTGGCGCTGGCGCGCAAGTATCTGCCGGACTTCGGGCTCGCGGCCTATTGCGGCTTCGGGCGCAGCCCGGTCTCGCAGCTGCCGGGCATCCTCGCGGATCACCTGAAGGCCGCACAGGCGGCGGGATAGCGGCGCGGTCAGTCCGTCTGCGGCCGCTCATCGGCCGGCCGCCCGACGCGCGGCACCGGCACCATCAGCATGGCATCGCTGGACAGGGTGATGCCGCCCCGGCCGGAGTTCTCCTCACGCAGAAGGTCGCGGAAGCTGCGGTCGCCGGGATCAGGGGACTGGCCTTCGGCCTGATTGCCGGGCACGCCGCCCGACAGTGCCTGGCAAAGGATGAAAATCGCCCCCACCAAGGCGAAGCTGACATAGGTCCGCCAGGATTCCCACATGGCTACCTCCAGCTCAGGCAAAGACCAAAAGCGCCTATCCCCCCGGATCATGCAACTGCCGGGCCAAAGGATGGTTCCGAAAGCCTTAATGCGGCCGGGCGCAGCCATGGATGCGCCGATTCGGCCCCTGAATCCAGGTCCCCGGTTGTGTTTCGCACCGGCCTCTGCCATAACGCCGGCCTCCCGCCGCCCGGCCGAAAGGGCTGCCGTGGCAGCGGCGAAGTGCTCAATCAGCACGCTCAATCCGAGCAGAAATCCGGCCAGCCGGGGCCTGTCCCCGTGGCTGCCGCCGAAAAGGAGAGCCAAATGCCCAAGCTCAAGACCAAGTCCGGCGCCAAGAAGCGCTTCAAGGTGACCGGCAGCGGGAAAGTGCTGTACCAGCAGTCCCACAAGCGCCACGGCATGATCAAGCGGACCAAGAAGCAGATCCGCCAGTTGCGCGGCACCAACGTGCTGTTCAAGACGGACGGCGACAAGATCAAGAAATACTATCTGCCCAACGCGTGATCGCCGGCTGCCACTTTTGGCAGCCGTGCGCATCCGATCCGTAGGCCGCAGCAGGCGGCCGCAACTGCCGTACGCCATCAGTTCAGGAGATCAGCCATGGCACGCGTCAAACGCGGCGTCACCGGGCACGCCAAGCACAAGAAAGTCTTCAAGGCCGCCAAGGGCTATTACGGCCGGCGCAAGAACACCATCCGCGTCGCCAAGCAGGCGGTGGAGAAGGCCAACCAATACGCCTACCGCGACCGCAAGCGTCGCAAGCGCACCTTCCGGGCGTTGTGGATCCAGCGCCTCAATGCCGCGGTGCGTCCATTCGGCCTCAACTACAGCCGGTTCATCAACGGGCTCGACAAGGCCGGGCTCCTGGTCGACCGCAAGGTGCTGTCCGATCTCGCGATCACCGAGCCCGCGGCTTTCGCGGCGATCGTCGAGAAGGCCAAGGCTGCCATCGCCGCCTGAAGACGGGTCGTCCGTCTGCCGCCAGGGCGCAACGTCATGATCGATCTCGGCTATGTGCAAGACATGGCGCGCTATAACCGTTGGCAGAACGCCAACCTCTACGGCGTCGCCGATGCGCTCAGCGATGCCGAGCGGCGGCGCGACCGCGGCGCGTTCTTCGGGTCGATCCATGCCACGCTGAGCCATCTGTTGTGGGCGGATCGCATGTGGATGAGCCGGCTCGCCGGCACGCCCCGCCCCGCGGGCGGCATTCCGGAATCCGTGTCGCTCTACGGCGACTGGGACGAGCTCAAGCGCGAGCGCGCGGCGTTCGATGCCGTCATGATCGACTGGGCCGATGGATTGGGCGTGGCGGCACTCGAAGGCGATCTGACATGGTACTCGGGCGCGGCCAAGGCCGAGCTCCGCAAGCCGATCTGGTTTCTGGTCACGCACATGTTCAATCACCAGACCCATCATCGCGGCCAGGTGCATTGCATGCTGACGCAGGCCGGCGGCAAGCCCGGCGATACCGACTTGCCACTTATGCCGATGTAAACATCGGTTGCTATTGATGCCGATGTAACGACCGGGCGCCCTAGCCGCCTAGGCGGCCCGGAGACAGGACAATGCAGGACCTTAAAGCCGAACTTCTGCGCGGGATGTGGTACGTCGCGCTCGTCGGCGCCGACCTGCGCCCCGGGGGCATGACGCACAAGACCCTGCTGGGCGAGCCGGTGCTGATCGGCCGTGGCCACGACGGGCGCGTATTCGCGCTGCGCGACATCTGCCCGCATCGCGGCATCCCGCTGCATTACGGCCGCTTCGACGGCGAGAGCATCACCTGCTGCTATCACGGCTGGCGTTTCGACACCGGCGGCACCTGCGTCGAGATCCCGTCGCTGCGCGAAGGCCAGGAGGTCGATCTGGGCAAGATTCGCTGCGGCGCCTATCCCTGCGTCGAGCGGCAGGGCTTGGTCTGGGTCTACATGCCGCGCGCGGACAGCACCGCGACCGAGCCGGCGGAGCCGCCGCGCGTGCCGGTCTTCTCCGACGACGCCAAGCCCGCCGCCGCCATCATGCAGCCCTTCCCCTGCTCGACCGATCACGCCGCCTTCGGCCTCATGGACCCGACCCATGCCGGCTTCGTACACACGTCGTGGTGGTTCAAGCATCAGGCGACCAAGCTGCGCCCGAAGGAAAAGCAGTTCGAGCCGATCGAGCTCGGCTTTCGGATGGTACGCCATCCGCTGCCGCCGCAGAACATCATCTACAAGCTGCTCGGACGGGACGTCGAGACTGAGATTTCCTACAAGCTGCCGGGGCTGCGCATCGAGGAAGTGCACGGCGACCGCCACGCCGTGGTCGGGCTCACCGCGATCACGCCGATCACCGACGAGGCGACCGAGGTGCACCAGATCTTCTGGGCGACGCCGCCGTGGGTGGCGCCGCTGCGGCCGCTGGTCAAGCTGGTCATGCACACCTTTCTCGATCAGGATCGGCAGGTCGTCATCAAGCAGCGCGAAGGCCTCGTACACAGGCCCCGGCTGATGCTGATCAACGACGCCGATACCCAGGCGCGCTGGTGGATGCGCGTCAAGGACGAATGGATCGCGGCACAATCGGAAAAGCGGCCCTTCGTCAATCCGCTCGAACCCAAGACCTTGCGCTGGCGCAGCTGAGCAAAGACCATGACCGACATCAGCACTCTCGAGACCGAGCTTCTCCCCGCCATCGCGGCCGCCAACGACGAGGCAGCGCTCGAGGCCGTGCGCGTCGCCGCGCTCGGCAAGAGCGGCTCGGTGTCCGCACTGCTGAAAACGCTCGGCACGATGACGCCGGAGCAGCGCAAGGAACAAGGCCCGCTGATCAACGGCCTCAAGGACCGCGTCACCGCCGCAATCGCGGCGCGCAAGGACGCGCTCAAGGATCAGGCGCTCGATCAACGGCTCAACACCGAGACCGTGGACGTCACCCTGCCGGTGCGCGAGCCGCCGGCCGAGCAAGGCCGCATCCATCCGATAAGCCAGGTGACCGACGAACTGACCGCGATCTTCGCCGACATGGGTTTCGCCGTGGCCGAAGGGCCCGACATCGAGACCGACGATCTCAACTTCACCAAGCTGAATTTTCCGGAAGGCCATCCGGCGCGGGAGATGCACGACACGTTCTATTTCAACCCGAAGCCGGACGGCTCGCGGCTCTTGCTGCGCACGCATACCTCGCCGGTGCAGATCAGGACCATGCAGGCGCAGAAGCCGCCGATCCGCGTCATCATTCCAGGCCGCACCTATCGCAGCGATTCCGACCAGACCCATACCCCGATGTTCCATCAGGTCGAGGGCCTGGTGATCGACAAGGGCTCGCACCTCGGTCACCTGAAATGGATCCTGCAGGAATTCTGCAAGGCGTTCTTCGAGGTCGATCAGGTCAAGATGCGCTTCCGCCCGTCGTTCTTTCCGTTCACCGAGCCATCGCTCGAGGTGGACATCCAGTGCAAGCGCGACAAGGGAGAGGTCAGGTTCGGCGAGGGCGAGGACTGGATGGAGATCCTCGGCTGCGGCATGGTGCATCCCAACGTGCTGCGCAATTGCGGGCTCGATCCCGACGAGTACCAGGGCTTCGCCTGGGGCATGGGGATCGACCGCATCGCCATGCTCAAGTACGGCATGCCCGACCTGCGGCCGTTCTTCGAGGCCGACCAGCGCTGGCTGGCGCACTATGGCTTCCGTCCGCTCGATTTCCCGACGCTGGCGGGCGGACTGAGTACGTGATGATCGAGCACTTGAATCGATTGCTGTACGGCGCCGTCACCCGCGGGTGGCCACGCTCGCGGATCGAGAACTACATCGAGGTGCTGAAGGTCGACGATCCCCAGAGCGCGTTTCCCAACGTCATCAGTCGCACGTTCCAGCTGATCGACACCAAGGCGAGCGGACTGCTGACCCATACCTCCATGATGATCGCCGCGCTCGGCGTCGCCGGCCACCTCGTGGCGGAGAGCTATGTCGAAGACGGCGTCATCGTCGTCGAGATCATGCTGTATCTCATGGTGGCGGTCGCTTGCCTGCGCTGCATCGCGATCTTCAACGAGCATTCCGTGGCGAGCGACTCCGCACGCGTGACCGACGCCGTGCGCGACGAGTTGATCCTGCGCCGGGAGCTCTACATTGCCTCGAACCGCGCCACGATCTTTCTTACCGTGCTGATCTTCTTCAGCCTGCCGATCCTTTACCTGTATGTTCCGCCAGTGAGGTAATCAGGCACGCGATGTCGGGAATGGTAACGCGGCAGGCACGGTCTGCTCCCTCCCCCGCTTGCGGGGGAGGGGTGGGGAGGGGGCACGCGAGTACGAAAGTGAGACCGATCATGTCTGAGGTCCCGAAGCCACCGAGCTGGCGAGTTTCGACGAAGCAACGCGTGCGAGCGCGGGAGCTGCGCACAAATTCGACCGATGCCGAGCGCAAAATCTGGGCGGCGCTGCGAGGACACCGTATGATGGGTGCCAGCTTTAGGCGCCAGACCCCGATTGGTCCATACGTCGTCGATTTCGTCTGCCATGCTGCGAATCTCATAGTCGAGCTCGATGGTGGCCAGCATTTTGAACCAGTACATGCGGCGTACGATGCACGTAGGGATGCCTTTCTCGCCAGCAAAGGATTTCGCGTTCTTCGCTTCAACAATCACGACGTGATGAGCAACCGACGAGGCGTCTTGGAAACAATCGCGGCAGCCATCGCGCGTACCCCCTCCCTAACCCTCCCCCGCAAGCGGGGGAGGGAACGCACCGAGCTCGTGGAATCATGAAATTCACCCTCGCCTGGCTCAAAGAGCACCTCGACACCGACGAGCCGCTCGACAAGATCGTCGACAAGCTCACCATGATCGGGCTCGAGGTCGAGAGCGTCGCCGACCGCGGCAAGGTGCTGGCGCCCTTCACCATCGCGCGCGTGATCTCGGCCGAGCAGCACCCGAACGCCGACCGGCTGCGGGTGTGCATGGTCGATACCGGCGCGGGCGATCCGGTGCAGGTGGTGTGCGGCGCGCCCAATGCGCGCGCCGGCATGAAAGGCGTGTTCGTCCCGCCCGGCGCCTATATCCCGGGCAAGGACCTGACGCTCGGGGTGGGAAAAATCCGCGGCGTCGAAAGCCGCGGCATGCTGGTCTCCGAGTTCGAGCTGCAGTTCTCCGACGACCATGAGGGCATCATCGACCTGCCCGCCGATGCCCCCGTGGGCGCCAACTATGCGGCCTGGGCGAAGCTCGACGACCCCGTGATCGAGATCAATCTCACGCCCAACCGCGCCGACTGCACCGCCGTCTCGGGCATCGCACGCGATCTCGCCGCCGCCGACATGGGCAAGCTCACGAACACGGCGGTCAAGCCGGTCGAAGGACGCTTCCCCTGCCCGGTCAAGGTGACGCTCGACTTCGGCACGACGCCCTCGCTCTGCCTGGCCTTTGCGCTGCGGCTGGTGCGCGGCGTCAAGAACGGCCCCTCGCCGGAATGGCTGCAGCGGCGGCTGACGGCGATCGGGCTGCGCCCGATCAACACCCTGGTCGACATCACCAACTTCGTCACCTTCGACCGCGGCCGGCCGCTGCACGTGTTCGACGCCGCCAAGGTACGCGGCAATCTCACCGTTCGCCGCGCCCGCTTCGGCGAATCCTTGGTCGCACTCGACGGCAAGCTCTACACGCTCGACGATACGATCTGCGTGATCGCCGACGAGAAAGGCGTCGAATCGCTCGCCGGCATCATGGGCGGCGAGGCCTCCGGCGTCTCCGAGACCACGACCGACGTGCTCATCGAATCGGCGCTCTGGGATCCGCTGAACATCGCCCAGACCGGCCGCAAGCTCGGCATCAATTCGGATGCGCGCTACCGTTTCGAGCGCGGCGTCGATCCCAACTTCATGGCGCCGGGTCTCGAGCTCGCCACCAGGATGGTCATGGAGCTCTGCGGCGGAGAGCCGTCCGAGATCATCGTCGCGGGCAAGGCCGAGGCGCCCGAACGCATCATCGATTTTCCGCTCGACGAGCTGCCGCGTCTGGCCGGCCTCCACGTCGACCTCCCGGAAGTCAGGCGCGTGCTCGGCCATCTCGGCTTCTTCGTCGCCGGCCAGGGCGGCAACGTGAAGATCGCGGTGCCGTCGTGGCGCGCAGACGTGGAAGGCAAGGCCGACATCGTCGAGGAGGTCGTGCGCATCGTCGGCGTCGACCGCGTTCCGGCGACTCCGTTCGAGCGCGGCGACGCGCCGCGCAAGCCGGTGCTGACCCCGATCCAGATCCGCACGCGCAAGGGCAAACGTGCGCTCGCGGCGCGCGGCATGGACGAGGCGGTCACCTGGTCGTTCATCGCGAAGCCGCAGGCCGAGCTGTTCGGCGGCGGCAAGGAAGAGCTCGCGCTCGCCAATCCGATCGCGGCGGATCTTTCGGATATGCGGCCGAGCCTGATCCCGGGACTCGTGGCCGCGGCACAGAAGAATGCCGACCGCGGCTCGCCCGACGTGGCCCTGTTCGAGGTCGGGCAGATTTTCCGGGGCGACCGCCCCGAGGATCAGCTCACCGCGGCAAGCGGCGTGCGCCGCGCGCTCGCCAGGGCCACCGGCGCCGGCCGGCACTGGTCGGCGCCCGCGGCCGAGGTCGATGCCTTCGACGTCAAGGCTGACGCCCTAGCCGTGCTCGCAGCAGCGGGTGCGCCCGCCCAGGCGCTGCAGGTGGTGCCGGGCGGACCGGCCTGGTTCCACCCGGGACGTTCGGGCACGATCCAGATCGGCCCGCAGAACGTGCTCGGACATTTCGGCGAGCTGCATCCACGTGCACTCGAGGCGCTCGACGCCGAAGGCCCGCTGGTGGCCTTCGAGGTGATCCTGGAGAAAATCCCGGAGCCCAAGGCGAAGCCGACGCGGGCCAAGCCGGTGCTGGAGCTCTCGGCGTTCCAGCCGGTCGAGCGCGACTTCGCCTTCGTAGTCGACCGTGCGGTGAAGGCGGCCGACATCCTGCGGGCCACGCAGAGTGTCGACCGCAAGTTGATCACCAACGTCACGGTGTTCGACGTCTACGAGGGCAAGGGCATCGATCCCGGCAAGAAATCGATCGCGATCGCGGTCACCTTGCAGCCACGCGACAAGACCATGACCGACCAGGAGATCGACGCGGTGGCTGCCAAGATCGTCGCCGAAGTCGGTAAGCGCACCGGCGGCGTGCTACGGGCGTAAGTCCGCGTAGGCAAAACCATCACGCTCGACGGTCTCGCCGACCGTGACCGCTACCGCGCGCCGCAACATGGGGCCGGCCGCCACGAACGAGTGAAACTCGCCGTTCTCGCCGCAGGGATCGACCGCCGCCGGGAAATCGGCCAGCGCCTGGTCAAAACGCCGTCCGGCGAAGTCGGACGCGAGCCGCTTGCGGTCGACGCAGACGATATAGGCCTCGACGCCGGCCGCAATCATCGCGCGCGCGAGCGCGGCCGTCGGCCGTCCCCACAACGGAAACACCGGCGTGATCCCGCTACCCGCGAGCTTCTGCTCGCGGTAGGCGCGCACGTCGGCGAGAAAGAGATCGCCGAAGATCATGTGAGTGATGCCGCTGTCCCTGGCTTGTGCGGTCGCGGCCGCCATCCGCGCCTCGTAGACCTCGTTCGGACAGGGATAGGGAATCGGCACCAGCATGGGCGGCAGGCCGGCGGCGGCGAGTTGTGCCAGCAGCAGCTCCTCGCGCACGCCATGGATGCTGACGCGGCCGAAGGTTTCCGTGATGGTGGTGAGCGCACCTACCACCTCGTACTCGTCCGCACGCCGAACCTCGTGCAGCGCCCAGGCGCTGTCCTTGCCGCTCGACCAGGCGATTAGCGCCTTAGGCGCCCCCTTGGGCTTGCTCCCGCTCATGAACGTCTGCTGGGACCGCCGAGCAGCTTCACGACAGCGTCGGCCGCGCGCTCGCCCGATTCCCAGGCCCCGCCGACCGTACCCCAATGCGCCTCATGCGCCGCCTCGCCGGCGAAGAAGATCCGGCCGCTGAGCGGCTCCTGCATGATCTTGCGCGCGGACTGGGCGCCGGGCGCGGCAACCGATGTCGCCCCCATCACCCAGGGCTCGTTGTCCCAGCGCGTGGCGTGGCGGCGCTTGACGATGGTCTTGAAGTCGGTGCCGTAGAGCCCGGTGAGCCATGTGATGGCGAAGTCGATCATCGCCGGTTCGCCCTTGCCCGAGAGCTCGCGGCCGAAGCTGCCGGCGACGTCGATCACGCACAGCGTCGAGCCCGACACATTGGCGAAGATCGCCGCGGTCTGCTTGCTCTCCGTCTTCTCGAAGGCGAGCTCGTCGGCCCGCAGCCCCAGCGGATTTCCCGTCAGTTCCAGCGCGATGTGATCGCGGCTGCCAAGCTTGAGCTTGCCCAGGGCGTCGAGCAGACGTTTCGGCAGGTCCGGCGCGAATTTGATCTTGCCGGCGGCGAGAACATTGGTCGAGGCGGTCACGATGACCGCAACCGGCCGGAACGTCCCTTTCGCAGTCTGCACTTCCAGACGCTGGCGGCTCCAGTATTCGATGCCCGTTACCGGCGTCGCGAGCTGCAGCGGCAGGCCGGCCGCGAGCTTTGTCAGCAGCGCGCCGAAACCCTGACGGCAGAAGGCGTTGTTGTCGCGCTCGCCGGCGCGGGCGAGATCGACGGTCGAGACTTCCGCGAGTTCCTTGCCGCAGTTGTAGGGGCCGAGCACAAATTCGACGGTCGGCCGCCATTCGCCCAGATCCTTGGGCAGCACTCTGTCGCAGGCGACATCGCCTTTACGGGCGGCGTCTGCGATCGCGGTATTGGCACGCACCAGGCTTGCGAGGAAATCCTCCATCTCGCCTTCGCGGGCGTAGCGCCGGCCGATGCGCATGCGCTGCCCGGGCGGCGCCGGGTAGATCTCGACCCCGTTCTGCAGCGCGAGCTTCGCCAGCGGATTGACGTCGGCCGCATAAATCCAGTGAGCGCCGCGATCATAGGGCACTCCGAAGGTCCTGGTGTCGGTGATGCAGCGCCCACCGATGGCGTCCGACGCCTCGAACAGGACACAGCGCTTGCCCGCCGCAGCGAGCCGGCGCGCCGCAGCAATCCCGGCGGCGCCGGCGCCGATGATGATGACCTCAGCGTTGGCCGGCCGCGTGTCGGGCGCAGGCGCGGGCGCCTGGCGCGGCGCGGCGAGCGCACCTCCCGACGCCATGGCGGCGGAGGCGACAAGGAACGACCGGCGGGTCAGACGTTTCATGGTGTGTGGATGGCTCTGTTCACGTCTGGTCTAGCATGAATAACACGATGGCATGGCAAATCTTTGCGCGGGCCGCGCCTTGTACCTTGGCATGCGGCCCTCTACGTGTTCCGCTTTGGAGGACTAAAATGCTCGATGCTGCCGTCAAGGCGCTGTCGCAAATGCTGTCGCCGCCGTTGCGGGCGATTCTGCTGAAATGCGCGTCGCTCGCGCTCGTCCTGATCGTCATCATCGGCATCGTGCTCTATCGGGTGCTGACATGGCTCACCACGGCCGGCGCGGACTGGGCCGAGGGCGTGCTCGGCGTGAGCGCGCACACGCCGCTGGCGATCCTCGCCTGGATACTGTCGTTCGCGGCGGGGCTCGGCATCGTCGCCGGCTCGGTATTCCTGATGCCGGCGGTCACGGCGCTGGTGGGGAGCTTCTTCGTCGACGATATCGCGCTCGAGGTGGAGCGCACCCATTACCCCAAGGAGCCCCCCGGAATCGCGTTGCCGCTCGCCCGCGCCGCCGTCGAGGGCGCCAAGACGGCCGGCGTCGCGGTCCTGATCTATCTCATCGCGGTGCCATTCCTGTTGTTCGCCGGAATCGGCGCCGTGATCTTCTTCCTTGCCACCGCTTTTCTGCTCGGGCGCGAATATTTCGAGCTTGCCGCCATGCGCTTTCGCCCACCGGCCGAGGCGAAGCAGCTACGGAAAATGCATCACGGGACCGTCTTCGTGGCCGGCATGTTCATCGCCGCCTTCGTATCGATCCCGATCGTCAATCTCGCTACGCCGCTGTTCGGCATGGCGTTCATGGTGCACATGCACAAGCGAATATCGGCGAAAGGCGCGATTACGGCAGCGCGCTGACCGCGACCCGCACCGTGCCGTCGGCCTCCGCGATCACGCGCAGCGTCTTGGCGTCGAACTCGACGCCGACGAGGCGCAGGCTGGTGACGGCGGCATCGACGCGGACGCCATCGCCGCCCTTGCGGAAATCCGCGATCGCCGCCTCGATGCTCTTGCGGGCATTGGCGGCGAGCGGCACGAGGTCAACCACCGCTTGCTCGGCCAGCGACTTTTCCAGATACGGCACCGCCGCCCGTGCTGCCGCGCCAAGCAGCCCGAAGGCCGCCTCGGACTCGACATCGAGCGTGACATCGTTCAGGCGCAGCATCTGCCGGTCGCGATCGAGCACTGGCCGCCCCCAGACATGGATCGTCGCCTCCGCACCGAGCCCGAACCAGCTCTTCTTCTCGTTGGCCCTGACGCGCAGCGACATCAGCAGGCGGTCGCCAGATGCTGCCACATTTACTTTCTGCACCGTGGCCGCGAAGGCGCTGCTCTTGTCCTCGGGGAACGTCTTTCCCTTCAGTTGCACCTCCAGCAACCGGTTCACCTCAGTGAATGGAATGTCGATCGGCACGGCGATATTGACGCGGCCCCGCTCCATCTGCGGGACCAGCTCCAGCTGCGCAGGGAACGGACAATCGGGCTTGGTCTCGTTGGGCACGATGCGTGTGTCCGCCTGCACGCCGATGGTGACGGTGAGCGCGGTCTCGTTGATCCAGGGTTGGCCGGCAAAGGCCCGGGTCGGGCGCAACTCCAGCCACAGATTGGGCATGCCCGACGCGGCGGTGCCGAGGGAAATCGAGCGGCACATCTTGGCCCACTCTCGCCTGGCGGCAATTTCGAGGAAGGGATCGTTGCGCACCCGCGCCTGCAGCGCGGCGACCTGCTCGTTGACGTTGCGATCGACGAGCGGCTTGATCTCGTTCGAGACGCTGAGCTTGGCGCCGAGGACGGAAAGCGACGCGTCGCCGAGCGCCACCTGGGCCACGAGATTGGGCTCCATCCGCCAGGCCGGCAGCAGCGCCGGGCGCGAGGTGACAGTCACATTGCCGCGGATGTCGGCGCGCTGGTCGAACGTCTTTTCCGTCAGGTTCTGCAGGCCCTGCCCACGGCCGCCGAGCAGATTGCCGATCGCGCCGGTGAGGTTGCCGGCCTGGCTCGCGAGCTGGCCGGTCGCCCGAAACGTACCGTTCAGCGCTGTTGAGATCACCAGCGCATCCGGCTTGCCAGTCACCGCGAGCGGGCCGCGGCCGATGGTCCAGCCGATCTCGGCATTGGAGAGCAATTGAGTGAGTGGGTTTTCGCGCTTGCCGGTGAGGTCGCGCGGCGCCGCCCGCTCCATGGCATCGCGGATGGCGGTCAGCGCGATCGCCGCCGGTGTCACGATCACCGAGGTGCGGGCGGTGGCCTGCAGCGGCGGCACCTCGACCAGCGCCGGCCGCCGCTCCCCCAGCCCAGGCGCAAGCCAGCTCATGGCAAAGATGGCGCCGCCGAACGAGACGACCGCAATCGCTGCGCCGACGGCGATCTTACCCCACGGAAGACGCCCGGACCGGTGCATAGGGAATCAACTCCCTCTTAGGATACCGGGGAACTTATCCGAGGGTCGACCTTGGCGCCAGCGATAGGCTTAAGGTAAACACCCCGTTCATTCACAACGGTCGTCCAAGGAGGATTAAAGAATGCGAGCTTTCCCGCGTGCAGTCGTCCTGGTAGTACTCGCCCTCTTCGCCCTCGTTCCCTCCGCGGCAATCGCTCAAGTCGGGAAAACCATGACGACACCATCTGGCTTGCAGATCACCGACAGCAAGGTCGGCACCGGCGCCACACCCAAGTCGGGTCAGACCTGCGTCATGCATTACACGGGTTGGCTTTACGAGAACGGCGCCAAGGGCAAGAAGTTTGACAGCTCGGTCGACCGCGGCCAGCCGTTCGAGTTTCCCCTGGGCCAGCGTCGGGTCATCGCCGGTTGGGATGAGGGTGTTGCCAGCATGAAGGTCGGCGGCAAGCGCACGCTGATCATTCCACCCGAACTTGGCTATGGTGCACGTGGCGCCGGCGGCGTCATCCCGCCAAACGCCACGCTGATCTTCGAGGTCGAATTGCTCGACGTAAAGGGCTGACCCGTCATTTGGCCGAGTTCGTATCAACCTACGGCGTCTGGCTGGTCGCAGGGTTCATCGCGCTCGAAACCATCGGGGCTCCGTTGCCGGCCGAGGCGGCGTTGATGGCGGCTGCCTTCTTTGCCGCCAGATCGCACGAGCTGAATATCTGGCTCCTGATTGCCGTCGGATCGCTGGCGGCCATTCTCGGCAATGCCGTCGGCTATTGGATCGGCAAGCGGTACGGATATCAGCTGTTGATGCGATACGGGCGTCGCGTCGGATTGACCGAAGGACGGATCAAGATCGGCCAATGGCTGTTCCTGCAATACGGCGGCAGGTTCGTCTTCATTGCGCGCTTCCTGCCGTTTCTCCGCAACATGGCGGCCATCCTCGCCGGCACGAATGCGATGGCGCAGCCCGCTTTTCATCTCGCGAGCGGCACTGCCGCCATCGCGTGGGTCACGCTCTACAGCCTCGCCACCTATTCGCTCGGCGCGGCGTTCGCGGACCTGGCCGCACCGGTGGCGGCGGTCTTGGGGGCGGTAGCGATATTGATCATCCTGGCGGTGCCGACGCTGGTGCTGCGCTATGAGCAAGATCTGCTGGCGAAGGCCGAGAGCGAGTTGCCGAGTCCGTCGGTCGGTCCACCGGCGTGAAAGCGCGTCAGTGCGGAACGGTCTTTCCCGGCCACTTGCAGAGGTCGGCGATCACGCACTTTTCGCATGACGGTCGCCGCGCCAGGCAGACGTAGCGTCCGTGCAGGATCAGCCAGTGGTGGGCGTGGCGCTTGTATTTGTCCGGAACCACCTGTTCGAGCTTCATCTCCACCTCGAACGGGGTCTTGCCTGGCGCCATGCCGGTGCGGTTGCCGACGCGGAAGATGTGAGTATCGACCGCGATAGTCGGCTCGCCGAAGGCGATGTTGAGCACCACGTTCGCCGTCTTGCGGCCGACGCCCGGCAACGCCTCCAGCGCCTCGCGCGTGCGCGGAACCTCGCCGCCGTGCTGCTCCAGGAGCAATTTCGACAACGCAACGACGTTCTTCGCCTTGGTGTTGAAGAGGCCGATGGTCTTGATGTAGTCGCGCACCCGCGCTTCCCCGAGCGCGACCATCTTCTCCGGCGTGTCCGCGACAGCGAACAGAGCCGGTGTCGCCTTGTTGACGCCGGCATCGGTGGCCTGCGCGGACAGCACCACCGCCACCAGGAGCGTAAACGGGTTGATATACTCGAGCTCGCCCTTGGGCTCCGGCAGCGCGGCTTGCAGGCGGCGGAACGCTTCCTCGATCTCGGCACTTGTCATTTGTGGCACGGCGCCGAGGGCGGCCTTGGCATCCGCGATCACGCGCTTGCGCGGGCCTTTGACATCGGCCGCGGTTCCCGCCTGTGCCTTGCGCAGGCCCTGTGCCGTCCGCCGGGGCGTCTTGCGCCCGGCCCGCCCGGCTGCTCTGCGAGGTGCCGCTTTCGCCCGGCGAGATGTCTTGCGCGCCATAGTTCCGGTATAGTGAGCGTCATGTCCCTCGACAACGACAGCGACCGCGAACCCACCATCTTTTCGGCCGTGCTGACGCCGCATCGCTCGCTCGGCCCGACCGGATTCCTGCTGTTCATGCTGGTCCTGGGCGGCATCAGCTTCGCGACTGGCATCGTGTTCCTGGTGGCCGGCGCCTGGCCGGTATTCGGCTTTTTCGGTCTCGACGTGCTGCTGGTCTATTGGGCGTTTCGCCTGAATTACCGGTCCGCCCGCGCCTACGAGCAGGTCACCGTCACCCCGTCGGAGCTCAAGGTCCGCCAGGTGAGCCATCACGGGCGAGTGAACGAATGGACGCTCAATCCGGTCTGGGTGCGGCTCGACCGCGTGACACACGCGGAATTCGGTATCGAGCGACTGTTCCTGGTCTCGCACGGGCGCCGGTTCCCCATTGCCGGCTTTCTCGGGCCGCAGGAGAAGGAAAGCTTCGCCCTCGCCCTTTCGGCGGCCCTCGGCGAAGCCAAGCGCGGGCCGACCAGAACCGTCCTGGAGTAACACCTTTCACACCAGAAATCGGGTGGGCGGAGCGTTTGCAGCCGCCTAGATAGGGAGCAAATGATGGAGACCACCATGCTCTCGCCCGATCGCGTTCCCGACCTCGCGCGGCTCACGCACGCCGCCGCCGACTACGACATCGTGCGCCGGGCGATCGCCTACCTCTCCGAACATTGGCGTGCGCAGCCGGAGATCGACGCTATCGCGGCCGCCGCCGGCGTGAGCGCCAGCGACCTGCACCACCTGTTCCGTCGCTGGGCCGGGATCACGCCCAAGGCATTCCTGCAGGCGATCACGCTCGATCATGCGCGACGGCTGCTGCGGGATTCCGCCAGCGTGCTCGACGCCACGTTCGAGGTCGGCCTGTCGGGGCCGGGCCGGCTGCACGATCTCTTCGTCACCCACGAGGCGATGTCGCCGGGCGAATGGAAAACTGGCGGCGCCGGATTGACCATCTCCTACGGCTTCCACCCCTCGCCGTTCGGCTGCGCGCTGGTCATGGCGACCGAGCGCGGGCTAGCCGGACTCGCCTTCGCCGACCCCGGCGAAGAGCAGGCCGCGCTCGCCGACATGCGCGGCCGCTGGTCGCAAGCGAACTATGTCGAGGACACGGCACGCACCGCGCCGCTCGCCCGCCGCATCTTCGATAGTAAGCTGTGGCGCTCCGACCGTCCGCTGCGCGTCGTGCTCATCGGCACCGATTTCGAGGTGCGGGTGTGGGAGACGCTGCTGCGGATTCCGATGGGCCGCGCGACGACCTATTCCGACATCGCCAACAAGATGCGCGCCCCGAAGGCCGCGCGGGCAGTGGGCGCCGCGGTCGGCAAGAACCCGATCTCATTCGTGGTGCCGTGCCATCGCGTGCTCGGCAAGAGCGGCGACATCACCGGCTATCACTGGGGCCTCACGCGCAAGCGGGCGATGCTGGGCTGGGAGGCAGCGCGGACCGCGGCCTAGCTCGCAACCTTTTCATTCGCCGCTCGCCGGCTTCCGGCAGATTCGGAGGGCTGCTATCGTCGCATGACCGAGCCGACGCGCGAGGAGCATGCGATGCCGACGATGTCCGACAAATACGCAGACGGCCTGCTGGCCGCGGCGCTCATGCTGTTCGCATGTGCGCCGACGCTCGCCCAGCCGGTCGAGCCCGTGCTGGCGCAAGCGGGCAAGGAAAAGCCGGCACTGCTCGAGACGTTGAAGGAGCTGGTGTCGATCGAGTCAGGCACGCGCGACACCGAAGGGCTTGGCAAGCTCGCCGATCTCATCGCCACACGGCTCAGGGAGCTTGGCGGGCGGGTCGAACTGGTCGAGGCCAGCGACGTCTACAAGATGGAAGATACGCCTGACACGATCGGCAAGATGGTGCGGGCGACGTTTGCCGGCACCGGCACGAAGAAGATCCTGCTGATCGCACACATGGACACCGTCTATTCGCGCGGCACGTTGGTGCGCCAACCTTTCCGCATCGACGGCAACCGCGCCTACGGCGTCGGGATTTCCGACGACAAGCAGGGGGTCGCCGTCATCCTCCACACGCTCGCCATTCTCAAATCGATCGATTTCCGACAGTACGGCGCGCTCACCGTGCTGATCAACGCCGACGAGGAGGTAAGCTCGCCGGGCTCGCGCAGCCTGATCAGCAAGCTCGGCGCCGAGCACGATGCCACCTTGTCGTTCGAGGCCTCGCGGGCGGAGTCCGACAAGCTTTCATTGGCAACCGCCGGCATCGCCTCGGTCACGCTGAAGGTGGAGGGCAAGGCGTCGCATGCAGGCTCGAGCCCGGAAAAAGGGGTCAACGCGCTCTACGAGCTTGCGCACCAGATCTTGCAGACCAGCGACCTGTCCGAGCCGGAGATCGGGCTGAAAATGAACTGGACCATGGCGCTCGCAGGGCGGACGCGCAACATGATTCCACCAGGCGCGCAGGCGGTCGCCGACGTGCGCGTGCTGCGCGTCAGCGACTACGACGGCATCGAAAGGAAAGTGCGGGAGCGGATCAAGAAGCAGCTGCTGCCGGAGGCCAAGGTCGAGATGATTTTCGAGCGCCGCCGGCCGCCCTTAGAAGCGACGCCGGCCTCGCGCGCGCTTGCCGCCCATGCGCAGCAGATCTACCGCGAGCTTGGCAAGGAGCTCGTCGTCGACGACGTGGCGGAAGGCGGCGGCACCGATGCCGCTTTCGCCGCGCTCAACACCAAGGCGCCGGTCGTCGAGCGCTTCGGCCTGCGCGGCTTCGGCGCGCATACGATCGAGGCCGAATATGTGTTGATCGATTCGATCGAGCCGCGGCTCTATCTGGCCACGCGCCTGATCATGGACATCGCGCAGGGCAAGACGTCGAAATAACGCCGCTGATCCCTATCGGGTATTTTCCGCCACGTTCAGGCTCGGCGTAGCAGCGCGGGCGAAATCGCCCTTGCGATAGGCGGCGAGCGTCTCCGCGCTCTGCCCATCCATGAAGTCGGCGAGCTTGGCATAGGTTACGCAGTGCACCTCCGGCAGGCCGCAGACCGTTCGCGCAAACGATTTGAGCGCCTCGTTGTAGGCGCCGCCCTGATAGTAGGAGAAGTGATGCCCGATATGCACAGGCGCGCGATTGCCGGTGTAGTTCGCTTTGAAATAGGCGAGGTAGGTCTGCAGCATCTGCTCGCGCGCCAGCTCGTAGCGGCGCGGGTCGTTGACGGCGCCGGAATGCGCGACGAAGAAATTGTAGTCCATCGACAGCGTCGCCCTGCCCGAGCCCGCGATCCGAAGCATGGCGAGATTGAAGCGCCAGATGCCGTCGATCCGCTCCGGCCAGGCGTCGGCGTGGCCGACGCCGCTGGTGTCGTAACGGAAACCGCTGCTCCTGAGCGCGCCATAGAGGCCAGCGCCCTTGGCGAGATAGGGCGCGCGAAAGCCGATCACGTCCGTCGGTGCGAATGCGAGGGCAGATTCGGCAAGCCCGTTGTTCGGTCCGACATTTTTGACGATCTCGCCGAACGAGCGGAACTCCTTCTCCCAATCGCCGACCGACCAGCCGGCACCGTTGAAGTGGCCGACCGCGTGCGAGGCGATCTCGTGGCCGCTGCGATGCAGATCGTTGACATAGTCGACGCGCCGGCGGACCTGCTCGGGCGTTCCGCCGAAATTGATCCGCGATGCGCCGCGCGGCTGATGCGGACCCTCGTAGACCTTGCGGTTGGCATC
>Ga0126382_10000092_pt1 | contig 30433 bp, 25 predicted proteins | sample PanSoiMetPlot_30_FD_92548 | JGI IMG/M metagenome (GOLD analysis project Ga0126382, IMG submission 92548) | Tropical forest soil microbial communities from Panama - MetaG Plot_30 | ecosystem: Environmental > Terrestrial > Soil > Tropical forest > Bulk soil | place: Panama | collected 2016-02-17
CGCAGAAATGCGCGCTCATGACATTGGCGAGCGGGCCGTTGAAATTGTGCGAAGCGACGTTGACCTCGTAGGCGTCGGCCATTGCCGCCATCTTCACGGATTCCACGAGGCCGTTCCATTGCGCGTCGATGATCGCCACGTCGACCGAGTAGTTCTCGAGATAAGGCCTGAGGCTGCGGCGGCCGAGCACCGTCTCCAGCGAGCCGATCGGCGTGGTGGTGGACTGCCGGATCAGGCTCAGCGCCCTGGCGTCGTGCATGTCCATTTCGAGCCACAGCAGGTTGAACGGTTCCACCGCCTTGGCGATGCGGCGCAGCCCCTCGGGCTTGTAGTTGAAGTTGAGATCGACGAGCAGCCGCACGCCCGGCCCCGCGCCTTGCCGCAGCGCCGTCAGCTGGGCGATCAGCGCATCCAGGATGTCGTCGGTGAGGTTGAGCTCGGGGTGGCCGCGGCCGGCGCCGGTCATGCCCGGCGCGAACATGCGGCCGCCCTTGCCGTCGAACAGCAGGAGGTTGGTCTTGATCGCCTTGAAGCCGCGCTCGCGCGCCTCGCGCGCTGCGCCCACGAGGTCGTCGAGCGTGCGCACGGCAGGGGCCTCGATCGGGTTGCCGTCGAACAGGTCAGCGCAGCGCGCCCGCAATACTCCGCAGCGCGACCAATAGACCGGCATGCGGTCGCGCACGGCGCCGCCGAGCAGCTCGTAGACCGGAACGCCCAGCGCCTTGCCCTTGATATCGAGGCAGGCATTGATGATCGCGGCGATGGCATGGGCGGTGAGGCCGCCCGCGGTGGGCCGCGAGGGAGCATAGAGCGCGGCGTCGATGCGGCCGATGGCGCAGGGGTCCTGGCCGATCAGCGTCGCACCGAGGCCATGGATGACGCCGGTCATCCCCCGGCGGCGGCTCTCGTTGTACTCGGACCAGCCGACCAGCCCCTCGTCGGTGGTGATCTTCAGGAAGGAATAGGTGTCCCAGCCCGCATCGGCATGGAAATCCTCGAGCTTAACGATTTTCATTCTTCTCCCCGCAGTCATGCTTTTTGATGAGTAGCTCGACGCTGACAACGCGCCTGAAATTGTGCCATGGTTCGCGACGGTCACCAACCGGTCGGCATGGTCGGCATGCGACATCTGCGACGCACCCATCTGCAAGGTATCGCGCGTGCGAGCCTGACGGCGGTCGCGCTGTTGCTGCTGGCCTCCCCGGCGCTGGCGCAGAGCGCGCCGACGAACCGGGTGACCGAGATCGCGACCTATCAGGGCGCCGACCGCGAGCAGCGGCTGATCGAAGGCGCCAAGAAGGAAAAAGAGCTCACCTTCTATGCCTCGGTCCCGCCCGACGACATTGCCGCCCTGGTTACGGCCTTCGACAAGAAATACGGGGTCAAGGTCAGAGTCTGGCGGGCGGATTCCGAGAGCGTCCTGCAGCGCATCGTGAACGAGGCGCGCGCCCGGCGTTATGAGGTCGACATCATGGTCGCCTCGAGCTCCACGCTCGAGCCGCTCTATCGTGAAAACCTGCTGCAGGAGGTGAAATCGCCTGTTCTCGCCGAGATCATCCCGGAGGCGATCGCGCCGCACCGGCAATGGGCGGCGGTCTATCTCAATACCATTGTGCAGGCCTACAACACCAACCTGGTATCGAAGGAGAGCCTGCCCAAGACCTACAACGATCTGCTGCGGCCGGAGTGGAAAGGCCGACTCGGCATCGAGGCCGAGGACTACGACTGGTTCGCGCAGGTGGTGCTGGACCTGGGCGAGGAGCGGGGACTTCGGCTGTTCCGCAGCGTCGTGGCGGCGAACGGCATTTCCGTGCGCAAGGGCCACAACCTCCTTACCAATCTGGTCGCCGCCGGCGAGGTGCCGTTCGCGCTTACGGTGTACGGCTTCCTGGCGGAGCAGGCCAAGCGCAAGGGCGCGCCGCTCGATTGGTTCGCCATCCCGCCGGCGATCGCGCGCGCGACCGCCGAGGGGCTCGCGCGCAACGCGCCGCATCCCCATGCGGCGGTCCTGTTCCATGATTTCCTGCTCGGCGAGGGTCAGCAGATCCTCGCCAGCCGCCAGTTCGTCACCGTGAGCCGGAAGATCGAGCAGCCGCTCATCCAGGGCCCGCTCAAGCTGATCGATTCCGCGGTCATGCTCGACCAGGCCAAGAAGTGGCAGGAACTCTATCAGCGCACGATCATCGGCCCGTCGCGATAAGCTCCCGGATGTCCGGCTACTTGTTCTCCGCTCGCTGCTGCTCGGGCCCCGGGCGCAGGATCAGCTTCTGCACGCGCCAGTTCAGGATCTCCGCCACGTAGAGCTCGTTCTCGGACGGGCATGCGATCTCGTGGATCCATCCGAACTGCTTGAGCTGCTTGCCTGACTTGCCGAGATAGCCCAGCACCTTGCCGTCGAGACTGAGCTTGTAGATGCGGCCGGGATAGGAATCGGAGCTGTAGAGCACCTGGTTCGGGCCGGGCGTGATGCAGAGCGCCCACGGCGCGCCGGGGGCGAACGTACCGCCGGTCTGCAGGTAGTTGGTCAGGTCCGGCTTGTTGCCGATCGCGGGCTTGGCGTCCGGATCGAACGGCACGTCGATCTTGATCTCGCGCTGGAGGTTGCCGTCGCCGTCGAATACCTGGATGCGCCGGTTGGTGCGGTCGCCGACATATATGTTGCCCTGCGCGTCGGCGGCGATGCTGTGCACGAGGTTGAACTCGCCGGGGCCCTTGCCGTGCTTGCCCCAGGATTTCACCCAGTCGCCGTTCTTGTCGTACTTGGCGACGCGCGCGTTCACGTAGCCATCGCTGATATAGATGTTGCCTTCGGGGTCCCAGGTCACGTCGGTCGGCTGCCGGAAGCGGCCGTCGACGTGCGGCAGCGGCGGGTTCTTGTTGCGCTCATGCGGATGGGCCTCGGCGTCGGAGGCTTCCGACTTGCGGCCGAACACCATCTCGACCCGGCCTTCCGGATTGAACTTGACCACCATGTCCGAGCCCTTGTCGGTCGCCCAGATGTTGTCGTCCTTGTCGATGCGCACAGTGTGCGCATAGGCCCAGGCATAGAGGTTCTTGCCGATCTCGCGCAGGAACACGCCGTTGCGGTCGAATTCCAGGATCTGCGAGGCGGTGTTGCCGAAGGCCGGGCCCTGGCTCGAGCCGCCGCGCGAATAGACGTAGATGTGCCCCTTGGAGTTGACGGCGACGCCCGCCACCTCGCCGAGGTGCATGTCCGGCGGCAGCTTGAGGACGTTCGGCACCGAGTCGTAGGGAATCTCGGGCGGCGACTGTTGCGCGAATGCGGATGGGCTCAGCAGAACGGTGAGCGCGACAAGCCATCGTTTCACAAGCCATCGTTTCATGGTCATCTCCCTGCAGCCGCGGCGTTGTCGAGTTGCGTTCCCGCCGCTTGCTCCTAGTGTCCCGATTCCGAAGTTCGCAAGCACTTGCAGCACGCTCTCATGCGAACTTCGGAATCAAAGGGACACTAGCAACTCTATGATTCTAGTGCCCCTTTTGAACCCGAAGTTCGCAACCGTACTTGCAGCACCATGCTAGCGAACTTCGGGTTCGGGGCACTAGTATACAAACAGGCAATCCTGCAAGACAATCCGATCATCCGAATTCAACATCTCGGAACGCGGCAACGGCAACTACCGGAGACGATGACATGCGCTATATCGATGCGTTCAATCATTTCTTTCCCAAGCGCATCTATGAATTGATGCTGTCGTCGCCGGCGGGACAGAAGGATCTCGGCAAGCGCATGCGCGGCATCCCCGCGCTCTTCGACATCGACGAGCGGCTGCGCGTGGTCGATGATTTTCCCGACTACAGTCAGGTCATCTGCCTCGGTATGCCGGCGATCGACCGGTTGACCGGCCCGGAGCACTCGCCGGAATGGGCGCGCCTCGGAAATGACGGGCTCGCCGAAATCTGCGCGAAGTATCCCGACCATTTCGTCGGCTACGCGGCTTCGCTGCCGATGAACGCGCCCGACGCCGCCGCCAAGGAGGCCGAGCGGGTGCTGCGCAACGGCGCCAATGCAATCCAGCTCCACACCAACGTCGATGGTGCGCCGATCGACCAGGATGCGTTTCTGCCGATCTACGAGATCATCGAGAAGTCCGGCCGCCCAATCCTGCTGCATCCGATCCGCACCCGCGAGATGGCGGACTATCGCAACGAGGACAAGTCGAAATACGAAATATGCAGCGTGATCGGCTGGCCGTTCGAGACCGGCGCCGCGCTCGCGCGGCTGGTGTTCTCCGGCATCATGGACCGCTTCCCCGATTTGAAGGTGATCTCGCACCATCTCGGCGGCATCATTCCGTATTTCGAAGGCCGTGTCGCGCACAGCTGGGACCAGCTCGGCGCCCGCACGTCGGACGAGGACTATTCGCTCATTCTCAAGAAGCTGAAGAGGCGGCCGTTCGACTATTTCAAGAATTTCTACGGCGACACCGCGCTCGCCGGCGCGCGTGCGCCGACGATCTGCGGGCTTTCGTTCTTTGGCGCCGACCACGTGCTGTTCGCGTCCGACTGTCCCTTCGACAAGGAGAAGGGCAGGGGCTACATCCGTTCGACCATCGCCGTCATCGAGTCGCTCGATCTCTCGCCCGCTGACCGGGACAAGATCTGCCACAAGAACGCGGAGACCATGTTCGGCCTGCGGCCGCACTGAAGCTGCAGTTCCTGCGTCGCTCCGGCCATTGAACGGCCATTGTCGTCCGGCTACGCTCGCGCACGACCGGGAGGACGGATGCTCGCGCGCTTGGCAGCGGCGGTGTCGGTGACCGCGGCGTTGGCGGCGGGCTTTGCTTTTGCCGCACCCCGCGTGCAGGCCGATAGCGTCGCCAATTTCTACCGGGGCAGGCAGCTCAATCTGATCGTCGGCTATGGGCCGGGCGGCGGCTACGACATCTATGCGCGGGTGCTGGCGCGCCACTTCGGCAGGTTCATTCCCGGCCATCCGAACGTCGTGGTGCAGAACATGCCGGGCGCCGGCAGCTTGCGCGCGGTCAACTATCTCTACAACGTCGCGCCGAAGGACGGCACCACGATCGCGATGTTCTCGCGCAACATGCCGCTCATCGGTTTGCTAGGAGGCAACTCCAACGTCCAGTTCAATCCGCGCAAGCTCACCTGGCTCGGCTCGCCGTCGAGCTTCGTCAATGACGCCTACATCCTGATCGTGCGCAAGGACGCGCCGGTGAAAACGATCGACGAGGCGCGCCGTCAGGACATGCCGGCCCTAGTGCTCGGCGGCAGCGCCGAAGGCTCAACCGGTAACGACGTGCCGGTGCTTCTGCGCGACACCATCGGGCTGCACCTCAAGCAGGTCGTCGGCTATCCGGACAGCAACGCGATCTTCCTCGCGATCGAGCGCGGCGAGGTGCACGGCCGCACCGTCGATCTCTCCTCGGTGAAATCGGTGAAGCCGGAATGGCTCAAGCCGGACAGCGGCTATCGCGTGCTGGTGCAGTTTGCGCGCATCACACGCCACCCGGATTTCCCGGACGTGCCGACAGCGCGCGAGCTCGCCAAGAACGAGGCGGCGCGCGCGCTGATCGAGCTGGTCGAGCTGCCTTACACGCTGTCGCGGCCCGTCGCCGCCCCGCCGGACGTGCCGAAGGATCGCGCAAGGGCGTTGCAGGCGGCGTTCCTCGCGATGAACAGCGATCCGCAATATCTCGAGGACGCCGCCAGGCTGCGAATCGACGTGAGCCCGATCGGGGCCGATGGGGTTCTCAACGCCATCGACCGGATCGCGAACGCCCCACCAGAGCTCTTGGAATATGTCCGCAAGCTGCTCGCGGAAACCAAGGGCGGCGGCTGAGGAGCACGCGTCTCCCTCGATCACTCCTCGTGCATCAACCCTGCGCGCCCAGCACCTTGCCGGCCCGCTCCACCGGCTTCGCCGCCACCAGCACGAAGGCGATCATGCAGGGCTCCTTGCCGGGATTGGTCCAGTTGTGAATGGTGCCGCGCTGCACCAGCACGTCGCCCGCGCGCAGATGCACGCTCGCGCCGTCGATCTCCATCACGATCTCGCCCGACATGACGATGGCGTAGTCGACGGATTCGGTGCGGTGATTGCGCGGCGCGACCCCGGGGTGATAGACGCCGATGCGGAACACCGTACCGTTGGGATCGACGGTCGCGACCGGCCGCGCGCCGCCGTCCTCCGCGCCTGAATTGTCCGCCGGAAACGATCCCGTCGACCAGACCACGCAGCTTTCGTGGTTGGGCCGCCGCGACATCACGTTCTTGCAGATCTCGTCGATCGAGATGACGGCGCGGCCGCTATCGTCGTGTCCGGTCACCACGCGCCTGATTTTCAGCGCCATTTTCTAGCTCTCCGATTCCATACTTTTTCTTGCCCACGCACGTGCTTTGTCAAGTTTCTACGGCGAACCGGCCTCCACTTCGCCGGAAAACGCTATGGGCGTTGCCCACTCACGCGTCACCACGTGACTTTCGTGATCTACACCATCAAACTGCGGTCGACGAGTAGGAAACGGCAAGCGAGAACGCCAATGAAAAGAAGCAGCGATCGAATTCTCACCACTCACGTCGGCAGCCTGCCGCGGCCGCCCGATCTGCTCGCCGCGGTCGAGGCCAAGGAGGAGGGCAGGCCGGTCGACGAGAAGGCGCATGCCGCGCGGGTGCGCGGCGCCGTCGCCGATGTCGTCCGCAAGCAGATCGAGCTCGGCATCGACGTCATCGACGACGGCGAGTTCGGCAAGCCGAGCTTCGTCTCCTATGTCAATGAGCGCCTGGGCGGCTTCGAGATCGACACGGTGCCGCGCGGAAGTCCATGGGGCAGCTCGCGCGAAGCCCGGTCGTTTCCGGAATTCTACGCTGAGGGCCACGCGGCCGCGCGGCAGAACCACATGGTCTGCACCGCGCCCGTTACCTACCGCGGCAGGGCCCAGCTGCAGACCGACATCGACAACCTCAAGGCCGCGCTCAACGCTGCTTCGCCCGCGGAGGTGTTCATGCCGGCGATCTCGCCGACCAGCACAGCGGACTGGCAGCGCAACGGCTACTACAAGACCGAAGAGGAATATCTGTTCGCCATCGCCGATGCACTGCGCGAGGAATACGAGGCGATCGTGCAGGCGGGATTTCTGCTGCAGGTCGACGATCCGCATCTCGTCACATACTGGATCAAGGAGCCCGATCTCACCATCGCGCAATGTCGCAAATGGGCCGAGGTGCGGGTCGAGGCGCTCAACCACGCGCTACGCAACATTCCGGCGGAGAAGATCCGCCATCACACCTGCTACGGCATCAACATGGGCCCGCGCATCCACGACATGGAGCTCAAGGACATCGTGGACATCATCTTGAAAATTCGCGCCGGCGCCTATTCGTTCGAGGCGGCCAATCCGCGCCACGAGCACGAATGGAAGGTGTGGGAGACCGCCAAGCTGCCCGAGGGCAAGTCGCTCATTCCGGGGGTCATCAGCCACTCCACGGTGCTGGTCGAGCATCCCGAGCTGGTGGCGGAGCGGATCTCCCGTTACGCCGGCGTGGTGGGGCGCGAGAACGTCATCGCTGGCGGCGATTGCGGCTTCGCCACCTTCGCCGGCTCGAAGGAGGTGCACCCGAGCATCGTCTGGGCAAAGTTCAAGTCGCTCGTCGACGGCGCGCGGATCGCGAGCAAGCGGCTGTGGTCCTGAGCGTGAAGGGGTCTTAAGGGGCTAGAAGCCCTTAAGACCCGACACGATCACTGCGCGGCGACGACGTTACCGTTGAGCAACGGTGTGACGCGCCGTGTCGTCACGCGGCGATTCTCGCGGCTCGGCCCGTCGGTCGGCACCTTGAGGTGCTGCTCGCCGTAGCCTTGCGTCACCAGGTTCTCCGGCGGGATCTGGTAGACCTCGGTGAGGATGACGGCGACCGACTCGGCGCGGCGGTCCGACAGCGACAGATTGTCGACGTCGTTACCGACCGCGTCGGTATGGCCTTCGATCATGAACACCTCGTCGGGCTTCTGCGAGAGAATGCGCTGCATCGCGTCCGCCACCACCTGCAGCTTCGGCTGCTGCTCCGGCGTCACCTCCCATGAGCCAGTGTCGAAGGTGATGGAGTCGATGTCGATGCGACGCATGCGGTCGCGCAGCTCGACGTTGTACCTGACCTCGTCGAGCGAATACGGGCGCTCGATCGGGACCAGCGGCGGCGCATCCAGCGTCTCGTACAGCAGCGGTGCTGGCGCGGCGCTGACGTCGACGATGTAACGCTCGCGCGGGATGGTGATGACCGGCGCCGCAAGACCGAGAATGAAGCCGGCGGTCAGTCCCACTCCGACGCCGACCGCGACCGCACCCGGCCCCACCCGGTTGTTGATGAGGACGACCTCGCGACCGTCGGGCCCACGCCGTACCCGGCGCAGCAGACGACCGTTGGCGTCGGTCACCGTGACGATCTGAAATCCGCCGGGACGGCTGATATAGGCGTATTGCTCGACGCCGCGGCGCTCGATGCGAGGCTCGCCGCCCCAGCGCCGGAAGCGCTCAGTCTCGTCGTGACGCACGAAGGCCTTGCCATTTTCGCGTACGATGAGGCGGTTGCCCGGCTCCTGGATCACGACACGGCCGCCAGCCTCGCGCCGCTCCTGCCGTTGGCCGCGGATCTGCTCGACGTTCACGGTTACGTTGGTCTGCACGCTCGGCTGCGGCTTATAAACTTGGGCCGCGGCCGGTCCCGTCGTCGGCGTTGCGCCGAACTGGCGCGGCGGCACGCCAGCGGGCGGAACGCCTTGTTGCGGCGTGGCCTGACCCGGCACGGCGGGCGCAACGCCTTGTTGCGGCGTGGCCTGACCCGGCGCAACGCCCGGCGTCGGTGCGCCCGGCTTCACGGCTTGCTCCGGCAGGGGTTGAACGCCTTTCGGCCCGCCGAACTGTCGCGGCTGCACGCCTTGCGGGGTGCCCGGAGTGGTCGGCGAGGTGGCCTGACCTGCCGGAGGCTGCCCGGCCGGTGTGATGGCCTGACCCGCCGGCGGCTGCCCGGCCGGCGTGATGGTCTGACCTTGCGCCGGCTGATTGCCCTTCGGCCCGCCGAACTGTCGCGGCTGCACACCTTGCGGGGTGCCCGGAGCGGTCGGCGAGGTGGCCTGACCGGCCGGCGGCTGACCGGCCGGCGGCTTACCGCCCGGCGGCACGGCGAGCTGTCGCGGCGGCACGCCTGACGGCGGCGGCGTGACCTGACCCTGCGCCGGTACCTTCGGCGGCGTACCCGCGCCGGCAGGCGGCTGTCCGCCTCCCGGTGGCACGGCGAGCTGTCGCGGCTGCACGCTTGGCGGCGGCGTGACCTGCCCCTGCGGTACCTTCGGCGGCGTACCAGCGCCAGGCGGCGGATGCCCTCCCGGGGGCGGCCCGGGCGGCGGCTGGGCGCCCTTCGGCGGCGGACCCTTCGGTTGCACGCCTTTCGGCAATGGTTTGCCCGTCGCCGGATCGATGGCTTGGGCGAGAATGATCACGCCCTCGCTCGACTGTGCGGAGAAGCTATCCGCCATGCTTGCTTGTGCAACGAACGTCGCCGGGAGCAGCATCGTGCCGGCGAGCAAAGCGTAGCGAATTTTTTGGTTGAGCTTGATCCCTGCGAACGGCGTGGACACGTTCCCCTCCGAGGTTTTTGTGGCGTCACATGATGACTGCGTTACCCGCGCATTGGGGCCGGAGTTTGTTGCGGAACTCGCGCGCGCGATTAACAAACATTCAGAACTGCTGAACGTTTGGCCCTTGGAACCATCCTGGGATTTCGAGCGCGAACCGCTGCGTGCTTGCCCCCCGGGAACACAGACGCGATGACGTTAAACGCGCTCGAGGATATCAGGTTCCCTCGCAGGGCAGGCTTTCGTCGGAGCGCGTCGGGCGTGCCGTATTCACGGGCCGGACTACCTGCCGCCGGTGCGCAGCCGCGCGAGCAGCTCCGCCGTCGGCCAGCCGTCGGCCGGCTGGTTGAACTTGATCTGCATCTCCCGGATGGCGGTGCGGCTCTTGAGCCCGAGCACGCCGTCGACGCGGCCGACATCGTAGCCGCGCTTCTCCAGGTGCTGCTGCACCTCGCGCGTTTCCTCGAAGGTGATTTTCGGAACGTTCGGTCCGCCCTTGTTCATCGCCGGCGCGCCGTCGAGACGCGTGGCGTAGTAGCCCGCTGTCAGCGAATAATTGAGCGAGTTGTTCCATTTCAGATAGGCCTGGAAATTATCGTAGGCGAGGAACGCCGGGCCGAACCGGCCGATCGGCAGCACCACCGAGGCCGGCAAGTTGTCGTTCGGCAACGGCTTGCCGTCGGCGCGCGTCACGCCCCACGCCGCCCATTTCGAGCGCGGATGCTGGACCGACAGGTCGGCCTCCTTCCACGGAAGATTGGCGGGAACGCGCACCTCCTGCAGCCAGGGCTCGCCGCGCTTCCAGCCGAGATGGACGAGATATTTTCCGGTCGAGCCGATGACGTCGGCCGCGCTCTTGATCAGGTTGCGTCTGCCGTCGCCATCGTAGTCGATGGCGTGCGCCATGTATTCCGACGGCATCATCTGGGTCTGGCCAAGCTCGCCCGCCCAGGAGCCGATCATCTCCTCGGCGCGCAGGTCGCCACGCTCGATCAGGCGCAGCGCGTCAAACAGATGTCCACGGAACATCTCCGAACGCCGACAGTCGAAGGCGAGCGTGGTGAGCGACTTGATCGCCTGGTCCTTGCCCTGGCCGCTGCCGAAATCGCTTTCCAGTCCCCAGAAGGCGGTGATCACGGGGGCCGGCACGCCGAAATCCTTCATCTCCCGCTCGAACAGCGCGTGGTGTTTCTTGATCTGCGGCGGGCCGCTGGTGAGGCGCCCCACCAACATCTTGTCGGACATCTCCACGAAATTCTGCGCGAAGAATTTCTGTCCGCGGTCGATGTTGATGATGCGCTGGTCGAACACCATGTAGGGCGACGCCGCCGCGATCGCGGCCTGCGAGATGCCCTTGGCCGCCGCTTCCTTCTTGAAATTGGCGAGCCAGGGCTCGAAGGCGCCGGTATTGCGGCAATTCGCCTGCGCCCATGCTGCCGTCGGCAGACCCGCCAGCAGCGCCGTCAGCACGGCCCCGCACACACTCCAAGCGCGCGTCGTTTGCATCGTCATTATCCGTATTTGATTTGGCCCGTGTCCGTATTTGGCCCGTTTCGGTTTCCCGCCATTCGTCCCCGGGCGATCCGTTACGTCAAATCCGCCATACTGGCGCTTCTTGCTCGTTGAACGGCAACTCGCCTATCCTGATCGAGGGGCCGCCACAAACAGTTGATTGCGACCCTACGACAAACCCCGCAATAACGGGGGGCGGCCGGCTCTCGGTCCGAGAGACGACGAATTTTCGACAACATCATGACGCGGGGACCAGGAACCGGGATGGCCAAATCACTCATCGCGAAGAGATCGGGAGACAGGACCATGCGAATTCACGTCGTGATCGCGCTCGGCGCAGCCTTGGCGCTCGGCGGCGCGGCCCATGCGCAGCAACCGGCACCTTCTCCTCCCGCCGACTACGGTCCGCCGATCACCAACGAGCAGGCCAAGGCGGTCGCCGCCGCGGCCGTCGCCGAAGCGAAGAAGAACAACTGGCGCATGGCGTTCGCCATCGTGGGGCCCACCGGCGAGCTCGTCTATTTCGAGAAGATGGACGGCACGCAGCACGCGTCGACCGAGATTTCCCAGGGCAAGGCACGCACCTCCGTGCTGTTCCGGCGCCCGAGCAAGGCGTTCGCGGATCAGTATGCCGCGGGCAATACGGCGTTCATGACCTTCCCGGAAAAGCCGGTGGCGTCCGAAGGCGGCGTGCCGATCGTCGTGAACGGCAAGATCATCGGCGCAATCGGCGCCAGCGGCGGCACCGGCCAGCAGGACGGCGTGGCGGCGGGCGCCGGCGCAAGCGCTGCACGATAACGGTCGGGCGCAGAATCACGGCCGTCCGCCGCATGCGCTCGGTTGGCATGGGATACCGGCCGGGTCGCTGCCGGAATGCTCCGCCCGTCTCGTTTAAGTATATGATATGTATTGATTCTTACCCTCAGACGCGCGGCTGGGCTTACACCACATAAAATATCCGCGAGCCGCAACCCGGCAGTGACCGGTCACGTATACTCAAGGAACTATCGCGACCCCATATTGGTTTCAGGCTCCGAACCTCTCTCGATTGCTCCAACCCGGGATTGGGCATGCCGCCCGCGACCTTGTCACCTGTCCTTCGTCGCAGCCGCGACGAAGGTGATACCCCATCCATACAGCCTGGCCCGCCGACCGACCCGCGGAGCATCTGGCGTTTGGCTTTCCGCGCAGTGCGCACGGAAACCGAGCGCCGCGCGGCGCCGCTTCGCCCCGAAGACCAGGTCGTGCAGTCGATGCCCGACGCCAGCCCGACCAAATGGCACCGAGCGCACACCACTTGGTTTCTCGAGCAGTTTCTGCTGATGCCGCGGCTCGCCGGCTATCGGGTGTTCGACGCGCAGTTCGCCTATCTCTTCAATTCATATTACGTGGCGGCCGGTCCGCGCCACGCGCGGCCGCGACGCGGGCTCCTGACCCGGCCCGACTGCGACGAGATCGCCGCGTTTCGCGCCCATGTTGATGCGGGGATCGAGCGGCTCATCGCCGAAGCCGGGGAGTCGGAGCTGCCGGAGGTGCTGCGCATTCTCGAGATCGGCCTCCATCACGAGCAGCAGCATCAGGAGCTTCTCCTCACCGACATCCTGCATGCTTTCGCACAGAGCCCGGTGGCGCCCGCCTACGATCCCGATTGGCAGCCGCCGCGTCCGCCATCGACCTCGGGCGGATTTGCCGAGCTGCCGTCCGGAATTCACGGCATCGGCTTTTCGGGCGACGGCTTCTGCTTCGACAACGAAGGTCCGGCGCACCAGGTCCTGCTGCAGCCGGCGCGCATCGGACGCGGCCTCGTCACCAATGCGCAATGGCTCGAATTCATGGCCGACGGCGGTTATCGCACGCCGTCGCTCTGGCTGTCTGACGGCTGGACGATGGTCGACGCCGAAGGCTGGGATGCGCCGGGCTACTGGCGCCAGCGCGACGGCGTGTGGCTGTCGCAGACGCTGGGCGGGCTGCGGCCGGTCGATCCCGATGCGCCGGTGAGCCACGTCAGCTACTACGAGGCCGATGCGTTCGCGCGCTGGGCCGGCAAGCACCTGCCGACCGAGGCGGAATGGGAGGTGGCGGCGCGCGCCGACCTCCTCGATGATGCCTACGGCATTGTCTGGCAGTGGACGCGCAGCGCATACTTGCCCTATCCGGGCTACCGCGCGGCCGACGACGCGCTCGGCGAGTACAATGGCAAGTTCATGATCAATCAGATGGTTCTTCGCGGCAGCTCGCTCGCGACGCCGGCCGGCCACGCGCGCGCGAGCTATCGCAATTTCTTCCCGCCGTCGGCGCGCTGGCAATTCAGCGGGCTGCGGCTCCTGGATTATGTGACGTGATGATTGGAGTTTGGTGATGGCTGCGCAGACCCAGGCCGCCTTCCGGTATGCACCGGTCGAAGCGGATTCGCGTTTCCTGCATGACGTCATTGCCGGGCTGACCGCACGGCCCAAGCAGCTTCCCCCGAAGTATTTCTATGATGAAGCGGGCGCGCGGCTGTTCGAGGAGATCACGGCGCTGCCGGAATACTATCCGACGCGATGCGAGCTTGCGATCCTGCGCGAGCACGCACCCGACATCGCGCGCTTCTTCCCGGAAGGCTCGGCGCTGATCGAGTTCGGCAGCGGCTCGAGCCGGAAGGTGCGGATCGTGCTCGCGGCGGCGCCAACGATCGCGGCCTACGTCCCGGTCGATATTTCATCCGAGATGCTCATCCAGGAGGCGGAGGAACTCCGGCGCGATTATCCGCGGCTCGTGGTGTTGCCGGTCGAGGCCGATTTCACGCAGCCATTCGTCCTGCCGGCGGCGGTGGCCGGCATGGCTCATACCGGCTTCTTCCCCGGATCGACCATCGGCAATTTCGAGCCACACGAGGCTTGCGCGTTCCTGCGCCACGCCGGCCAGGTGCTGGGACGCGGCGCCAAGCTCATCATCGGCGTGGACCTGGTGAAGGACGCGAGCATCCTCAATGCCGCTTACGACGATTCCGCCGGCGTCACCGCGAAATTCAACCTCAACCTGCTTGCGCGCATCAACCGCGAGCTCGGCGGCGACTTCGACCTCGACAGCTTCAGCCACCATGCCTTCTACAATTCGGAGCGCCATCGCATCGAGATGCATCTCGCCAGCAAGAAGCGCCAGAAGGTGAGGGTGGCCCGCCGCGTCATCGAATTCCGTGCCGGCGAGACCATCCACACCGAGAACAGCTACAAGTACACGCTCGAGTCCTTCGGAGCGCTGGCGCGCGGCTCCGGATGGAATCCGGTCGCGGTGTGGACCGACGCCGGCGTGAACTTCTCCGTCCACGCGCTGGAGTTCGAGGGCACGTAGCCGCACCCATGCCGATCTGCGAAGCCGATCCCTGGCGTTTGCAATATTTCGACGGCGTCGCCTGTCCGCCGGACGTGAACATCCCGACCGAGGACAGCGACGCCTGGCGCTGGTTTCCCGACCACAACTGGGTCTACGACAAGGTCGCGGTCGCGCGCAGCCAGGGGCTCGACGCCGCCCCGCACGGCGTGCCGCCGCCGCGGTTTCCCGTCTTCTCCAAGCCGATCATCAACCTCAAGGGCATGGGGATCGCGAGCCGGGTGCTGCGCAACGAAGCCGAATACGAGCAGAGCCTCACGCCCGGCCACATGTGGATGGCGCTGCTCACCGGCCGCCATGTCAGCACCGACGTCGCCATCGTCGATGGCGAGCCGCGTTGGTGGCGTCACGTCACCGGCGAGCCCGGCGGGGAGGGCACCTTCGACGCCTGGACGATACATGCCGCCCACGACGCGGACATTGAGAGTTATTGCGGCGCCTGGATCCGCAAGCATCTCGCCGGCTACACCGGCATCCTCAATACCGAGACTATCGGCGGCCGGATGATCGAAGTGCATCTGCGGATGAGCGACCAGTGGCCGGACCTCTACGGCGCCGGCTGGGTCGACGCCGTCGTTGGTCTCTACCACGAGCGCAAATGGGTGTTCGCCGATGCGGACCGTCGCGACGGCTACAGTGTGGTGCTGTTCGGCCCGCATGGCCCGCGCTATCGCCACCCGCCGTCGGCGCTGGTGGCACAGGTGCGCGACATGCCTGACGTCTCGAGCGTCCAGATCACCTTCCACGAGGACAAGGACCCTGACCAGCACGCCATGCCGCCGGGCGGCTTCCGGCTCGCGGTCGTCAACGCCTTCAGCCTGCAAGCGGGCCGCGCCGGACGCGACCTGCTGCGCGCACATTTTCTGGCGCGTGCCGCGTGACGATTGGACCTCGTAGGTTGGGTCGAGCAACATAAGGGCGTTGACGCCCGTCTTCGCGGGTTATTGCGAGACCCAACATTTCCCTCCAAGAGTGCGCGTGAGAGGTTGGGCCTCGTAAGAACTCCACTCAACCTACAATCCGGAGACAAATCTGCATGGAATACGACGCCGTGGCGCGCGGAGCGCGCGTCCTTCGCCTCGACCGCGCATTTCGTTGGCCGGATGGGCGCCATGTCGCGGTTGTGCTCAACGTCGCCTATGAAGGCTGGTCGGACGGCAAGGCGCCGGGCATCGGCCCGATGGGCAACCCGCTGCCGGCCGGCGCCTTCGACACCAATGCACTGTCGTGGGGCATCTACGGCGCGACGCGCGGCATCGAGCGGCTCATGCGCACGCTCGAGCGGGGGCGCCAGCGCGCGAGTGTGATGGTGAGCGGTGTGTTTGCCGAACGCACGCCTGCGATCGTGCGCGCCATCGCCGAGGCCGGGCACGAGATCGTCGCGCATTGCTATGCGCAGGACATCATTCCAGCGCAACTGACCGCCGAGCAGGTGCGCGCCGACATCGCGAAGACCACGAGCGCGCTCGAGGCAGCGTCCGGCCAGCGCCCGCGCGGCTGGATCAGTCCGCGCGGCACGCCGTCGGCCGACAGCGCGCGGCTGCTGCTAGAAGCCGGCTATGCCTGGCAGGGCGACGTGTTCGACGACGACCGGCCCTATGTGCAGGTCTTCGACGGCGGCCGCATCGTCGCCATCCCGCTCACCATGGAGATCAACGACCTGCCCCATGCCATGCGCTTTGGTCGCTCTCCCGGGCAATATGTGGAGCTGTTCGATGAAGCGCTCGACCACATGCTCGCGGACGACTCGGAAGCCGTCATGATCGATGTCACCGCCCACGCCCATGTCTACGGCCGGCCGGCAGGGGCCTGGGCATTCGCCGCGATCGCCGCCAAGGTCGGCGCCCGCGACGACATCTGGCTTGCCACCCGGGGGGAGATCGCGGCGCATGTCCGAGACGCGTTGGGGTGATTGATCGGATCGATACGGCTGTTAAAAGGACGCCATCCAAGTGAGGGAGTGCTCATGAAAATCGTTGGTTTTGAAGCAAATGGCGGCTTGCACCTCGGTGTCGTCGAGGGCGATCAGGTCATCGACCTGCAGGCCGTCGACAAGGCCATTCCTGCCGATCTCGGCGAGGTGCTCCGCCGCAACAATGGCGATCTCTCCGCGCTCAAGGACGCAGCCAAGCGCGCCGGCGCGGCCGCGCGGCGTCCGCTCGCGGGGCTCAAATACGGTCTGCCGGTGGCGACGCCGGGCAAGGTCATCTGCCTCGGCCTCAATTATCTGGAGCATGTCAAGGAAGGCTCCCAACGCGACAACATCCCGAAATTCCCTACCATTTTCATGCGCTGCAACTCTTCGCTCGTGCCGCACGGGGCGCCGATCGTACGCCCGAAGGTCTCGGAGACGCTCGACTACGAGGCCGAGCTCATCTTCGTCGTGGGCAAGCGCGCCAAGCACCTGACCATGGACAATGCCTATTCCTGCATTGCCGGCTATTCCTGCGGCAACGAAGGCTCGGTGCGCGAATTCCAGCGCAAGACCACGCAATGGGACATGGGCAAGAACTTCGACCGCACCGGCGGATTCGGGCCCTGGATGGTCACCGCCGACGAGCTGTCGCCGGGCGCCAAGGGGCTGAAGATCCAGACCAGGCTCAACGGCCAGGTCATGCAGTCCGACAACACCGACAACATGATGTTCCCGATCGCCGAGATGCTGGTCTATGTGACCCAGGGCATGGTGCTCGAGCCTGGCGACATCGTGTTCACGGGCACGCCGTCCGGCGTCGGCCATGCGCGCAAGCCCAATCCAGTCTGGATGAAGCAGGGCGACACCTGCGAGATCGACATCGAGGGCGTCGGCGTGCTGGTCAACCCGATCGAGAACGAGAGGTGATCATGGCCCTGAACGTCGTGTCGATCTGCGGTTCGCTGCGCAAAGGCTCGTTCAACGCCATGGTGCAGCGGGCATTGCCGGCGCTGGCGCCGGACGGCATGACCATCACGCCGGCGCCGTCCTTCGCCGAGTTTCCGCTCTACAACGCCGACATCCAGAACTCGACCGGGTTTCCGGCGCCGGTGAACGTGCTCGCCGATGCCATCCGCGCCGCCGACGGCGTCGTTTTCTGCACGCCGGAATACAACTTCACGATTCCCGGCGGCCTCAAGAACGCGCTCGACTGGGTGTCGCGGCTGCCGAACCAGCCCTTCGCCGGCAAGGCGGTGGCGTTGCAGTCGGCGTCGCCCGGACCGGTCGGCGGCGCGCGCGTGCAATACGACATGCGCAAGGCGATGGCGTTCCTCGACGCCTTCGTGCTGAACAAGCCGGAAATCTTCATCGGCAATTGCGCCGCCAAGTTCGACGAGAAGAGCGGCGAGCTCAAGGACGAGACCACGCGCGGCTTCATCAAGCAGCAATTGGCGTCCTTCGCCACCTTCATCGCGCGGGTTGCGCCGAAGGCTTGACCATTCTTATTTCGACAAATCGGCGCACGGCGCCGTCTGGGGGATGAAACGTGGCTGACCGACAACTCGATGTGCTCGTGATCTGCGGCTCGCTCCGCAAGGGTTCCTACAACGCCGCGCTGGCGCGGATGCTGCCGGGGCTGGCGCCGCCCGGGCTCAAGTTTCGCACCGCGCCGTCGTTCGAGAAGTTTCCGATCTACAACGCCGACATCCAGAATTCGACCGGCTTTCCCGCCGACGTGGTCGCCTGGGCCGACGCGATCCGCAGCGCCGATGGCGTCATCATCGTGTCGCCGGAGTACAACTGGTCGATCCCCGGCGGCCTGAAGAATGCGATCGATTGGGTGTCGCGCATGAAGGATCAGCCGTTCAAGGACAAGCCAGTGGCGTTGCAGTCGGCCGCCGGTGGCATCCTCGGCGGCTCGCGCTCGCAATATCACTTGCGGCAGTCGCTGATCTCGGTCGACGCGCACCTGTTCGGACGGCCGGAAGTGATCGTGGCCTTTGCGCCGCAGAAGTTCGACGAGAAGACGATCGAGCTCAAGGACCAGACCGCCATCGATCTGATCAAACAGCAGCTCGCAGGCTTCGAGAAATACATCCGCCGCCACGTCCCCGGGTAGCGCCATGGCCCGTCTCGCAGGCCGCACAGCCATCGTCACCGGTGGGGCAAAGGGCATCGGCGCGCACTACTCGCGCGCGCTCGTCGCGGAGGGCGCGCGGGTGATGATCGCCGACATCGCCGACGGCAAGGGACTGGCGGAAGAGATCGCCGCCACGCACGGCGCAAACTCCGTGACCAGCGCGATCGCGGACGTCAGCGACGAGACGTCGGTGAAAGCGCTGGTCGCCGCGACGATGGAGCGCTTCGGCCAGATCGACGTGCTGGTCAACAATGCCGCGCTGTTTGCGCCGCTGCAGGAGACCAGGTGCACGGAGATCGACGCCGCGCTCTGGGACCAGGTGATGGCGGTCAACCTGCGCGGGCCGTTCCTGATGGTGAAGCACGTTGCGCCGCACATGCAGGCGCGCGGCTACGGCAAGATCATCAATATCGGTTCCGGTACGGCCTATCGCGGCATTCCCTGGATGCTGCACTACGTCACCACCAAGGGCGGCATCATGGCGATGACGCGGGCGCTCGCGCGCGAACTCGGTGAGCACGGCATTCGCGTCAATACGCTGGCGCCGGGCTTCACCTTGAGCGACACGGTGATGGTCGAGAATCCCGGCCACGTGAATACCGCCCGCGAGCGTGCGGTGCAGTCGCGCTCGCTCAAGCGCGACGAGCAGCCCCAGGACCTGCTGGGCGCGCTGATTTTCCTGTCCTCGGCCGACAGTGATTTCGTCACCGGGCAGACCATCGCCGTCGACGGCGGCAACGTGAATACGTGAGGCCGGCGAACGGGATACGAGAGGACCGAAGCCCGCAAGTGCGGTCTTTTCCGGCGAGATAGTTTCATTATATACTAATTTTCGGATTTGCGCTATGATGCGCCGAACCGCCCCGATCCGAGCCATCGCCGATCTATAGGGAGAGAGCGCCATGACGAGCGCGACCGCCACGCAAACCGTTCCCGGCCCCAAGCACAACATCGAGGCCATGCGCGAGGAGTATTACCAGCGTATCGCCAAGGAAAGCATGACGCCGCTCTGGAACGTGATGGCGAGCGTCGTCACCAAGGAGCCGGTCACGCGCTGCGCGCCGATGATCTGGCACTTCGACGACATCAAGCGCCTGGTGATGGAATCCGGCGGGCTGATTACCGCGGAAGAGGCCGAGCGCCGCGTCCTGATTCTCGAGAACCCGTCGCTGAAGGGCCAGTCGAAGGCGACCAATACGCTTTTTGCCGGCGTGCAGATGATCCTGCCGGGCGAGGTGGCGCCGGCGCACCGGCATGTCTCCTCGGCGATCCGTTTTGTGCTCGACGGCGAGGGCGCCTATACCGCGGTCGAAGGCGAGAAGGCCTACATGTCGCCCGGCGACTTCGTCATCACCGCCAACTGGGCGCCGCACGATCACGGCAATACCTCGAAGCAGCCGATGCTCTGGCTCGACGTGCTCGACTTCCCGCAGGTCAACTTCTTCGAAGCGTCGTTCGCGGAGCAGTTCGATTCGGCCACGCAGCCCACCAACCGCGGCGACGGCGACTCGCTCGCCTTCTACGGCTCGGGCGTTCTGCCTGACGGTGCGCCCGCGCAGATGAACCGCAGCCCCGTCATCAACTACACCTACAAGCGCACGCGCCCGATCATCGAGCGCATGATGAAGGCGGGCGACATCGACAAGCGCCATGGCGCGCGGGTCCGCTACGCCAATCCGATCAATGGCGGGCCGGTGCTCCCCACCATGGGTGCCAACCTCGCGATGTTCCCGAAGGGCTTCAAGGGCGAGAAATACCGCGCGACCGACGGCACCATCTTCGTCTGCGCCGAGGGCAAGGGCACGACCGTGGTCGACGGCAAGGAACTGGCCTGGGGTCCGTGGGACGTGTTCGTAGTGCCGCCGTGGAAGCACTACGCCCACAACGCCGAAAAGGACTCGGTGCTGTTCTCGATCTCCGACCGCCCTTCGCAGGAAGCGCTCGGCATCTGGCGCGAGGACACCAAGACGCATTGAGGCGCCGCGCGTACACGCGCGGTGGTCTACGCCTGCTGGGTCCTTGCGGCGCTCACGCGCCGCAAGTGATCGACGACCAGTAGAGCGATCCCGCCGGCGATCCCGACGAAATTGACGTAATATCCGCCGGTGAAGCTCTCCGGCGGCAGCACGATCGGCAGCGCCAGCGCGCCGTAGACGAGCCGCATCGGCAGCGTCAGCGGCGTCAGCGCAAAACCGACGATCGCCGCGGTGCCGACGAACAGCCCGAACAATATCCGGCAGAAATTCCACACGATCAGGTAGGTCGGCCCGTCCATCAGCAGGCTCGGCGTCAGCACGAACAGGAACGGCAGGATGAACGTGCTCCAGCCGACCAGGCACGCGATCCAGCCGGTGGTCCAGCCGTCCGTGCGCGCGATGTTGGCGGCGGCATAGGCGGCGAACGCCACCGGCGGCGTGATCATCGACAGCATGCCGTTGTACATGACGAACATGTGCGCGGCCATCGGCGTGACGCCGAGCTTGACCAGCGCGGGCGCCAAGAGCGTGGCAGTGAGAATGTAGACGCTCACCGTCGGCAGCCCAATGCCGAGCACGAAGGCGAGCACCGCGATCAAGAGCAGCAGCAGGAACACGTTCTCGCCCGACAGGGCCAGCAGCTGGACGGTCATGCCGAAGGCAAGGCCTGAGATGCTCATGATCCCGACCATGACGCCCGCCGCCGCGCCGATGAGAATGATGTCGAGCGAGATGCGCCCGGTCTCGATGACGGCCATCGCCAGGCCGCCGATGCTGGGCCGCTTGCCGCGGTAGCCGAAGATCAGCGTCAACAGCATCAAGAGGCCGGTCGACACGATCGCCGCCTTCTCTGGCGTGAGCAGGAAGATCTCCGGATAGATCAGCGCGACCACGAGAAAGACGATCGGCACCAGGAAGTGCCAGCCCGATCTGAGCACCTCGGACAGCGCGGGCGCGTCTCTGAGCTCGGCCGAGCCGATCTTGTGCTTGGCGGCCTCGAGGTCGACATGCACGAACAGGCAGGCGTAGTAGAGAACCGCCGGAATGGCGGCCGCCACGCAGACCGCGCCGTACGAGACCTGCAGGAACTCCGCCATGATGAAAGCGGCGGCGCCCATGACCGGTGGCATCAACTGGCCGCCGGTCGAGCCGACGGACTCGATGGCGGCGGCCCGATAGGGCGTGAAGCCCGACTTGATCATCGTCGGAATGGTGACGATGCCGACCGCGAGCACGTTCGATACCGCGCTGCCGGAGATCATGCCGAACAGTGCCGAGCCCACCACCGCGATCTTGGCGGAGCCGCCGCGGAAGCGGCCCATCGCCGACATGGCCACGTCGGCGAAGAAATCGGCGCCGCCGGTGCGCGCCAGCACCTGGCCGAGGATCGTGAACGGAATCACGATCAGCACCGCCACCTGCAGGATCGCGCTGATGATGCCGTTGACGTCGAGCCCGATATAGACGACGAGCCGTTCCGGGGTGACGTAACGGGTCTGGAAGTCGCCGGGCAGATACGGGCTGATGTAGATATAGACCGCCATCGCCAGGATGATGCCGACGAAGCCCCAACCGGAAATGCGTCGGCTGCCTTCCAGCACCAGGATGGTGAGGATCGCGCTGCCGATGATGCCCTCGCGCGGCAGCAGCGCGATCTCGTAGGTCAGGGGCTCATAGCGCACCGCGATATAGCCGCACAGCACGAGGGAGACGATGGCGGCGAGCCAGTCGATCGGGCGCGCCGCCCAGACCCGGTTGCCGATCACCGTCCAGATCAAGCAGAGGACGAGGCCGCCGATGGCCCAGGGCGAGACCTCATCCGCCGCGACGTATCTGAACACGATATAGACGGCGAGGAAGACCGACGATACCGCGCCGCCCCAGTCGAACGGGGACGGCTTGCGCGCGCCGCCGGCGATGAAGGCGAGCGCCAAGGTGAGACCGAGACAGACCGTGAGCAACTGCTCGGTATAGAACGAGATGTTGAACACGCGCCGGGGGACATCGAGCACCCAGAGCACGACGACCGCGATCAGCAGCGCCTGCAGGACATTGGTGGCTAGCACCGTCGCCCGCGACGCGGCGGAGGCGAACTCCGCGGCGTCGGGGATAATGCGTTCTTCGGTCGCCGCGCCGCCGGGAACGGGACCTTGCTCGCTCACAAGACGTCCTTGGCTGCGAGGTTATGCTCCTGGAAATATTTCACCGCGCCGGGGTGATAGGGGATGGCGTATTTCTTGTAGCCGGCGGCGGCCGAGAAGTCGCGCAGCACCGGCTGGATGGCGAGCAGATCCGGCTTGTTCTTTTCCAGCGTGTCGAGGAACTTGTAGACGAACGCGTCCGGCGCCTTGGCGTTCGTGAACAGCACGTTGTCGAAGGTATAAACCTTCATCGGCTTCTCGACACCGACAAAGACGGCGCTCGGATAGGCATCGGACAGATAGCCCCAGGGCGATATCTTGCGCGCTGCCGGCATGCCGCTCTCGTTGATCTCGAGCACGCGCGTGCCGCCGACGGTCGCATCCACCTCGCGCACCTTGGGCGCGCCGAAGGCGAAGAAGTACATGTCGGAGGCGCCGGAGACGAAATCGTCGGCGCCGCGGATGACGTTGGGCACCAGCACCGGGGTCACGTCCTTTTCCGTCAGGCCGCCGGTCGCGAGCATGGCGCGGCCGAGCCCGTCGAGCACACGCATGGCCGAGTAGCCCAACGCAACCCGCTTGCCCCGAAGATCGGCGATGGTGCGCATCGGCGCGTCCTTGCGCACCCAGAATGCCGATTTCAGCGGATGCGCCGTGGCGATGATCCGCAATTCCGTCTGCTTGCCGCCCGCGCCGGCACCCTCGAAGGCGTTGTGCAGCTCCGGGGCGTTGGTAATGCCGATCTCGACCTCGGCCTTGTTGACCATCGGGATGATCACGTTGTCGCCCGCGGTCGGCTGTACCAGCACGTTCAGGCCGGCCTTGTCCTTGAGTACCTTGGCGATTGCCGAGGCGGTCGTGTGATTGAGCGTGCCGGGCTGCAGTGTGGCGAAGCCGTAGGTCTGCGCCGAGGCGCTCGTTGCCGCGAGCGCAAGCCCCGCGATGCCGGCCAGCGCACCGAGACACGAGCGGCGCCGCGCGGAATGATCAACGCTGGATGACATGAAATTCCCTCCGGATGATGTTTCTTATTTGGCCGATGGCCGCGACAATACTTGCATGCCGTCCGTGGCATGGCGAGGCTGAAGAGGTGGGCCGCCGCCCGCAGCAGCGATGACGGCGGACCCCGGCGTCAATACGCCTTGGCCTCGATCCTGTTCTCCTGGAAGTATTTCAACGCGCCGGGGTGATACGCGAGCGTGTGCTTGCGGTGGATCAACTGCGGCGTGAGATCGTTGAGGATCGGCGCGACCGCGACCAGGTCCGGCTTGTTCTTCATCATCGTGTCGAGGATCTTGTAGACCGCGTCGTCCTTCGCCTTGGCGTTGGTGAACATGATGTAGTCCAGGCTGTAGGCCTTCATCGGCTTCTCGACGCCCACGAACACCGGTCCGGGCTGGACCTCGACGAAGTAGCCGTAGGGGAAGACCTTGCGGCTCGCCTCCAGCCCCTGCGGCGTATCGATGATCGCGAGTGCGCGCACGCCGCCGACGGTGGCGTCGGCCTCGCGTACCTTCGGCCCGCCGAACGAGAACATGAAGGTGTCGTTGGCGCCGGCGAGGAAATCGTCGGCGCCGCGCAGCACGTTCGGCACCATGACCGGCTTGACGTCGGCGAGCGTGAGGCCGGCGGTCGCCAGCATGGCGAGCGTGTTGCGATCGAGCGTGCGCATGGCGGAATAGCCGGCCGGCACCCGCTTGCCCTTGAGGTCGGCGACGGTGGCGATGCCGCTGTCCTTGCGCGAGAAGAAGCCGATGCGCAGCGTGTAGATCGAGCCGATCACGCGCAAATCGTTCTGTAGCCGCCCGGTCTCGATGCCGTCGACCACCTCCAGCATGTTGGCAATCCCCAGGTCGATCTCGCCCTTGGCGACCATCGGAATGAGCACGGACTCGCCCGCTGTCGGCTGCACCAGCGTGTTGAGGCCGCCCTTGTCCTTCAGCACCTTGGCGATGGCGGACGCCGCGGTGTGCGCGAGTGTGCCGGGCGCCATGGTGGCGAGCCCATAGGTCTGTGCATTGGCTGCGGGGGCAAGACCGATTACAACGCCGAGTGCAATGCCCGCGAGCTTGAGGAGCGATGGCATGACGTCCTCCCGTGTCGTTATTGGCGGGAATGATTGCACGCCGGAGCGGACAATGCGAGGTTGACCCTCCCTGTCGCACGTGCACCGAGGTCGCATGCCCGGCTCTTTCGTTCATGACCTGCCGTCCCAGCGCGTCGTGTTCGCGCCCGGCGCACTCGTCCGGGTTGCGGAGGAAGCTGAAAGGCTCGGGCTCGCCCGCGCGCTGGTGATCGCGACTCCGGGAAGCGGCGTGCGCCTCGGCAAGCGGATCGTCGAAAATCTCGCCGGCCGCGCCGCGGGATTGCATGCGCAGGCGGTGATGCATGTGCCGAAACCGGTGGCCGATGCGGGCCTCGCGGCGGCGCGTGAGGCCAAGGCCGACGGTCTGGTCGCCGCCGGCGGCGGCGCCGCCATCGGGCTTGCCAAGATCATCGCGCGCGACTTGGGCCTGCCGATCCTGGCGGTGCCGACCACCTATTCCGGCTCGGAAGCAACGGCGATCTGGGGGCTGAGCGACGGCGAGCGCAAGTTCACCGGCAAAGACATGCGCGTGCTGCCACGTACCATCGTCTACGATCCGGAGCTCACGCTCGCGCTGCCGGCCGCGACCAGCGCCGCGAGCGCCATGAACGCCATTGCCCATTGTGTCGAGGGACTCTGGGTTCCCGACCGCACGCCGTTCCTGGCGGCGCTCGCGACCGACGCGACGCGCCGCTTCGGTATATACTTGCCGCGCGTGATTGCCGCCGGCACCGATCTCGAGGCGCGCGGCGAATGCCTCGTCGCCGCTTGGCTCGCCGGCACCGTGCTCACCGCCGGCACCGCCCTGCAGCACAAGCTCGCCCATGTGCTCGGCGGGCTCGGCCTGCCGCATGCCGAGACCCACGCGATCATCCTGCCGCACGTGACGCGCTTCAATCTCGCAGCCGCGGCCGACGCGCGCGCGCGGCTCGCCGACGCGCTGGGCGGCGATGGTGCCGATCGCCTGGCCGCGATGTTGCGTGGTTTCCCGATCCCGCAGAAACTTTCCGAGGTCGGATTCGATCGCGGCAAGATCGATTTCGTCGCCGACGAAGTGGCGGCGATGGCGATCAAGATGCCGCGGCCAGCGTCGGCGGAAGATGTGCGCGGCTTGCTCGCAGCAGCGTATTGATGCGACAGCGCGTACCGACGTGATCCGCAGCCTCGGGGGCGCGACCATGCGACCTATTCGTTCGGCCTGCGCAATCAAATAGTCTCTCGCCGAGGTCAGGCAGAGGCCCCTTGCGGCGGGGTCGCCGGACTCGCCTGCATCACGACGGGACAAGCGACCCGGTGAAGCGCTGCCCTCATTGCCAATGCGTATGACCATTGGAGGGCAACATGAAGGGACTTTGGCGTTGTCACATGCTGGCCTGGTTGCTGGCGGTCTCGACCAATGTCGCCGCTATTGGCAATGAGGGCAGGGCACAGACCGCACCCTACCCGAGCAAGCCGGTGCAGATCATCGCGGATTCGTCCGCGGGCAGCACGCCGGATGTGGCCTTGCGGTTCGTGGCCGACCGGCTGACCCAGCTCTGGGGCCAGCAGGTCCTGGTGGTCAACCGGCCGGGCGCCGGCGGCAGCCTTGCGGCCCGTGCGGCCGCGGACGCCGCGCCGGACGGATACACGCTTTACCAGCCGGTGCTGTCGACCTTCGTGGTTCTGCACCCGGCGGCGCCGAATGTTCCCCTGCACGTCCCGAAGGACTTTCTGCCGATCGGGTTCGTAACGGAGAACCCGATGTTCATCTCGGTCTCTCCGACTCTCGGCGTCTCGACGCTGCCGGAGTTGATTGCGCTCGCCAGGAAGCGTCCCGGTGAAATCCCCTATGCCACGACCGGCGTCGGGCGCCTGACCCACCTGACCGGTGAGCTGTTGCAGCATCAGGCGGGGATCAAACTGCTCCTGGTGCCCTACAGCGGCGGCCCGGCGCATGCGGTCAGCGACGTCACGAGCGGTCGTGTTGCCCTGATCATCGAAGGCTATTCAGGCGTTGCGGGAGCGGTTCGCTCGGGATTGGTCAACTTGATCGCGGTCGCCTCGGCGAAGCGCCTGCCGGAGTTCCCCGACGTGCCGACCGTGGCGGAGACGATCCCGGGGTTTCAGGCCACCGGCTGGGCCGTGCTGGTCGCGCCGCTCGGTACGCCCGAAGCGATTATCGGCAAGGTCAGCGAAGACCTGCGCAAGGTGTCCGGCGAGCCGGAACTGCAGAAGAAGCTCGCATCGCTCGGTAGCTACACGAACCCGATGTCGGCCGCGGAAGCCACGGCGTTCGTCCACAAGCAGCAACAGATGTGGCAGCCGGTGCTCGACGAGATTGCCAAGAAGCAGAAGTGAGCGCAGCGGCGCAGCGCCGTTGCGACGTTTTTTTTCGCGCCCCGGCATGAACCGGTCCGACGGCCGTGCCGTCATACAAATAAGGCTCCGCACGCGCCAGGGACGAATGTCCTGCGCTCGATCGGGCCGCCATGGGTCGTGGCGTATTCGGCCGATCGCGGCATAATTCGGCGTCGCGGCGCTGCTCCTGCAATTAGCGACTCTGCCGACATCGAGCCCGCGCTGCGACATTGCAGCGCATAACAGGCACATGCACTGATTGAGCAGCTGCGACCCGCGAACAGCGACGAACAATATGACGAACGATATCGAGTAGCGCGAAGACGATCGGCATTCTCCGACTAGGAGTAATTAACCTTGCCGTGACTTTCCAGTTGGAATCTCCTTCGCGCTTGCGACCTGCCCTCCCGTCCGGGTTTGAACGGCGGTTTCGAGCACGTCCGCTCGATTGTTAGCCGCTGAATTCTGAAAAAGCGGACAATCTTTCCTCTGGACACCCCAGCAATCGCGATGGAACTCGCGTCCTGCTTTCACGGATGCATGCCGGCGCGTGAACGCATCGGCGCAATCGCTCGACAACTAGTCGGAGCCTCTCGAGGCAGCCTCCTCGGGAATCCTTCAGACACCAGGAGATCGACAATGCCCAAATACAACATAACAAGAAACTTGCTACGGGCGACGCTCCTTGCCTCGCTCGCCATGCCCGTCGGCGCGCTGCTGCCCGCCGCAAGCCCACTTCCGTTCGCCGCGACCAAAGCGCACGCCGGCTTGCTCGCCGAGCACCGAAACGTGCTCGAGCAATACGGCACGTTCTACTCGCATGGCAAATACGGCGAGGTCTGGGTGCCAACGGTGACGCCACAAGGCTGGCATCCCTATCCACCCTGCAACTGGGTGTACACGAAGCTCGGTTGGTACTTCGACGACAAGACGCCCTGGGGCCAGATCGTGCATCACCACGGCCGCTGGACGCACGACGACGGCCGCTGGATCTGGGTGCCGGGCGAGGAGTACAGCCCGGGCTGGGTGGTCTGGAAAGCGAACCAGGAGTGGGTCGGCTGGGCGCCGACGCCGCCCGATCAGGACATGAAGACCCTAGACGCCCAGGCGTTCAACTCGGACAAGATGTGGACCTTCATGGACGCCAAGAAGTTCGGCAAGGGCTGCAACGGCGGCATCGTGCCCGCCGCGCAGGTGCCGATGCTGTTGACGCAGACTCAATACATTCGCGACGTCGCAGTGGTGGACGGCATCGTGGTGTTCGTGTTCCCGTCATGGCTGATCGGACCGATCGTCGACATCGACTTCTTCAACATCAATGTCTGGTCGCCGGTCTTCATCGTGAACGTGATCAACATCTGGAACATCGTCTGGAACGTGAACATCGTCGTCAACATCGCCTGCAACAACACGCTGCCAGCGATGGCGCCGCCCCCGCCGCCCCTGCCCGGACGGCGCACCGAGCTGCCGCCGAGCACACCGCCAGGCGGCTACACTCCGCCGCAGCAGCCGCCGGGGACCTCGACGCCTCCGTCGAATCCCCCGGGCGGCTACACCCCGCCGCGGCAGCCACCGACCACGTGGACGCCGCCGTCATATCCGCCCGGTGGAAACTATCCGCCGCGGAATCCTGGCACCGGGCCGGGCAATCCGACCGGGCCGAAAGTGGTGATCGATACCTTCCCGCCGCGTCCGCCACGGACGCCGGGCAGCGGCATCACCCCGGGCGGCAACAACGCCCCGGGCGCCGGTAACGGCACCAAGCCCGGCGGCACCAGCGGCGTCTACCCGACCAAGCCGATCGATCCCGGCTACGGCCGCGGTCGGTTGAGCGGCAACGGTCAGGTGGAAACGAGCAGCTCGATCGGAACGCGCGTGGTTTCGCAGAGCGGGCTCACGCTCGGCAGCGGCCGCGCCAGCTTCGCTCAGTCGAGCGGCAACGCCGCCGGCAAGTATCGCTTACGCTGATCGAAGCAACCAACCAGCGCGAAGGCGCGGCCGCAGGGCCGCGCCTTCATTTGCGTGCGAATTGTCCAGGCAGTCTAAGCTTGTTGTCGCGGCGGCTCGACGCGGAATCCGTCGCCGCCTTCGAGCGTGATGCGCCGTTCGGCCACGGCCTGCGCCCAGCGCGCGGTGCGCGCGAGCCCCCCGAAGGAGAAGAAATGCGGCGCGGCATCGCCGAGATCGGCGCGCGCCTCGGCCAAGGCGCGCAGCAGGGCGTCGGGTGCCGACATCGCGAACAGCTGGCGCACCAGGCCGGCTTGCCGCGCCAGCCCTTGCGCGGAGGCGCGAACGCCGCAGCGCTGCGCATAGCGCAGGAGCGTTGCGAGATTGGTCGGGCCGGCAAGCCCGATCCGCACCGGGTGCTCGATGCCGAAGTTGCGCAACCGCGCGATCCATTTCAGCATCGAGGCGGCGTCGAAGCCGAATTGGGTGACGATGTGGACGGCCATGCCCGTGGTGTCTGCGGCGCGGACCTTGTCCGCCAATGCGCGGTCAAGATCCTGCTGAGCGATGCGGGGATGGCCGTCGGGATAGCCGGCGATGCCGATTTCCGTGAAGCCGTGACGCCGCAGCGCGCCGCCGTCGATCACCTCGATCGAGCTGCGGAATGCCCCGGCTGGATGATCGCGGTCGCCGGCGATCACCAGCGCGCAGCGCGCCTGCGCCTCGCCATTGAGGCGGGCGAGAAATTCGTCGAGGTCATGGGCGCTCGCGAAGTTGCGTACCGCGAGATGCGGCACCGGCTCGAAGCCGGCCTTGCGCAGGCGGATCGCCGCGACAACGGCCTCTTCCACCGGTCGCGTTGGCACCGCGCTCACATAGACGCGCGTCCCGGCGGGAGCAGCGTCGGCCAGTTGGGCGACGTCGTCGGCCGAGGGATGCGTGGCCTCGAGCGAGAAGCCGCGCGTGAACTCCGCGATCGCGGCGACCGGGTCGGCGCGAGGTTCGAGCGTGGTCACGGCTGAGACCGTCGCCATCGCGACCACCGTCACTCGCGCCGGCGCGAGATCACGAAGGACTCGTCGTAGAACCAGAGGCCGCCATGGTCGCGCAGGACCTCGCGGGTGGCGTCGAGGTAGCGCCCGTCGGCGACCACCTCGCCGAGCCGATCGTCCTCCACCTGCGCCACGTAGATCGCGGCGTTCCACGCCGCGAACAGCGTCGAGGTGCCGATCGAGGACGCTTCCGAAATCTCGGACGGCAGGGTGTGCATGTCGTAGCGGAACAGCGAGCGGTTATCCGCGTAGGCGTTGAAGTTGAGGTCGCGGCCGGCCGGACCCAGTTCGTGCTTCACGGTTTTCAGGATCTGGTGGCGGTCGTGGATGAAGGGATTGTCGCCCGGC